>Ga0194059_1001383_pt1 | contig 10430 bp, 11 predicted proteins | sample SepL6211m_MetaG_FD_163426 | JGI IMG/M metagenome (GOLD analysis project Ga0194059, IMG submission 163426) | Anoxic zone freshwater microbial communities from boreal shield lake in IISD Experimental Lakes Area, Ontario, Canada - Sep2016-L626-11m | ecosystem: Environmental > Aquatic > Freshwater >... | reverse complement strand
AAACCTGCTGCATAGGCAAAGAACAGGGGGAAGGGCAGATGCAGCGAGGCCACATAGGTGTTGGCGAACTGCTGGGGATCGGCGAGTTTCTCCTGGCCGTGGTGGATCATCAGCACGCCCACACTCAACCGCACAATTAGGGCTGAACCGATGGCCGATGCCGAGAAAGTGGTGACTGCCAATCAAGGTGGACGCATCAATATCTCATCAAAGGGGCTATAGCTACAGGCTAGAAACTCAGGGATTTGGGCGGTCACCAGGCACGTTCGGCAGGCACGGGTTTGTTCTTTCCTGCAGAGGTTGTCAAAAAAAACCCCACCATTGGCGGGGGAATAGCGACATTGCGTTGAATCAGTTCATCGTGACTTCAGCTGAGTGGAAAGCCTCCTCCTCATGCGGCGGGTGAATTTGAAAGCGATCCCAGCCCCAAAAATGGGGAGGGGTCCGGGAACTTGCACAGTTTCACCAGCCAGAGGTGGGAGTAACGGGGACGGCCTACGGAGTAGAGTAGCTTGCTCGTAATCGTAGGCGTAAGAGATCAACTTGCCCTCGTCATAGGGTTTTCCGAAGAACGAGATCGCCGTGGGAAGTCCTGCCGAGCCGAAGCCCATCGGCACGACGATACCGGGAAAACCGACGGAAGCATAACCCGCTATCGTCGCTGGGCTAGGAATGTTCGGGCCTCGCTGGAAGGTCGGATCGCTAACCGAATAAACGGGATTGCTGATCGGCGAGGCGAAATTGTTCTGGTACGGGAAAACCATCGCGTCGAGATCGAAGCTATCGAATAAAGCCAGTTGTATCCGCGTCGCTTCCGGTAGAAGGTTATCGATCAAGTTGATATAAGCCGGATCGCTCGTGGACGTGGTTAGGGAGCGTTTTAAAAGGTCGAGAACGCTGTTATCCACGGGCAGGGCCGAACTATTGACCTGCGTTTCGTAAATGTTGATAAATTCGGCCACGGTTTTGGGAATACTCGGATCAGGGAAAGTGGCAAGGTAGGCCTCCCAATCCTCCTTAAAGCGATAATCGGCGATCCGACGAATGTTGGTGCCGCCATTTTTGACAAAGAAATTCAGGTAATCGGCGGGAAAACGAACTGGATCGATGATTACCGCGCCTAGGTCTTCGAGTTTGTGGATCGCCGCCTCCGCGAGTGCGTCAATTTCTGGGTTGCCACCGAAGAAATCCCGGGCCACACCGATGCGCGCCCCTTGCAGGGAACCCCGAACGAGAAAATCGGTATAGTCGGCGGGAATTTTTCCCTGACTGTTGAGGGTGAGCGGATCGGCGGGATCGACTCCAGCGATAACGTTGAGGAGATGTGCCATATCGGTTACAGTGCGCGCCATTGGCCCCGCAGTATCGAAATTGAGGTTTTTCGGTGCGATGCCGTCACGGCTGATCAATCCTGTGGTGGGGCGCAAACCGACAATGCCAGTGAAAGACGCAGGTCCGCGTACCGAAGTACTGGTATCTGTGCCGATCGCCAGAACGGTTAAGTTGCCCGCTATCGCGGTCGCGGAACCGCTACTCGATCCCCCAGGAGTGCGTAAAAAACTGTATGGGTTCAGCGTCTGCCCGTCAATTGTGTTGTAGTTTCCACCGGCGAACTCTGCCATCGATGCTTTACCAAGAATAATCGCGCCCGCATCCCGGAGAGCTTTGGTAATATAAGCGTCGTCTGGCGGGATCGCGTTTTTCAGGATTACCGAGCCGTTAGAAGTGGGCAAATCAAAGGTATCGATGTTGTCTTTCAAGAGGATCGGAATCCCGTGGAGAGGGCTTCGGGGTCCCTGTAATCGACGCTCGATATCAAGTGCTTCGGCGATATCAAGAGCCTGCGGGTTAATCGTGGTGATCGAATTGAGTTTCGGCCCACCATCCTCATAAGCGGCGATCCGGTCGAGATACATTTGCACCAGCTTCTTAGCATTGATCACCCCATTATTATATGCTTCGTTGATACTTGAAATCGTAGCTTCTTCAAGGGTGAAACTCGCGGCAACTGAAGGGAAGGCGAGCTCTGCACCGGTGAATGTGAGCGCCACAGCAGCAATCGCCGCACCACCTAAATACGTACGCACAGGTTAAATAGAATAGTGAGGACAATATCATTAAACCTGATTCGGCAGCGTTTAGCTGTAGTAAAAGCTACCAAAAGACCCTTTTGCTCCCTTTCGCTTCGATTCCAATACTTAGGCGGGCGCGTTAGCTCATCGATTGCACCCATCTGCTGGCCCACCACCCTCTCAGCATGGGCAATGCGCCACTCACCTATCCGCCGCTGCGGGGTGGTGGGCAGACTGCCGGCGTAGAGGCCGGACTGCTCGCGCTCCAGACGTTGCATGGCCTGCTGGCCTGTAAGGAGGGGATTGTCCATGAGCCATTGCAGCACCAAGGGCCAGAAGCCCAGCGTCGGGTCCACACGCGTTCGGTAAGTGCGGGTGGAGGCTTGCCAGCCGCCGCTCTTGGCGGGTTCGCTTTGTGGCCACAGCAGCCGCAAGCTGCTCAAAAACTCATCCAGCTCCGGCTGAACCTGATCGGTGTTGTGCCATGGAGGCGTTGTGGGTCTTAAGCCACAACCAACCAAGGTTCCTCCCTGGCGGTGGATCTAAGCCCTATCCCAGTGTTCGAACCATATTGGGGTAGCGCCAATTAGGGCTGAACCCATGGCCGATGCGGAGAAAGTGGTGCCTGCCGATCAAGGTGGACGAATTAGTCTTTCATCAAAGGGGGAGATAGCTACAGGCTAGGAACTCAGGGATTTGGGCGGGCACCAGGCACGTTCGGCAGGCACGGGTTTGTTCTTTCCTGCAGAGGTTGTCAAAAAAAAACCCCGCCATTGGCGGGGGAATAGCGACATTGCGTTGAATCAGTTCATCGTGACTTCAGCTGAGTGGAAAGCCTCCTCCTCATGCGGCGGGTGAATTTGAAAGCGATCCCAGCCCCAAAAATGGGGAGGGGTCCGGGAACGGGCACAGTTTCCCCATCCAGCGCTGGGAGTAACAGGGAGGGACGGCGCGCATTTGTCGTCTGCTCAAACGCGTAAGCGTATCCCAGTAACGCCGGCTCACTATAGGCGCGGCCGAAGAAGGAGAGGGCGATCGGTAAACCATCGGTGGTGAAACCTGCCGGAACCTGAACATCCGGAAAACCGGTGAGGTTGGCGATATTGGTGGCCGATCGCGCGTGACTACAAACGTAGGTCGGATCGACGATGCCTTTGCGGGGGGCTGCTGGACACTGGGATGTGGGATAAATGATCGCGTCGAGGTCGTTTTCGTTGAAAAGGGCGAGGGTAAGCGCCTCGATCGTCGACCTGCCCGCGAGTGCGTTCGCATATTCGGGGTTCGCATTCGTGGCTGGCCCCCGTACCTCAGCCTGTAATAGTCTTGCTAAAACCGAGGGGTTAACTGGAAAAGGGGAATTCACCACCTCAGAAGACTGGCTGATCGCGATCACGTCCGCAAGAGTTTTCGGGAAGGTGGTTCCGGGTAACGTGGCCAGATAATCTGCGAGTTGTGCCTTGAACTCGGTATCGGAAATCGTGCTATAGATACTGGCGCGGGTGTTCAGCACCGTCGAGGGGAAAGCGATCGAATCGACGATCTCCGCGCCTAGGGAGCGGAGGGTCGTGATCGCCGCCTCAATCGTGCCATCGATATCGGCATTTCCCCCGAAGAAATCGCGAGCTACCCCGATCCGCGCTCCCTGTAGGGCGTTGGTGGTTAAAAACGGCGTGTAATCCTTGAAGAACTGCCCTGCGCTTCCAGCGGTGGCGGGATCGCTCGGATCGATGCCAGTCATAAAGCCGAGAGCGATCGCCGCATCCGTGACATTACGTGCCAACGTCCCCGGCACATCAAGGGTGAGGGAGAAGGGAATAATCCCGTCTCGACTGGCTAGGCCGAGGGTGGGTTTAATACCGACCAAGCCGTTCGCTGCGGCCGGTCCTCGGATCGAGCCGCCGGTATCCGAACCGAACCCTAAGACGGCGAAATTTGCAGCGATCGCTGCCCCTGTCCCCGCGCTCGATCCAGCCGGGCCGCGGTTGAGGTTATACGGGTTAAGGGTTTGACCGGTGATCGAACTATAACCCCCGCCCGGCGCGCCCCCGTGAGCCCACTCGTCGAGATTGGTCTTACCGAGAATGATCGCCCCCGCATCGCGCAATTGCTTGACGACGAACGCATCATCGGTCGGAAGCGATCCGCGCAGGGCTACCGATCCCCCGGTGGTCGGTAGGCCGAAGGCATCGATGTTGTCCTTCAAAAATATTGGGATGCCATGCAGAAGGCTTCGTGCACCCGTGGTCGAACGTTCGATATCGAGAGCGGCTGCCTCGGCGAGAGCATTAGAATTCAAAGTTATAATTGAATTCAAGTTGAGACCCGTAGGAAGATCATAGGCGGTAATTCTGTTTAAATAAAGCTGTACCAACTTCTGAGCATTGATCACCCCATTATTGTATGCTTCGTTGATACTTAAAATCGAAGCTTCTTGAAGGGAGAAACTCGCGGCAACTGAAGGGAAGGCAAGCTCTGCACCGGTGAATGTGAGCGCAACGGCAGCAATCGTCGCACTACCTAAATACGTACGCACAATTTAAATGAAGCTTTTTGGGACTATTTGATTAGACCTGATTCGGCAGCGTTCCGCTGTAGCAAAAGCTACCAAAAGACCCTTTCATGAATGCAAGGCCCATGCACGCCTCCAACTCCTCCAGGCGTCATTTGGTGCACGGCGACAATTAGGTAGGCGGGCGCCTACGTAGTTGACACCGGACACACGGGAGTTTCGGCTCCATCTGTTGTTTTGCCACTGCAGCCATGACTCGCACCACCATCACCTCCACCACCGATCGCTCCTCCTGCCGTGCGCGGGCCAAGGCCGCTGAGCCTGCCCAGGTGCATCTGCCCGGCAGAGCTGAAGCCACCGAGGCTGAGATGGCCCTCACCGCCGAGCTGAAGCGCCAGCTGGGGATGGAACCAGCCCCCTGCACCCCAGAAGCCCATCCCTGATTGCCGAGACAGGCATCAGCCCCAAGCCAGCCCCTGGGCCCCGACGACGAGCGCTTCTCGCCAATCGCCATCGGTTACCTCATCCATCGCCTCCTTGATGTGAAGCGCTTCCTGGAGCAACTCACCGCAGAGCAGAAGCAACTCCAGGACCGCAGGTAACACTGCGGCAAGACCGGTACCCAGGACGCGCCTGGGCGAGGGAATGCCCACGGTCACTAACCACAGGGCGAAGCAGGCGGCCATGAAGCCCCCAAACAGCTCAATCAAGGTGCTGGTGGACATCGGGAAATGATCTTTCTGAAATCACAACCGCCATGGATCGGTCTCAGACCGCAGTGTCTGGAGTCTCAGCAGGAAGAAGCTGCAAAGTAAATCGGGGGTATTCAGCCGTGGTATTTCAGACCTATTCAAGCCATTAATCTACAACCTGACGGGTGATGATCCTAACTTTGTACTTACCAATTTCCGTGATTAATTCAGGGCCCAGGCCCTTCCCCCTGACCATAATATATGAGATCAATCAAGACACTCTTCAATCCATTGCCAAACCATGAACACCCTTTCCCTAACCCCTGGAGATGTTGTCCTGATCAGGCACGGCGAGACGGCATGGAGCTTATCCGGACAACATACGGGCTCCACGGACATCCCACTCACGGACAACGGGGAGCGCAACGCCAAGAAGCTTGCCCCCATGCTGGCAAAATGGCCGATCAATCATGTCCTGAGCAGCCCGCTACGACGGGCTCAACGCACCTGTGACTTGGCAGGGTTGGGGCCTCAGAAAGTCATCGATCCCGACCTGCTGGAATGGAATTACGGCGACTATGAAGGTCTCACGACGGCTGAGATTCGTCTGCAATCCCCAGGCTGGCTGGTATTTCGAGATGGATGCCCCGGGGGCGAGACCCCCCAGCAGGTGGCCGAACGGGTGGATCGGGTCATCAGCCGGGCCCGAAAGCAGGGCGGGATAGTGGCCCTCTTCGCCCATGGTCATGTACTCAGGGTGTTGGCGGCACGCTGGATCGGGCTGGCCCCAAGCCAGGGCGCCCATTTCCTACTGGACACCTGCACCCTTTCCATACTCTCTGAGTACCGCGGTGTTCCAGCTCTGAAATGCTGGAATGCACCACTGACAGAAACCTGACGTACAGAGTGGGAGCCGAAAATTGACGTGTAAAGGAACACCTTCAACCCGTTTTGCAACTTTTGCATGGGAATGGACGTCCCACTCCTGCCTGTTGCAGATTCGCAGGGCCCAAAGACAACTGCCACAAAGACTGGGACAATGGGCGCAAAATTACATAAAATGGTACAATTAAACAAAAGTTTCCCGTAAGCGGATTTGTAGCATGTTCGACTCTTCGTAAATTTTCTGGAGGGCAGAGTTGGGCATGGCTAAGATTGGTAAACTTATGCAATATTTCTCCCCTCAGTGTTGCAAGTCTTCACGATTTATGTCCCCTATTTGGACCTGGCGAAAGCAAATGATCGTTAATTCACGGCCCAAAAAAAACGATATTTATCAAAATTTAGCTATACTTACGAAGTATGCCTCCTGTTTATGCTCCTTTAAAATGATTTTGAATTCCTTGATTTAGAAGCCATTCATCATTGGCAACCGGATAGGATTTTTGCAAGCCTCGTACCTCTTGTTTCAAAGCTTTCCAAAGGGGAGAAAGCAAGGTTTCCCGACCAGAACCCTTGAGCTGGTCAATCCAAAGAGGAGGCACCAAGCTGATGGCGTTACCTTGTAAAAGACCCAGAAAATGTTTATTTAATAAAGGTAGGTAGGATTCACTTCGCAGAATCAATGGCATCGGATGCTTGTCAAGACCCATCCTCAAAACCTCAATGCCAAGTTTAGATGTGAGACTGTCGGAGAGGCCCCATGCCAAACATCTCTGCGATTTACAATCAATCAACAAGGCGGCAAATCGCACTGCATTCTGGACGGGCCAAAAGGCAATATCTAAGATCCACTGTTCTTCCAATTCCTCGGCATCGTCCTTATGTAATGGACACGGGGGCAAGCGGACCCGATCATCACCAAATAATTTCATCAATTTACGCTCAAATGCCGCAAATCCCATGCTGCAGAGGAGATTATGAAGACTGCGTTTAGAAACTGAACAGCTATGTTCTTGCAAATAATTAAACAAAGACTGGCAACCAGTGTCATCCATGACTTGAAAGAACTCGTCAATCAGGTGCATTGTATTTAACATTTTTGGGCTAACTGGACGTTGACGATAATAATAACCTGATCTGGTAATGCCAAGCAAGTCACATTGACGACGCAATGAGATATCTAGATTGTCGGGCTCGACAACCGATCTCAATGTGCTCTGATTGAAGTTGTAGAAGTTTTTTTTTAGCCAATCAAGTTCTTGATTGAGCTGGGCGTTTGAGGCTTCGAGCTTAGCCAAATTCTGCTTGCTACGAACCAAGTCTTCGGAATGACTGTCTGGATTTGACTGACGATAAAGTTCTGGCAAACGTTTGACAAGATGTTGCTTCCATTGACAAACTTGAACTGGATGAATTTCGTAAATTTCCGCGAGTTCAGCCAGTGTCTGGTTTCCACTTAGGGCTTGCAATGCAACTTGGATCTTGAACTCAGGGGAATGGATCCGACGGGATGGGCGCATTGTTTTGTCATGAATTGTCATTCCGAGAGTATGTCAAAAAACAATATTAACGATGATACTGGTCCGAATTTATCGGAACACTTAAATCACACTTGACCTTGCAGATTGCCCTGGGGTAGAAAGTGGTTGCCCCTCAAAAGGCACCTTCTCAATCACTCTTTTCCCATGAAAAATAAATTTGCACTTGCAGCAGTCCTTGCCCTTGTCTGCGCTCCTGCGGCTAGCTTTGCCGGCACATCTGCCGACATCAACGCCTCTGGCACAGCCAGCTCCTTCTGTGACATCTCCAACACAGGTGGTCCTATTAGCATGTCAATTTCTGCCAACAAGGACAAGCTGGTTGGCACTGGCACCTACCTCTTCAGTGCCAACGGTGATGCCACTGTCTCCCTCAGTGCCCTAACGCCTTCTGCCCCCCAAGGAGCAGCGGCCTACACAGAGTCGGTGAACCTGGCTAACTTGGTTTCCAGCAGTTCCACGACCTCAGCCGTGGATGGTGCTACGAAAACTGGGGTCAACAAAATCACCGGCGCGATTACCACTGAAATCGGCCAAAACAACGCTAGCGAACTGCTCTCCAGTGGTGCTTATTCACTGGCCACCACAGCCACCTGCACCGCACTCTGATCCATGAAGCGTTGTTTTCTGCTTTTAGCAGTAATATGGTCTGGGCAAGTTTCTGCCCAGACTGTTTTTCTTGAAAAGAAAGAGTATACCGTGCGCAATCAAACCGCACGGGTCAAACTCCAAGTCTCCCATTCCCGATCAGAACCCGTCTCCCTCACGGTTCGGGTCAAGGGTCCCACCAGTGACCCCACTAAGGCCGGTGAAGTCTTGACTGAAGGAGTTGCAATTTCACCAAGCAGCTTCAAACTAGCTCCTAACAAGATGAAAAAATTAACACTTACCCTAACAACTAATGTTACCCAAAAAACCCCTTATTTTGTATGCGCACTCTACATCCCGCCCGTCGAGCGCAAAGAAGCTCAAGGAGGCGCTACAAGTGGCTCCGCACTTTTGGCTACGGAATCTTGCTCTCGCTTCTGGGTCACCCCCTGATGGCAGCAGATAGCATATCTGTTAACAACGATGCAACCTACGCCCCCCAACCGAGGCTTCAGGTTGACATGGACGATGGCAGCACATGCTCTGTGACAGACCGTTCTCCCCCTGCGCTTGTGGTCTATGGCCGCTGGCGCAAGGGAAATGAAGCCACAGGTACAAGTCTGAGTGTTCCGGAAACAATGAATACCTCCGATGGAATGGGTGGGGGTGTTGCTTTACTAGTGCCGCTTGGCGGCACTGGCTATAAAAATAGTTGCAGTGGTTTACTGCAGCTGCAAATGAATCGGGCCAAACTGGCCTTGGCCAAGCAGTTGCTTGATGATGGTCTAATCACCGATGACGAGATGAAGAAAACCGTGGCGAGTATGCGCCGCTCACTCGGGATCTAATAAAGTCCAACTTTCCAGAATGCCGACAATCGGTTCTTCGACCGATTGTCGGTTGGAATTGTTGGTGGCAATCGCAGCCACAACATTTGCCATTCCCACTGAACCATGGCTGGGATTGACCAAATTCTATGGACCGACGCCAAAGCATCGCCCCTATCACCCTGATCACCAGCCTGGCCCTCCTGGCGGGGGCAGGGCTGGTGGGGCCCTGGCTGGTACCCGCCAGGGCCGAGGCTGACTTTCGCGCCAGGGTCGTTTCGATCGGCGATGGCGACACCATTCGGGTGCGACGCGGCGAGCAGCTGTGGACGATTCGCCTGGCCTGCATCGATGCCCCCGAGATGGCCCAGGTGCCCAACGGCGAGCGGGCCCGCCGCTACCTACAGACGCGCTTGCCCCTAGACCACGATGTCACCATTCATCCCTTAAGCACCGATCGTTACGGACGCACCGTGGCCGAGGTGATTAGCGAGATCAACCTCAACCTGGCCCTGGTGGAAGACGGCGAGGCCTTTGTCTATCCCAAATACCTGGGCCAGTGCGACGCCACCGAATACCTCGAGGCCGAATACCGGGCTCGCCGCCATCGCTTTGGCATCTGGCAGGTGCCCGGGGGAATCGAGCGGCCGTGGGACTTTCGCCACAACCGCCAGCCGCCTCGGCCTCAGAAACTGCCCACGGGACTGATCTGAGTGCCGCCGATCAAACTGATGGAGCCGGCCTGCAGGGTATTGAACAGCTGCTGGGCCTCGTCCCAACCGCTGATCGGTCCCAACTGGGCCAGGGCCGAATCCAGCAACTGGAAGTCGCCTTTGTCGCCCTGGAAACCCTGGCCATAGGAGCCCGCCACCGAGGCATCGGTACCCCACTGGGCATTGCTCCACTGGCTGTAGGCCGACAGCAGGCCCAGCCGATAGAGGTCCTGACCCGCCGTGCTTTGCAGAATCGTGAGGGGCAGGTCTTCCTTGCTGACCCCATTGGCAACGGCGCGGTCGGCGGCGGCCAGGTCGCCGGCGCTGGCGGTGCGCCCGTAGAGGGTCTGGGTGGTGATGCCAACGATCTCGGCCACGGTCTTGCTGGCCAGATCGCCGTTGAAATGGGTATCGGAGCGTTGGCCGGTGATCGGATCGGCCAGGAACTGCTCCACCATGAAGGCGGCGCTGTCCCCCTGCCCCAGCGACGCCCCGGCCCAGAAGGCCCCGATGCCGGGGGTGGTGGTGCCGCCGCAATAGGCGGTGTAGACGAGGTTGGCCAGGTTGTTGCGGGCCTCCACCTGGGCCGGGGCGTCGCTGGGGCAGGGG
>Ga0194059_1001380_pt1 | contig 10443 bp, 10 predicted proteins | sample SepL6211m_MetaG_FD_163426 | JGI IMG/M metagenome (GOLD analysis project Ga0194059, IMG submission 163426) | Anoxic zone freshwater microbial communities from boreal shield lake in IISD Experimental Lakes Area, Ontario, Canada - Sep2016-L626-11m | ecosystem: Environmental > Aquatic > Freshwater >... | reverse complement strand
AGACACAAGGGAGTGAACTCTGTGCGCATCTCGGAAATCACAGGACTCCAAGAGTCACGTGATTGGGTGAAGCCGTGAAGGAAGGTGATGTGAGGCGATGTCACCGTGTCAGTGCTCGTTCAAGAACATTGACAAAAACATCAACGTCTTGGGCTCCGGGAATCAGAAAGCGATCATCAATGACGAATGAAGGAACGGCGCTGATCTCTCGCATGTCAGCGCCGTCGAGGTCGGCACGAACAGCGTCATAGCCTTCATCGGTATCTAGCCACGTGCGTAATGCTGTGCCGTCGAGACCAACTTCAGTTGCGCACTGGGCAACGACATCTGCGTCTCCCACGTTGAGACCATCAGTAAAGTACGCCTTCATCAATCGTTCTTTGTATGTGGCCTGAACGAGTGCTCCGTGATGTTCGAGCGCCCAATGCAAAGCACGATGAGCAAGAATTGTGTTCGCGCGCAGAGCAATGTCCATGTTGAATTCGATGTTGTCAGCTGCGGCGACGTTGGTCACGTGAGAAAGAATTTGTTCGGCTCGCTCGCGGCCTCCGAACTTTTTGGCGTACCCATCAATAACGGGGGATGGTTCGCCGACTGGAGCCGAGGGATCCAATTGATATGCCTTGAAGACCACCTCAATGGGTTCGGTGATGCCCTTCTTGCGAAGCACTTCTATGGCGTTGTCAAACCGACGCTTTCCTATGAAGCACCAAGGGCAAACGACGTCGGACCAGATTTCTACACGCATAGGTGACACGATAGGTGCCATGAGTTCTTCTGGCGACACTGCAGCCACATTTTGCGCAACATTGGTCGACGAGTGGGAACGCCAAGGGGTCACCCATGCGGTCGTTGCGCCGGGCAGCAGAAGCACTCCTTTGGCAGTGGCTCTCGCCAATAGTTCCTCCATTCGGGTGCATGTGTTCCATGATGAACGAAGCGCATCCTTTGCCGCCTTGGGTATCGGATCTGCGTCAGGGTTCCCTGCTGTGTTGTTGTGTACATCTGGTACCGCTGCCACGCATTTTCATGGTGCGGTGGTTGAGGCACACCAAAGCGATGTTCCGATGATTGTTTGTACGGCTGATCGTCCACCCGAATTGCGCGACGTGGGTGCGGCACAAACCATTGATCAAACACAACTCTTTGGTACGTCAGTGCGCTGGTTTCATGATCCTGGTGTTGCATCTCGTGATGCGTCAGGGTCCTGGAGATCGTTGGCGGCTCGCAGTGTGCAGGCGGCAGTTGGATTTCGGCCTGGACCCGTTCATCTGAACCTGCCCTTCAGAGAGCCTTTGCTTGGATCGGTTGTCGACATGCCTGAACCGCGCGCAGGAAAGTGGTCCGAGATCAGTCGCTTGCAATCAGCTGAGAGCGTGGCTGTAGACGAATTATTAAAGGTTGTTAGTGGACGTTGTGGTGTCATCGTGGCGGGGCGCGGTTCGGGGCGCGACGTCTTAACACTCGCTGATGCCCTCGGGTGGCCGGTATTTGCTGATGCCCTCAGTGGTGTACGGGAAATCCACCCATCAGTAGTTATAGGTTTTGATTCAATATTGCGTTCGGAGAAATTCATTACCGAACACATGCCTGAAGTGGTGTTACGAGTTGGTGCACCGCCAGCGTCGAAGGTTCTTTCGCAGTGGGTAACACGCACCGGAGCGCGAGTGGTTCAACTGCGTAACACTGAAATGATGATCGACCCTGATCATGCTGTCGAGTTGACGGTAGTAGGAGACATCAGCTCCTCGTTACGAGTGTTGGCAACGTCAGTTAAGGCTGTTGATCGGTCATGGAGAGAAGGTTGGTCGCAGGCCGAAACGATTGCCCAGGCAGCAATTGCAAGTTGGACTGCAGGTAATTTCAGTGAACCATCTGTGGCACGTTCAGTGTCGTCTTCTATAAAGGTGGGTGGCCATCTTGTTGTGTCTTCTTCGATGCCGATTCGCGATATCGAGTGGTACGGAACTGTGACGCCTGGTGTGACTGTGCACTCAAACCGAGGCACGAACGGAATCGATGGGGTGGTCAGTACAGCTGTGGGCGTCGCGCTGGCTACGAGGGCGCCTGTGACATTGTTAATCGGCGATGTGGCATGTATTCACGACTCAAATGGATTATGGGCTCTCAATCGTCGCGATGTTGACATCACTATCGTTGTGACCAATAACGATGGCGGAAGTATTTTCTCGTTTCTTCCTCAGGCACAAATGGTGTCTGATTCAACATTCGAACTGTTGTACGGAACTCCTCACGGAGTTTCATTTCAACATCTGGCTGCTGCACATGGAATTGCATATGAATGTGTCACGTCAATCGAGACACTGAGAAACTCACTCGAACGTGGTGGCACTCGCCTCATTGAGGTGCCGTGCGATCGTGCCGTCAATGTGGCACAACATGAAGCGTTGCAATCCTCTGTTGTTGAAGCAATCGAGGCTACGGCCTAATAATCGCAGACAACATCGCTTGAAACTTCGCTTGAGTTTCGGCAAGTTCGGCGTACGGGTCGCTGTCTGCAACAATTCCGCCACCAGCAAACAGTCGTGCTGTCCGTTTATCCTCTGACATCTCGGCGCACCGAATAGTGACTGCAAAAACTCCGTTTCCTTCTGAATCCATGTAACCAACTGCTCCGCCGTAATACCCGCGATCAAGACCTTCGGTGGAATCTATGAAAGAAAGTGCAGCTTCAGATGGATAGCCCCCGAGCGCCGGAGTAGGACAGAGTGCTCGAACAAGTGAAAAAACATGGGCTCGTGGCTCAGTGAGAGCGCCTTCGATAGCAGTGCCTAGATGTTGCACATTTGCCACTGTCACAATGGACGGCTCTGCTTCCCAATCGAGATACGAGCAGTACGGCAAGAGCGTGTCGTGCACCATGTCGATGACAATTCGATGCTCGGTCTGATTTTTGGTGCTAGCCACCAGTTCCTTTGCAAGGCGTTGGTCTGTTGTGGCGTCACCAGTGCGCGGAGCAGTGCCTGCCAGTGGATGACTGCGGACCGTTGATTCGTGCACGGAGACCAATAATTCTGGAGAAGCACCAATGATGTTGTTGACGCAGTATCGATAGCTCGAACCAAACGAAGCCCGAAGGCGCAAGAGAATTGCGTGCACATCAATCGGGTCGTCTGCATGCACTTCTATGTCACGTGCGATGACGGCTTTTTGAATGACGCCTGCTCGCACTGCGTCTCGTGTCTTGCTGACCGCATCCAGATAGTGACCCACGGCAGTTCTCGGTGTCACGCGATATGAGTTGCTCTGTGGCCGAGGGGGTGGTGAAGTAATTGCCTGTGAGACAGCTATTGCGAGAACTTCATCTGAAAGGTCCTCATCTGATTCGCCGATAAGCGTGACGAACTGATCTCCAGATTCAGATTTACGGAACATGATTCGTGGTAACAGAAATTCAGCGATGCGTGCGGGAGTGAACGGTACAAGCGAGAAGAGAATCGGACCATGTTCAGACAGGCTTGATTGGTGTGGAGTGATTGTCTGTAAGAAGGTCAGCGCTTCATCTTCAGAAACGTGACACACGATGCCTCGGCCAGCAACTCCGATGCCATCGCGTACAAACAGAAAGCCATCGCCGCGACAGACAGTATTGAGATCAAACTGTTCAGTCATGACGGCTGTGCGGTACATCATGACTTGTTGCGTGTTCCCACCATGAGTTGAGTCAAGCCACCAGATAGTTGTGAGTGTGTTGCATCGCTGAAGCCGGCTTTTTGCAATTGGGCAACAAGGGTAAAACGGTCAGGGAGGTAGGCAACGCTACGGGGTAGGTAGCGATATGCCGCTGCATCACTAAGAAGTGCGCCGATACGCGGAACTATTTTGCCGAAGTAAATATTGTTACCAAATCTGATGACGCGATTGTGTGGCACGCCAACATCGAGCAGGGCAATACGTCCACCTGGACGAATAACTCGCGCACACTCTGCGAAAAAGATTTCTAGGTCAACAAGATTGCGAAGTGCAAAGCCACAGATAATGCCGTCAACCGAATGTGACGGGATTGGTAATCGCAAGATGTCAGCCTGGACTCGTGGCGCACGGCTGGTGTCGTTCGACAGCATTCCAAAAGACAAGTCGATGGCGATAGGGCGCAGATTCGCCCGACGTAGGTCAAGACACAAGTCGCCTGTGCCTGCCGCCAGGTCTAAGACGATGGAACCATTCGGCAGTGCTAAATCTCGCACAGCACGTCGTCGCCAACGTGTGTCTAAACGAAAGGTCATGATTCGGTTGACCATGTCATATCGAGGCGCGATTGCATCAAACATGTTGCGCACCATCTGGGATTTGTCTTCTCCTTGTGGCAGGAAAGAGGTGTCCCAAGAGGAAGGGGAGTCAGGGTGCGAAGAGGTCACGTCGTTAGGTTATGGGCGCTGAGGGGGCTCACCCAAGTACGACTCGCCGTGTTTGGCCAGAACACAGCAGAATGGACTATCACTGAGTCCACTGGGAGGACCCCTCATGATTGATTTCACACTTGCTCCAGAGCACGAAGAGATTCGTAATCGAGTTCGCGACTTTGTGGACAATGTCATTAAGCCTGCGATGGAGCCGTTCGGTCATCGCGATGACATGGCACCAGAAGCACACGGCCAGTACGTGCGTGAACTGATCAACTTGCGAAAGAAGGCAGTTGACGCCGGTCTGTGGTTGCCTCATATGCCAAAAGAATGGGGCGGCATGGGCCTCGGTCACGTAGCTCTTGCAATGGTGCAGGCCGAGGCTGCAAAGACGCGAGTTGGACCATGGGTCTTTAACTGCTCAGCACCTGATGAAGGCAACATGCACACACTTCTTCATTGGGCAACTGATGATCAGAAAGAAAAGTATTTGAAGCCTTTGCTCAACGGCGTGTCTTCTTCGTGCTTTGCGATGACCGAACCAGAAGTGGCTGGTTCAGACCCAACGTTGATTCGGACCAATGCGGTTAAGGATGGTGATGAGTGGATCATCAACGGTCATAAATGGTTCATCTCTGGTGCGCGTCGCGCCAAGTTTGCAATTCTCATTGCGCGTACCGAAATGGACGTACCTCCTGGGTCACGTGGCGCAAATACAGCTTTCATCATCGACCTGCCAACTAAGGGCTGGAATGATGTTCGCGAAATCGAAACCATGCATGGTGCAACAGGTCACTCAGAAATTGTTATTGAAGATCTGCGTGTTCATGATTCACAGATTCTCGGTGGCCGTGGTAATGGGCATCGTCTTGGTCAATACCGCCTAGGACCTGCACGTTTGGCTCATTGCATGCGCTGGGTTGCGCAAGCCGAAACAGCTCTTGACATGATGGTGGCTCGCTCGCTTGAGCGCTATTCGCATGGTTCGCTTCTGGCAGAGAAGCAAGGTATTCAGTGGTTGATCGCGGACTCAGCGATGGAGATCTACCAGTGCAAGTTGATGATCTTGCATGCAGCATCAAAAATTGATGCCGGTGAAGATTTCCGTCAGGAAGTTTCTATGTCGAAGCATTTCGTTGCCAACAGTCTCAACCGCATCATTGATCGTGCAATTCAAGTGCACGGTGCCTTGGGTTATTCAACTGACACTCCGCTTGCTGGCATGATGCAAAATGCTCGATGGGCACGATTCGCAGACGGTGCAGATGAAATTCACCAAATGCGCATTGCTGAGAACACCATCAAGGCATACACAGATACTGGCACCACCAATAAAGCAACAGGTGGTCTGCCGCTCTAGACGGCAGCGTCAATAGCTATTTGTTTGGCCCATCGATAATCAGCCTTGCCGGCAGGTGATCGCACAATTGTTTCAACAAATACGAATTGTTTGGGCACCTTAAAGCGTGCGATGTGATGTTGTGCCGTCTCAACAAGTGATTCGACTGTTGTTGTGGCTCCTGCCTTCAGGCGAACAACTGCGACAACTTCGTTACCCCAACGTTCGCTCGGACGTCCAGTGACAACGCAGTCGTACACGTCCGGGTGAGCCTTTACCGCAGCCTCAACTTCTTCAGCAAAGATCTTCTCTCCACCAGAGTTGATGGTGACTGAATCTCGACCATGAACTTCAATCATCATGTCGGCAGTGAGGCGGGCCCTGTCTCCGGGCACGACGTAACGCACGCCAGCAACAACGGGGTATGTCTTTTTTGTCTTGGCTTCATCGTTGAGATAACCGAGAGCGAGGCGACCGCTTTTGGCGAGCCATCCGAGCCCCTCGTGTCCGGCCTGCAACTCACTAGTGAGGTCTTCTGACAAAATGTGGTTCTGGGGTGTAAACGGAAAACTTCCCGTTGTGGAGCTGTCGCCACTTGCAACTTGAGAGAGTTGACCACCTGCCTCTGACGATCCGAGACCATCGACAAGGATCACTGAAGGTAAATACTGATGGAATTCGACTTTAAGGTGCGCAGAGAGGGGTGCTCCTCCCGACAAGATGGAAAGAAGTGAGGATAAGTCACGCTTCGATGTGGCCAGACCATCGAGAAGCGGTCGAGCGAAGGCGTCGCCGACAATGAGCAGAAATGTAGCTCGCTCTTTTTCGACGAGACCCCAAATGTCATCAGCATCAAGACGATCTGGTTGCGATTGAACGATGATGGTGCCACCAGTAAGCCATGTGCGCATGGCGATCCAATGGCCTGCGCCGTGCATGAACGGCGGACTAGGTAGTGCGCGAAAGTTGCCTGTTGCCTCGGTAACAAACTCTTCGATCGTACGAGCGGTCTTTGAACCACCAAAGCATTCAACAACTGCATCTGCATTGCGCCAGAGAACACCCTTTGGCATGCCGGTGGTACCACCTGTGTACAAAATATAGAGGTCGTCACCGTGATATCCGGCCTGTGGCTTGTCTGTAGACGATGCAGCAAGAGCCTCTTCGTACCAAACTGCTCCTGGCAATAGTGGGTTGTCGGATGCATCGGGAACTTGCAAGATGACGCGCAAGTTGGGAAGTTGATCGATGATTTCTGCAAGCAACGGAGCAAAGCGGGAGTGGATGACACATGCAGCAGCGTTTGAGTCATTCAACAAGTACTGCAGTTCTTCAGCGACGTAACGGTAGTTGACATTAAATGGAGCAACTCGAGCCTTGAAAGAGCCAAGCATTGATTCCAGGTACTCGTTTCCGTTGTGCAGATAGATGGCGAGATGGTCTTGACCTGATTCCCAACCGTGGAGAGCACTGCGCTCCGTGTGGCAACCGAGCCCCTGGGACGCAAGATAGTTGGCGAGTTGGCGCGTGCGATTCGTGACGTCAGTCCAAGTGAAACGCTTGTCTCGAAAGATCAGACATTCTTCATTTGGTCGCGTGGCTGCGATGGCTTCATGAATCTCGGCGATTCCGATTATGGCTGGTGGGAACTGCGACATTGTTGAACGATAACCTCGTCACACGAGGAGGGACTATGTCGAACGATTCCCATTCATTAATTTTTGGTGTCTTCATCCCACAAGGATGGAAGATGGAGCTCTCAGGTATTTCGGGAGCTGCCGCACAATGGAAGACCGCTGTCGACATTGCTGTTCGCGCTGAGGAGCTGGGATATGACTCAATTTGGGTCTACGACCATTTTCATAATGTTCCCAAACCTGCTCAAGAGGCAGTTTTTGAATGCTGGACCACCATCGCAGCCATTAGTCAATTGACGTCGACCATCAGGCTCGGTCAAATGGTTGGTTGTAACAGCTATCGCAATCCTGCACTTCTTGCCAAGATCACTTCCACTGTCGATGTCATCTCCGGCGGAAGACTCGATTGGGGCATTGGTGCCGGCTGGTACGAAAGCGAATACAAGGGGTACGGCTACGAGTTTGCAAAGCCATCTGATCGCATCGGCATGCTGCGTGAGACTGTTGAGATCGTGAAATCAATGTGGACGAAAGAAGAGACCACGTATGACGGCAAGTACTACAAGACATTGCGCGCTAATTGCGATCCGAAACCGTTGCAGAAACCCGCACCGCCGATTTGGATCGGTGGTGGCGGTGAGCAGCTGACGCTCCGGGTTGTTGCCGAACATGCCGATGTTGCCAACTTCGGTAGTTCAGTCGATGAATTCATCAAGAAGCGCGCGATCTTGCAGCAACACTGCAAGGTTGTGGGTCGCGACGAAGACTCGATCCGTAAAACAATCTCTAGTGAGGTCTTCATTCGAGAGACAGAAGAAGAGATCATTGCGGCGGGAAGCCTGAATGTCTGGGGCAAAGACGCCGCAGACTGGCGAAACGAAGCATTGGTTGGTACTCCCGAGCAAGTGAGCGAAAAGATTCAGCGATACTTGGACGCTGGATGTACAGGCTTTATACCGTGGTGCTCGGACTATCCGTCAACAGAAACGCTCGAGCTATTCGCCACAAAGGTCATTCCTAACTTTCGCTAGGTGACGCTTCTTTACTTGAAGTATTGAAAAATAACTTCTGCAATGCAGGACGGCTTTGCCGCCCCTTTGCATTCAAACGTTGTTTCCAGTGTGACTCGAGCTCCGCCTGGTGTGTCGTCGACAGCCAGAACTTTGACGCCGGCACGAAGTTCAGACCCCACGGGGACTGGCGAGACGAAGCGGACTTTGTTGGCTCCGTAGTTCACACCCATTGAGATGCCGCCGACAGAAAAAATCTCTGGAAGAAATACTGGGCCAAGGGACAGCGTGAGGTACCCGTGAGCAATCGGTCCGCCAAAGGGGCCAGCTTTTGCCTTTTCGACATCGATGTGAATCCACTGGCGATCACCCGTTGCTTCTGCGAATTGGTTGACCCGTTCTTGAGAGATGGTCATGTACTCGGAATAGCCGAGGTGCTCACCGATAAGGCCTTTAAGGGCGTCGATGGATTCAATGTGTCGTGTAGCCATGTCCAAAGTGTGGCACAACTAGTGCCACTGCTCTTTAACGGAGCCAGGTGCGTGCGTAGGAACGACTCATCGGATGAAGAAGAAGTACTGCAAGAGCCGCCTCGAACATGAAGCCCACTAAGTCTCCTCCTGTGATGCGATCGCTGAGCGAGATCGCATATCCGACCTTTTCGGCCACGATGAAACGAGCAAGCAGGGGACTGAACGAAGCAGCAATTCCGAGGTACCAGCCCAATTTTTTTCCATTGGCCATCAGATACCCACCTGCAAAGTAGCTAACGCAGGAAGCAAATCCGACGAGGCCGGTGACAGGGCCGATGACTCTGAGGAATCCGAACTCGTTTGATTTGTCAAGAAAACCGAGAATTCCAAAGACACCATCGAGATACAGAAGCCACGTAGCAATAGAAAGAGTTTGAGGCAGCATCTTGTCAAACCACTTTCGTGGATCGAGGTTCGTGAAGGCGTGAGAAAACATGTTCATAGTGTGTCAGGGGACGCACTCATAATCGGTGACCATCGTGCATGGTCGTCGACTGAGTACCCGGATTTTTCTTTTTTGCACTGAACGTCAGATTTGTTACTACTCTGTAAGAGTGCGTAGCGGATTTGTCACCTTTGTTGGTCGACCCAATGTTGGGAAATCAACTCTCGTCAACGCAATTTGTGGAGTAAAAATTTCGATCGTGTCGAACAAGCCACAGACCACCCGAACTCGGATTCGTGGTATCCATCATGGTGAAGATTCACAAGTAGTTTTCGTCGATACTCCAGGTCTGCACAAACCAGTCACGCTTCTTGGTGAAAAGGTAAATGCCACGGCTCTTGAAAGTGCGAAAGATGTCGATGTGGTGTGCCTGCTCGTGGATGCAACAAAGCCGTTTGGCCGCGGTGATCAGTGGGTTGCAGATCACATAGATATTTCTAAGGCGTTTGTTGTCGTTAATAAGACCGACAAAGCAACTCGTGAACAAGTTATTGCGCAATTACAAGCTGTGTCATCGCTAAACGCAGCAGAGTATTTTCCAGTTTCAGCTCGCACTGGCGAAGGTGTTCCTGAATTACTAGCAGCACTCAAAGCACTGATGCCCGAGGGTCCTGCTTATTACCCCGAAGACATGGTGACTGATACAGAAGATGCGCAATGGATTGCCGAATTAGTTCGTGAACAATTGCTGGCCGTTCTTAAAGATGAGTTGCCATATTCAGTAGCTACAAAAGTGACTGAGTGGGAATGGCCGCGAGTGCGTTGTGAAATCTACGTAGAGCGTGAAAGCCAAAAAGGCATGGTTATCGGTAAGGGTGGGGAACTACTGAAACAAGTAGGAATCGCAGTTCGTGCCCAAATGCCAGAAGGCGCGTTTATTGAACTGCATGTAGTTGTGGACAAGGATTGGCAACAACAGGCCGATCGCCTCGAGCGATTCGGGTATTAGTTACGTTTATTGCGCGGTAGTGATGTCGCGCAGGAACTGCTCTACTTCGGCGCGATCACGTGTCCGCGTCATGGGCGGTAGAGCCGCAATCAATGTTCGCCAATATCCGGCGGTTGCCAGACGACGATCAAGAACAGCGACGACTCCCTTGTCGTCGGCGGTGCGG
>Ga0194059_1001379_pt1 | contig 10455 bp, 9 predicted proteins | sample SepL6211m_MetaG_FD_163426 | JGI IMG/M metagenome (GOLD analysis project Ga0194059, IMG submission 163426) | Anoxic zone freshwater microbial communities from boreal shield lake in IISD Experimental Lakes Area, Ontario, Canada - Sep2016-L626-11m | ecosystem: Environmental > Aquatic > Freshwater >... | reverse complement strand
CGTGAAAGATCCGTGCTCGCACAGCGCCAACCCGAAGGTTTTCCTCGCTGCGCCGCAACTCCAGATTGATACCCGCGTGTACCAACGCCATCGCTGCTGGGCGAATCTGACTCAGAGCTTCTGGATCAGTCGTTCCATTGTCCCAGAGAAAAACCATGTTTGGTCTTTCTTGCTGAGCAATGAGCGATTGAATTGCTCTGTCCAGCTGGCGTTCGTCGTGAGCAATCACGACGACGTCGATTTTCGGTCGCTTCGTCATGACTACTCCACGGTATTGCACAGCCCCTGTGGCATGTGACAAGAAATACTATATGCCATTTTATACAATCTGTCAACTATTTTTCTGCATCGTTATTTTATGCAAAGCTTTTTTAGCTAAATTTAGATAAAAAACAAAGTATAATTTTGTAGCTTTGTTTCTGCACAATATTTTTATCAACAGCTTAATAACAAAAAAGCCCGCCTTTCGGCGAGCCCCTTAAAAAATAAATCCTTTATTGTTTCACCTGTTCAAGCAACTCTAAATCACTCCGCGTATTTGCGCCGAGCGCTGCAATTGGATCCCCTTCGAACGACGCAACAACCTCCCCTGTTCGTGTCGCAACTTCGAGCAAATCTGTTAAATAAAATTCGCTCTGAACATTTTTGTTTTCCAACTTTGGCAACTGCTCCCACAACCAATCCGCACGGAAACAAAAATATGCAGGATTCAATTCCTTAATTTCGAGTTCAGTCTCCGTCGCATCTTTGCGCTCAACCGTTCTCAAAATTTTTCCAGCCGCGTCACGAATTACGCGTGAGAAATAAAATAATCCTGCGCGCCATCCATCAAAATCAGGAACTTTGATCGTCATGAATGTTAATGTCGCACGCTCTCGTAAATGTGTTTCGATAAGTTCGTTCACAACTTCCGCCGTTGTATATGGCTGATCACCGTACAAAACAACAATGTGATCATATGAACCATTCGCAATTTCACGTGCTTGCATAACTGCGTGCCCCGTTCCGAGCTGCTGCGCCTGAAACGCATAGAGATATCCATCGCCGAGAGCTGCCTTAACTTTTTCCGCCTGATAGCCAACAACGATAATTGGGTGCTGGTCTGCGTGAACTTTATGTAGTGTTTCAAGTAAATAAGAAATCATTGGTTTGCCGTGGAGCGGCATCAAAACTTTTGGAACACCCTCAGATTGCATGCGCTTCCCCTCGCCCGCGCCTAAAATAATAATGCCGACGCGCGCGCTTCTAGGGTCGAAAATATCATGAGTTTGTGCTTCCATATCATTCGAAATTATAACTTCTTCCAGAGAGCTTCAAAAATCAATTTGTGCGTTTCGTACATCGCTTCGTTTTCAATAATCACACCAACCATCTGACCAGCTGCATCATGCGCGATATGCGCCATATGACCCGCATAAATCAATGTGTATGTTGGAGATGTTTCGTCCTGTGTCAGCCATTTTCGTTCATCGAGCCCCGACGTCGCGCCACCCGGTCCCATCGCAATTGCATTCACTTTAATCTTCTTCGCGATTCGCTCTTCGGTAAACGTTGGGTATGCTGCACGATATTCCTCGCGAAGCGCCGACGACGAGTAAACGTAGTACAGCTTTTTTCCCGAAGCTACCATGACCTCGAGCACGTCCGCCAAGAGCGCGTGAATTCCGCGCGACCCTTCGAAATATCGAACGACCGGTTTATCACCTCCGCGCTTATAGAGCGACTGAAGCGATGGAATTTTCTCGCGAAGTTCGCCGTTCAATTCCTCGAGCTGTGACTGACGTTTTGCGACGAGTGTTTTAAGGCGTGCAGGATCTTCCGCAGCAAAAAAATGTTTTTTATCTTTGCTGATCTGACTTACCAACCCGTCTGAAGCGAGCGATTTCAAAATATCATAGGTCGTTCCTCGATTAACTTTTGCTGCATCCGCGATCTGACGAACCGACGATGAGCCGAGCGCCAACAAGGCCGCATAAACTGCAACCTCTTTATCTGAGAGCCCAAGTTTCTTTAGGACAGCGAGCATAGACATTTGCCCTATATATTAGCGGATTTTTGCCTTCCGGTCAACTCAAATCCGCGGAACAATCACCCCATCCGCCGAAATTCGCCCAACCCCCTTAATTCCGCGATACAAAAGGACACGCAATCGGTTGTGAAGCGTCTCACCACCCCGAATGGTTCGAGTACCTGCAACATGATCAATATCCGCTGCATGCGGGTCTGGAATGCCTGTAAATGTCTCAAGCGCCATCGTGTATGCGCGGCTGTACCATGGATATCCCGTGCCGCCGCCATACATCTGCCAAAACCATACTGTTTTATAAACCTCTGGATCGAACAAGAACGCGAGACCAACCTTACGCTCGCGATTTGTCACCGAAATCCATCCTTCGCGGAAGCCATCTATAAATAACATGTCCGCTGATTTTGCTTCCGGACCTGGAACTTCCGAAACATCAATCACCTCCCCATCCTTGTTAATCAAAATCGGCCACTCACCCTCGACGTTCTGATTGAATTTCCCTGTCTCTGCATTCTCTGGAAGAGTATATGAAAATACTCGTTTTGCGAGTGCGTCGATTTTGCAATTCTTATCGAGAAAATTTCCACCGAGCGCCGGATGCTGGCCCCACAAAATTGGAAGCGCCTCACGAGAATTATTTGTGATCCATTCTTCGATCTCAACAACGTTCACATGATTGCGAAGCGTGATTTTTTTCTTAAGTGTAAACGGTGTTTTGATTGTATCAACTGCGAGTGTAACCGAAACCTCATTCTCGCTTTCGACCAAATCAACAATGCGCCACGCAAGCGCGTGTACTTCTCCGTGTTGCCCAATTTGGGCGCCACGATAATTTACGCCCGGACCGCCAGTTGGAAAACATTCTTGCCACCCACCTTCGTAATTATCAATAAATGATTTGCTTGGTGTGTCGCGACGAAGACCTTGTGGCGATGTCCACAGAAATTCTGTATCAGATTTTTCATCACGAAGCGAAATAATGTCTGCGCCTTTTTCCGGCAAAATTGTAATTGACGATTCGTCGTTCGAAAGTGTCACCGCGCGGAATGTTTCGATTTTGTGTTCAATGATTTTACAACCCATAGCCGTGTGGATTTTTCTTAAGCCATGCGACCGAACTTTGCGCGATATCGTCCAAAGTTTTCTCTGCATGCCATCCTAAATCTGAATTAATTTTTGTTGCATCGGCGACCGCTGTAATGATATCTCCCTCGCGGCGATCACCAACAACTGCAGGGATTTCGAAGCCTGCTGCACGCGAAAACGCATCAACAAGCTGCAGCACACTATACCCTTTTCCAGTTCCAACATTATAGACATGAACACCTTTATTGTTCATTGAAAATTTGAGCGCAAAAATATGTGCGCGCGCGAGGTCTACGACGTGAATATAATCGCGCACACAAGTGCCGTCAGTAGTATCATAATCATCGCCGTTGATAACGAGAAGCTCTCGTTTTTTCTCGACCACTTCCATGATCATCGAGGCAATGCTCGAAGGATATTTTGGTGAATCACCAATGAGTGATGATTCATGTGCACCAGCCGGATTAAAATACCGAAGCATCACGATCGCCCACGCTGAATTATTTTTTGCAAAATCTTCGAGCAACTTTTCACACGCAACTTTTGTTTCTCCATACGGACTTGTTGGTCGACATTCTGCGTTCTCCGGAATCGGATTGTGTTCGATGATTCCGTAAACCGCGGCTGAGGAAGAAAATACTAAGTCGGAGACTTTCGATTCTTCCATCACCTCACAAAGCGCGCGCGTACCTTCAACATTTACTGAAAAATATTCATCGCGCTGTTCGAACGATTCGATCACTGACTTGAGCGCAGCAAAATGAATGACTCCATCAATTATATTTTCCGAGAAAATTTTTCGAAGCAATTCTCGATCGCGAATATCACCATTATAAAATTTTGGACGCTCCCCCGAAATTTTTTCGATGCGATGCAGCACCTCTTCAGAAGAATTCGAGAGATTGTCGATAATGACGACGCCAAATCCTGCAGCTAACAATTCAACTGCTGTATGCGATCCGATATAACCAAGTCCGCCCGTCACTAAAATTTGCGGCATATTATTTGTAATATTCACGGAACCAAGAAATGAATTTTGGAATGCCTGCTTCTAACTGGATCGTTGGTTTGAATCCAAGATCTCGCTCTGTGTCTGTCGCGTCAGCATGCGTTGCAAGAACATCCTCTGGTCGAAGTGGTTTAAATACAATTTTTGCAGTTTTATCGAGCGCTTTTTCAAGTAGACGAATGAAATCGATGAGCTTTACCGGATTTCCTCCGCCCAAATTATAGATGCGAAACGGCGCCCAACTTGTTGCCGGATCATTTCCTTTATTTGTTGGATCGGGCTCAGGAATTGTTTCCATCGCTCCAAGAATTCCCGTAACAATATCGTCCACGTATGTCCAATCACGAATAAGTTCTCCGCTATTATAAACTTCAATCTCTTCACCACGAGAAATCTTCGTCGTAAATGACTGAAGCGCCATATCGGGACGATCCCATGGACCGTAAACCGTAAAGAATCGAAGACCTGTTGTTGGAAGCGCATATAAATGGCTATAAACATGCGCCTGGAGTTCGTTCGCGCGCTTGGTTGCAGCGTATAACGAGACCGGATGATCGACACTATCGTGAACACTGAATGGCGTTTTTTCATTGAGTCCGTAAATCGAGCTGCTGCTTGCGTACACGAGATGCGGCGTTTTTTGCGCGCGACAACCTTCGAGAACATTTCCAAATGCAACAACATTTCGGTCAATATATTCCGCCGGATGATCAACGCTATAACGAACGCCCGCCTGCGCTGCCAAATGAATCACGCGATCGAACTTATGCTTAGCAAAAAATTTAGCCGTCGCCTCGCGATCAACCAAATCAAATTTTTCAAAAACAAAATTCACGTAATGCGCCAAACGATTGAGTCGCGAATGTTTTAAGTTCACGTCGTAGTAATCATTAAGATTATCGACAGCGTAAACCTCATGATGTTCGCTGAGCAATCGTTCTGCTGTGTGATAGCCAATAAAACCTGCAGCGCCCGTGACTAAAATCTTCATATATTAGCGATAAAGTATTAAAACTTTAGCTAAAAAAAGCCCTTTTGTCAAACCACCGTTTCAGCCAATTTCAAAATATACTCCCATTCTGCGGCCGTTACCGGCTGCACAGACAGTCGTCCACGATTAACAAGCGCTGACGAATCGAGTGCTCGCTGCTGCTTAACCTCTTCAAGCGGGATTGCGCGCGCTAGTTTTTTTATTGGAATCACGTCAACACACTGCCACGTTCGCGACTTATCCGTCGAGTCATGATGAATTTCATGATACACCTGCGCAACACCAACAATCTCAGGCTTCCCAACGCTGTGATAAATAAAAACAAGATCCCCCTGTTTCATCTCGCGCATGTTATTCCGCGCCTCATAGTTCCGGACGCCATCCCATTCGGTCCATCCGCGACGCTTAAAATCATTCTCGAGATCGTTCCAGGAAAATGTTGAGGGCTCAGTTTTCATCAGCCAGTATTTCATAGCTGCATAATATACTTTTTCAGCGCACGTGTCGAAAATCCCAAAGGGAATTTTGCACTCTTTCACAGAGTTTTTGTTTTGTGAAACGAAGACCCGCAGCCAAATGTGCGTGCAGTTTACTGCACATCGCACATGCCGGCGAGGACGAGCACGGTTGCAATACGCAACCACAGCGTGCTGAGTTGAACAAAAGAAAAACTCCTCCACAATAAACTGGCGGCGGGCTACTTTCGCGGGTCCGAGTTGGAACCGACTATCATCGCCGTAACAGTGCTTAACTGCCGTGTTCGAAATGGGAACGGGTGTTTCCACTGCACTTGAAGCCACCAATTTGCTGGGGAGGAGTTCTATAAACTTCTCGTTTTGGTTTGATGATTACATGGTAAAGGACAATTTAAGCTAAGTCAAACAACAAACATCACTTGGATGCTTCAATGTAAGGTCGTGCTCGTTCTATTAGTACCGGTCAGCTGAATGTATTGCTACACTTACACTTCCGGCCTATCAACCAGGTAGTCTCCCTGGGAACTGATAACGAATATTAATCTTGAGGACGGTTTCACGCTTAGATGCTTTCAGCGTTTATCCGTGCCGAACGTAGCTACCCGGCGTTTGCCCCTGGTGGGACAACCGGTACACTAGAGGTTCGTTGATCTCGGTCCTCTCGTACTAAAGACCAGCCCTCTCAATATTCAACGCCCGTGGTAGATAGGAGACCGAACTGTCTCACGACGTTCTGAACCCAGCTCGCGTACCGCTTTAATTGGCGAACAGCCAAACCCTTGGGACCTTCTCCAGCCCCAGGATGCGATGAGCCGACATCGTACATAATTCCCTAGTTTCTTAGGGGGTAGACTATATCTTCATCTTGCTCTGGATGACAGCTTCTAACACTAACTGTGTTTCGATGCATAATCTCAGTTTGACGTAGCAAGAGTCTGCGTGTTAATCAGTGCACTGTGCAAAGATTCTCTCCTTTCGGATCAGTCGTTACGGGGTCAACCATTTTATTGGCGACTTCCCACGGGGTTGCCGGGTGAAACGGGCGTTTCACTGACGGGTTCTCCGTTATAAGCAGATTTTATTGTTTCTCTCTATCTATTATATATTTAATTTAAACGAAAAGACGTTGGATAAACATCACTGTTTATGCACCCCGATATGTTAAGGTGCCAAACCGGGTCGTCGATGTGGACTCTTGGACCCGATCAGCCTGTTATCCCCAGAGTAGCTTTTATCCGTTGAGCTTCGACCATCCTATATTGGATCGTCGGATCACTTACTCCCGCTTTCGCGACTGCGCGACTTGTAGGTCTTGCAGTAAAGCCAGCTTTTGCGTATACACGTCCAGCGCGATTTCCATCCGCGCTAAGCTGACCTTTGTGAACGCCTCCGTTACTGTTTAGGAGGCTCCCGCCCCAGGCAAACTACCCACCAGTCACTGTCTCTCCACCCAGATTCATGGGCGGGGATCGAGAATACACATAGCGTAAGGGCGGTGTCTCATTGGTCCCTTGCGGGTCCCGCCTACGCTGAACATACGAAACGTATATCCAATGACAAGTTATAGTAAAGCTTCATGGGGTCTTTTCGTCTAACCACGGGTAAAGGGCATCTTCACCCCTCTTGCAATTTCGCCGAGTCCCTCGTTGAGACAGTTATCAGATCGTTATGCCATTCGTGCGGGTCTGAACTCACCAGACAAGGAATTTCGCTACCTTAGGACCGTTATAGTTACGGCCGGCGTTCATCCGTGCTTCAGCTCAAAGCTTCACCTTGCGGCTAACCTCTTACTTTAACATTCGGACACTGGCCAGGCATCGGCCCATATACATCACCTTTCGGTTTCGCATGGACCTGTGTTTTAGGTAAACAGTCGCCTGATATCTTTCGCTGCGCCCTGACTTGCGTCAGGGAAGGCTTATCCCGAAGTTACGCCTACTTTTTTGCCTAGTTCCTAAACGAGGGTTCTCTCGTACACCTTGGCATATTCATGCCCAACCACCTGTGTCGGTTTACGGTACGGTTACGATAATATCAACGTGCTATATGCTTTTCTAGGCATTTCCTTAACCCAACTCGGATCCATCCGAAGACTTCACCTCGATCTTGCGAAACGGTCATAACCAAATACCGCTTGCATCTCGGAAATACGCACATATAGGACTCCACTATCATAGTGCAGGAATATTAACCTGCTCTTCCATCGCCTACGCCTTTCGGCCTGAGCTTAGGATCGACTAACCCTGGGACGATTCGCGTTGCCCAGGAAACCTTGGTTTTACGGTGCGGGTGATTCTCACACCCGTTTCTGCTACTTATGCCAACATTCTCACTTCCATCCGCTCCACCAGCCCTCACGGGTCCAGCTTCACTGCAGAATGGAACGCTCCTCTACCACGTACATCAGACGGATCCGATGTACATCCCTAACTTCGGTACTATACTTAGCCCCGGTATATTTTCAGCGCCCTGCGGCTCGACCAGTGAGCTGTTACGCTTTCTTTGAATGATGGCTGCTTCTAAGCCAACATCCTGGTTGTCTACGCTACAAGACCACTTTTTACACTTAGTATAGATTTGGGGACCTTAGTTGAGGGTCTGGGCTGTTTCCCTTTTGACGATGGAGCTTAGCCCCCACCGTCTGACTCCCGAGTTGTTAACCATTGGCATTCGGAGTTTGGTTGAAAACAGTAGGGTTGCCCCCCTGTTTTCATTCAGTAGCTCTACCTCCAATGGGAATACTCGAGGCCATCCCTAAAGATGTTTCGAGGAGAACCAGCTATCACGGTGTTCGATTGGAATTTCTCCCCTACCCACAGCTCATCCGCCAGTTTTGCACAGCTGGTCGGTTCGGCCCTCCTGTTTTATTTCTAAAACACTCAGCCTGGCCATGGGTCGCTCACACCGTTTCGGGTATTATCGCTGCTACAAACGGACTATTAATCCTCGCTTTCACTGTGGCTCCAGTCCATAGGACCTTAACCTGCAACAGTCGATAAACTCGTTGGCTCATTCTTCAATAGGCACACCGTCACCCGGCATTTCGCTTGCGCGCGCTTGGGCTCCGATTCTTTGTAAGTGTACGGTTTCAGAAACTATTTCATCGCCCTCTCGGGCTGCTTTTCACCTTTCCCTCGCGGTACTTGTTCACTATCGCTCAAATACAGTATTTAGCCTTAGAACATAGTCGTCCTAGTTTCAAACGGGATTTCACGTGTCCCGCCCTACTTGGGAGCGCTTATCATATGGTCTGAAATATTTTGAATACGGGGCTATCACCCGCTATGGCCGAGCTTTCCAGCTCGTTCTTCTATACTCCAGCTCGCATATGGAAAACATATAGGCGTTTTCACAAAGCGTCCCACAACCCGCACATCGCATCGGCCTACACCTTTCCTGAAGTCATGATAGTCCGAAGACGACCCTTACCTTCATTCGCTAGATGTGCGTTTAGGCTGTTCCCATTTCGTTCGCCACTACTCTGGGAATCTCTGTTGATTTATTTTCCTCTAGGTACTGAGATGTTTCACTTCCCTAGGTTGTCCTCCAGCAGCTATGTATTCACTGCAGGATACGCTGACTCGCGTCAACGTGGGTTTCCCCATTCGGATACTCACGGATCAAAGGTTACTTGCGACCTCCCCGTGATTTTCGCCCGCTGCGGCGTCCTTCATCGTCTGTATTTAGCAAGGCATCCACCGTACACCCTTAGTGCACGTTACTTACATTGAAGCACCAAGACATGCTTGATGCTTCATCTTACAAATTGCTTTCGAAATTGTTTTTCGAAAGGCTTAAATTGCCCTTTACCATGTAATCATCTTTTATTGTAAAAGTTCGTTGTCGTACTCTCCACTCTTTAGAAACAAAATGTCCGCCTTGTGAGCGGACCAGAGGTAGGTGTTTTGTGAGGGCTGACAAGCACCTCGACCTACGTGGCATTCAACATGATTCAATTGAGAGTGAGACTATGTTATATCGCCAGGAAATCTTTGTCAAGGGGTATAGAATGGGGATAAATATTCGTGTCAAATTTATGGCTGAAAATATAGAGCTATTGACAACAAACGCCTTAAAAAATAACACCGGGACCCTCTACAAAGGTATCCCGGATTTAACCTACGACGAACGTTTACCTACAAGTAACCATTGATGCAAGCTCTTGAGCCAGTGATCATGTGTCGAACAGGTCACCAAGAAACAGACAACGCTCGCGAGCTGTTCGGTTTGTCGCGTCCAGCGCGCAGTTCCGCGCACCGCGAATCGATCCTCATTCCACGCGTAGCGATTCATCTGCTTTGGTTCGTACAGATAGAACCATTCGTCATACAGAATTCCCGTAATGAACGTTGTACACGTCGTGTGCCACGAGCCTACCCATATACGCACGTGCTGCGCGCGCATGTTGGAGCCGCCAACCCACGTGATGATTGCCTCGAGCCGCTCGATCGGCTCCTCGATAGAACCAAACAAATTTCTCGCGCATTCAAATTGAAATGGTGGCAGCTCAGCGTCGCGAGCAAACCCCATATCGATATCGACATGTTTCATGTGTGCCCCCGTTGTGTAGCTGCCTGTGCGCACCCTACAGCAATAGCCTGAATATATCAATGCTGGTATCATGACAATATGTTTACTATTATTGCGCTCGGAAAACTCAAAGATGCGTGGCGCGAAATTGCGGAAATGTATATCACGCGACTCGGACCTTATCTCCCTATTAAAGTTATTGAGATTGCCGAAGTTCCATTTGGAAAAAACGACGAGCCGGAGCGTATAAAAAAACAGGAGGCGGGACTGCTTATTAAATACTTAAAACCGGACGCGCACATTATTGTTTTGCATCCAGACGCAAAATCACCGACGA
>Ga0194059_1001375_pt1 | contig 10470 bp, 4 predicted proteins | sample SepL6211m_MetaG_FD_163426 | JGI IMG/M metagenome (GOLD analysis project Ga0194059, IMG submission 163426) | Anoxic zone freshwater microbial communities from boreal shield lake in IISD Experimental Lakes Area, Ontario, Canada - Sep2016-L626-11m | ecosystem: Environmental > Aquatic > Freshwater >... | reverse complement strand
GCCACGGAATAGGTGCCCGTGGGACCTGCTGCTGACGGGTTAGTGACGCCGGAGATCGTGACGGTCTTCGCCACGCCGGTTGTCGATGCCGTACCGCCCGACCTGGTGATGGTCACCACCTGGCCGCTCACACCAACAGACGCCGTTCCAGTCATTCCGGCCAGCGTGGCATTGGCGCCCACGCCCGACAGGTTGTACCCGGCCGGAAAGGTGACGCGCACCTTGCCGTCGAGCGGGACGGGGTTGGCGGGCGTGAAGACCACCGGTACCGAGCCCGTTGCTGATGTCTGCAGTGATGCAGGCGTGACGCTCACCGCAGTGAGCGCGCCACCGGTGATGGTGGCCCCGGTTGCGCTGCCCGAGTCGAGCGGTGCTGCTGCTCCGTCGCTTGTGGCGATGGAGCCATTGCCCGTTGCACCCGGTACCAGCGGGTTGCGGATTGCCGACAGCGTCATGGTGCTCGTACCCGGTGCGACGGATACGCCGACGCTGTGGGTGATGGTCACCACCTGACCCGCGAAGGCCAGAGTGTTCGTGCCTGTCAGCGGTGCTGCTCCACCGTAGGTGGCAGTGGTGCCGGCACCCAGACCGTTTGTACCGATGCGGTACCCGGCCGGGATGGTGATGGCCACCTTGCCACCAACTGGAATGGCCGTCTGGTTGGTCATGGTGACCACCAGATTGCCCGTGGCTCCAGCCACCGTGCTTGCGGGCACGATCGAGCCACCCGTGATGACACCCTGCGGCGGCGTCACGGCTCCGTTTGCGAACTGCAGCGACTCAATGCCGATGAGCGTGTCGGTGCCATCGGGCGAGCCTGCGCGGTTGTCCACAACCGTGAGGCGACCCGCGGACGGTGTCACGCTGTAGTTGGCGATGTTGCCACTGAACACTGCGACATCTCCTGCTCCTGCCGTACCCGGGTCAACCGTGCGCACGTACTGCACGAGTGTCGGGTCCAGGCAGCCGGCCAGAACTGCCTGGCGCAGCTGCAGCACGCTGGTGGCCAGCACATTGCCGGGCACAGCGGCATCCGGCACCGTGGTGCCGGTGATGCCTGGGCAGGTGCCCGCGACCACCGGAACGTTCGGCACCGAGATGCGCGTCACCAACGACGCGTCGCCGCTGATGAGGTCATTGCCACCCCGGCCCTCGATGGTGTCGGCACCGCCGCCACCCATGAGGATGTTGCCCGTGGTGTAGCCCGTGACGCCCACACCCAGGAGGGTGTCGAGGCCGCGGAACTTCGCAATGTCTGCGGTCAACAGATTGTCGTTGCCACCCGGCGTCACAGACGCGAGGGTGGTGCGGCTGTCGCCCGACAGGGTGTCGGCACCTGCGCCGCCGGACAGACCCTCAACATCGAGGAACGTGTCCGGAGTTGTCAGCACACCGGCCGGTGCGGCTCCCAGACCGAGGTCGGCGGTCACCGCTGCGGTGGCGTCGGCGTAGGTACGGAAGTCGAAGCCGAAGCCACCTGCGGTGGCGTCGCCCTCGGTCGACACGGTTGCGGGGAACAGGTCCACGCCACCGTCACCGTTGAGGATGTCGCCACCGGCACCGCCGGTCACCACATCGTCGCCGGGCTTGTTGAGGTCGATCGAGAACGGCGGGGCGCTGTCACCGATGAGGGTGTCAATACCGTTGCCGCCTTCAATCCAGTCGCTGTTGTCATCTCCTGTGACGGCATCTGCCGCCGTGCTGCCGGAGATGAGGTCATTCCCCACGCCGCCGATGATGGCCGTGGGATTCCCACCAGCGCTGAAGAAGTCGGCGCCGAAGCCACCGATCAACTGGTCAGCACCCGACGCACCGAAGTAGTCGTTGCCGTCGGCACCGGCCATCACATTCGTGCCACCGGAATCGGTGAGAATGTCATTGCCGTTGCCGCCGTACAGGCTGTCGTTACCCAGGTTGCCGGCGATGGTGTCGTTTCCGTCGCCGCCGCGCATGGTGTCGCTTCCCTTGCCACCGGTCATGCTGTCGTTGTTCGGCGTCCCCGTGAAGATCGAGTCGGCCGTCGGTGTGGTGGGCGAGCATGCGGCGCAGCCCGTGTACATCCAGTTGGTGGCGCTTCCAACGCCACCGTCATTGATGTCCGCCGGGATCGGCGCGGTGTTCATGTCAAAGGCCTTCGTCGGCTTGATGAAGGCGTTCAGGGGCATGTTGTCGGCCCCCGTGTTCCTGATCACCATCTCCGCGAAGGTGTTCCCCTCGATCTGCGTTCCCAGGTTGGTACCGGCGAGGCGGCCCAGGTAGTAGAAGCGATCTGGGTCCTGCAGGCTCTCCAACTGGTTCTTGAAGATGAACGCGAAGGTGCCGCCGAGCATGCTGCCGCCCGGTGCGTTGATGGATGCCTCGGCGAGCCCGCCAACCCAGAGGTCGATGTCCTCAAGGCCAGTCGTGGGCTTTCCGGCAGCATCGGGTGCAAATGCACCGGTGCTGTTCATGAAACCGGCATCCAGCATCATGGCGCTCGCAGCGTTGCGCTTGCCGACGATGGTCGTTGCGTTCTGGATCGTCGGGTCCGTTCCATAGGCCGCGATGAAGTTGACGAGCGACTCGTGATGGCGCAGTGCCAGCCCGAACTCGTTCCACGACACATACGGCGCAAGGGACGGATCGTTGTTGTTGGCAGTCCAGAGGGCGCGACGCGTGCCCTGCAGGGACTGGGTGCCGCTATCGCGTCCACGCAGGATGTTCAGCGTGGGGAGGTCAAGCGGCTGCCCCAGAAGCGTGTTGCGCAACGTATTGGTGACGAACTCGTCAATCTCGTTGCCGCGCTGGTTGGTCATGCCCCGGGCAACTGCACCCGCGGCTTCGGGGCCGGTGAGATTGCCACCAGCGCCGTTGTCGTTGAACTTGGTGGGCGCCGTGAAGGCGTCCAGCAGGTTCAGGCTCGCGTCAGTTCCGTTTGCCAGTTTCCGATCGATGGTCGGGTTCAGCATGGAGTGGCCGAAGCGGTACACCGCGTGGGCAAACTCAGCGCTGATGTCGGGACGAATCGTCGGGTTGTACTGGGTGAACGCGGCAACGCCGGGCTCGACCAGACGGGCGAACTCACCGAACACCAGATGCTGGTACTCCATCTCGGTTACCAGCTTGGCCCCCTGCATGAGGCGCTGGCCATCCCAGTTCGGTGCGCCCGGCACATCCACTCCACCGATTTCCCACTGTGCAGTGTAAGTGGGGTCGTTGGCCGAGAGAATCACGGCCTTCAGGTCATCAACCACCCGGTTGTGCTCGGCGTGGAAGATGGTGTGGATCGCGGTGAGACCGATGTTCTCGTTACCCCGACCATCACCCATGATGAAGTGCGATCCGAGAATGCTCGGGACGAAGCCAGCAACACCGCGCTGCGGGTCGCCGGCGCTGTTCACGACACATGCCGTGCTTGTGCCGCAGGTGTAGAGCGGCGCTGCGCCCTGGGCCATGTCATTCACGAATGCGTGGCCGATACGCGACACGAGATCCTGGGGACCAGATGCCGGCGTGGTGGCGGCCCCGGCGCGGGTGGCCGAGAAGTCGACCGTCTGTACCGGCGAGGCAGGGTTGCCCTCGCTGAGATCCGAGCCGTTGGCCTTCACCACAAGCGGGAACCCAGTGGGCCCCGGAATGAATCGGCCGTACTCATTTGTCAGCAGGAGCGGCACGTTGTTGACGTCGTAGTCGTCAAGGTTGATGCCCAGCTTGTCCTGCGCCTGCTGCTTGATCTCAGTCCAGTTGGCCAGATCTCCCACGTGTGCGGGGTTGGTCGAATCCGCCATCTTTCCGGTTGCAACCGGCGGATGACTCGCGTCGCACACGTTGGTGGCGCCGACACCTGAGCACACGTATTCACGCAGAAACGCCTGGTGAGACGGGTGTGAGGTGTAGGTCTGGTTCTGATCAATCCACGGGGTGGTGGTGTTCCTCGCCTGCAACGTGCCATTGAGGGTGGTGCGGTTCATAAACATGGTGTCGCTGCAGCTCTTGCCATACCCCGCGCTTCCCACCGCGCAGTAGAGCGGGTCATCCAGTGCCAGGTTCACGCGCACGTAGTGCCCGCTGTCCTTGTCCACGAGGTCCAGCCCGTGGTCGAAGAACTGCCCAAACAGGGCAAATGTGCCGTTGTATGGAGCGGCAGCGCCACCCGCGGGCGGCTGGTTCGGAATGAGCACCGAACCATCGGAACCCGTGACGGCGTTTGCGCCACCTGCAGCGGTGACGGCAGCCGGGTTTGAAGCGTTCTGATCCGAGATCAGGTTGCTGATGGTGCGCGGGGCACTGTCCACCAGGTTTGCCGTGCGGTTGCTGTAGAGCGCGCTCGCTCCGGCGGGGCCTGCCAGCCCATTGTTGTTGTCAAACGTCGCGCTCCGCCACAGCAGGCCGGTGAGCACGGGGAAGAACTGGTCAGCACTGCCCCACACGCTGTTGCCGGGTGCGGGAGCCGGGTTGTACGAGCGCCCGTTCCACACCGAGAAGCCGGTGACGAGGTTGTTGTTTCGACCGTCCGTCTGCCGCAGCCCCTGCATCAGAAGGGGGTCTGCGATGTCTCCGGCATTCGGCCCGAGTGGGGTCGTGCCCGGAGTGGCGCAGTTGGCCACCGTCAGCCCAATGGCGACGGTGCATTGTGCATTGGTCGTCGCCGCATGCTTCTCGGCAATCTGGATTTGCGTGAGGGCGAACTGCGTGTCCTCAACACTGATATGCAGGCCGGCAGCGGGTGGCCCCGCTCCCATCGCCCCGGGAATGGTCACCGCGGCGAGCGTACCCGCCGTGGTCATCACCCCCGCGGCAATCCACATCAAACGGCGGCGCGATCCGCGCCCTGACGTGATCTTCATGACCCCCCACCGGCCCCGAGACCGTACGTCGTACGGTCAGATGAACGAAGAGCTAGCTCGCCGGTGGGGGCACGCTAGGTCTGCCTGAATATGGGACTCCGGTCGAATCTCGCAGAACCTCGCGAGTGGCCCTTTACTATCGGAAAGTATTGTGCGGAAACCATCGGATCGATGGATTAGCTACTACGCGAACCCCGGGGTACACGGCTTGCCTTGCGCGCCTCAACCTGCTCGGGAGCGATCGAGATCTTGGTCTTGGTGGGCTTAAACACCCTGCTGCCGCGCGATGCGTACATCACCTTGGCGAGGGGGTCACGAAAACCGGAGTTGGTCCAGTTGTCTTCCTGGCCCAGGCGCTTGGCCATACGGCCTACCTCGTCGAGCTGGTCGGGCAGCACCATGGTGATTGCACGCCCCGTCCGACCGGCCCGGGCGGTCCGCCCCACACGGTGCGTGTAGGTGTCGTGATCGTCCGGCGGGTCGAAGTTGACCACCAGGCCGATGTCGTCGAGGTCGATCCCGCGAGATGCCACATCGGTGGCCACCAGCACGCGGATCTTGCCGTCGGCGAAACTCTTGAGGGTCTTCTCGCGCACCGCCTGGCTCAGGTCGCCATGCAGTTCCTTGGCACCCAGACCCAGCTTGTTGAGTCGCTCGGTCAGGCGGGCGGCCCCGCGGCGGGTACGGCAGAACACGAGGGAGAGGTCATCCTCGTCCTTCACGATCTCAATGAGGGTTTCCGTGCGGTCGGATGGGTCCACGGCCACAAACGACTGGGCGAGGCGCTCTGACAGGGCGATGTCGGTGCCCGGGTCATCCTCGGTCTCGATCAGGCCGGGGCTCCTGGTCATCTTGTTGGCCAGGCGGGCAACCTCGCCGTCGAGAGTGGCCGAGAACAGCATGGTCTGGCGGTCGTCGGGGATTCCCTTGAGGATCGCCTCAACCTGGGGGATGAACCCCATGTCCAGCATGCGGTCGGCCTCGTCGAGGATCAGCACCTCGAGCTTGGAGAGGTCAATCAGCTTCTGGCGCATCAGGTCGAGCAGGCGTCCCGGGGTGGCCACGATGAAGTCCGCACTGGCGGCCTTCTTGGCCTGGCGGTCGAGTGGCACGCCACCGTAGGCCACTGCGGTCTTCAAGTTGAGCGCGGCGGCAATGGGCTCCACCTCGGATGCGATCTGCGCTGCCAGTTCACGGGTGGGAGCCAGCACAAGGGCGCCGGGGTAGCCATGTGGCTCATTCAGAAATTCCACCGTGGGGATGGTGAAGGCGAGGGTCTTGCCCGATCCGGTCGGTGCGCGCACCGTGAGGTCGCGTCCCTCCAGAGCCTCGGGGATCACCATCTCTTGTACCGGGAAGGGCGCGGTGAAGCCCTTGCCTTCGAGCACTGCGCAAACAGCCTCGCTCACGCCGAGATCGGCGAAGGATGCGTCAGACATTCAGTTGTTCTCCTTGCGGCAGGCGCCGCGGTGGACGAGGAACCATCCACCGGGAACAACGGAGTGTCCGTTGGGGGTGCTTCCTCACGGCGGCGCACCGAGATGTGCTCCGCTCGCACGGGACGGTATCAGCCGGGCCGGGGAGGGGTGGGGAATGTATGTTCTGCAGCCCGGTTTCGATAACCGACATAAGAGAGTGCCCGTTGCCACTTTTCCGCCGCCTCCTCGCCACCACCGTCCTGATGGTGGCCGGCACGCTGGCGCTCGCAGGCACAGCGACTGCGACTCCAGCCCTCGGCACCATCACCAGCATCGCTCCGTCGTCGGGGCCAGTGGCTGGCGACACCACTGTGACCATTCTCGGCACCGACCTGTACTACGGCACGTCGGGGCCTGCCGTCACCATTGGGGGCAACCCCGCCCCGGTGACGTCATGGCGACGGTACGGCGCCGTCGGTGAGACTGAAGTCATCGTCACCACCCCCGCCGGTACCGCGGGCGCGGCCGACGTGAGGGTGGTCACTGCAGAAGCTGGTTATGGCGACATCCTGTTGGGCGAGAGGACGGGGGGCTTCACATACGTCGCCCCGGAACCGCCGTTTGCCGTCACCGGGGTGAGCCCGGCCTCGGGTCTCAGCACCGGCGGCGAGCCCATCACGATCACGGGGAAGGGGTTCTCCGGGGGTTCTGTACCCAGCGTCACCCTGGGCGGCACAGCGGCGACCGATGTCGCCGTTGTGAATGACACAACCATCACGGCGATGACGCCATCGCATGCCGCGGGCAGCGTTGGTGTCAGTGTCACGCATGATGGGATCGAGGCCACCAGGGCCAGCGCGTATACCTTCAATCAGGGGTATTGGCTGACGGTCACAACCCAGCGACCGGCCGACATCGGCAACCTCACATCGCCCGGTGCCATGCGCACACCGGCGTCCGGTGCGTGGGCGACGACCACCACCACCGAAGTGGACAACCACGGGATCAGGCAGAAGGACACCACCCACTCGGGGTACTTCGGCGGCATCAACTGCGGGCAGCGGAGCACCTTTCTGGACGACACGGCGGGACTTGTGTCTACTCGAACGTGGACGACCGAGACGTGGGAGGCCAGCGCATGTCGCTACGCATTCGCCGCGGGCAGCAACGTGAGCCTCTCGGCCCTCACCAGTTCGTTTCGTAAGAACTGGCTCCTTAACGGGCTGCCATGGCTCACGCAGATGGGTTTTCTGGGGGCGTGGGGAGGGGATTGCCCCGTCTCCACCCCCGGGGGCTCCTGCTCAATCGCCATGACGGCCGACCGCACCGTGCGGGCAGCATGGGGCTACGTCAGCCTCGGCTTCCTGAACCTCGTCGCCGACGTCGTCGCTCCCGTCTTTGCCGCTGACGGCTCAATGCAGTTCTACAAGGCATCTGGGGTGATGTCGGCACCGCCCACTGTCATCGGGGGCCTCCCCTCATACCTCTTCTATGCATACCTTCCAGTGAGTACGGCGACATCGCGCCAGCGCGCGACGGCCACACAGACTGGGCCCGCGACCTGCCGCACCTCTGCGCACGTGTCCGGACGCCGCATGCAGGCCACGTGCGCCGTCACCCCGGCACTCGCTCGCGCGCTGGCCAAGGGGAGCGTCCGCCTGACCACTCGGTGGTACGTGCGCCTGCCGCACCAGTCCAATCGGGTCCTCATTCGTCAAGGCCGCATAACGCTGCGGGGCCGCCGGACGTCTGCCATCACCGGGTAGATATCGGTCTCACGCAGAGTCTGAACGCCTGAAGGCCCGTCCGGTTCTCCTCGACGACGCTGCGAATGCCAGCCCGGCACAGCGTTGAGGGGGGAACCGGACGCGTGTTCCGGGCTATGTGCGCGCTCCCATGCAATCCCGGCGTCCGGGGGCAGGTACGGCCCGGGGCACGCACGCCCCGCTGGTAGCCTCCCCGGCCGTGGCGGAGCGTCCCTCAATTCTCGACGGCGTGCGTGATCGATTCGCCGCATCCACCGACTTCACCGTCGGGCTGGAGGAGGAGTACCAGCTTCTCGACCCCGTCACGTGCGGTCTCGTCCCGCGCTTCAGCGATCTGGTTGATGCCGCCCCGGCAGACCTTGCCCCGCATCTGGCTGGCGAGCTCATCTCAAGTGAGATCGAATACCGCACCGATGCCCATCCGGGGTTCGTCGATGCGGCTCGGGATCTCTGCGAAGGGCGCCTCGCCGTTGCCGGGCTCTCTTCCGCGCAGGGCGTGGCCATCGGCATCACCGGGTGTCACCCGTTCAGCTGCTGGCAGGACCAGCACATCATCGACACGCCGCACTACCAGCGGGTGGAGGATGAACTCGGCTACATCGCGTGGATCAACAACACCTGGTCGCAGCACCTTCACGTGGGGATCCGCGACGCCGACCGGGCAATCACAATCTGCACGGCCATGCGAAGCGTGCTGCCTGAGATTCTCGCGTTGTCGGCCAACAGCGCTGTGTACGAAGGACGCCTCACGCGGCTGCATTCCACCCGCACATCGCTGTTTACCCGCTCGTTTCCGCGGTGTGGAATCCCCGACCCGCTCCACGACTTCGCCGAATACGAAGAGTTCGTGCACCTGCTTGAGCGCACCGGATCGGTTGTTGAGAGCACGCAGATCTGGTGGAGCATCCGGCCGCACCACAGGTTTGGCACCATCGAGGTGCGCATTGCCGATGGCCAGACCGAGATGGTCGAGGCCTTGGCCGTGGCCGCGCTGTCACTGGCACTGGTTGCTCAATTTGCCGCTGACTACGACGCAGGCGTTCCCCTCCCCGAACATGCCGGGCGGTTCATCGAGGAGAATCTGTGGCGTGCCCAGAAGGACGGCCTCGAGGGTCGGATGATCGACCTTGACCGGGGCGACGATCGCCCCACATCGGATGCCATCCGTGCGCTGATTGAGCGCACGGCGCCCGTCCACGAGCAACTCGGCCTCGCGCCGTTCATCGCACACATCCCCGTCATGCTGAAGAACGGAAATGGTGCCCAGCGCCAGATCCGCGCCTTTCAGCAGGGCGAGGACCCCGCAGTGACCCATGCCCGGGCCGTCGAACGAACTCGACAGTCCGCGGAAGAAGCCCTTGAACTCGTTGGGACGGTGAAGAGCATATGAGCGACGACCAGTCGACTCCCGAAGGCCCTGAAAACCCCGAAGGTGGGGAAGAGCGTGAGCTCACGCAGGAGGAGATGGCCGGGGCGGAGATGCTCCGTCGCCTTATGACCACTCCTGTGCAGGACGTGGTGATGCAGACGATGGCCACATTTACCGACATGGCCGCCATCCGCATGGGCCTCGGTCCGCGCGCGGAGCAGGACTTCGACATGCCCCAGGCGGGGCTCGCCATCGAGGCGCTGCGCGCCCTTCTGGCGGTCACCAATGCGGTGATGGGACCCGAAGCGGCCAAGCCGTTCACCGAGCCCCTCGCGCAGTTGCAGATGGCATTCGCAGAACTCATTGAGGCCGCCAAGGCCGCGAAGGGTGAAGCCGGCGAGGGCGACGCCGCAGGCACGCCCCGGTCCGCACCGGCACCGGCTGCGCCTGCCGGTGACGATGCCCTGTGGACCCCGGGCAGCCCGGAGCAGGGCGGCGGAGGGTCGCTCTGGACGCCAGGTAGCTAGCGGTGGCTGGGCAGCGCGCTGAGATCGGCGTCTTCGGGGGGTCGGGCTTCTACTCATTTCTCGACCACACCGAAGAGGTGGTGGTTGAGACCCCGTACGGAGATCCCAGCGCGCCGGTGGTAATCGGCGAGGTGGGGGGGCGCAGCGTGGCCTTCCTGCCGCGCCATGGCCGCAGCCATGACCGGCCCCCGCATGCCATCAACTACCGGGCCAACGTGTGGGCGATGAAGGAGCTTGGCGTCACACACATCCTGGGGCCGTGCGCGTCGGGCAGCCTGCAGGCCGAGGTGGGAATCGGAAGCTTTGTGGTGTGCGATCAGTTCGTCGACCGCACGAGTGCGCGCAAGGACACCTTCTACGACGGTCCCATGAGCACGCATGTGAGCAGCGCCGACCCGTATTGCCCGGTGCTTCGCGGGCTTCTGGTGGCCGGGTGCCATGACCTGGGCATCGACGTGCACGATGGCGGCACTGTCGTCGTGGTGCAGGGGCCGCGCTTCTCCACCCGGGCCGAGAGCAAGTGGTATTCGTCCATGGGCTGGGACGTTGTGAACATGACCGCCT
>Ga0194059_1001374_pt1 | contig 10476 bp, 17 predicted proteins | sample SepL6211m_MetaG_FD_163426 | JGI IMG/M metagenome (GOLD analysis project Ga0194059, IMG submission 163426) | Anoxic zone freshwater microbial communities from boreal shield lake in IISD Experimental Lakes Area, Ontario, Canada - Sep2016-L626-11m | ecosystem: Environmental > Aquatic > Freshwater >... | reverse complement strand
GGTCGTCAAGGTTGGGACGCCTGTTCTAGAACAGGATTTATGGAGTATTTGCTAACTGGGCCGTTCCATTTGTGCAACTTGCACAAACGCCAAAATCCTGCTAATCTGGGCTTAGGACGCTACGGCAGTCCCGGGCTAAGGAATTAATAAATGGCACGGCCACGTCTTACCGCAGAACAGGCAACACAAAGGCTTATCCAGGGCGCCCAGGCTAACGTCGGGCGATATGTCAGCGGCATTCAGTCCGTTACCGAAAGCCCGATGGCCAAAGCGGCCAGTAAGGCAGCAAAGGCAGCGGCGGGCTACGCCGACGCTATCCAAAGTGGCCGTTGGCAAGCGGGTCTTGCGTCATCTTCCATTGAAGAGTGGCGTGCGGGTGCCGTGGCCGGTGGCGGAAGCGCCTACACCGCCGGTATCCAGGCCAAAGCCGGGAAGATCGCACGGAAACTTGGTCCTGCCCTTGCTCAAACCTATGATGTAGCAGATGCAGTGTCTAATATGCCTACCGATACTGTACAGCAAAGAATTGCAAAGTCCACGGCGTACCAGACCAAACGCTATGAAGCCAACCGTGGCGCATCTTCACGGGGCATGCGGTAATGGCCGCTTTCGTCACGGCCGCCCAGGCAGCGGCGTCGGCCATTCAGGAAACGGTGGACCTAGTCGCCGTGGACGGTTTGCCGGAAGACAAGTACGAACGGCGGGCACTGTTGCGGTTCCTTGCAGGTAGCACGTCATGGGTGCCCACCCATTGCCCCGAAACGGGTATTGATCTTGCTAACGTGGACATCGTGGCGCATGCCCAGGGCCTGTGGCCGTCGCATGTTCCGTCCGGTGGCATGAGTGTGGAAGCCCACCAACGGGAACAGGCTTTGTATCGGGCGGCGGGCGTCAAAGCCCCGGTGAGGCGTTAAATGGCATTTACACTAGTCGGTTATAGCGAGAGCCAGGACAGTTCCACGCTGACCAATGTTGCGGCCCTGGTGGACCCGCATGTTCGCGTCGTCGGTGACGATATCGTCGTCCCGGGCGCATTGTCTTACGTCGGTGGGGTGTATGCCATCGGCACGGCTATCAGTCGTGCCCAGTTGGTAAGCCCGTCCATCCGTCGCCGGTACCCTATGGAAATTACACCCATAGAAATCGCAGTGGAACCTGCGGACCCTGTCAAGTACAACCCGTTTTTTGCATCACCAATTGCACTAGATGAGGATGAGGCACTTAACCTGCAAGCGGCCGAGAATGGGGCCGGTGCGAACCAGTCATCCGGTTTTGTGTGGCTTTGCGACGGTGCGACTGCCCCGATTAGTGGTAGCGAGATGTTTACCGTTAGGGCCACCAACGCAACCACGCTTGTTGCATATGCGTGGACCAATGGCGCCCTAACCTTTTCGGATACGTTGCCGAGTGGCACGTATGCGGTTGTGGGAATGAGGGCATCATCCGCGGGCTTGCTTGCCGCACGGTTGGTGTTTTCCCAGTACCCGTGGCGGCCCGGATGCATTGCGAGTGACACCCTGGGTGAACAGTCTGCCCCGGTCTTCCGCATGGGCGCACTGGGTGTGTGGGGAGAGTTCCAACACAACACCCCCCCGACCGTCGATTTCTGTAGTGTTTCGGCCGATACGGCCCAGACGGTTGACCTTGACTTGGTACTGATTTCCGGGCGGCTTTCCGGGCCGGGCCGTAGTTAAGTGGGCGGCCCTTTGACACGTCCCGGGGATTTCACCCGGGGCGTCGATAGTGTGGCTTCACGGTTCAGTATTTCCCGTTTCGGTGGGCCGACCACGTACCGTACGTCGACGGTCAGCGTGGGTATCACGGCCACCCGGATTGTGGGGAACAACCCACGCCGGGTCCAGTTCACCATATACAATAGGAGTGCTAACAGCATTGACCTGGACTACGTGTCATCGGTCACGGCCAACGGTGGTATCCCTCTATCGGCCTCATCAGGCGTTGCTACGTCAACCATTGAAGACGACGGCGAAACGGTCGTTGGGGAAATCTACGGGATCGCGTCTGCGGCGTCGTCGTCGGTGTTTGTGGTGGAAGTGATGCGGGTATGAAGGTTAGTAGTTTCGCCGTTGCCCGACCCGCCTACTATGATCGGAATGCAACGTCGTTCCTTGGCGTCTACGATGCGGGTGGAGTTGCCCCGCACGGTGCCACGATTCGTATCACGATCACCCTGGCCGCAACGCGGAAACTCCTTGTGGAAGCGGTATCTTTCACCCTGACCAAAGCGGGGGTATCTGCCCCGGTCGGTGAGGCCGCGATCTATTCGTATGTCATCGGTTCAACCTCCGTGCCATTGACCCGTCTTGTCAGTAGTTCCAATGTGTCCAGTACGGTAGTGACCAACCAATCCAGTGCCAACTTCACCGTATTCGGTGGTGAGACGTATCAGATTGGAACCTACGACACTTCCACCGGCGGAACCAACAACTACGTCGCCGGGGCGAAGGGTAGCCAGTTCGATGTGTAAGGCGGTACCCAACGAATGATCATCCGTGTTGCCCTTATCGGCAGTGGTACCCCACGCGACCCGTTTCGTTGTGACCTGCCGAGTTACTCGGAAGCCATCACCAACGAAACCACGGGCCGGGCATTCGTGACGGTTCCCGCAGTTGACGTACCGGCAGACGTAGCCGCGTTCGTTGCGGCATACCCGACCTACGATCTAGTCACCCCGCTTCCGGTGCCATTCCCCCCGTCCCTGGCGAACGCATGGGCCGAACATCTAGCCCGGCAGTACGACCTGGGGACGGCTAAATGGCACCCGGTGGTGTTCTGATGGAACTACCGGATACCCTCACCATCGCGGCAGACACCGATTGGGAAGTAACCGTCTACGACGCCCGGTCGGTTGCCACGTGGGCGCAACCCTGGGGAAACACCCACACCAACCCCGCCCGTAGTATTTTCTGGCACCACACCGTGTCACGGTACCCGTCACAAGCCACCAATCCTGAAGCCCAGTTGGCGTGGCTTATTGCCCATAAGGACGCGGGACCGTACGGGCTTCCTTACAATTTTGTGGTGTTCCCGGATGCGACGACGTTCTACCTGAACGACATTGACCGAAACTGGCCACACACCTACGGCCACAACGATTGCGTAGCAGTGTGTGGGGTGGGGAATTGGGACGACGACGTACCCCCGACTGAGGTGTCCGAACGGATGTGGCTTATCTCGCATGCCCTCATGATCATGTGGGGAACGCACATACCGGTATTGGGGCATCGTGATTGTTTCGCCACGGCGTGCCCCGGTCGTCATCTGTACGATCAGTTGCAAAGCCTGAAACGTGGCCCGTCCTGACGAAACGCCCACACCACCAACCGAACCGGTGCCGGGTGTTATCAGGATAAGGCGACGGCCAGATGAAGAACCGGGCGGGCCATCGGTACCGCCCTCACCGACACCCACACCCGAACCAACACCTACCCCGACACCGACACCAACGCCAACGCCCACACCCGAACTGGTCCCGGTACCACCCGCACCGCCGGAATCACCCGGGGAACGGGTAACCATCGGTCCACCGGCCGCACCGGAAATACTTCCACCGTACGTACCACCCCCACAGGATTGGTGGCAACAGTTGCCTATTGAGACACGGGCCGAACTGGAAAGGCTGATTGACGGTCTACGGGGTGACCTGGATACCACGGATGCCCGTATTGCGGCTATTCCCCGTGGAATTGACGGCACCAACGGAACGAACGGTCGGGACGGCACCAACGGTCGGGACGGTACCAACGGCCGGGACGGTAAAGACGGTTCGTTATTCGTCTCCACCCCGGAGTACGCCGCGTTGTCCGGCAGGATTGATGGCAATGCGTCGGGTGTCGCGACCCTGACCCGCCGTACCGATGCCCTGCAAGGGAACGTCAATACGGCCGTGTCACTTGCTACCCAGGCGGTGCGAGACGCGGCCCGGATGCAAGCCATCGTGGAAAGCATCGCGGCTAATCCCAATCTGGTACCCATCGGTCCGACTGCGGCCCAGTTGACGACGGCCGTTCAGGACTATCTAAACGCCAACCCGATAACCGGGGGAACGAATGGCACCAACGGCACCAACGGCACCAACGGACAGAACGCTACCGATGCACAGGTCCGGGCGGCGGTGGACGCCTACATTGCGGCCCACCCCATTGCCGGCGGAACCGGTGGTGTGCCCATCGCCGGTCCCCCAGGGCCGCCCGGTCCTGCCGGTCCTGCCGGTCCCGGTGTCACTCCAGAAATTGTCCAGGGTGCGGTGGCAACGGTATTTGCCGGGGTGTCAGGCTTCCTTAGCGACCCGGCCGGGTATATATGGAATGTGATCCTGTTGGGGATTAAACAGCGGGCTAGCGCGTTGTTTGACGCCCTTACCGCGGAAGATCAAGCATGATCATTGCGTACATAACGAGAATACTTTCCCTATTGGTTAGCCCGCGGGCCGCGGCATTGTTCACCGCACTAATCCCCATCCTGTTGGCCCTGCAGACATTCTTTGGGTTGTCGGCCGTTGTGGCGGTGCAACCGGAATACGTCACGTCCCAGAACCGGTTGAAGAACAAAGGGTGGCCCAGTTGGGCATTCTACGCCGGTCCGTACGCATGGTTGCTAGCTCAGTTCACCACCCTGATGGCGGCGTTTGGCTATGAATTGCAAGTGTATTCCCGCCGGGTGTTACGCCAAGTCCTGTTCGACACGCAGGAGACGCGCCTATCACCCGCGGAATTGGTCCTATCGGCCGTCCAATCGGTGCAACCGGAAGCCGCCGTGCTTACCAAACTGCGGGACGACGGATACGACGCGGCCACGGCTACCCAGTTGATCGCGATCGCGGGTGAACCGGTCGCACCCGGTCAGGCATTGGACCTGTTGAACCGGTATGAAACCGGGGCTATCCGCGGGGGCGGAACATTCGATACCGCCTGGGTACGGCAGGTGCTTTCGGAAAGCCGGTTGAAGAACAAGTATCAGGACGCCATTCTGGAGTTGCGGTACCAACTGTTGACGGCTAGCGACTACATCAGGCTTGCCGTCCGTGACGTATTCGTCCCGGCCAAACGGGCCGAACTCACTTTGGACGCAGAGTTTCCCGAACCGTTGGTAGGGAAAATGCGGGGCATCGGGGTATCCGAAAGTGACGCCCGTGACTTGTGGGCGGCCCATTGGGATTTACCGTCACCGACCCAGGTGTACGAAATGTTGCACCGGCAGATCATCGGCCCAAAGGATGTTGCAACGTATCTCGCATCTGCCGACTATGCCCCGACGTGGCGACAGAAACTGATAGATATTTCCTATAACCCCATCACCCGCACCGACGCCAAACGGGCGTACAAGATCAAAGCCCCGGGGTTCGATGATGCCCGGTTGGTGAAAGCGTTCATGGACCTGGGCTACACCCGGGAAGATGCCGAACTGCTAATGGGCTTTACCCGGCAGGATGTTGGTGAGGAAGCCCGGCAGGAGAGAGAACTATTAGTCGGCCCGGTTCGTTCGGCCGCACTCGCAATGTACAAAGCCCGCCGTATCAGCGAGGTGGAACTACGGTCCACCCTTGCCAATCTGCGCTATCCAATCGAACTGGTGGACCGGTTCATCGCCGACGTGCAGTTTGCCCGTGACGCGGAACAACGGGACGATGTTGCGGCCGCGTTGAAAGGTGCCTACGTCAAAGCCCTACGGTCACTTGACGACACCAGGGCGATGCTGTTGGCGCACGGGTGGGACGGTGCGAGTGCCGATGACCTGTTGGAAGTGTGGACGATACTGCGGGAAACAACCGAACTGCAACCCCATCAGGAAGCGAACCGTGACCTAACGAAACAGGAAATAACCGGGGCATTCGCCGACGATATCTATGATGAAACGCAGTTCAGGGACGCGATCCTGCACCTAGGCTATGACGCTACCGAAACGGACGTAATCGTAGGGCGGGCCATACTGGTAAAGACCCGTAAGGCATTGGCCGATAACGTTGCCGTAATCCATGAGGAAGTCATCGGCGGTACCCGTTCGTTTGACGACGCATCGGTCGCCCTGGACAAACTGGGCGTACCTGCCACGACCAAACGGTTGTACCTCATTCGTTGGGGGCAGGAACGGTTAAAGCGGATACCCGATTTCCCCGTGGCACTCTTAGAGAAACTGGCAAACGCCAAACTGCTAAACGATGCCGACGCCCGGTTCTACCTCATCAATCAGGGCTACGATGAACGACAGATCCAATTGTTACTGTCGTTGTGGGGCATCACGGCTAGGGAAAAGGCCGTGAAAGCGGCAGAGAAAAAGGGCGGAACCGGCGGGACCATGTTGTCACGTCGCGACTGGGAAGCCCTCTACTACGCCGACAAGACTAAACGTAGTGAGGTGTTGGCGGGCTTGAAGACCATCGGCTATAGCGACGCATCGGCGATACTCATTATTGACGGTATTGACAGAAACAGATTGGTAGGGAAGTAATGGCCACGGAAAAGGAACTGCTATCCAAACTGGTGAACGCCACCGCAAAGGTGCTTGACCGGCCGGTGACGGCACCAACCACCCCGGCGGATGCGGCGGCCGCGGCCGTTGCTGAGGAAGCCCGGCTAGCGTATCTGAGACGACCGGCCAGATAGGATGGACACCCCGATGCCCGTCCACATGCCGTCACTCACCGAAGTGGTTGCGGCAGTCATTGCCGTGGTTGCGGTATCGGCGATTGTGTACCTCGCGATTGACGGACAACCCAACGCCCAAACGGCCCTTACGGGGTTGGTTGGGGCGGCATCGTCGTATTTCCTGACGCCGCGTCTGAACGGCAACGGGAAGCCCAAAGACCCGCCGGTGGTGACGTAGGGGCGTTCTGATACCATGGCCACGCTATGGTAAGCCCTTTAGGATCGCTACTCAGTTTTGGTTTCCAACGGAACGCCGTTGCGGAAGCCCTGGCCTATTTGCGTGCCCCGCTTGACGCCCTCACACCCGGTCGGGGGCTTTCCCTACGGGAAATCGGGCGGCAACTGGGCATAAACGAAAGCACCCTACGCACGGCGTTCTATACGCCCGGACGTGGTCCGTCCCAACGGACACTGGATAGGATCAGTGCGGGCTTTGCCCGAACCGACCTGTTGGTGGAACGCACCTCACGGAACGAACTATTCACCGAAACGGCCCGGCCCGGAAGCAATGCCGATACGTTCATGACGTTTGACCGGCCCGCCGGGGCGACGGCATGGCGCATCGTCGTCTTGGTAAGTAACGACCCAAAGTACACCTATAAGGCACTGGGCGAAAAGACCAGTGCGGATATCAACCCCTTTGAGACCGTCGCGAACCTGGGCGACGACGAAAGTTTTGACCGGATCATCTGGTACACCGGCGGCGGTGTCATCCTGGAATGAGTGAGACATTCAGGGAACACGACACCACCGTTTTGGTGGCGCAATCGCACCCCGCGGGCCATACCGACGTGTGGCAATGGTTGCAACCCCGGATACCGTGGTACCCGCGGGAACGCCCGTTCTGGCCGTGGACAAAGCCCAAACGAAATGACCGTTGGAAACCCATCGCTATGGTGGGGGTTGACGTTTCCAACGGTCCCGACCATGATACCAATCTGCCGGTAGCCCTCACCTATTACACCCCGGAACGGGGTTCGGTTACCCCGCTTCATGGTGAGGTAACCGATGCGGCTACGGTTGCATCGGTCCTGTTCAGTAGCAAGACGCGGGGCCATACGATGGTCTTCCTATACGGCCTGACGTTCGAACTGAACGGGCTACTGCGTTGGTACGGCCGGGCGTGGAACGAACTGGGCTACGCCCTTACCCCGGTGGTTTCCGGAACGCATCTGCGGTGCCTGTTGGTACGCAAAGGGCGGAACCGGTGGACCCTTACCGACGCGGAAACGATGACCGGGCATCCGCCGGCGGATATTCTGGATAGCGCACTGGGAAACCGGGGCGTTTCCGAAGCCCGGCAGTCACACCTACCGGCGGTGTGGCAATTCATCGCGGGCTTGCAAACGGCCACCATGCAACGGTTCGGCACGTATTTACGCCCGACCGTTGGTGGGACGGCGATCAAGGTTGCGGGGCGATATTTGCCCGATGGCCATCTGATCCCACGCCCATGCCCGCATCTGGTGGCCCTATGCCGTGCGGGTGCGGCGTACCGTGGGGGCTATGTGTTCGGCGTGCCATACCGGGGTGTGGCGTATAAGGCCGATGTACGGCGTCTGTACGCCCATTGTTTGCGTGCGCCATTGCCGTCCCGGTGGGCGTTGGGGCGTGGGGTGTGTGAGGAAGGGGAACGGAAAGGCGTATTCGTCTGTACCGTTACCGGGGTGCCGCTTCACCCAGTCGCCCTGGGCATATGGGACGGCCCGGAACGGGGCTTCCTACGGAAACTCTGGACCGGTGGCGAATGCATCGCGATCCTGCCCAGTAGCGAGTATTTGGGGCTACGGGCGATGGGGCTTGTGGTGACGCCCGGTTGGGGCTTTGCCGCCATCGCCACCATTGACCTGTCGCCGTTGGTGGTCGGGCTAGGTGACGCCATCGCGGAACACGGCCCGGAGAGTAGCCTAGGAAGACTGGCGAAACTGATCGGGAATGCCATCTATGGGAAGATGGCGATGCGCCCCGAACGTGAGGGCATCGTCTGGTCAGCAACTGCCCCGAATGCTTTGGCGTTCCCGATGGTGACGCTTGACGGGGTGCGGGTGCCTGATCTATGGGCCGTCGATACGGTGGCGTATTCGCCGTTCCAACAGATTGGCATGGCGTCCATGATTACCGGGTCCGCCCGTAGCGTTCTGTACGTGGAAATGGCGAAACGGATACGTGAGGGGCGGCGCATCGTCCACGCCCACACGGATGGTTACGTGGCCACGGGCTTGCCACCAGACGATCTTCCCACGGATACCGACGCGATTGGGGCGTGGCGTCTCGTGGAACAGGACACGGATACGACCGTGGTTCGGGGTGGCGGCTACGTGATCGGTGCCGACGTAAAATGGAGTGGCGCGCCCGGATGGACGCGCCAACAGATCGAAATAGCGTACGAACGCGGGTGGGCGGTGCGTGGTCAGCGGGTGCGGTGAGACGGCGTGCGTTTGGTGTAGAACTCCATCCGGGCGATGGCCTTTGCACGGTCCAGGGCCGCAGATGCTTCCTCAACACTGTCCCAGGGGCCAGTGATCACCCCGTCCACGCTACTCCATGCCACACCCGATGGCATGGAGTAGATCGCTAGCCGATGGCCCATGTGCTTTTCAATGGACGACCGGCGTAGCATGGCACCCCTAGGCAAGGCCATAGGTGTTACCCATCTGAACGACGGTGGCGGCGATAGGCGGGTCGCACTCTCGCAGGATGGTGTCCGGGTGTTCCAACAGTGCGAGTACCGTACGCATTACGGGCTTCGCAAAGCCGGTGAACAACAGGTCGCCCGACGTTTCGACGCCATCCGACTGGGTACGCAGGACCAAACGGAAACCGTCGGACTGGTACTGTTCGGACCTGAATTTCTCCACCCGGTAAATATGGATAGCGGTGCCGACCAATTCGGACAAAGACCCGGCCCGGTCGTCGACGACGATGGACGACAATGGCGTGGAAACGGTGATGGTGAGGGGCTTAGCCGTCACCCGGTTCGGGGGCAGGATCGCCATTACGGTGTACCTTTCAACGGTGCGGTGATAGCAAGTTTCTGCGATGCGATCTGGGCACTGATTTGGCTGCCGGAAAGCCACTGGGACCATGCGTTCATGACACGCCATCCGGTGGCGTTTTCTACCCCTTTCCCCAGGCATGGTAGGCAGACCCGGATGACTTCCGGGTCGCTGTTCTTGTTCCGTCGTGGCAACACGATGCCTACGGCCGGGCTTCCCAGACCGTGGCATTGGTTGCACCCCTGACCGTCGTTGGCGGGGGTGCGGATGCCGACGATAACCACGTTGCTAGACCGCATCACGGATGTCAGTCGGGTATTCACCGGCTACAAATAGGTCGTGCAAACGCCATAGGGCGTCAATGCCGTCCCCCTCATTGGCGAATGCCCGGCAACTAAGCCATAGGTCCGGTACGGGCAAGAACGTGCCGGGTGCAGCGATTGTCCATGCCATCACGGGGGTGGCTTTCCACGATGTGAGTACGCAGTTGACACGGGCCATTGGTTGCCATGCCCTGCCGTCCCATTGTTCCAACACGTGGAACGTGAGGCCACACGACATCGGTTCCCCATTGGGTATGTGCCTCACACGTATGACGCCCTCACCTGCGTCCCGTTCTTCCACCCAGGCGCTTCCCAGTGTTTCGGTGTTCATGCGATGGCAACCCCCTTACGGTGCCGATGACATGGTGACACGACGACGGGCCGATGGCAAGGGTGGGACCGTCCGTCTGGGAAAGTTCGTACATGTTGCACAATGGTACCGATGTTCTAACTAGAACACATGCGATCTAGAACGTACATGCGTTCTAGAAC
>Ga0194059_1001371_pt1 | contig 10483 bp, 9 predicted proteins | sample SepL6211m_MetaG_FD_163426 | JGI IMG/M metagenome (GOLD analysis project Ga0194059, IMG submission 163426) | Anoxic zone freshwater microbial communities from boreal shield lake in IISD Experimental Lakes Area, Ontario, Canada - Sep2016-L626-11m | ecosystem: Environmental > Aquatic > Freshwater >... | reverse complement strand
TGACGAAATTTTGGCAAAGATAAAAAAGGCCTTAGATCTCTCTAAGGCCTGCTTACTTTCACTAGTCGAGCCTTAATTGGCAGGCATGGCTTTCAAGGTCTTGATTTGATAGTCAACCCTGTCTTTCAGCAAGTCCTTGACGATCTCGCGATCAGCGGAAAAGAGTCTCATCTCATCCGTCTTCAGACTATAGATTGGCCAGTTGGCCTGTCCACTCACATTAGGATTGCCTGTTTTTGCAAAGGCGGCCCAGCTCTTAGACATCTTCTCAGACATTGCCTGATCTTGCGCGCTGTTCTTGTCAGTGATTGGATACCAGTACTTGGCCCAAATCCCTTTCTGCTTTAAGTCTGCAGATGCCTTCTCAATGCGGGCGCACTGGTCGGCACCAGACTCACGGTGTTTGGGAGCTTGAGGCATGAGGGGCAAACTTCCAAATACATAGCTGATTTCGAAAGTGTGGGGTGCACCAGGATAAGCGGGGCGAATGTTCTTCGTTAAGTAATCAAAGTAATAAGCATAAGCAGGCGCAAGGCCATTCATACTGTCAGCCAGCATTTTTGTACTCGCGCGATACAGCATATCGCCCATTACAACAGAAGACAAAATGCATTTGTCTTTCGTTTTAGCATACAGCTTCTCAATGATTTTAGGATCTTCACCGACCTTTTTTAGAAAAGCATCTAAGGGTGGCTGTCCCGGTACCAGAAAGCTTGAATCCCAAGAATTGGTACCAATCATGAAAGGAACCTTAGCCTGTTTACCAGCCGCAAACAATGTCAAAGGATCACCCTGCAGAATCTGCCCGTCTACAAAAGGTCCGCCAAATTCGCCTTGCTCAAAGTCTGCAGGAGTCAGTATCAACTTCTGAACTGGCAGGGCTCTCAACTCCTTCAGAGATTTAGCGCCAACTGAAGCCATAAACTTGGCATCGACCTCAACTTCAGGTGCGGCACCAAATCGCTTCTCTGTCATGCCACGTAGTGGACTCTGCTGTGCACTCTCAGCAATCGCTCTATGAAATAAACCTTTGGCAGCATCGGAAACCATGAGCCAAGTGACACTGCGGCCACCAGCAGATTCACCGAAGATCGTGACATTATCAGGATCACCGCCAAACGATTGAATATTATTCTTTACCCATTGCAGTACGGCAATCTGGTCCATCGTCCCATAGTTTCCAACGGGCTCACCCTTCGTCTTTGCTTCCTTAATCAACTCTTTCGATGCAAAGAAACCCAGCGTACCCAAGCGATAGTCAAAGGTCACAACGATGACCCCATTCTTAGTCAGATTGATCGGAGTGAACTGTTTATCACTACTGCCATCAACAATTAAACCGCCTCCATGAATCCATACCATCACTGGTAATTTCTGACCTGGTTTATGTGGTGTAAAGACATTCAACTTCAAACAGTCCTCATTACCTGGCAAGCCCAAGCCAGAGCTCAAATTTTTAACGTAAGGCTGAGGACAAGCAAAACCAAATTGACTAGCGTCGAGTGTTCCGCTCCACTTTGCGGCTGGCTGCGGAGGTCTCCATCTGAGATCACCAACTGGTGGCGCTGCATATGGAATTCCCTTGAATACTTGCATGTTGTATTCAATCGCCCCTTGCACGCTGCCCGATTGCACTTGTACGACAGGCTGCTCAGCTGCACAGGCATTCCAAGTCAATACAGTCAGCACTAGTAATGATGAAATTATCTTGTTCATATCGGCTCGTTTACGCTGTAAATGGGGGTATTTTAGGGATTCAAGGCAGTCTAGCATAGCGAAATAACAGCCTATTGCAGCCAAAATGAGGAGAATCAACCAAAACCCTGGGTATTCACTAAAATAGCCCGATGACTAAGATTCCCGAACTTCTTGCCCCAGCTGGCAGTATCTCTATGCTGAATACCGCCTTCGATTTTGGCGCCGATGCCATTTATGCCGGTCAACCGCGCTACTCCTTGCGAGTCCGAAACAATGATTTTGGCAAGATCGAAGTTCTCCAGCAAGGGATTGATACAGCACATGCGCTAGGTAAAAAGTTTTACTTGGTGTCCAATCTACTGCCTCATGGTGGGAAGACGCGGACTTACATTAAAGATATGTCACCCGTAATTGCTCTGAAGCCCGATGCCCTCATCATGTCAGACCCTGGTCTGATCATGATGGCTAGAGAAGCTTGGCCAGATATGCCGATTCATTTATCGGTTCAGGCCAATACCGTGAACGGCGCTTCTGCAAAATTTTGGCGCTCTGTTGGCATCAGTAGAGTCATTTTGTCGCGCGAACTTTCTTTTGATGAGATCGAAGAAGTTCGTCAAGACTGTCCTGAGATGGAGCTTGAAGTTTTTGTTCATGGCGCCTTATGCATCGCTTACTCTGGTCGTTGCTTACTATCTGGCTACATGTCTCACAGGGATTCCAATCAAGGCGCCTGCACCAATGCATGTCGCTGGGATTACAAAGTGAAGCCCGCACAGGCAGCCCCCAGCGGAGATATCGTCTTACTTCAGGAAGGCAAAAGACCTGATGATTTAATGCCAATGGAAGAAGATGAACACGGCACTTACATCATGAACTCTAAAGATCTACGTGCTGTTGAGCACATTGAGAGATTGACTGCCATGGGAATTGATTCTTTTAAGATTGAAGGCCGCACTAAATCACCTTACTACGTAGCGCGCACTTGCCAATCCTATCGCACGGCTATTAATGATGCTGCCCAAGGAAGACCATTCAATACAAGCTTGCTTGGGAATTTAGAAGGTCTAGCAAATCGCGGTTATACAGACGGTTTTTATGAACGTCATCACGATAAAGATTATCAGCTCTATATGCGTGGCCATTCTCTATCAGGCAGAAGTCTTTATGTTGGTGAAACTCTCGAGATAGATGCAGCCTCTGGACGAGTGAAGGTGGATGTTAAAAATCGTTTTTCTGTTGGGGATAAGCTAGAGATCATCGAGCCAAAAGGCAATCAAGATATGGTGCTAGAACAAATGTGGAATACCAAAGGCGAATCTATCGATGTCGCCCCAGGATCAGGTCACTTTGTCTGGATACAACTGCCCTTAACCAGTAAGCATGCCTTTATTGCACGCTATACCAATGAGCCAGCAAAAGCAGAGACGACTTCTTGTTGCAACGACCAAGCCAGCTGTTCGGTCGACTAATTGGCTCGGTCCTATTGAGATGCTACTCAGGCATTACTGAACAACAATATTGGCGCTCTGCCTTAGTTGATTCAAGTATTCAAACTGCTTCTTCTGGGTTAGGCCTGCACGAATAGATGCTGCTGCCTGTTCAAGTGTTGGCGGCTTGCTTGATTTTTTGTCTTCCAACTTCACGAGATACCAACCCTGAGGCATCTTAATTGGTAAAGGTGAAACCTGTCCCGATGAAAGAGCCATTAACACAGATGCAATCTGTGGCGCCACTTGGCCAGTTTGAACCCAGCCTACTGCGCCACCCTGAACTTTGTTTGGGGCTAAGGAAACACTCTTTGCAACCTTATCGAATGACTCGCCTTTTTTAATTCGGACTAAGGCTGCTTTAGCATCTTCTTCAGTCGCTACGGCAATATCACTCACCTTGTATTCAACAATCGTTCCTTGTGGTCCCAGTGAGGCAACTTCTCGGTTGTACTCAGCCTGAACGTCGCTATCTGTCACGGGATTTTGAGAGATGAAGCTTGCCAGCTCAAGGTCAGCTAAATAGTTCTGACGAATCTGCGCTAGTTGGCTATTTGCCTTATCAGAATTAGCCAAGCCATCGCGATCAGCCTGTTGAGATAAAAGAGAGATTTCGATTAATTTGCTCAGCACTGCATTACGCAATTCTGGGGAATCTTTTTGACCCTGGGATAAGGCGGCCTGAATCCCTTGCTCAACTGCAGCATTAGTGATGAGGGTGCCATTGACAGTAGCGGCAGCATTCGGCGGAAGGCTGCTTTGTGAATAGGCTAAACCAGAGAGGGCTACAAGGGTTAAAAATGGAGCGATAAGCTTGGTAAAGGATATTTTCATGACAAATACTTTCTAGTGGATTTAGACTCAATATTAACAGCCCATGCAGGAGTGCTTTTTACTCAGAATCAGAAATTTTTCACTCGATTTTGGGTTGAGCGCCCTGACACTTACAATAATATGATGAACCCAAGCCAAACCACCGAAAATAAGCCCTTGAGCATTAAAACCCGCCTTTTAGATGAGGCTAAAAAAGCGTTTATTTTGACGCTCTATCTGGGTGCATGGTTTTGCGCCATCACCTTTTTGGCCGCAACTGCTTTAAGGACTAGACCCATTCCAGAAACGATTTTTGGTTTGGCTATGATTAAGGCGGCGATTTGCGCGAAGTTCATGTTGATTGGTCAGGCCGCCTACCCTCTGACTATTAATAAAAAGCACGGGATCATCCCATCGCTTTTGGCTGAATCCGCTATTTACTCAACCATCGTTTTGCTACTAAGTTACCTAGAATCTGGAGTGGATGGACTTATTCATGGTCGAAACTTCATTGATTCACTCCTTTCCTTTGGCCATGCTGATCCAATTTACATTCTGGCCCTTTCGATTATTTACTGGCTCATCATTTGGCCATACCTCTTATTCATTGGCATGAAAAAGGCTTTGGGTGATGACGCTACGTTCGAAATACTATTTGGCCCGCGCAAGACTGGTCAATAGTTCAATATGTTGTTTGCAAGATTCTTTTTGACGGTCGCGCTGTGGATAAGCGCAACCCTCTCTTACGGTCAAGAAATCGAACCTCGTGCTTATTCCAATGCGCCGATCGGTTTAAACTTTATTGCTGGTGGTATTGCCCAAGCTAAAAGTAGCCAACATACCCTCACAAGTGAAGTCTTAACCTATGCGCATATTTTTGATGTAGGCGGACAATCAGCCAAACTCGGCATAGCACTACCCTACGCCGAGTTATCTGGAACAGCAAAAGTGGGCGGGCAAACATTTAATGCTTCATCTGAAGGCTTGTCAGATCCCATCATTAGAGCATCTGTGAATTTATATGGGGCCCCCGCCTTATCCTCTGAAGAGTTCAAAAGCTATCAACAAGATCTCATTATTGGCGCAAGTATGGCTGCCTCCATACCCTGGGGTAAATATGACAGCAATCAACTGCTAAACGTTGGCGCCAATCGTTGGTTTATCCAGCCAGGGTTTGGTGGTTCTCAAGCAATTGGTCCATGGCGCTTTGAGCTTGCTGGAGCGGCAACCATCTTTACAGATAATAAAAATTTCGTAGGCGGTAATTCTCTTTCTCAAGCACCAATCTATTCTGCAGAGAGTCATGTCATTTACTACTTGCCATCCACTGCCTGGCTATCAGTAGATGCTACCTATTTCACTGGCGGTCAATCGTCGATCAACGGCAACCCTACTGGTGCTTCACAGGAAAATTGGCGTTTTGGTGCTACCTTCTCTACCCCGATCGATAAACACAATGCGATCAAGTTCTATGCCAGCACTGGTGCCTACTCTAGAACTAGTAATAACTATGACCTGATCGGTGTAGCGTGGCAGTATCGCTGGGGCCCGGGGATATAAGCACTCCAGTTCGCCTAAATCGCTACAATCACTAGATAAATACGTAATCAATAAAAACAATCATTAGAGACACAATAATCATGAGTACTAAACCCAAAAATACTGCAGAAAAGCCTGCTGAAACTGGCTTACGCAAAGGTTTAACCAGCTACGGCGATAAGGGCTTCTCTTTGTTCTTGCGCAAGGCGTTTATTAAGGGTGCCGGCTTTACCAATAGCGCATTAGATCGTCCAGTGATTGGCATCATTAATACCGGCAGCGCCTACAACCCTTGTCATGGCAATATGCCGCAACTGCTCGAAGCAGTGAAGCGTGGTGTCATGCTTGCGGGTGGCTTGCCAATGGACTTTCCTACCATCTCCATTCATGAGAGCTTTGCTGCACCAACCAGCATGTATTTACGCAACCTGATGTCGATGGACACCGAAGAAATGTTGCGCGCTCAACCGATGGATGCCGTGGTGATGATTGGCGGATGCGATAAAACGGTTCCAGCACAAATGATGGGCGCCGCTTCTGCTGGCCTTCCAGCAATCCAATTGATTACCGGCTCGATGTTAACTGGCTCACATCGTAGCGAACGCGTTGGCGCCTGTACTGACTGTCGCCGTTACTGGGGTAAATTCCGCGCAGGCGAAATTGATGAGGCTGAAAAAGATGAGGTCAATGACCAACTCGTCGCTAGTGTCGGCACCTGCTCAGTAATGGGCACTGCCAGTACGATGGCTTGCATTGCAGAGGCCTTAGGTATGACGGTTCCTGGTGGCGCATCTCCACCAGCAGTCACTGCCGATAGAATTCGGATTGCAGAAGAGACTGGCGCTCGTGCAGTACAAATGGCGATAGATGGTTTAACCATCGATAAAATCTTAACGGCTGATGCCTTTGAAAACGCGATGCGTGTTTTATTAGCAATAGGCGGATCCACCAACGGCATTGTTCATTTGGCAGCGATTGCTGGTCGCATGGGTCTTGAGATCGATTTAGAGGCACTCGACAAGATGGGTGATGAGACCCCCGTTTTGTTGGATCTCAAACCATCTGGCGATCACTACATGGAAAACTTCCATGATGCTGGTGGCATGACCACCCTCTTACGCGAACTCAAGCCTTTATTAAAACTCAATGCGATGACTGTTACCGGTAGGACATTGGGTGAAGAAATTGATGCTGCACCGCCAAGCTTTAAGCAAAATGTGGTGCGCAAATTCAATGATCCCATTTATCCACGTGGCAGCATCGCAGTCTTGCATGGCAACCTAGCCCCAGGTGGAGCAGTGATTAAGCAGTCTGCAGCCAATGAAAAACTGATGGAACATGAAGGTCGCGCAGTGGTGTTTGAAAATGCAGAGGATCTAGTGACCCGTATTGATAGCCCAGATCTCGATGTCACAGCTGATGACATCCTGGTATTGAAGAATATTGGACCCAAGGGAGCGCCCGGGATGCCTGAAGCAGGGTACATCCCCATTCCCATGAAATTAGCGCGCGCAGGCGTCAAGGATATTGTGCGCATCTCCGATGGACGGATGAGTGGAACCGCATTTGGCACGATCGTGTTGCATGTCACCCCTGAATCTGCTATCGGCGGCCCATTAGCTCAAGTTCGCAATGGCGATCGTATTCGTTTAAGCGTCAAGAATCGCCAGATTAGCCTTCTCATATCTGATGAAGAGCTTGCCAAGCGTATGACAGATAATCCCATCACCGAACCTACTGCGGATCGTGGCTACAAGAAATTATTCTTAGACACAGTGACACAAGCCGATAAGGGTGTGGACTTTGATTTCTTACGCGCTGCAAAAATGGTTGGTAAAACACCAAGCAAATAAATATAAGATGAACTCTATAAGCCTAGCTTATAGAGTTCTGAGCTCACGACGCAAGATCTTGCCCACATTGGATTTAGGCAAATCATGGACAAAGATGATTTTTCTTGGGCGCTTGTAACTCGTCATTTGTTCTTTGCAAAACTGAATCACTTGCACCTCTGTTAGATGCTGATCGTCTTTGACGATATAAGCCTTTACGATCTCACCCAGCTTTCGGTGGGGAGCTCCAATCACGGCACACTCTCGCACTCCCGGAATCTGTGAAATGACTTCCTCGACTTCGTTAGGAAATACTTTAAAACCTGCGACAACAATCATGTCCTTTTTTCGATCAACAATGGTGATGAAGCCCTCACCATCGATGATGCCAATATCGCCAGACTTAAAAAAGCCATCTGTAGTAATAAAGCGTTTTGTTTCTTCTGCTTGATTCCAGTAGCCCGCCATCACTTGGGGGCCCTTAATGCAAATCTCCCCCGGAATACCATTTGGTAACTCCACACCATCATCATCCAAGATGATGACATCCGTACTTGGAACGGGCATGCCGATTGATCCATTAAAAAAATCAACCAAGGGTGAGTTGACGCAAACCACTGGCGAGGTTTCAGATAAACCATAGCCCTGAGCAATCGGTATACCTGTTAGTTTTTGCCATAGATCTGCAGTTTTCTTTTGCACGGCCATCCCACCACCGATGGTTACCAACAAATTCGGCAGCTTTACATTTAAGAATTCAGGTCGGTGAACCAAGGCATGAAATAAGGTATTTACTCCTGGGAATATATTGATATTCGGATGTTTCATGAGCATCTTGATAAACCCAGAAATATCTCTTGGGTTAAGCACCAAAATCAATAAGCCCCCTTTGCGCATACCCAATAAAGCGCAAGCAGTTAAGGCAAAAATATGGGTAAGTGGCAATGCACATAAGAAGACCAACTGCTCAACTCTTGCATCTTTGAGTCCTGGCTCTAGCCAAGTCTCAATTTGAATCACATTCGCGAGCAGGTTTCTATGAAGCAGTATGGCGCCCTTAGATATTCCGGTAGTGCCGCCGGTATATTGCAAGAAGGCAACATCGTCCAAGCCAATACCAGGATTAGAAAAAGAGTGTTCTTTACCAAACTTCAAAGCCTCATTAAATCGGATACATGGGAAATCCCATGAAGGCACGAGCTTTTTAATATTGCGTGCTACGAAGTTGATCACCAGCCCCTTGATACCAAGAAGCTCACCAAGGCTACTCACGATCACTTTCTTTAGCGGCGTCTGATCTGCAATCTGTTGGTAGACGTGGCAGAAGTTTTCTAAAATCACCAGTACGTTAGACCCACTATCTTTGAGTTGATGCTCAAGCTCTCTGGCTGTATATAAAGGATTGACATTGACAACCACAAAACCTGCGCGCAATGTTCCCAGCATTGTTACCAGGTATTCCGTGACATTGGGAAACATAATGGCAACTCGTGAACCAGGTTCTAAACTCAGGGTTTGAAGATAGGAAGCGAAGTCTTTTGAAAGATGGTCTAACTCTTTGTAAGTGAGTGTCCTGCCCATCGACTCCAAGACAATGCGATTGGGATAGCGCTTGAACGATTCTTCGAATATCTCTACCAATGAAGAATAATGAGAAAGGTCGATCTCGTGAGGCACCCCTTCCGGGTAGTTCTTTAGCCAAGGCTTTTCAGAATTCATGTGTAACCCTGATCAATACTTCATCACATCAGTCAGCTTTTCTAAAAAAAGCGCTTGGCCATGATTCACCTTTTTTTGCCAATCATTTCCAGAGTCTTCATTGGCATCGTCAGTAATGTATTTGAATGACTGCCATGGAATTCCCCGTTGATGGGCAACAGTGGCAATAGCGAATAGCTCCATATCCACAACGTCTACTTTTTGATCATGCAACCAAGGATCAAGTGCCGTCACAAAGTTATCTCCGGTACCACATACATATTCACCGCTCAAGGAGAAGTATTCAAATGGCCTTGGGCAAAACGGAGTTTGCCCTCTTGGGGCTAAAGGTTCGGTTTGCATATCACGCTGAATCACTCTGGCAATTTCTAATAAGCCTTGGAGTTGTGGATTTACTTTGCCGGCAGTACCAAAGTTCACAATTCTTTTGGGTTGCAACTCCTGTATTGCCTTAAGAGTGGTGAGTGTGGCATTAATCTTGCCAATACCAGAATAGACAATCTCTACCCCTCGCGGCAATGCTGCACGCTTGAGCTCGGACTCCAATGCGGTAATAATGAGTAATTCTGTTTTCATGTCTGCAAATAATGAATTTATTAGATTATCTACCCGGAGTCCCAGACTTTCCTAAGCCTGGAATTCTCTTTCGGGATATCTCCCCATTGTTGGCCAATCCAGCAGCTTTTAAAGAGGCTATTCGACAATTAGACGATCTGGCTAAGACTTTTAATTACACCCATATTTTAGGTATTGAATCGCGTGGCTTCATCTTTGGTTCTGCCCTGGCTCACCATGCTCATAAGGGCCTGGCGCTAGCCAGAAAGCCTAATAAGCTCCCTTTAGCCAGTCACCGAGAAGCCTACGGTCTTGAATACGGCAACGACTCCTTGGAGCTTCAACAGTCCACCCTACCCCAAGGTGCGCGCGTTTTATTGATTGACGATGTGCTGGCTACTGGTGGCACCTTGATTGCTGCCAATAAGCTACTCAAGAGTGCTGGCTTTGAAGTGTGTGGTGCCCTTACCCTATTGGAAATCGCCGGCTTAAATGGCTCTAAGATTCTCCAGCAAAATGGCATCCCAAACAAAACCTTAATCATCGCCTAGCAAAGATTAAATGATGTTCTTGGCGCTTTTCAAAATCTTCATTGCACCCCAACCGACAGCGAGCGCCTTGCTAGCCAACTTTGGCCTGTAATGAGCCAGCACTGCAAAGGCAGCACTCCATAGAGCTGGGTTATTTCGCAGGAAGTTAACAGTATCGATCCCTTTGTCAGCCCACGAGAGCGGCTTTTCCCAGGGCTCAAAATGGGTAGCGAGGTCCCGCCGTTCCTTGGCTGCCCTATTCTGTAATTCTTGACGACGCTTTTCTAAGGCCCTGAGATGGCTGCTCATT
>Ga0194059_1001369_pt1 | contig 10494 bp, 11 predicted proteins | sample SepL6211m_MetaG_FD_163426 | JGI IMG/M metagenome (GOLD analysis project Ga0194059, IMG submission 163426) | Anoxic zone freshwater microbial communities from boreal shield lake in IISD Experimental Lakes Area, Ontario, Canada - Sep2016-L626-11m | ecosystem: Environmental > Aquatic > Freshwater >... | reverse complement strand
GATAATAGGCCGGGCGCCTCAGGAAACATTGGCACTCAAATGGTTGCGACTGCTGAGCCGGATGGCTATACCCTGCTATTAGGTTTCGATGGAACACTCACCATTAACCCATCCCTGTTCGATAAAGTGCCATTTGATAGTGTTAAAGACTTTGCCCCCATAGGAAAGATTGGTGATGCCATATTGATATTGGTAGCCAATAATGATTTCCCTGGCAAGACTCTGGCTGATGTGATTACCATTTCAAAAAAAGATCCTAATGGCCTTTCTTATGGAACATCTGGCGCTGGTGGTACACCCCATATTGCTGGTGAATTGCTAAAGCAAAAAACTGGCGCCAATTTACTGCATATTCCATACAAAGGCGGAGGTCAGGCCTTAACCGACTTACTTGGTGGAAACATTCCGTTGGTGTATACGGCGGTGGCTGGAGCAAATCAATACGTTAAATCTGGCCGCGTGAAAGCCATTGCCGTGTCTAGCGCTAAACGAAGTCCAAGTCTGCCTGATGTTCCTACTTTTATTGAGGGCGGCATAAAAGATTTTGAAATCAATAGTTGGGTCGGCCTGTTAGCACCAGCAAAAACGCCGAAACCTATCATCACCAAACTGAATCAAGCTTTGAATGAAATCTTGAACTCACCTGAAGGCAAGGAGAAGCTTCTGGTAATGGGCATCGTTCCTGAGCCTGGAACCCCTGAGAAATTTGCAGGGCAAATCAAGGGGGATCTTATTCGAATTGCGCCAATTGTGAAGGCTGCGCTAATTAAACCTGAGTGATTACCGATTAAAAAAGTGATAGATGATCGGAATAGCAACAGCGCTAATCACGCCATTCATTCCCATGGCTAAGCTGGCGTAGGTTCCTGCTTCAGGATGAATACTAAAGGCACGTGAGGTGCCGATACCGTGCGCGCCGATGCCAATCGCAAATCCTCTTTGCCACCACTCTTTCATGCCAAGCGCATTGAGAACAAAGGGTGCGAGGATGGCCCCCAAGATCCCAGTGGCAACGGCAAAGATAGCGGTGAGGGTTGGAGATACTCCAATGCGCTCTGCAATACCCATGGCAATCGGTGCGGTGACCGACTTTGGATACATCGCCCCAGTAATGTTGGAGCCAGCCCCTAGGAGGCCAGCAATATTGACTGCGCTAAAAATGGAGACTAGTCCGCCAGCAATCAAAGAAAAGATCAAGGGGATCGATCTGCCTTTGAGACTGCTAAGTCCGCGATAAATTGGAATAGCCAAGGAGACTGTTGCCGAACCTAATAAGAAGTGAATAAACTGCGCACCTTCAAAGTAGCTAGAGTAGGGCATATCAATTGACTGAATAACCGTGGCTACCAAAATGATGGCAATCGCCACTGGATTGGCTAATGGATTTTGTTTGGTCGATTTATAGATCCACAGACCAATTTGATATGCGGCTAAGGTAATAAAGAGTGCAAACAGAGGGCTACCCGATAGGTATACCCAAATCTCAACGATGGAATGCTTTTCACTCATCGGAGACCTTGATGCTTAAAAAGCGGACAACGATGGCGCTCGCAGCAATGGTCAGGACTACGCTACCTACCAAGGCGCAAATGATTGCTAAGGCATTGGCTTTAAGTTGGGGCAGAAATAAGACGACTCCAACTGCAGCTGGGACAAACAAGAGACCAAAGTATTGGCTAAAGCCATCAGCTACCGTTGCGAGATGCTCGTTCACCTCTTTTCTGAGGACAAGCCAAAGGACCAGCAATACCAAACCAATGACTGGGCCCGGGAGGGTGGGCAATACAAACCTAGAAATGACTTCACCAAGGCTTTGAAATAACAGTATTTGTACAAGTCCAGAAATCATTAAACGATCTTACTGCCCATTGATCTATGTTGCAATGCAATAACTGAATTCTTGGGTAAGATAAGTACACGAAAAGCAGGGGCATTCACGAAGTGTGCCCCAATACCAATACCTTTAGGAGATCACTCATGGCTGAGTTAAACGTCAACGGCAAGAAATATAAGGTAGATGTCGATCCAGACACCCCATTGCTGTGGGTCATTCGTGAGCAAGTCGGACTAACTGGAACTAAGTATGGCTGTGGCGTTGGTCAATGCGGTGCCTGTACAGTTTTGTTTGAGGGTCAAGCGATACGTAGTTGCACTTTGCCAGTCTCTGCTGCTGCAGGTAAGAAAATTGAAACCATCGAAAGCCTTGAGAAGAGTGGTCAACTCTCTAAAGTTCAAAAGGCTTGGGTTGATAACCAAGTACCCCAATGTGGCTACTGCCAATCTGGCATGGTGATGGCAACCACAGCCTTGTTACGCAACAATCCAAAGCCTACCGATGCGCAAATTGATGAATCCATCACCAATATCTGCCGTTGCGGTACTTTCCAACAAGTGCGCGCAGCCATTCATGCTGCTAGCAAGGCTTAAGGGGATCAAGATGACTACAACAACTAAAAACGACATGACAAATTCTTCCCGTAGAAATTTTATCGTTGGTTCCGCAGCAGTGGGTAGCGGCTTAGCGATTGGTTTTGATCTTTCTTTTATTTCAGCTGCAAATGCTGCGATGGGAACTGGCCTTTCTTCAACAGCGCCTTTGGCAACTCCAGAAATCGGCGTTTGGGTAGTGGTCAAACCCAATGATGATGTAGTGGTACGCATCGTTCGCTCAGAAATGGGTCAAGGCACGATCACTGGTTTGGCACAGATGGTTGCTGAAGAGCTTCAATGCGATTGGAAAAAAGTTTCTTATGAATACCCGTCTCCTGGTGAAAGCTTAAAGCGCAAGCAAGCGTGGGGTAGTTACTCCACTGGCGGTAGTCGGGGCATTCGTACTTCTGAGCAATATGTCCGTCAAGGTGGTGCTGTTGCGCGTGTGATGTTGATTCAGGCGGCTGCTAATACTTGGGGTGTTCCAGCTTCAGAGTGCGTAGCGCTCAATAGCGTCATTACCCATACACCATCTGGTCGGAAGATTAGCTTCGGCAAAGTTTCTGTAGCCGCTTCTCAATTGCCGGTTCCAGCTTTGAATAGCGTGACCTTAAAAGATCCAAAAGAGTGGACCCTAATCGGTAAGCCAGTTAATCGTATTGATGGCGTAGCTGACAAGGTGACTGGTAAGCAAATCTACGCAATCGATTTGAAGATGCCCGGAATGTTGGTTGCCAATATTAAAGAGTGTCCAGTCTTCGGTGGCAAGGTAAAGAGCTTTGATGCTACTAAGGCGCAAAGCATGAAGGGCGTTAAGAAGGTATTGCCAGTAGGTGACTCGGCAGTAGCAGTAGTTGCCGAAACATTCTGGCAGGCTAAAACTGCTTTAGATGCGGTCAATATTGTTTGGGATAACGGTGCTAATGGCAATGTTTCTAGTGCTTCTATTAAGAAGATGTTGGAAGCAGGTCTTACGGCTGATGACGCATTTGCGCACAACACTAATGGTGATGTGAAAGCAGCTTTATCGAGTGCCTCGAAAACCATTGAAGCAACGTATTTCTATCCATACTTGAACCATGCCACTTTGGAGCCACAAACTGCGACTGCTAAGTGGACGCCAACAAGTTGTGAGGCATGGGTGCCAACCCAAGACGGCGAGGCTTCTTTGGCAGCTGTGATCGCTGCTTCAGGCTTACCCGCTGAAAACTGCAACGTTTATAAAGTCAATCTTGGTGGTGGCTTTGGTCGCCGTGGCGCATTCCAAGATTACACAACCCAAGCAGTCAATATTGCCAAGCAAATGCCAGGTACACCGATTAAGTTGATCTGGACACGTGAAGAGGATATGACACAAGGTCGCTATCACCCCGTGATGATGTGCAAGATGACCGCGGCCATTGATGACAAGAAGAATGTCACCGGTCTCAATATGCGCTTGTCTGGGCAATCCATTTTGGCATCAGTACGCCCTGCGGTAGTTGCCGCCAATAAAGGTAAGGATCCACTGAGCTTCCAAGGCCTTGAGCCTACTGGTGAGCATGGCATCACTTACAGTTTCCCAAACTTGAATATCGATCATGCGATGCGCAATACTCATGTGCCACCAGGTTTCTGGCGTGGCGTGAATATTAATCAAAACGCAATCTTCATTGAAACCTTTATGGATGAAATGGCTGAAGCTACTGGTATGGATGCGGTGGAGTTCCGTCGCAAACATATGCAAGAGTTCCCACGTGCAGTAGCAGTTCTCAATGCGGTTGCTGATGGCATCGGCTGGACCAAGCCTGCCGCTCCAGGCGTCTTCCGTGGCGTTGCTCAAATGCGATCTTTTGGTAGCTACGTAGCTGCTGCTTGCGAGCTGTCTGTGAAGAATGGCAATGAGGTAAAGATTCACCGCATTGTTGCTGCAACAGATCCTGGTTACGCAGTAAACCCAGCGCAGATTTCTCGTCAGGTCTCAGGTTCATTTGTGTATGGTCTGTCCGCACTCTTTGAGGAAGAAATCACTCTTGAGAATGGTGCAGTAGTGCAAAAGAACTTTGACACCTTTAACTCAATTCGACTCGCTCAGATGCCAAAAGTAGAAACCATCATTATTCAGGGTGGCGGTAAAGAGTGGGGTGGAGTTGGTGAGCCAACGATTGCAGTAGCGGCACCAGCAGTATTAAATGCAATCTATCGTGCCACTGGCAAACGTTTGCGTACAGTGCCGTTGAAAAATAGCGGCATCAAGTTAGTTTAATTAGACGTACTTGAAATTGGCTCGATGGGAATGAGGTATGCGTCAGTAGTTTTTTTGCTTAGCATCCTCAGTCTCATTGCTCCAGTACATGCTCAGGTCTTGGGAAGGGATTCGCAAGTCGAGCCCCTTACTACTTCTGCAGGTGACCCGGTAAGAGGCAGGGCGATCGTAGCTAGCCGGCAAACAGGTTTATGTTTGTTATGCCACAGCGGTCCTTTTCCAGAAGAGCGTTTTCAGGGAAACCTAGCACCAGAACTCGGAGAGAGCGCTGCTAAGTTATCTGCAGGCCAATTGCGTGCGCGAATTGTTGACCCAAGCCGCTTTGATCGTGACGCCATCATGCCCGCCTATTACAAAACAGAGAATCTTAATCGTGTCGCAGCAAAGTTCGCTGGGCAAACGATTTTGAGTGCTCAAGAAATTGAGGATGTTGTAGCCTTTCTAGTCAATTTGAATCCAAAGAATGTTCAGTGAATACATCAGCTATGAATAAGCAAACCTATCTTCGCCGTCGCTGGCTATCAGCATTAGGTCTCCTCAGCATTGGAGTTTGGTTAAATCCTATCTTGGCTTTTGCTAAGAAACCCGAGGCTATAGAGGCAATTGCAAAAATTGTTGGTTCACAAGTACCGAAAGATGGGCGCGTGAAATTGGTCATTCCGCCCTTAGTGGAAAACGGTAATCTCGTAGTCTTAAAAGTGAGCGTTGAGAGTCCAATGACCGCTCAGGATTACGTTAAAGCCATTCATGTGATTGCGGAAGGCAATCCTCTGCCCAATATCTTTAGTGCATTTTTCACGCCACGCTCTGGTACGGCCAATATCACAACGCGTGTCCGTCTTGCAGAGACCCAACGGGTATGGGCGATTGCCCAAATGAGTGATGGGAGTTTTTGGCAGGGATATGCAGAGACTTTGGTGACGCTTTCAGCCTGTACGGAGGCAATATGAGTAAGACTTCCCGCACTTCGATCACGATGCCTGCACAAGCAAAGAAAGATTCCATTATTGAAATCCGAGCGATTGCTCAGCATGATATGGAAACGGGGTTTCGGTATACAGAGGCTGGCAAACTCGTGCCACGTGACATCATTCGTTTTTTCACTTGTCGCTATAACGGTATCGAAGTATTTAAAGCCGAGTTTCATCCGGGGACCGGAGCCAATCCTTTAATCATCTTCACCACCATTGCTACAGAATCTGGCACTTTGCAATTTGAGTGGCAAGGTGACGGTGCTTATGAGGCGGTCAATCAAAGTCAAATCACTGTCACGTGAAAACGCTTTCAGTATTTGCTTTTCTGCTGGCAATCCTATCTTCAGCCACAAGCCTTGCTGCCCGGCAATCTAGCTACGAACTCATGACGCCTGAGAATCAGGCGATGCAAGATGATCCAAACTTAAATCCAGCTCAGTTCTGGGTAATGGATGGTCAAAGTCTTTGGCAGGAGAGGGCTGGCAAGCGCAATATATCTTGTGCTTCTTGTCATGGCGAGTCAAAGACTGTGATGCGTGGTGTTGCGGTTCAGTTTCCCAAGATGGTTCAAGGAAAACTCCAAACACTTGAGGGTCAAATCAATTATTGTCGGGTTACCAAACAGCATGCCCCTCTATTAGCGTATGAGAGTAAACCGTTATTAGCATTAACTGTATTCGTAGCAAACCAATCAAAGGGCATGCCAATTGCCGTTGAAGAAACACCTGTGAATAAACCCTCATTGCAAAAAGGTCGTCAGTGGTTTGATACCAGAATGGGTCAACTCAATTTGTCCTGTGCGCAGTGCCATGAGGATCGGGCTGGATTAAAGTTGGGTGGGAGCACCATACCGCAGGGTCACCCTACGGCATATCCCATTTATCGCCTTGAATGGCAAAACCTAGGTTCCTTGCAACGCAGATTACGCAACTGTATGAGCGGGGTGAGGGCGCAGCAGTTTGAGTACGACTCTCCAGAGATGGCGCAGCTAGAGTTGTTTCTGATGTGGCGTGCTAGAGGCATGCCCCTGGAAACTCCAGGGGTTCGACCGTAATACCCTTACCGCAACAGCTGACTTAGTCTGAGAAAACGACGGAAGTCGTGCCATTAATCAAGACGCGATCATACAAGTAGTAACGCAGGGCACGTGATAAAACGGTGCGCTCTAGGTCACGGCCTTTGCGAACCAGATCTTCCGGGGTATCGCCATGGGTTACGCGGGTGACATCTTGCTCAATAATTGGACCCTCATCTAAATCACTCGTAACAAAGTGAGCCGTTGCACCAATTAGCTTAATGCCGCGTGCATGAGCCTGATGATATGGTTTGGCACCCTTAAAGCTTGGCAAGAAAGAGTGGTGTACGTTAATGCAACGACCAGATAGCTTGGTAGATAAGTCGTCAGACAAAATCTGCATATAACGCGCCAAGATCACCATATCTACTTTGGAGTCAGCGACGATATCCAATAGCTTGGCTTCCTGTGCCGCTTTAGTCTCTGGAGTTACTGGTAGGTGATAAAACGGAATGTCAGCAAAGTCGATGCTCGAGTAAACCTCGCGCGGATGATTGGAGACAATCCCACAAATAATCATAGGTAATTCACCAATACGCCAGCGATAGAGTAGATCAACTAGGCAATGATCTAATTTAGAAGCCATGATTAATACGCGCTTGAGATCTTGTATGGCCCGCAGATCCCAGCTAAGTTCAAAACGCTTGGCGATTTCTACAAAACCTTTTCTTAAGGTTTGAGCATCGACTGAGCAGCTAAAGCTGACACGCATAAAAAAGCGCTTGGAATCTTTGTCATCAAACTGTTGTGCTTCCTCAATGTCGCCGCCAGCCTGATAGATGTAAGTTGATACAGCGGCGACGATGCCCGGGCGGTTAGGGCAAGTAAGGGTAAGGTAATAGTTTTCTGGGGTCATGTCTTAAATTCAAAAGGATTGCGTGTAAATCCTAATTTTAGACTGTTAGAGCATTTTGATTGTTTAAAGGATCTAAGGGGGCTACTAAGTCTTATTTTGTGGGTGTATCAGCCTTATCCGCTGGACCTATATAAGCTTCACTTTTATCATTCATTTTTGGAGCGGGGACATCTTCACAGATTGGCTTTGGGCCAACAACATTCATAAAACTGCATTCTTTCTTGGTAGCTGCTGACGCTGCGTGTTCTAAAGGGGATTTACCCGTCGTTGCTGATGACACAATGCTGGTCGCTGTCACAGGGTTGGCAATAGCGGCTGATGTGGCAGCGGTGCCAACTGAGCTTGCTGCTGCGGTACCTGAAGCTCCGAGTGCTGCAAGAGGTGCTGCGCAACTAGATAAAAGCATTGGACAAAAAATAAGAGGCCAAACCCAAAGGTCTGACCTCTTCAGGAGTGAGGCGAACTTATTTAGCTTTGCAAGCAATGTTGAAAACTCCGGCTGCCCATGAGCCATCAGGAATCGCTTCATAAATACTGTCTGGCGTTTTTTGGTCCACCAGCACTTTGCCTTTGCCCTTATTGCCTGTAAAGACTTTGAACTCAATTGGGCGATATTTTCCAGTACCGCAATCGAACTCGTTAAGACCAACGATGGAGTTCACTGGCTCTTTTGTCTTAGGGTCCTCACCAGGCTTCTTAAAGTCTAGCATCGACATGATTTGTGCCTTGCCACCGCTAGATTGCAATGTCGCCTCATCAACGGAAATTGTCGACTGTTCATTTTGCCCAATTTCTTTCCAAGCTGCCAAGGCATTCGTTGCTGGAATGGCCATTAGGCCTACTGTAATTACGATCAGGGTGGAGAGTTTTTTCATCGGTACTTTATTCCTGTTTGTCACTGTGCGTAAGTTGCTAATAGATCATTCTAAACGGCTTGAGTCTATTTTTGTTTAGTAGTGAGCTCAAGTTGGCGATTGATATTTTCCGGCTTCATTTGTAGTGGCAGGTACTCATTTTTAGCCCACAAGGGCAGCATATTCCGGTAGAGATTGCTCTGGACCCAGCCAGACTGACCAGACTGGTAGATGAAGACTGATTTTTCAAGGTCGGAAAGGTCGTAAACCGTGCGCAGACTTGGTGCTTGCTTCGTTTCAAAAGGATTGCCTGCTTGGAGCAACTCTAGCCTTCCTACGTTGACAGTGAAACTGTCCCCTGGGAAAGGAGTCTCTAAATTGAAGAACCCCCCTAGTAAGGGCACCCTACTCAAAGGGCGATGTTCCGCAATAGCCACATGTCCTTTGCCCCATGACCATTTGCTTGGATTATTACCGTAACGCGCACTTAATTCATCAAGGGCCTTCTCATAAGCTTCATTTGAAGATTCTGCACAAGTCTCCACTTTTGCTGTGCTGGGTTTATCGCACCAAGGACTATTAGGATTGGCTAATTGCAAGATCAGTGGAGATCTAAAATTTCTAGCGCCATAGTTTTCTGTAAATAAATAACTCAGACGAGAAAAAAGATTGCGGGTAAGTTGATCAGCCCAGGCATTAAAGATGAGTGCCGCCGCGCTATCTATACGCATATCACCATCAAAATCTTTGGCCACCTCTAAAGCTTGTAGGCCAAGTTTGTGATTTGGTGTGCTTGCTTTAAAAAGATCTAGTAATGGCTTAGCCCCAAGTGATAGCGTATCGCCTTGCATGGTTTTCATAGAATTGAAATCATGCTGACTCTTTGCTTGAATGAGATCAACGATGCGGTCGTAGCGGGTTGGTAGATCCCAATCTGCCGTGAGTGGGTTGGGATCATTACTTGCAATGATGGGTTGGTTGGCCGTTGCAATCCATCCTTGCTCAGGATTGTTGCTCGCTGGCAGTTGTTCGAAAGGGACGTATCCTGTCCAGTCGTATTGCTTCTCCCAGCCTAGAGCCGGCGCGACACCATAAAGACCTTGATGCAGAATTCTTTTAGGCGCTACCCCAGCGGCTTGGTATGAGATGTTGCCTTCTAGATCGGCCATCACTACGTTTTGCATGGGCGCGTAGTTTTTCCGTAGCGCCTTTTTGAAACTATCCAGATCTTCTGAGCGATTCATTTCAAGTAGGCCTGCTACGGATTGATTTTCAACATCGAGCGCGGTCCAACGTAATGCCAGTGCAAATTTCTCAGTATTAATGGCGCGTTTTGCGCGAGAGTAGACGTCTGATATCACGGGACCATGTCTCGTCTCTTTCACTAAGAAACGTAGTGGTGCAGCATCTTTGATATCGATGATTTCTTGGCGAACTTTAAATGGTAGAGGACCATCTGGTCCGCGATACATGCTCGGGGATTTGCTATCTAGTTGCTCGATATATAAATCTTGTACATCAGGATTGGTGTTGGTGAAAGACCAGGCGTATTTATCTGTTCTACCCAAAATAACTGCCGGTACCCCGGGGAGCGTTCCGCCAATGACATTCATTCCTGGTGCTTCTAGGTGGGCAAAATACCAAATTGCTGGGGCCGATAGGCCTAGGTGGGGATCATTTGCCAATAATGGCTTGCCACTGATGGTGCGCTTACCGCCGAGCGCCCAATTGTTTGACCCAATACCATCTTTACCGCCTGGAAGATCGTTGGACGATAGCGCAGATAACTCATTAGTCGGTAGCTTCTTTGATTTGATTTCCCCTGCAGTCGGGTCAGCATTAAATACCTTGTTATCCCGGTACATTTTTGCAAAGTCCGCGTGCGATACAGGATCACCATCTACAAATGGTGGTAGCACTTGCCAAACCTGTTCAGTCGTTAAGAATTGAGACAGCTCTAATCGTTGTAATTCTTTTTGCCAGTTGCCACCCAAATCTAAAGCCATCATGAGCATCCAGGCTACGCTGTCTGACGGCGACCAGTAACCAGGTTTAGAGCC
>Ga0194059_1001368_pt1 | contig 10502 bp, 9 predicted proteins | sample SepL6211m_MetaG_FD_163426 | JGI IMG/M metagenome (GOLD analysis project Ga0194059, IMG submission 163426) | Anoxic zone freshwater microbial communities from boreal shield lake in IISD Experimental Lakes Area, Ontario, Canada - Sep2016-L626-11m | ecosystem: Environmental > Aquatic > Freshwater >... | reverse complement strand
CAGTTACCCGTGCTGCCCGTACCGGCAGAAACCCGCAAACCGGCAAACCACTCAAGATCGCCGCCAAGACGAACGGCAAGTTCACTCCCGGCAAGGCTTTGAAAGACATTGCTGCCAAGCCTGCCAAGGCAGTGAAGGCGGCACCCAAGGCCAAAGCGCCGGCAAAAAAGAAGTAGTTGTCATACACGGGGGACTCAACCAGAGTCCCCCGATTCTGGTAAATGATAGCTGATGAACAAAGGGGAGCCTGTACTGAAATATTTAGTCATACTCCGTATATTTCTTGGCACTTCCCCGAACCTTCTCCGCAGGGTATTTCTTCGCATTTATCGCAATTTTCCGCTCAGCAGCGTCCAAGAGGTTCACTTCCAACTTATCTGAAATTCTGACGAGGTAGATAAGTATGTCGGCCAACTCTTCCTCGACCGATTGACGAGTCTTATCTTCGAGAATGTGGCTCAATCCACCATCAACCCACTGGAAATGCTCTACCAGTTCCGCTGCCTCAGCAATCAGGGCCATGGAAAGGTTTTTTGGCGTGTGGTACTGGTCCCAGTCTCTTTCTTTAGCAAACTCTCGCAACCTGTCCCTCAGGGACTCCAAGGATTCAATCATTTGTTTTCCTTCCAATCAAATTTGCTCATCAGCATGCCATTATCCACAGCAGTAGAGACTCACGTAGAATTCATTGGCTCAATTGATACACACTTATTACTCTGAAAACAATAGAGTACATTCCGATTGACCAGACTTGCGTGAATAGATACAGTCAAGGAAACGCATACAAGGACCCCATGAATATACGCCGCCTCCTCATACATCTTCATAATAACGTCGATGCCTTCTCGTTCAAACCTCGTCACCTTGAACATATCCGTGCGTCTCTCCCTGGCGTAAGCATTACCGTCGCCAGTGGTAGTAGTGACTTTATGGAGAAGCTCCCCGAAGCCGAATGCGCCCTGGCATGGGTGTTCAAAGCCGAATGGTACGCCTTTGCCCCAAAGCTGAAAGCACTCTTTACCCCCGCAGCCGGCCATGACTGGGTTGCCGGTGACCCTTCCGGTCGGGTGCAGACCTTCTACGGCAGCTTTCATGGTCGCATCATGCGTGAGAGCCTGTTATCAATGATGCTGTACTTCAACAGACAGATTGGAAAGTCGCTGAGCGATCAGAGGAATCAGACATGGGGACGCCTTGACTACAGCACGTGCTCTGCACTCTTCAGTCAACAGGTTCTGATAATCGGGTATGGATCGCTGGGGCAGTCGATGGCTGAGCTGTTGAAGGCTTTCGGAGCCAAGGTCACGGGAGTCAGGCGTACTATAATGGAAGCAGAAGATTACCTGAGCGTTGACAAGATGATTACCTTCGACATGCTTGTAGAAGAACTTCCGTTCGCTGATCACGTTATCTTTGTCCTGCCGGGTGGGCAGGAGACTGACGGGATTTTTACCGCAAGGCATTTCAGCGCCATGAAGCCGGGAGCGCACATATACAACCTGGGGCGTGGGAATTGTTACCGGGAGGAAGATCTTTTATACGCTCTCAGGAATGGATCGCTCGCGGGGGCCGGCCTGGATGTCTTTGCTGAAGAGCCGTTGCCCCCCACCTCACCGCTCTGGGAGCAGCCCAACGCTTTGATCACGCCACATTCGAGCGCCATCAGCCAGGAATATATCGACCTCTTCATACAGGAGTGGCTTGAATCTCTCCAGGAGATTTAACTATATTTGCGCAGACATCAAACAAGCTGATTACCATACCGCTGCGTGATTTTGCCGTCCCAACGCCCCGCACCGGCAGCATTGAAGCGCATTCCGGCTACAGCCGCTCGGCAGTTGACGGCCAGGAGATCCATGCCCGAGTGCAGAAACAGCGAGCGAAGTCAGATTTTTTGTACCTGTCAGAGGTACCGGTCAGCACCCTCTTTACCAGAGGAGGGTTTTCATTTCGGATTGATGGCCGGATGGACGGGATCTTTCGGCACGATCCGCCACAGATTGAGGAGATCAAGAGTACCTTCAACATCCGGGAGCTGAAAGAGCGGCTGGCAGATACCCCGATGATTCACCCCTATTGTCTGCAGTTACTGACCTATGGTTACATATACTGGCGCGAACATAATGTCCTTCCCACCCTCTCCTTCCATATAGTCTCATCCCGCAACAGTGACAGCGATGATCTCAACCTCATACTCAATATACTCCAGTACGAGCAATGGCTTGACCTTCGTCTTAACGAATTGGTTATTGAAGCACTTCAGGCCGAAAAACGATCCGCCAGACGCCGTAAAGTAGCCACCAGTTTTACGTTTCCTTTTGACAACCTGCGTCCCGGCCAGATCGAGCTGATGCAGACGATCGAAGGGTATATGGAAAACAGGCACCCCATGCTCATACAAGCCCCGACCGGCCTCGGGAAAACCGTCGGGGTTCTCTACCCCGTTCTGAAGGAAGCCCTTGGCCGGGGGCAGCGCGTCGTGTACGTTACACCAAAAAACAGTCAGCACTCCGTGGCAGAAGACGCCGTCAGCCACTTTCAGGAAAAGGGTGCTAAAATAAAATCTCTCTCCATTACCGCAAAGAGCAAAATCTGCTTCAAAAACGAACCACTGTGCAATCCCGACTACTGTGAATATGCCCTCGATTATTACAAGAAGCTTTATGAGCTGAACATCCTCGAGTTGCTGGCCAAAAAGAGAACATTGAAAACCCGGACATTTCGAGATCTGGGCGAGCAGTATCAGATCTGCCCGTTCGAACTTCAGCTCGACAGTGCCCGTGAGGTCGACGTTGTTATCTGTGATTACAATTACGTCTTTGCCCCGCGCTCGGCCTTAGGGCGTATGACAGATATCTGCGTTGACCAGACCGGCAAACCTGATCTGGTGATCGATGAAGCCCATAATCTTCCTGCCAGGGCTATGGACTACTATTCGCCTGAGCTCTCATCTGTTCTGCTCGAAAAGATGCGGGAAGTGATCAAACAGACTCACCCGCGTTTTAGAGATGAAGCTGAGGAGCTCCTTGACGGCTGTCTGCAGACTATTTCAGCCTGTCAGAAGTCCAAGCATCCGAAACCGCAGCGTCTAGACCCTCCCGCAGAGCTCTTCCGCGACCAGCATGCGCGGCTCTGCGCTTTTTTATCCCGATATCTCGACTCGGGTGTGGAGATACAACATCAGGATGTTATTCTGCGTCTCTGCTACTACTGGGCTGAATTCACGGAGACTCTGGAGCTGATCGGCGATCCTGATCGACAGGAGTTCTTCGTCACCTATCAGCCGCACCCGACCGGTGCAACAATCAAAATAACCTGTTGCGATGCTTCGGCAATGTTGAAAGATTGCTATAAAGAATACGAACAGGTGGTTGGATTTTCAGCGACGCTGAAGCCCTTCGACTACTACGTCCGCCTGTCTGGACTGGACAGCGAAAAAGTACGGACGGCAGAATTTGAAAGTCCCTTCCCGCATGAACGGCGCAAGATTCTGATTATCCCCCAGATCTCAACCCGCTACAGCCACCGCGAGCGTAATTACGAAAAGATCGCCGATGCCATCCAAAGGATAGCAGTTTTACACCGTGGAAATTATTTCGTCTTCCTGCCAAGCTTCGGGTTTCTTGATCGAGTTGCCGCGCTCTTTCAGCCACCTGAAGGTTTCTCGGTTGTGACGCAGGAGCGCGGGATAAAAGTTCGTGGTGTCGAGACCATTGTTGAATGTCTGCGTACCCCAAATAATCCCACCATCGTCTTTGCAGTGCAGGGGGGCTCTTTGGCAGAAGGGATGGACTATGTCGGTGAAATGCTGATCGGGGCCTTCGTGGTCGGCCCGCCCCTCCCCTCCTACGATCTTGAACGTGAGCAGATGCGGGAATATTACCAACGAGCGAACGGCGCCGGTTTCGAATATGCCTATACGATTCCCGCCATGGCTAAGGCAGTCCAGGCTGCCGGGAGAGTCATCCGCTCAGAGACGGACAAAGGGTTGATCATCTTGATGGATAAAAGGTTTTTGGAGCCAAGCTACTGTCAGTCTATGCCGGCAGACTGGTTTGAATCCGATGTCACCGAGATCGTATCTGACAGCATTTTGAGTGATGTTGCAGTTTTTTGGGCGACCTTGGCAGAGACAGAATCCAATAGCACAACGAATCGGAACGGAAGAAATGAGCCGATATCATGAACGATATATTTTTAAAGATCATCTCCGGTTGTCGTTAACACCAGTTTGCCATGTTTGACCCCCTTGACGCCGATTAACTCATGTGAAATCTGTTTGATGGTCTGTACCGTGCCGCGAACGATCAGAACCTCCAAACAATTATGAGCATCCAAATGCACATGCAGAGCCGATACAATGTGATCGTGATGAGTATGCTGCTGTTCCGTCAACTTGTCCGACAGGTCACGGACGTGGTGGTTATAGACTAACGTCACCGTTCCGACCGCTTCCTGATTCTCACTGCCGCACTTTTCCTCCACCAGCGACGCCCTGATCAGGTCACGAATGGCTTCGGAACGGTTCATGTAACTCTTCTGTTCAATCAGCTGGTCGAAATTCTGTAACAATTTTTCATCCAGCGAAATGCCGAATCTGACAGTAGCTCCCACCGCGACTCTCCTTTATATGAATATTAAATAGCTATTTGAAGCACATGCGACAAACAGCACTCCCCCGGCACAAGCAGAAAAAGTGAAAAAAACCCCGAGGTAACGGGTACCATCGGGGCTTGATTTAGAAAGGACTGCTACTGTGTCTTTTACGGAAGCGGAGCAATCGCGGGATGTCGATCCATATGTTCACCTTTGCCCTTGCTATGGGCATTGACAGTTCTCATCAGCTGTTTGACCTCTTCCGGCATCCCCTTACCATCCTTCATGGCCGCCTTCATTTGGCCTGCCAGATAGGAGTGATTGATAAAGATATCAAGCACTGACAGCATGAACTCCTGTTTCCAGGGGGTAAGCTCATGCAGATGCTGAAACTTGTGCATATAAAATTTCTGCGCCGCCTTGCCAAGCTCCTTTTCAAGCTCTTCAACGGTCATGTTTTTCGGCTTGATAACCGGCTCTACCAGGTTGTATTTGCTGTAATCCTTGGTGAATACATACGGTTCAAGCTGTGGATACAGCTCGGCGTAGGGCCAGGGAGCGATTGCCAGGAAAAAAGCCATGTCTGGGTTATAATGCTTTGCCAGTTCAACCGTCTGCGCAATTGATTCAGCGGTATCATCGGGAAGTCCCAAAACAAGGGACGTCTCGGAGACGATATCGGCCGCATTAATAATATCGATAGCCTGCTTGGACTGAGCAACCTCGGTATCTTTGTTGAAAAGATCCAGGGTCTCCTGAGACCCCGCCTCTACACCGACGTAGATATGCTCAACACCGGCCTTTTTATATTTCCACATGATATCAGCATCACGCAGGATATCATCAACGCGGGTCTCCATCAGCAGTTTGACAGTCACCTGTCGCTCGATCATAAGATCCAGAATTTTTTCCCATCGTTCGCGATCGTAGGTTGGCAGCTCGTCTGCCAGCATTGCGACTTCGACGCCGTATGTTTTTGACAGCATTTCAATTTCATCGACCACGTTTTCAGCAGAACGGGCTCGCCACGACTGGGACCAGAACAGCTGTTGCGAACAGAATGAGCATTGTGATTTACAGCCGCGGGCAGTCGAGATGATCGCCAGGCGGGCATTGTTTTTGGCTCGATACGTATAGATCGGCCACTCAACCAGATCCCATGCAGTCGGGAGAGCATCCAGATCATGGATATATGCGGCCTTCGGCGTAACTACCACGGCATCATTCCGCCAAAAGGCCAGACCGTCAATCGTTGACGGGTCGCCACCGGCATTGAGGCAGTCTAACAGTTCGACCAGTGTCACCTCTCCCTCACCGCGAACGATATAGTCTAATGCATTGTGAGCATCCTGCAGAACTTCATCGTAGCAGAAGGCAGCATGAACATTTCCAAGCACGGTAACAACGGATGGATTGATCTGTTTGGCCAGATCGCACAATTCGAGCGCTTTGATAATAGAGGCGGTAAACGAGGTGGTAGCTACGACATCCGGCTTGAAAGCCTCAATACGGGCCTTGATTTCAGGCCACTTATGCCACAGGGACATGGCGTCATAATAGTCAACTTCATAACCGGCGGCACGAAGGGAACCTGCGATATAAACAAAGCCGACATTCAGCCAGGTTCCGGCAGACTCTACAACTCCGGAATGATAGGGGGGCGTAATCAGGGCAACACGTTTTAAGGTCATAAAGTGTCCAAAAATATCGATTTGAATGCCGAGCAACTATAACAGGATAAAATCAATCCTGAAAGGATTTTTTAAACATGCAAAAAATCTACCAGCATAATCAGTGAGGATGGAATACTTTGTCCCATATCCAGAGATAACCAAGCGCATAGGCGGAGAAGAGTACCACATGCTTAACAATCAAAGCCTTGCGCCGCTGTTTTTCGGCATCTTCTCCATACCAGTTGTCAACATACGTAAAAGTACGCCCGGCACCAGTTGCCATGATAAGCACGGCAGCAACAACACTCCACCAGAAGAAAATGTGTTCAAGGTGGTTCAATATGCCGACAACAGAGGCTACCTTGGCATGGGCATCATGTAGAACGGAAATAGTGACAACGGTTGCCAGCCAGATTCCAGCTGCGAAGTCATGGACGAAGCCGTTCAAAACAATCAACGTTTTTTTCAGAATCATAAACGGCACATCCCCCCGTAATTACATCAACCTCAACTATTCTGCTTCCAGCAAGCAAAAATTCGTTCATACAAAACTAGTCCATGCTTCATTGCTACTCCAGGAATAACGGCCACCAGATGGTAGGGCAGAAACTGGCGAAGCGTGACGTCCCATCCCATAATATATTTGGCAATGGCATACGCTATCCACACACAGCCACCAAGATAAAACAAAATTGAACCAAAACGTTTCAAGCTGACACTCCTGACTTAATGCCCAATCTTGAAGCCGGTATGAAAGCTTGATGAAACAAAAGGAATTCCCCAGTAACTGATTATCATGATCGCCATAGCAACCAGAGCATAGATCGCCATGCGGCGATACCGCCACCCCATGGTAATTCGAAGTGTCAGGTACATGCCGTATACCAGCCAGTTGCACAGTGACCAGACCTCAACCGGATCCCAGTTCCAGTAACGGCCCTTGACTTGTTGAGACCATAAAGCACCGGAGAAAATCATCAGTCCCAGAAAGACAAAACCTCCTACAACACATCTGTAGCTTAGTTCATCAAGCGACAACAAGTTTGGAAATTTTTCATACAAACCGCCGCTTTTACGCTCTTTCAGCAGATAGAGCAGCCCCGCAGAAGCTGCCAGCAAAACGGAACTGAAACCGGTCGTAGCTGCAAAGATATGCGTCCAGAGCCACGTGCTCCGCAAGGCTACAGGCACAGCACCATCAAAACCTTTCATCATGGTACCCGCCCACCCCAGCAAAATGAAACAGACCGGCATGACCAGCACACCGGTCGCCTCAAGATTTCTGGCAATGAACTGGGCAGTCAGAAAGATCAGTACTGCAATCACAACAACTGAAGCCAACGATTCCGACATTGCATAAAAGGGGGGCACGCTCCCGAAAAACCAGCGTACTGCGATTGCACTGACGTTCCCACACAGTCCGACCACCACAAAAGAGAGGGCACAATTAAATAAAGCGTCTTTACGTGCCAACAACCCGAAAATATAGCCGAAAGCGGCAATACCGTAGCAGGCAACAGCGGTCCAGAAAAAAGTCATCTCGTACTGCTGCATACCGAATCCTCCAGAACGTAACCAATCCCTTCGTAAACTAGCTGCATTTAACTCAATTTGCAAGCATTTGGGCAGAGTGCCAATAGCGCGGTGGTCGGTCAACACATAACAGCTTACAACCATTCCCGTACAGCATTACAGTCCACTGAATATTTTATAGGCGGCCTGTGCGTAATAGTTAGGCAGAACTTTATAATTTCGACCGCTCAACCAACCAGTAATCTCCGTAATTGCACCCTAAATTCCAGTGGTGTATATTTTGCATAAATATGGGAGTATGCTTGTAATATTTACACCCTGATACAGAGGAGTTGATCATGCCCACCACTGCAGAAACCAGCCACCGCCTGACTGAAGAAGTGCTTGCGCTTATCGAAGCCGGCGTCGACGGAGAACTTTCCGATGATAAATTTAACGACTACTGCATGCAAATGTTTGCCCTGCACTACGAAACCAACAAAATATTCCGTGAATTCTGTGATGTCAAAAAAGTAAAACCGGGTGATATCAGCCGCTGGCAGGACGTCCCTATGGTCTATAATGATGTTTTCAAGACTCATCTGGTTGCCTCTTTCCCCCTTGAACAGGCGGTCATGGCATGCCTGACCGGCGGCACCACTAGTCTCACCCAGCGAGGCCGCATCTTCCGTGACGAAGATGGTAAAAAGCTGGTTTTCGGTGCCAACAAGAAGATGACCGCATCATACCTATTCCCGGATTTTGAAGAGGGAAAACGGTGCCGCATACTGATACTTGCTCCCAGTCCGCAACTGGCTCCCTCAATGGGTATGGCCATCGGCATGGACCAAACCCGCACCCATTTCGGCACAGATGACAGCATGTTCCTTCTTGGCAAAACCGGCATTGATGTCAAAAACCTGCTGAAAGCGCTGCGGGAGTCTGAAGCGAGCGGGGTTCCGGTAGCACTGATCGGAGCTACGGCTGCCTATGTCTACTTTTTCCAATCATGTCGCCGTAAGAAAATAAAATTCAAACTTCCTCCGGGAAGTCGAATCTGCGACGGCGGCGGCTACCGTGGCCGCTTCGGAGTTGTTACCCGTGATGATTATTATTCGATGGTGAAAGAAATCCTGGACATCCCTGAAACCCATTGTGTCAATGTATTGGGTGAGGCGGAGACAGCAACCAACCTGTTCGATAATACGCTTCGCCGATATATAAAGGGCCTCCCACCTCAAAAACGTACCCGCCCGGTTCCGCCCTGGTCGCGGGTGCTGGCCATGAATATTGATGACCTTTCTCCGTTGCCGGATGGCGAAGTAGGATTGCTCGCCCACTGGGATCTGGCCAATGTTCCGACTGTTCTGGCCGTCATCACTGATAACCTTGGATATACCGACAATAACGGCACCTGTTGCGAAATCGTCGGTCGGGCAAAAATCGAAAACGGTAAGGTATCGCCGTTACCGGATGAAGATAAAACCATTGGAGCAATGGGTGATTCGACCATCTTCCGCATGCTGGAAACCTACTCAAATTTTTCAATAGATCTTAAAATGCGCTTTGCGAAGGATCCAAAGGCCGAACCAAGCATCCGGGAAGAGATCGAAGCCAGACCTGGATCAGTAGCTTCCTGTCCGCAGGTAGTGGATGAAATCCTGATGTCACAGTCCAGTAAAGAGGCAGCAGAGTTGCGGGATGCATCACTCAACACCTTTAAGGATCAGACCGATCGACCGCTGGACTGGTATGCGTCTGAAGAAAAGAAACAGGATCTGCTTGATCACCCTGCAGGGCTTAAATCGGAGAAGCCATTAAAACAATAGAGTAAATCATAAAACAACGCATGGCGACTGGTAATTCCCAGTCGCCATGCGCATTCCAAGACAATCTTTCAAACAGTTACCCAACAATCTGCTTTCTACGGGCCTCATTCTTATCTATTTTCCACTTCTCGTAGGCAATCTTCATCCCGGCGCGAACCGGAAGCTGGTTCATTAACGACAAGATATGCGCATAAGGGAAACCGGAAAGCGGCACATTTTTCATATGGCTAATAATACGCCACGTGCTTAATATTTCCAAAGAACTCTCATAGAATAATTCTTCCCTTACTTCAGGAGTCATGGCCGGATCAGGGTGTTCAAACAAAGCGTAGGCGCCGGTATAGTATTCCCACCCCAGATCCTTGTAGAGGTACGGTTCGTACTGGCGCCGCAACTCCGTGCCGGGGTACGGTACTAGTAGCGATGGATGCATACTGACGCCCAGTCGGTCTGCCAACTCTACCGAGCGTTTGAAGTCGTCAAGAGAATCGTTTCTACCTCCCAGCATGTAAAACAGTGACACATCAATACCGTGATCCCGCAGGGTTTTGACGGCACGTTCCCGGTCGACGCCGACTTTACCATTAGCCCGATAAGAGGTAAGGGCATCGTCGGAAATAGCATCCCAACCAACCCACACCGTCAGCATGCCGCTTTCACGGGCCGCATTCAGCATGCGAGAGCCGGCCGGACTCATCACCGGACGAAGACTGCCAAAGCCCATCCATTTCTTTTTGCTCCCTTTGAGCGCCGTAAACATATCGGTAGCTCGCTGTTCAAACCCCTGCCACCAGATGTTTTCATCACCATTTATGTACATTTTTTCCGGAATCGCATGTACGTCCCTGACAACATCATCGATCGGCCGAAATCTGATATCAGCCCCCATAAA
>Ga0194059_1001366_pt1 | contig 10502 bp, 11 predicted proteins | sample SepL6211m_MetaG_FD_163426 | JGI IMG/M metagenome (GOLD analysis project Ga0194059, IMG submission 163426) | Anoxic zone freshwater microbial communities from boreal shield lake in IISD Experimental Lakes Area, Ontario, Canada - Sep2016-L626-11m | ecosystem: Environmental > Aquatic > Freshwater >... | reverse complement strand
ACCTCGGGGAGATCTGCCTCCGGGCGCACTAGCAGCGCCAGCAACCGTTGGAACAAGGGTGTGCCAGCCAGCCAGCGCTCGGGCAACATCTCCACCCACTGAACACGGCAGGAAAGGAATTCAGCCACCGGCTCAATGGGGCCGAAGTTCAGCTGCCGCGAGTGGGTGATCACCACCACCTTCCAGGCGTTGATGCTGATCTCCTGCTTGAGAAGCCGTGCCGACTCGGCATAGATGCGGCGCAGAAAGCCCGGATTCGGCCCCATCTGGGCTACCAGGATCAGGGCCGGCAAATCCGGCCGTTCAAACGAAGGTAGGAACAAGCCATCTAGCCGGTACTCCCGCTGCTTGAGCGTAGGAGATGAAAACCGGTAGCTACCGGCATCAGCGGGCAAAGCATCAATCAGGCCGAGGATGCGGTCGGGCCGGCTCTGAAACAGTCAGTATAAAGAGATTGTCTGAAAGCACCAGCTGAGCACCTCACAACGTACTCATTCTGAGCTGGGGTGTTCAGGGCTGCGGGGGCTAAGCGGCTCGTTCGGGCTGGGGCTCCTTGTGGCCTGGGGGGTTGCCCGGGGCGATCCTGTATTTTGTACAAGCTGGTGAGAACGCGAAACGGGTAACGCGGAGGCTCGTTGCCAAACAGGGGGTCAGCTCGGGCGGACCCTGGAAGTCGAGGAGGGCTGGATCTGGGCGGTTGTGGCGCCAGTGAGGGGGCTGCAGCGGCGGATGAGGAGACGGATGGCCACAGAAGATGCTTCTTCCTGCCGACCTTCCAGGCGGCCCTGGCCAAAGAACTCCCATTAGGCGTCGCTCTGGGTGAAATCGTCAAGGGTGAGACCGGTCGTGGAGCAGATCTCCTGCAGGAAGCGTGGTGAGGAGGTGATGCAGACGCTGCTGATGAGCAACCGAGGGCAACACATGGGCACGGCGCCAACGCCTTACAGACGATGGGCTCACATCCAGGCGCTCAGCTAAAGCAGTGAGTCCACCCACCTGAAGGTGCAAGACTGCTTCCACTAAAACAGCGATTTCCTGCCGCTCAATCTCAGTATCGGTCGTGCTGTCGATCCGCACCCAATCCGCTGTGCTGTGGCGGCATCCCAAATCCCATCACCCTTCTGGCGCATCAGCTCGCCGCTGGCCGTGAGCCTGTATTTCACGAGTGTTGACTTTTCGGGCGGAGATGATTCGGATACTCCCTTGCCGCTCGGTGTAGATGTCAACGAAGAGTTTCCCCTGGATCTCACCGTAGAAAAGAAACCGATCTTCGCCGTAGGGAAGCCGTTGATCGGGTTCTCTGAAACCCGAGGGGTCTGAGAAAACCTGGGTGGCGAACCCAAAGTCGAAACCACAATCTTGGAACGTTTGCTGGGTTTTGTTGTCATCCCACTCAAACTCCAATGGCGGCAAGGGATCAACACCCGATCATTCAGGGCTACCAGCTTTCGATGCAGCGTAAGACCCTCACAGGGTTCCTGTAGTTAGAACCTAGGCGCCCAGGTCGTCTGTCAACAGTGCGCGGAGTTGATCCGGGGTGCTCTGAAAGAGCCTGTATGCCTATGCTGAGACCTGGATCTGGACGGTAGTGTCTCCCATGAGGGGGTCGCAGCGGCGGTTGAGGGGGCGGAGAGTCACCTTGGCTTCACTTTGGGCTTCGCTGTGCGGGCATCGCCTTCCTGCAGGCCCTCCTGACGGCCCTTGGCTAGCCAGTCCTGAACGGCCCGGGTTTGGCGGATTTCTTCGCGGGGGATGCCGGCAATCATCATGATCTGTTCCAATGTGGCTGCGCCAGGCTGGTCAGGTCTGGTGGCTCAGGGGGAAGCTGCTCAGACGCGATGCAGCGACACGTCGTAACCAGGCCAGTGACCATCGGATGACACGGTCATCAGCCCCTCAACCCGCGCCTGGGCAATCAACAGGCGATCAAAGGGGTCGTGATGCACCAGGGGCAGCTGGACGGTTTCAATCACATGAGCATCGAGCACCGGCAAGAGCTCAGCACCAACGGCAAGGCTCTGATTGCAGAAGGCGGCATCCACCTGCGCCTTGCCATGGCTGGCAATGATCACCTGTTCACCGGCCAGGTCGGCCGGGCCTTGAAAGTCGAGCAGGTCAACTCCTGCGGCTGTGGGGTGGATCACCGGGGTTGGCTGGATCCAGGCATAGGACTGCGGCAGGTGGTTCAGATCCTGTGAGGAGCTACCAGCGGTCGGTGTTCACAGGTTGGCGCTCACTCCCGTTCGTCCAGCCAATGCATCAACCGCTTAGAGCTGGCCTTCAGGGTGGCGAAAGGTCTTTTCAATCCCTTGCCATTCCGGCTGAGCATCGGCTTTTTGGCCTGATCAGCGACTTGATTGATGGCGTGATCGGCAGCTTCTCGGCGCTCGGCCGACTCCGCATAGGCCCCGTAGCCCCCTTTTTCGCCATAGCCATAGCCATAGCCATAGCCATAGCCATAGCCATAGCCATTGCCATAGCCATTGCCATTGCGCTGACCGCCGGAGCCCCGGCGCTCGGGCTGGTTGGCCAGCAACCCCAGCACATCCACTCCCATATTGCGCAGCCGCTGCAGGGCCTGGGCCGGTAGATCCCGGTTCACCCGCGCCAGGCCCACCAGGAAGATCAAGCCATCCAGGTGCTCCGCCAGCAACACCGGATCGCTCAACAACAGGGCCGACGGGGTGTCGAAAATCACCTGGTCGTAGTTCGACAGCTGGCGGATCATCTCTACCACCACGCCGCAACGCTCAGAGCTCAGCAGTTGGATGGGATCCGGCGGCACCGGGCCGGCGGTGAGCAGATACAACCCCTCCTTCACGTTTTCATCAAACTTTCCAAAGCAAGTTTGGGATCGGTCAGCACGCTGGAGAGTCCCTCCGTGTTGACCGCCCCCAGATAGCGATGCAGCATGGGCCGGCGCATGTCCGCATCCACCAGCAACACCCGCTGGCCCATCTGGACCATGGTTTGGGCAAACAGGGCCGTTGTGGTGCTTTTGCCCTCCCCTTGGGTGGAGGACGTCACCGACATAACCCGCACCGGATTGTAGGGCCGCAAAAACCGGAAAATGGCGAAGAGGTTACGTAGCGATTCCTTGATCGCAAAGCACTCGGCACCTCCTAGCAACGCTAGCGATTGGCCAATCGTGAACCCTTCCCTACCAGGTAGGTGAGGCACCACCCCCTTTAAGGGCACAGTAAACCCATCCATGAGCTTGTTGGGGGTGTGGAAAACGTATTCCATCTAATCCCGCAGCAGGGCCAGACCCGCCCATGACAGGAACCGAGCAGGGATGAGGTGAGGAGATTTCATTGAAACCTCATGGAAAGTGTTGTGACTTCACTATTTCCCATCTAACCACTGCATCAGTTGCAATTTGAATGCAATGTTACCTCCTGATCCCCAACCTCAGAGAAGGCTCTATACGCTTGCTAGGTGCTAAGGTTCTGCAAATAGTTCAATACAATTCCGCCCTATACATCTTTCTCACAATCTCCTGAATTGAGCGGTTCGCCGCCCACCCCAGTTTTGTTGAGATACGGATTGGATCCAACGCCGAATAGGCCAGATCGGCCGGTCGTTTCAGTGACTCCACCGACTCAAGATGGTCGGCAAGATCGAGATCCGCTGCCGCGAAGGCCGCCTGGGCAAAGTCCCGCAGAGAGGTGGTGGTACCGGAAGCGATCAAGTAATCCGCCGGCTGCTCAGCCTGCAGCATCAAAGCCATGGCCTGCACGTAATCGGGTGCCCAACCCCAGTCGCGCCAGATATCCAGGTTGCCGAGCTGAATTGTGCTTGCCTTCCCGGCCTTGATCGCCCGCACCCCCTCAATGATTTTCTGAGTGACAAACCGCTTGGGCCGCAGGGGTGATTCGTGATTGGCAAGGATGCCAGTGCAGGCAAACATGCCATAAGCCTCCCGATAGGTCGCCACCTGCCAGTAGGCCGACGCCTTCGCCACCGCATAGGGGCTGCGGGGCCGGAGCGGCGTAACTTCGGTGGCCGGCTCCTCGCCGGTCTGCCCGAAACATTCCGAACTGCCGGCAGTGAAAAAGCGGATGCCACCACCGAGATAGCGAATCACTTCCAGCAGGTTGAGCGTGGCCACGGAGATCGACTCCATGCACTCCACCGGCTGTTCAAACGACAAGCCCACGCTGGTTTGGCCGGCCAGGTTGTAGATCTGCTGCGGTTGGATGCTGCTCACCACCTTCAGCACGCTGCGGAAATCGTTTGGTGCCAGTGACACCACCTCCACATCGGCAATAATCCCTAGCCTCTCCAGCCGAGACAGATCCGCCATCTGGGCATCGCGGCTGGTGCCCACGACTCGGTAGCCCAAGGTGAGCAGGTGGTGGGCTAGGTAGGCGCCATCCTGGCCGGTGACACCGGCGATCAGGGCTGTGGTGCCCATCTCACTTCTGCTCATCCAGCCAGCGCATCAGGCTTCGGGAACCGGCTTTAAGGGAGGGGAAGCGCTTCTTCGGCCCCTTGCCATTGCGACTGCGCACACGCTCTAGGTTCTTTGCGGTCGTTTCACCATGGCCATTGGCCGAAGCTTCAGAGCGTTCGGAAGCCTCTGCATAGGCCCCATAACCGCCATTTTTGCCATAGCCATAGCCATAGCCATAGCCATAGCCATAGCCATAGCCATAGCCATAGCCATAGCCATAGCCATAGCCATAGCGGTTGCTGCCGGAGCCGCGGCGCTCGGGCTGGTTGGCCAGCATCCCCAACACATCCACCCCGGTATTTCGCAAGCGCTGCAGGGCTTGGACCGGTAGATCCCGGTTCACCCGCGACAGCCCCACCAGGAAGATCAAGCCATCCAGGTGCTCCGTCAACAACATCGGGTCGCTCAACAACAAGGCCGGCGGGGTGTCGAAAATCACCAGGTCGTAGCCCGGTAGCTGGCGGATCATCTCCATCACCATGCCGCAGCGCTCCGAGCTCAACAGCTGGGTGGGATCTGGAGGCACGGGGCCGGCGGTAAGCAGATCTAACCTCTCCTGCACATTCTGAATCTGGCTTTCCAAGGCAATTTGGGGATCGGTGAGGACGCTGGAGAGCCCCTCCGTGTTGTTGGTCCCTAAGTAGCGGTGCAACATGGGCCGGCGCATGTCCGCATCCACCAGCAAGACCCGCTGGCCCATCTGGGTCAGGGTCTGGGCAAAAAGAGCCGTGGTGGTGCTTTTCCCTTCCCCTTGGATGGACGAGGTGACCGCAACGAGACGCACGAGATTGTCGGCCCGCAGCAGCCGGAAATTGGTAAAGAAATTGCGCAGGGATTCCTTGATCGCAAATCGCTCGCCACCACCGAGCATCGCTAGAGATTGGCTAACCGTGACCCCTTCCCCTCCAGGTATGTAGGGAACAACCCCGAGCAAGGGCACGTTGAGTCCCTCCTGGAGCTCCTTGGGGGTGTGGAACACGTGATCCATCCGATCCCTCAGCAAGGCCAAGCCAGCCCCAGCCATGGCCCCTAACAGGGCAGAGGTGAGCAGACCCCGAGGCACGCTCGGCTTCACGGGCTGACGCCCGAATTGGGGCGGCACCATCACCTTCCAGGGCACAGTGCGCTGGGCCACCTGCAGCCGGAAGCTCTCCCGTGCCTTGATATAAGAAGTAAGGTTGTCTCGGGCCACCCCCAGCTGCTGCTGCAGGGCCTCGTATTGCTTCATCTGGGCCGGATTGCGCTGAAACTGCCGGCTGAGCTGGTCTTGTTGGCGTCGGATTTCCGCAAGCTGCAAGCTATTTTCGCTGAGGCTGGCGAGGATCGGATCGAGCTGCTGGCGCTGCAATAGGGGTCGCAGCCGGGCCCGCTTGGCCCGCAACTCCCGCACTTGGGGTGCATCATCTGTGAAAGAGGCTTCCGCTTCCGCCAACTGCCTTTCCACCTGGAACAAATCGGCAGAAAGGGTGGTGGGAAATACTCCTCCCTTCCCTGCTTTTCCAGAACCCTTCTCTGGGGGGTTTGCCCCTGAAATTCCCTGGGGCAAAGCGTTCGAAGGTTCGACGGGAGAAACGCTGAGCTGCCCCCGCCGCAGGGCAGCTGCCTGCCCCTCCAACCGGGCTTGCTCCTGCTCTAGCTGCTTGCGCTGGGTGCTCAGGCCCGTCTGTTGCTCCTTGATCAGAGCTGCCTGCTCTAGGGGCTCGACAAAGCCTGTGCTCTGACGAAACTCGGCTAATCGGTTTTGAAGAATGGTTACTCGGGACTGCAGCTCCGGCGCTTGCTGATCCAGGAAGGCCAGGCCCTGGTTGAGTTTTTCCTGCCGCTGCCGCAGGGAATAGGAAAGGTATTGGGTGCTGATTTTCTCCAGAATGGCCTGGCCCTGCACCGGATCACCCCATTGCAACGCCACTTCAAGCACACCGGGGGGGCCTGAGCCAGCCGCAGTCTTGGGGGTGGTGATCACGGGGGTGACCGCTCCAACCGGCAGGCCAAAGCTCCGCTCGATGGGGGCCAAGAGCAGGGGGCTTGAAAGTACCTGGATGAGGGTAGCGGTGTTGTTGGTGGAGCCACGACCCTGCAAAGCCAGGCTCTCCAGCCCATCACTCTCGCCCCCGGAACGCTCCTCCGAATTGATCGGATCGCTCACAAGCAGCTTGAAGGCACCCTGAAATACGGGGTTATGGACCCGCTGCCAAATTGTGTAAAGGGAACCAGCCAGCAATGTGGCCCCAAAAACAGACAAGGCCAGACGCTTGCGGCGCTGCAGAACCTGGAACAGCTCGCCGAGCTGGATGTCCTCCTTGTCAACATCCGGAGATGGGATTGCAGGAGTGATAGCGTCGTTGCTAATGCCGTTCAAGAAGTAACAAGTAGTGCGAGACGTTCAGCCGAATTTTGATCCGAGAGCCTGAAAAGTAATGGATTAAGCATGAAGACAATTCACTTAGTCGAAATTCAGACTAGGTAGGTTTTCCCATGACCCTTACGCACACTTCCAGAATGAAAGTTGCGCAAGGGGCCTGAGCATTGCTTCAGGGCCACCGAACGTAGCTCAACGAATATACGATCAGTTCGCGTCATTGGCAACCCCGCCCATATCAGAAAATCATTTCCCAACCGACAGCGGCCCCGAGCGACCCCTAACCCATCTGGCAGCAGCAGGTACGATCGGATGCAGCTAGGTCCTTCCCCCATCGAAGATGGATTTTTCCAGGCTTGGGCCTTGCCTAGCCCCCCTACTCCTCCTTAGCCAGCTCACCGCGCCGCTACAGGCGGCCCCAGCCCTGCAGCCAAGCGCGACACAAGCTGCCACAGAGACTGCCGATTTCGACGCCTACATCCTCGGTGCCGGCGACCGGCTTGAACTCTCCTTCCTATCCCCCTCCTACGCCACCCTGGGTGGGAGCTTCGAACTCCTCAACGACGGCAGCACCAGCCTGCCCATGATTGGCTCGGTGGTGCTCGATGGCCTCACCGTGAACCAGGCGAACCGCTGGCTCACCAGCCTCTACCGCCGCTACCTGCGCCGCCCCGATGTCAACCTGCGGGTGGCCCAGCCCAGGCCCATGCAGGTGTCGGTGGTGGGCCAGGTGGAAAACCCCGGCATCTATGTGCTCAGCCCCGGCGGCAATGGAATCGGGACTGAGGCGTCCTCGGTGGCGGGGAAAACCACTTCGATCCCTGGCCTGCCCACCGTGGTGTCGGCGATTCAGAAGGCCGGGGGCATCACCCTCATCGCCAACCTCAGTGATGTGCGCCTCCAGCGCAAGCTCCCCGGCGACCGCAGCCAGCTGCGGGAAACCCAGCTCAACTTGGTGGCCCTGTTACAGAAGGGTGACAAGCGGCAAAATCCCTTCCTGTTTGATGGTGACACGATCGTGATCGGCAAGGCGCCTTCGCCCCCCCCCGATGAGGTGCTTGAGCTGGCAGCCGCCAATCTCTCCCCCTCCAGCATCTCGGTGAATGTGGTAGGTGAGGTGAAAAGCCCAGGGCGGATCCAGGTCAAGGCCGGCACCCCCCTGATCCAGGCCCTCTTCGCCGCCGGTGGGGCCACCCCCATGCGGGCCAATCGCAACAATGTGGAGCTGGTGCGCATCAATCGCGATGGCACCGCCATCCTGCGCCGCTACACCCTCGACTACAAGCTGGGCGTGAGCGGCCCCAGCAACCCCCCCCTCCGCGATGGCGACACGGTGATTGTGAACCGCAGCGTGTTGGCCTCCGGCAGTGATCTGGTCAACGTCGTATCGCAACCCTTCACCGGACTGGTGAACATCCTGGCCCTGGTGCGCATCCTCAACAACAACAACAACAACAACAACAACAACTGACCAATGGAGGCCCTGATCAGGGTCACTAGCGGGTGGTGCCCGCCGAGTTGGTGCATCTGCCGGCCCCCTAGGACAGCGTTGGTGCTGGAACCGTTGGCCGTCGGGCCACACCGAAACGGGCAATCAGCAGATGGGTAGGGAAGCCGTCCTCGCGAGTGGCCCCATGAAAGTCAGTACGAGTGACGCTAGATATGGAGTGGTGTGTGAGCGAACCATGGGCCGGTAAGCGTAAGGCCCAGACTGCTGGCACAGTTCTCGTAGAATACCTTTCTAACGGCTTCAGCATCACTGTCATCCCTTTGGGGGGAATTTTAGGTGACCATGATGCTTTGTAGATAATTTAGCTCAAAACAAGGTAGGTTCACAACAAAAAACCCAGCTAGATGAACAAGCTGGGTGATTATAAGAAAGTTGGAAAACCCAGTACTGAGCTGGATAAAACCCAGATCACATGGAAGCGCGACGAATCCGCTTTCTCAGACGACTCGTCCAGAGGAAGCCGGCAGCTGCACCAAGCACAGGTAAAGGGCCTGGAACTGGAGCATAAGACAAATTACCATTGAAGTAGGCAGTCACCCCAAGACCGCCGGGGTAGACAGGTACGGGCCAATAGGGATCAGTTATAACGACGTTATAACCGCTATCGTTATTAATAATACCTGGCAGGAAAGTAGCGGTTCCTCCTTCGTATTTCACATTTCCGATATTATCGGAAAAGTCGCCTTGGACTCCTAGCACGTAACCATTTTGCCCCCATGGATTGGTTGAATCGGGCAAGTCTCCAGTCGTGGAATCAGCCAAGGTCAAAACTGGAATGTTCTCCCAAAAATAGCCATCCTGTTGGTAATAATCTTGCAAACCAGGGAGAGTTGGTATAAAAGTAACAGATTTAATCAACGTATAATCACCAGGGTCATTGCCAGCATTTGTAAAAGACCATAAGTTAACGTCATAGGATACCAATCCATCTTTCCAGCGCGTCTGGGCAGCGAAACCCATAGCGTCAATCTTTACTTCTTTGTCGGTGTCGAAAAAGAACCCAAGGGACGCTGGCGTCGTTGCGTAGTAATCTTCCTTTACATCAGTTGTTGTGTAAATGGGGATGATCGCTTGAGCAGGGTCTTGTAGGCCGACGATAGCTGCACTAGCCAATAAGCTAGCGACAGTAGCCCCAGGTAAGATAGATTTAAGCTTTTGGACGATTGAAAAGAACACCTGGAGCAGCAGAAACTCTTAATACATTAGGGCAAAAGTTTAAAAACCAGCCCATCGAGGCCTCATCCGGGACAGTTCTAGAACAGGCCATACGCTTGATGTGTTTGACCTCAGCCCATTACAAGTTACTAAGGTCTCAGTGCCTGAGCCGGTTCTCGCCAGTCCAGCAGTGCCAATAACTGACCATTACGTCATTACAGGTGCTGGAGAGCCAGGCACAGCCACTGCTTATCGTGGCCGACCAGAAGGTCCTGAGGAAGTGGCACCAGGCTGATCAGCGGGAGATCAAGCGCCTACAGCAGAAACTGCGCCGCAAGGACAAGGCCCTGGCGGCGGCGGCGGCTCTGTAGATAGCGTCATAAAAATCCAGGCCTACTTGGGTAGCGCTGGCGACGACAGTTCGCGGGTGATGGGGACCGCCGCTTAGAACGTCGTAAAGGTAGGCACCGCAAGGATTCTTACCGGCTGAGCAATGGGGACTAGTACAACAACCCTGGCCCACCGCAGTGGCATAAGGTTCAAGACGACGACCACCCCCCTACAGCGGTCAAGACGTTGAGATGTTATCGCTAAGGATCTTCAGATTTATGAACTGGTTCTACAACGGCATCCTGGAAACGAACTAACCAAAAATAGCGAGTCCTAAGTACTAATCCGAGGCAAGCGATGACACGCCAGATCAACTGTGCAGACTAAAAATCAGTTACAGGTTAAGTCATGGGTGTCATTGGTGACGCAACCCTCAGCTAGGGGTTCGTGGTGGCCTTCGGGGTTGTAGTGGTCTTCGGGGCTGAGGTAGTCGTCACCACTGGGGTGGTCGTTACGACTGGAGTGGTCTTCGCAGCTGAGGTGGTCGTTACAACTGGAGTGGTCGTTACGACTGAGGTGGTCTTCGCAGCTGAGGTAGTCGTTACGACTGAGGTGGTCTTCGCGGTTGGGGCCGGAGTGGTTATGACGGACTTCGCAAAAGCTCCGGAGTTTTGTGCCACAAAGCTGGAGGA
>Ga0194059_1001365_pt1 | contig 10516 bp, 5 predicted proteins | sample SepL6211m_MetaG_FD_163426 | JGI IMG/M metagenome (GOLD analysis project Ga0194059, IMG submission 163426) | Anoxic zone freshwater microbial communities from boreal shield lake in IISD Experimental Lakes Area, Ontario, Canada - Sep2016-L626-11m | ecosystem: Environmental > Aquatic > Freshwater >... | reverse complement strand
TTCTTGAATGTCCCGATTGTGAAAACCACATAGCGGCAGGTAATATCCCCTTCCTGCCACTCCCTCACCACTTGTGTTTCCAGCGGCTCCTTGCTCGGATTATACCCCGCCCAGAGTTGGTCCAGGTCAGTGGGCGCTTTGCCATCGACCAGCGGAGGCAGGGAATCTTCGGCGCGAAGATTCGACAAGGGCAACGCCAGAAACAGCGTGGCCAGGATCGAATAGAATGATTTTCTTGGTTTCATAGAGGATGTGCGTTGTCAGGTTTTTTGGATAATTAAAGGAGTGATCACAGGCGGGTTATTTACTTCCAGGTAAGAGTCCAGTTACCGCCTTCCACATAGAGTGTGGCGGGATCGGCAGGCTTCACGGTGACGGCCCGGTTCGGCAGTGCGGCTCCGTTCACGGCGATCGAGGCGGAGGTCCGTGTGGGAACCGTAATTGAAGCAGGGATTCGGGCCGGGAGAACCACGTGCAAGGTGTTCACGTCCTGGTTACGCGTATAAGCGATCTTGATCGGGCCGTACGGCGTCGGGGTGGTGGTGGCGAATTGTTCCAGGCCTCCGAGTTGCGGAGCGATGCGGATGCTCTTCCATCCGGCGGATCCCGGCGAAACGCCCGCGATGTACTCATTGAGAATGGTCAAGGGACCGCCGGACCAGGCGTGGTTTTTGGTCCCGCCATCCCAAAGCTCCCAAAGGGTGCTGAGCGGGCTTTCAATCTGCATGGCATAGCGTTTCTTCATGCGTGCCAGAGCCTCATCCGGAGCATTCATCAGGCAGAGTGCCTCCAGGACATATTTCTCCATGTAGGGGCTGGCATGCTCCTCCGTGCCAAGGACCTCCCTGATGGCCGGGAAGTGTTCTGGCATGGCCAACCCGGCGACCACGGCCAAAGCATTGGCGCGATCGTCGATGCTGCCCTTATGATCGGCACTCTGGTAATAGGTCCCCTGCCAAAATGCCTTGTCGAAACCTGCTGCGAGGTCGGCCATGCGTTGTTCGTAGCCTGCCACGTCCTCGGGATGCCCCGCCACCGGGGCCATGGCAGACGCGCCCTTGAGCGCCAACTGCAACCACGCGCTGTCGAGAACTGGGACATCCTGGTCCTTGCCCCAATCAGACCAATCCCATCCCCCATGCCGGTGAACAGCCTGGCCATCGGAAGTTTGCTGCCACAGACTGAGATAGCGGCGAACCGCAGGATAAACGGTGGCAATGGTCTCGCGGTCGCCAGTGAACCAATAGTAGGTCCAGAATCCGTACCAACCGACGCTGGCCAGCATCTGGGTGGGCAATTCCAGGTCCCAAGTCCCGGTGTGAGGATCGCCGCCCTTGGTCGGATCTGCTGGCACACCCGCAGGGATAGGGCAGTACAGAGTATTGTCCGAACGCTGCCAATTCGCTAACTCGAGTATACCTTTGCGAGCCAGCTGCGGTCCGCGAATCGGATCGAACACATAAAAGGCCATGCCAAGTTCGATGACCTCATCGCCCCACCACTGGGCGCGCTCCCGATCCGGACAATCCATATAGCTATCGCGCATCGTGAGGTAGAGGGTCCGCTCCGCCTTGGTCCAGAGATGGTTGAGGACCGGATCGCTGCTGGTGAAACGGCCCAGCCTATCGGCATCGTAACCGGTTTCCCTATACTTGAGACCAAGGATCTTAATACCGGCTGGGATATGATAAGTCACCTGTTCGCCATTCATCCAACCGATCGACTCGTAAGCTTGGCGCCCCTCGCGGGTAATGTATTCGCCGCGCATCTCGGAACGCTCGGTGTTCATCAGGATGGTCTGGCCGGCCGGAGCCTCCACCTCGAGCCACGGGGTGACTTGAATATTGGCTGGCAATCGACCGGTGATCGGCTGGCCGTCACTCACGCGCGGAAGATTCACATCATTAAGATAGGGTTGCAGGCCGGAGTTACGCCATTGCGGAATAGGACGTTCGATGAGTTGATTCCAGGGTACGCATGGCGGGCGCCCCAGGCTGACCGCCCTCGGCCAGGCGGCATCGTTGTAGTGCGGGTCAGTCCACCGGAGAATATCCAGACGGGCGTCAAATTTCACATTACCCTCCGCCAGACGATAGTTGGGATTTCGATCTGCCGTCTGTCCAAAGGCCGGATGCAACTGCGATTTCCAATTACTGCCGCTTTCGATCCGGACGGATCCGAGATCCGCCTCGAAGACCAGGCCAGCGGTGCCGCTGGAATGATGGGAAAATGCCGGTTTTCCGAAATACCACACCAGCACAGCGATCGTGTTTCGGCCCGCCACCAGATTTCCGGTGATATCCACCCGGTCATAGTAAGTGTCTTGCGGGGTTGGCCCGCGCTTAAGCTGACCTTCGAAAATGACCAACCGGCCATTGATCCATAGCCAATACTTGCTGTCGCAGGCGATGCGCGCCTCGACCTTCTTTGCAAGCTTCGGACAATCAATCTCCGTGCGGTAGCAAATCCAGGAATTCTGACCGGCCCCGCCCGCCGGGCCAATCCATTCAGCCGACCAGGGGTTATCCGCGCCGGCACGAAGCTTGGCCGGTGAGGTCGATGCCGTGCCATCGATTAGGAGTGAGCGGCAGGGAGCGGCTGTGGGCAGGAGGCTAATGACGGTCATTGAGGCCATGAGAAATAAGGAAGAGGGGTGCATATCATTAAGATCAGGAACTAAAGGAATCCCGTCTTAATCAACCACTCCCTGCACTTTTTCGGCCAATCCCTGACCTCCCCTTTCGAACGCAAACCGTACCCGTGGCCGCCTTCGGTGCAGAGAAAAAAATCGTTCGGAACATTGGCTGCCTGCAATGCCGCTTGGTAGAGTTTGGTCCCTGAAACAAAGGAATTGTCGTCTTCAGTATGGACCATAAAAGTCGGAGGCGTCTTGGCATTGACAGGAAGGTTTCCCGCGAGTTTGCCGGGCACCTGCGAAAGATACGCGGGGTAGACGAGGATGGCAAAGTCCGGCCGGATGTTTTGTTCATCCGAACCATCGATTTTAGGATAGGTGGCTTGATCTGAATTCGTGCTCAACCGGGCGCTGAGGTGGCCACCCGCCGAGAAGCCCATGACCCCGACATGATTCGGGGCAACGTTCCATTTGGCTGCGTTATTCCTGACGAGCCGGATGCCGCGTTGAATATCCTGAAATGCGCCGTCCATGTTATTCGGCACCCGGTATTTGAGAATGACGCCGGTGATCCCGATGGAATTAAGCCAGGAGGCAATCTCTGTGCCTTCCTTGTCCATCCCCAGGAGGCCATAGGCGCCCCCCGGGCAGATGATGACCGCGGGGGTTGGTTTTTGCGTGCCTGAAACCTTGAAAACAATGATCGACGGTTCGTTGATGTCGGTAATTCGGCGGACATTGTCGCCTCTCGACGGCAGTTCCCTTTCCACCCCGGCCGGACCGTGTCCCGGCATTTTATCTTTGGGCCATAAGAGCATGGTTTCGGTGGGTTGTAAGGGTTCGGTTTGCTGGGCGCAGACTGGCATTCCGGAAGGAACACAAAGTAGCGCTCCGATGAGGGCGATTAGTTGGCTGGATTTCATTGTTTTAATGGAACCATTATTTTGAATTCAAAATGGTGGCGTTGCGGTTGCCTCAATTTGTCAATCTTCGCCTCGGACTCGGCAATTTTTTGGTCAAGCCGGGCCATTTCCGCCGCGCGACGACTTTCCAACTCGGGTGATTGCGCCCAGTCGGGAATGGGAGTGAGTTGGACATTCCGCCAGCGCTTGAAGTAAAGATCGTTCTTGTCGCCAATAGCTTTTAATATTTCCTGACCTTGTTTCGTAATGGGCCCGGCAGTGGTGGCCAAATTGCGTCCCTTCGCCCATTCTTCCGCCAACATTGTTGCCACGGGTTCACCGTCAATGCTCAATTGATAATTTCCCGGTGGCAGGTTGGTGACCTTTATCTCATACCGATCCAGATCTTCAAGAACAGGAGCCAGTTTCAGGGCCGGTTCGGCATTCGGGTGAATCGGCAAGGGCAGGGCCCCGTCCAACCGGTCAAAGCTAACCACGCAGTCGGATACCTTGAGGTTCTCAATATTGCAGGCATCGGCTGCGACCACTATTTTGGACTTTGCGTCAATCTCCGCCCGCGAAACCAAAGGCGTGGCACCAAGTCCCTTGAGGATCGACCAAGCCATGATCGTGTGCCCGGTGGGCCCGGGGTGAACTCCATCCTGGCCCCCGCCAATAAACTGATCGGGATTGCCGACACGCTCGCGCAGCAGGATTTGTAGGTACGGATCCAGTTGATCCACATAGGGAATACCTGATTTGACGGCGATCGCTTTAAGGCCGTCCGCGAATTTGCGCATCGCCAGGTTTTTTTCATCCTTATCGGGATCCGGTCGTTTATTTTCCACCGGCTGGGGAGTTAACAAGGCGGTCCGAACGCCGTTTTCCTGAAACACTTCAACCATTTTGGTAATGCAACGCACATAGGCGTTGTAGGCATCCGTGTCCGGGCGAACACTAATATCATTCATCCCGAGGTCGATGGTCACGACCGTCGGTTTGAGCGCCAGTACATCACGGTCGAGGCTGCGACGAATCACCTTATCAATCATCGGTTGCTGGGCCGCTTCTTCAACGCCCACCAACCTTCCCCCGTCGGGATGGCAGCGGGAACGGAAAAAGGCGGTGTCGCCAGCCCAGCCTGCATTGCGAAAAGCAAGCTTCCATTGCGGGTGTCGGGTAAGGGCATAAGCCTCGATGAAGTTGGTATAAAGTCGCTGTTCGGTAATGCTATCGCCAAGGAACACCACCCGGTCGCCGTCATGAATGAAAAAATCCGCAGCGGACACCTTGGGGACGAAATATATCAAGGTATAGATCACAAACGCATACGGGCTGAGGAACAAGAATCGGCAAAAGGTCTTGAACCGATGATTTATAATCGGGCTGATGTTTTTTTTCATGGATTTCATTTCTATCTCCTTTTGTTCACGAATGATTTTCTATCGGGTTCGGTAAAACTCTGTGTTCTCCCTGGTTGATGCAAAAAATCAGGGGGACGCGGCGGGTTGCAACACCCATACGCAGGAATCGGTGACGGCGGGACTGGCGCTCCCGAGGCTGGCGACCTCAATGAGATTTTCACCGGGCTTGAGAGCAACGGCGGGCCAGATCACCGTGGCCTGGGTGTCGGGTTTGGCCTGACCGATCACCTGGTGATTTACGCTCAATACAATTTCAGGGCAGTTACTAAAAACCTTGATGTCCGTGGCGGTCCGTGTGCGTGGTGTGGCTCGGCGAGAGGTCAAATACACCATCGGCTCAGTGGTCCAGTTGGCCTTGTAGAAGAAAAAAGCGTCCTTGCGGAATTGGCGATCGTGGGTGACCAGTCCTTTGTCGTTAAGAAAGCTGATATTACCTTCGTCACGGCCGTTTACGGCGAAGTCAAACATGTTCCATATAAAAGCGCCCCAGAGTTGCGGTTGACCGGTTTTGATCTGGGCCCAGTCATGCTCGTGCACGAATGTCTGCCATTCTTCAGGGTGAAAAGGTGCGGTCGTAGGAGCAGGCCTGTTTACAGGACCTTCGGTGTGGTGGGCGATATTGCCGCCAGCACCGTATTCGCTGATCGAGATACGCTTGCCAACCTCCTGGTAACGGCTCGCGAGGATCGACGTGAGATCCACGGGGTTCGAGGGATCGGAATCTCCATACCAGCCCGGGTACATGTTAAAACCGATTTGTTCGGGGATATGGTTAAAGTAACGGGGAATCCGGTCGGATACGCCGACGGGGATGCGGCGCGGGTCAAGCTCCTTGATGATCTCCAGCATGCGTGCGAGTTCGGGGCCACTCGGTGGAATGTAGTGGGTCTGGGTATTTTCAAGTTCATTAAAAATCCCCCACCAGATAACGCTCGGGTGGTTGTACAACTGATGCACCATCTCGCGAAGTTGGTCCTCGCTGTTGCCCCAAAACTCGCGCGCGGCACGGACTTCATTGACGAGGGAAATCTCGTCCCATACAAGCAACCCTTCGCGGTCGGTGATGTTGTGCCACGATTCACTCTGCGGATAGTGGGCATTGCGAACGGCGGTGGCACCCAACTCGCGGATGAGACTGGCGTCGAGTTCCTCGTCTGCTACGGAGAGCGCCCAGCCCTGGTTACGCTTGTCCTGGTGGCGATTGACCCCGTGGACAGGATAGGGCTTTCCGTTTAAAAGAAACCCTTGCTCCTGCGTAATGGCGCAGCTGCGCAGGCCTAGCTTCTGGACAACCTGATCAACCGGACGGCCATCCGTGAGCACGCGCACAGTGGCGGTGTAAAGGTAGGGATCTTTGCGTCCGTTCCAGCGGCGTGGAGCAGGAAGCGCAAGCATCTGGGTGAACGACTCTGCGCGCGATTGTGGCGCGTGGAATGTCTTAGTGGACCGGGCAACGGGCCTTCCGTCCGCGTCAGCGATCATCGTCTCCAGAATAACGGGAGTGGTTGGAGTCACCTTCGCTTCTTTATTTGCGCGAAGACCGTTGAAGATGACCGTGCGCACCTCGATGAAGGCTTCTTGATCGTTGATGTCGACAGGAGTCAGGTAGACACCGTCAGAGGCGTAATCCAACGGCGAAACGCAGATCAGGTCGGTGACAATCAGTTCCACGCTGCGATAGAGACCACCGAAGATATTAAAATCGCCCGAGAGTGGCGGCATGTCTTCGCGGTGGGTATTGTCCACCTGGATGCGAAGTTCGTTGACCTCTCCGTAGTTAAGGTGGTCGGTGAGTTCGTAGGCAAAGGCGGTGAAGCCTCCACGATGCTCGCCGAGCAGCGTTTTGTTAATAAAAGTGCGCGCCACGGTGCTGGCTGCGCCAACGCGCAAAAACACCCGCTTGATGCCTTTCCATTCGGCGGGGATATCAAGCGCGCGTTCATACCAGCAGGCACCGCGGTAATAGCCGCTTTTGAGGTGAGGATTAATCGGCCCGCTCTGACCGTGCGCACGCGCTTCGAAGGCGCTCAGGGCCTGCTCCGGGCTCTCGCGCACAGGACTGATTTCCGCCGGGCCAGCCTGACCATCCTGCGCGTTCCAAGTGTGAGGCAAGTCGATCGCATCCCAGCCGGAACTTGTGTCGGCAATGTCAGCGTTTTTCCGGGTGAAACGCCAGTCAGTTTTCAACGGCAGCACAAGGCGCACGGAATCAGACGATGCAACGGCGGTCGCCTGACTTAAGCCAGAGGCAAGAGTGGCAGCAAAAATGCCCGCAAGCGATAACACCCCAATCCCGCTTGAAGTCATAGGGGCAACTTGATTCCTTGCCGCATTCTCACATGGATTGTGACACCCACCCGGTTCTGAATGATCTCTGGTTTCCTTACTTGCTTTCATTTACTTTTCCTCTCTTCCTCAAGTGATTTCCTCACAGCCTCCTTGAACTCTTCGCTCTTTCCAGCGAGTTCAGGAAGATCATCCACCTTGGCTTTCGAAGCCCCCACAACCTTGCCGGGGGTAGGAGTTGGAGGGGAAAGCGGAGCCAGTAAAGGAGACCCTCTTCCTTTCCCCCAGTAAATCTTACGGATTTCATCGATCTTTGCAGTCAAACTGACGTCGGCCATATATTGCCAATTGTTAGTGGGCGGCACCGCAAGCCCCTTGGACTCAGTTTGCAACTCTTCAACTCCCGCAGAGACCGTCTGCCAATCCGGACTTCCTTTGATCTCCTTGGTCACGGTATAACTCCCGGGACGCTCCGTGGGATCGTTCCCTGTCAGGAAGCAGTTCCACCGATTGTAACTGAAACTCAGTTCAATTTTCGTATCCTGCGCCGATTTCACCTCCAGGCAAAAGCGGTCCCCTTCCGTTCCACGCCATTTCGGGTCTTTGATCTTGTAAGTTGTCATGTGCCCGCCACTCTTGTCCCAGTTTCCGTACCAATCATGCCAAGCCCTGGAAAAATCTTCGATTAACCGGGTCGGGTGATCCGTTGCCTTGACTCCGGCCTTTGCCAGTTCGTCCGGCAGAATGATCAGCTCTTTTGAGGTGATGATATAGCAATCGATCCCGTATTTCGTCTTAAACGGCTCTTCCAACTCATACGTAATATTTGAAAACGCATAAAACGGTTTCTCCAAACCAAGGATGGGGCAAATGGCCTGATAAGTCTCCCCAGTGGCCTTGGCCTCACCATCCCGCCAAAACCGGGTGATGATATGCGGCTCAGTGGAATAATAAATATCAACCGTCTTGATTTTCCGGGTGGAATCCGGCTTCACGATCACACGGGGAACGCCGCCATTCGCCTTGAAATCCACCGTAATTTCCGGATTTTTCGGCATCTGGAACCCATGGAGCAGCCACTGATCAAACCAGAGCCACTGGGTCACCTGGGTTTCGGGAAGATGGATGTGGCCGAGATGGGGCGCGGCGGAATGATAAACCTCCTTGCTGCCGATTTTAGCCCAGTCCTCTGTGACCATATCCATGGGACTGTTGTGATCATTGGTCGGGTTTAAATCCAGAATCGGACAGGTCAGCGTCGGAAGGTAAGCTTGGGATTCATAGGTTTTCTCATCAATCATCCCGGCCTTCTTCATTTTGCCGATCGAATTGGGAATATTCCAAATCTTACCGCCATAAGTAATGCTGGTGCTGTTGCCACAGGAGGGAACTGCCACCGTTACCCGCTTGTCAATGCCAGCGACATCGACCGTAATTTTCCCTCCCATGGAATGCCCGTAAACGCCGATGCGGTTCGGATCCACTTCCGGTTGCTGCTGGAGAAACGTAATCCCCCGACGCGCCACCACTACCGCCATGAACCAACCGCTATTGCGGGGGGAGTCTCCCGGATCCAGACTCTTGTTCTTATCGTAGTTGAATGATTTAAACCCCATGGTGATGGCGTTGTAATCGGTGTTTTTCTCCCCGGGCTTGGCATCCTCCATCTCGCGTCCGCCCCAGTTGAGCGATAGCCCCGCGTAACCGTATTTCACCGCATCTTTCACGGTCTTAATGAAGGCCCGCTGCCCCCCTCCGTGCAGATGCATAAGCGCCGGCAACTTCTTGTCGCTCTTCGGAAATCCGTAAAATGCAGCCACCCGGGATTTCTGTCCTTTGAAGATGCCAATCGTGAAAACCACGTAACGGTAGGTGGCGTCGCCTTCCTTCCATTCCCGGACGATTTCCGTATCCAGCGGATCGCGCAACGGGTCAAACCCCTGCCACATCTCGGTGAGGTTGACAGGAGTCGGGCGCCCGTCAAGCGGAGGCAGGGTATCTTGTGCCAAAAGCCTGCCAGCGCTCATGAACACAGCCATCGCTATTAACGGGATTTTATTTTTCATCAGTTGCTATTTCCATCTACCAAATGCCAGTTCTCTTCCGCTGGGAGGACTGACGGAAGTCAGTTAACATTATCAAGGAACTTGAAATACATGTTTCAGAGCGGATGACTTATTGGAACAGGCGTAAACCTAGAAAGGACAATGGATTTACAGAAGGAAACAGAGGTAACGGAGGATCAAGGGTTTAGCCCACCTGGATATCTCACCCTGTGGGTGGGTCAAAAACCCCTTCCATTTCAACTCTAATATCCTAGGCCACTATTATCTCCGTTTGCTCCTTTTCAAATTCATTCCTGTTTTTAGGGTAAAAAGCAATCTAAGCATGCCAATCAGCAACCGCAAGACAAATACTTGTTTGTATTTAGAAATTTCTGGGACACCGTCTGGTTTCCCATGGAATTCCGCCGGAGAAAACCGTTTTCATCGACGATATCAAACTGATCCCGTGAGAGCATTGCGGGGTGCGTCGCGCTGGCGACTCTCAACAATCAACCACAAACTTCCGATTTCGCGTTCAACGCATCCGCAGTTACAAGCCGCTTTCTAGAGCCAGCAGAATCAACGCATGCATCAACGGTTGCGGTTAAGGAGCGAATTTCTTGCTGGTGATCACCCGGAACTTATAGAGCGAGTCCAACGTCGCCCCGGGGGTGTTTGCGAAATCTGGAATCGTGGGATCGCTGGCGTCCACGTAGCGCTCAATGGTCGAGGAACCGCGGAATTCGCTGGTGACCTTGTCCTTGCCTTCATCCCAGACGGTGGAGTCTGTCGAAGGGATCTTTTGCAAGGATTGCACCCGGTAATGAACCGTATAGGTGTTGGATTTGGTGGTCAGACGGGCGTAGAGGGTCGCATAGGGTCTCTCCCGGGTGTTATCGCCAGTCAATAAATTGTTAGACCAGAACGTGGTGGCGGTGTTGTCGGAAGTCCAGGGCCCAAATACTGATCCAGTCCCCGAATCAGTCGAATTCTTATCCGGAGCCAGAAAGATATCGCAGATTTCGGTGGCCGACCGGAAGATGTCGCCTTTACTGAAGCGCTCTTTGAATCCGCGCAGAGTGCCATCGGTATCGTTGAGGTTGAGTTTATACCGATAGGTAGGATCAGTGTTTGCATTTAAAATTGCGCCGTTTTGGCCGCTAGCTTTATATCTGGTCTTTGCGACCGTTGGGATAGCCGTCAGCCGCTCGCCCAGCAATACAG
>Ga0194059_1001363_pt1 | contig 10524 bp, 6 predicted proteins | sample SepL6211m_MetaG_FD_163426 | JGI IMG/M metagenome (GOLD analysis project Ga0194059, IMG submission 163426) | Anoxic zone freshwater microbial communities from boreal shield lake in IISD Experimental Lakes Area, Ontario, Canada - Sep2016-L626-11m | ecosystem: Environmental > Aquatic > Freshwater >... | reverse complement strand
GCCGCACACCGCAGGCATCTTTACGAAAAGTTCTATCGTCATCCCGAAGTGCATGAAGCCAATGAGAAAGCCTGCTCTCAGATGGAGACCGTCTTTGCCGACCTAATCAGCCATCCCGAAAAACTCGGATTGCGCACTCTCTCGCGTCGGGAACGCGATGGCCTTCATAGGATCGTTGCCGATTATGTGGCAGGGATGACCGATTCGTACTTGCGCAGCCGGAACCAATCTCTCAACGGCTAATCCCTTGAACCTTCCACTTTCCCAAATTACTCTCTGAGCTTTCTTTCACGCTATGTCCACAGAAGCACCCCATCACACGATCGACGTCACCTATCTGGCCCGTCTTGCCAGATTAGAAGTCACTCCCGAGGAGATTGAGATCTTCGGTCCTCAGCTCGGACGCATTCTCGATCACGTGGAGCAGATGAACAAACTCGACATCTCCGGCATCGAACCGACGGCGCATGCGATCACAGTCTTTGACGTGATCCGTGAGGATTCTATTACCGAAAGCCTTCCCAAGAAAACGATTCTGGAAAACGCTCCGCACAACGCCAACGGGCTCTTTGTCGTCCCCAAGGTTCTGGATTAGTCCCTTGCCCAAGCCTGCCATCTGATGAATTGCGGACGACATTTCAACTTTTTAACTTTTTAACTTTTTTATGTCCTTCACACCGTTTCAAAGCATAGCCGCAACACGCCGACTCCTCCGTTCCAAGGAAATCTCACCTGTCGAGCTGCTTGAGGGTCTCGAGCAGCGCATCGCCTCCGTGGATTCCTCAATTGGCGCCTACATAGCACGTGATCTGGAGATAGCCAAGAAGGAGGCCGCTTCAGCAGATCTCTCCAAACCGCTCGGAGGCATTCCGATTGGGATCAAGGATGCCATCAGCGTCGCGGGACAGCCTCTCCAGTCGGCATCTAGGATTCTCGACGGATACACAGCCCCCTACGATGCGACCGCTATCGCCCGTCTGCGCAGTGCGGGAGCCATTCCTTTCGGACGGATGAACATGGACGAATTCGCCATGGGATCCTCCACCGAAAACTCCGCTTTCCATCCGACACGCAACCCTTGGGATCTCAACCGCATTCCCGGTGGATCGAGCGGCGGCTCCGCAGCAGCGGTGGCTTCCGGAACGGCCCTTGCCACACTCGGATCCGACACCGGCGGATCGATCCGTCAGCCTGCAGCTCTCTGCGGCTGCGTGGGGCTCAAGCCAACCTATGGCCGTGTCTCCCGCTATGGCCTGATCGCCTTTGCCTCCTCACTTGACCAGATCGGTCCCCTCACCTCGACCGTCGAGGATAGCGGCATCCTGCTCAATGCCATGGCGGGCAAGGATCCCCATGACTCGACCTCGCTGGAACTTCCCGATGAGGACTTCACCGCAGAGATCGGTCGTGATCTCAAGGGACTACGCATCGGTGTGCCTAAGGAATACTTCGTGGATGGAATGGAGCCGGGCGTTCGCTCATCCGTCGATGCCGCGATCCAACAACTCGTCTCCCTGGGTGCCGAGCCGGTGGAGATCTCACTGCCTCACACCGAGTATGCCGTCGCGGTCTACTACATCATCGCCACTGCCGAGGCCTCGGCCAACTTGGCCCGCTTCGACGGGGTTCGCTATGGTCGCCGCTCACCTGAGGCCAAGGATCTGCTCTCTCTTTATGAAAAGACGCGTGCCGAGGGATTCGGACGCGAGGTGAAGCGCCGCATCATCCTCGGCACCTACGTGTTGAGCAGCGGCTATTACGATGCCTATTACCTTCGTGCGCAAAAGGTCAGGACCCTCATACGCCGGGACTTCGACCAGGCCTTAACCAAGGTAGATGCCATTGTCTCTCCCACCTCTCCGGAGACTGCATTCCGTTTGGGGGAAAAGACCGACGATCCGCTCAAGATGTACCTAGCCGACATCTTCACGATCGCGACGAATCTGGCCGGCATCTGCGGACTAAGCCTCCCCTGCGGATTCTCCAACCGCGACGGCGTCGACCTTCCCGTCGGCCTGCAACTGCTAGGACGCCCCTTCGGTGAGAGCCGGCTCCTCCGTATCGGCCACGCCTACGAGCAGTCGACCGAGTGGCACAAGCGCCGCCCTGTGATCGGATAATCCAACCTCCGATGATCCATGGACGACGCTTTCTTGAATACTTTGTCGCCTGTCTCTTCTTAGCCTGGAGTACCCACAACGTCTCTGCCCTGGATCTCTATGTATCCCCTTCCGGAAATGATGGTAACGATGGATCCACCACTGCCCCGCTAGCCTCTCTGGCAGCTGCAAAAATCGCGGCCTGTAAGCATGCCGGCAAGGTAGTAGTCACCATTCATGTGGCGGACGGCACCTATTACCTGCCCGAGACGCTAGTCTTCACTCCCCGCGATTCGGGAAGCACCCAAGCTCCGGTAATCTACAAGGCAGAGAAAGAGTGGGGAGCAATTCTGAGCGGAGGCTCTCACCTTGATCTCAAATGGGAGCCGTTCCGTGACGGAATCTTCAAGGCTGCCACTACTCCGGGACTCAGGATCGATCAACTCTTCATCGACGGAAAGTGCCAGCGCATGGCGCGCTACCCCAACTATGACGCTTCCAAAAAAACCGACGCCTATCAGGGATGTGCCGCGGATGCCTTCTCCAAGCTACGCGCCGCGAAATGGGCAGACCCCGTTGATGGTTACATCCATGCGATGCATTCGCAAAGCTGGGGCGGGTATCACTACAGGATCACCGGCAAGGGCACCAACGGAGAGATCACTTATGAGGGAGGCTGGCAGAACAACCGGCAGATGGGAATGTCTGCCAGATCACGCATGGTGGAGAATATTTTCGAGGAACTTGACGCACCGGGTGAATGGTTCCATGACTCGAAAATCGGAACGCTCTACTATATGCCCGAAGCGGTAACAGATCTGACCAAGGCAAAGGTAGAAGTGGTCCGCCTGAAGCACCTTGTAGAGTTCCAAGGAACGGAAGCCGACCCGGTCCACGAAATCACGTTGAGCGGATTTCTCTTCCGTCACGCCGCTCGCACTTTCATGGAAACCAAAGAACCGCTGCTGCGCTCCGACTGGACGATCTACCGAGGCGGTGCGGTCATGCTGACGGGCACTAAGGACATCCACATCCTGGATTCCGAATTCGACCAACTCGGTGGCAATGCGCTTTTCGTGAACGGTTACAACCGTGGGACCCTCATCAAGGGATGCAACATCCATGACACCGGAGCCAGCGGCGTTTGCTTCGTGGGCCAGCCCTCCGCTGTGAGAAACCCACTCTTCGAGTACAACCAGCAGCAGGATCCGGCCGGCATCGACAAAACTCCCGGCCCCAAGGACAACAACTACCCGGCAGACTGCGCCGTCGAGGACTGCCTGATCCACGGCATCGGTCGGGTCGAACGACAGCCTTCCGGCGTCCAGATTTCCATGGCACAGTCGATCACGGTGAAGGACTGCTCTATCTATGACTGCGCCCGCTCGGGAATCAATATCGGCGACGGATGCTGGGGCGGACACCTCATCGAGGGCTGCGATGTCTTCGACACCGTGCTCGAGACGCACGATCACGGATCGTTCAACTCCTGGGGACGCGACCGCTACTGGAGCTCGGACCGCCAGGCACCCGAGGTGCCGGAACTAGCCTTTCTGGATGCGGTCAAGACAACCGAGATTCGCAATTCACGGTGGCGCTGCGATCATGGCTGGGACATCGACCTCGACGACGGATCCACCAACTACGACATCCACGACAACCTGCTGCTGCGGGGCGGACTCAAGTTCCGGGAGGGATATCGACGACGCGCCTGGAACAATGTCCTGGTGAACGAATACTTCCATCCCCATGTCTGGTACCGGAACAGCGACGACGAGTTCTTCAACAACATCGTGATGGGAGTCCACCACGGGGTGGGCGTTCCGAATAAAAATGGGGTGAAGGGTAAGCTCGTCGACAACAACCTCTTCTACACTGGCAATCCGAAGGCACAGCGGAAATTCATAAATGTAGGCTGGGATCAAAACTCGCTCGAGGGCGATCCCCTCTTCATAGATCCTGCCAAGGGGGACTTCCGGGTGAGGGAAGGATCCCCCGCACTGAAACTGGGCTTCAAGAACTTCCCGATGGACAGCTTCGGCGTCAAAAAGCCCGCACTCAAGGCCCTGGCCAAAACTCCGGAGATCCCGACCCCAGCGTCACACTCCGAGGGAATGACTCCCGCACAGAGCAATGCGTCCAAGGATGAATCCTGGATGGGCATGAAGCTTCATGGCCTGCAGGGGGAAGAGTTCTCGGCCTTTGGAACGACCCAGGAGGAGGGCGGCGTGCAAATCACCGAGATTGCGGCAGGATCGGATGGAGAGAGAGCGGGCCTGAAGGACAATGATCTCATCCTTGCGGTGAATGATAACCCGACCAAGGGAGTAGCCGACTTTATGAAGGCAGTTCGTGAAGCCGGCGATCAGCGCCTCGAAATCCGGCTCGTCCGCAATCAGAAGCCCCTTCGGATCACGGTGACTCAGAAGAAAAAGTCACCTTGAACGTCCCTGGTCGGGAGGACACCATTTAAAAACGCAGCGAACTTGGCAAAGTTTTTGCTCTGTTGAGTTGGATTTTTTAACCACAGAGGCAATGATTCGCACCGAACTTTCCATGGAAACCAACTATATCTCCGACGGCTTCGCAAAGATCGACCACGACCTACGGGAACTCATGACCTGCCTGCAGGAGGTACTCGGCGAGCTTGGGGAGGAAGAGACTAGAAAGCGACTGCCCTGGCTCAATAATGGGGAAACCGGATCCGGAGGATCGAGAGGGCTCGAACAGGCTTACTCGATAGCCTTCCAGCTTCTCAATATAGTCGAAGCGAATGCCGCGGAACGGACACGCCGCCAGCGCGAGATTCACGAGGGGCTTGTCTCCGGACGCGGTCTGTGGGGCGATCAGCTATCACGCCTTCAGCAGAAGGGATGGACCCCCGAGGAGATTGCCGCCTATCTACCGGGAGTCCGTGTGGAGCCGGTCTTCACAGCACACCCGACGGAAGCAAAACGAGGCGCGGTTCTCGACCAGCATCGCCTGATCCATCAGCTCCTGGCGGAGAACGACCGTGATGACATTACTCCGAGCGAGAGACTCGAGATACGAAGAAAGATCAAGATCTGCCTAGAGCGACTTTGGAGAAGCGGAGAGATCTTCCTGGATCAGCCCGATGTGGCCGACGAGAGGCGTGCCGTGATGTTTTATCTCCGGGATATTCTTCCGGGAGTGGTCACGCGTCTCGATATGCGCCTTCGCTGGGCATGGAATGAGCTTGGCTTCCCCCCCGAATTGATGGGAGGACCCGAGAGTCGTCCTCATCTCAGTTTCGGAACATGGGTCGGAGGGGACCGTGATGGACACCCCTTTGTCACCGCCAAGGTGACGGACGAAACACTGCGGGAGTTGCGTCTTAATGCCCTGATCGTCCTGCACCGCCAACTCGATACTCTTGCCGAGGCTCTTCCTCTCTCCAGTCATTTCCAGAAAGCCTCCCAGCAATTGCTCGACAGGGTAGCGGTGCTCTGCGATGAGCTTGGCCCTTTGGGCGAGCAGATCACGGCACGATATCCGGGTGAGCCATGGCGTCAGCTGGTTCTGCTCATCCAGGGACGTCTCCCCCTGCAAATCGGTGCCGCAGACCGTGCCTGGATCGCCGAGTCCGGAGCGCGCTATCGTCGCCCGGAAGAAGTCGCCTCCGACCTCACCATCTTGCAGGAAAGCCTTGCGGAAGTGGGAGGCCAGCGTCTCATCCGCGAAACAGTCTGGCCGTTGCTGCGGATCCTGGACGTCTTCGGATTTCATCTCGCTGAGCTCGATGTCAGGCAGAATAGCAACACGCACGATCTTGCGATGGCTCAGCTTCTGAAAGCGGCCAACATTCCCGACGGGGAGAACTTCCCCACATGGAGTGAAGAAAAGCGTCTTTCTTTCCTCCATGAGGAACTCCGCTCACCGAGACCCTTCCTGGGAGCGAACCATTATCTGGGACTCGGTGCAGAGGCCGATGCAGTTCTTAGCTGCTACGACACCCTACGCGAGCACATCCGTGAACATGGTCGCGAGGGAGTCGGAGCCCTGATTGTCAGCATGACCCGTCAGCTTTCCGATCTGCTTGTCATTCCCATCCTAGCCCGCGAGGCCGGACTGACCGACTGGAAAGACAGTATCCTCTCCTCACCCCTGCCTATCGTGCCGCTCTTTGAAACGCTCGACGATCTGGAGCGTAGCCCCTCACTGATCAAGGAGTTTCTGGCCGAACCTGTTGCCAAGGCCTCTCTTATCCACCGCGAAGGACGCCTACCGGTCCAGCAGGTGATGATCGGCTACAGCGACAGCAACAAGGATTGCGGAATTCTGGCTAGCCAGTGGGGACTTCATGAGGCACAGCAGGCCATGACCAGGGTCGCAGCCGAGTCAGATATCGCCCTTCGCTTCTTCCACGGGCGTGGAGGTACCATCAGTCGCGGAGCAGGCCCCACGCACCTCTTCCTAGACGCCCTTCCTCCCGGTGCGTTACAGGGTGACTATCGGATGACAGAGCAGGGAGAGACGATCGCTCAGAAATATGCCGACATCTCGACGGCGACCTATCACTTGGAACTTCTACTAGCCGGCGTCACAGGCATCTCACTCGCGGGTAAGCGCCCGGGACGGGAAACCGGAACCTGCTCGCGGATTGCCGATGATCTGGCCAAGGCAAGCCGCAAGGCCTATCGGGCCCTGATCGACGCGCCTGGGTTCATAACCTTCTACGACCAGGCGACCCCGATCGATGCCCTAGAGTCGAGTCGTATTGGCTCACGCCCCAAGCGCCGCTCTGGCCAGCGTAGCCTAGCCGACCTGAGAGCCATTCCCTGGGTCTTCAGTTGGAATCAGTGCCGCTATTACTTGCCCGGCTGGTTCGGTGTCGGCAGCGCCCTGGAAACTCTGGAGAAGGAGCAACCAGAGCTTTTCAAAACACTTCAGGCTGATATTAGGAACTACTCATTTCTGTATTATGTCCTCTCGAATGTCGAGACTAACATGGCCAGCGCCGATCTCCCCATTATGAAGGATTATGCGGCCCTCGTGACCGATAAGGAAATCCGCGAAAGAATCTTCAACATCATCTCCGAGGAATTTCAGCGCACCCAGGAACAGCTCCGGAAGGTCTTCGGAGGGAGTCTTGAGGAACGACGCCCCCGCATGGGTAAAACCCTCCAACTTCGCGCCCGCGCCCTAGCCCTTCTTCATGAGCAACAAATCGCCACAATCAAGGAATGGCGAGCTGCACGCACGGAAAATCCAACCAAAGCGGATGAACTTCTTCCTCGCGTCCTACTCTCTATTAACGCCATTGCAAGCGGCTTGAGGACAACAGGATAAGAATTGTTTTTACGTATTAATAATCATAATATGAGTTCTTCTCAGCGATGAATATCGCCATAGTTGGCGGTGGCCCTGCGGGACTCATGGCGGCCGAAGTAGCCGCCACATTCTTGACTCAGGGAGAGGGCAGTTCAGGCCTGAAAGTTACTCTCTTTGAAGGAAAACCCTCTGTGGGGCGGAAATTCCTGGTAGCAGGCCATGGAGGATTAAACCTAACTCATTCTCACAGCTTGGATCGGTTTGCCGAACAATACAAAGGCAGCTTCAGATCTGATGAATGGACATCACTTCTGAATGACTTCAGTAATCAGGATACCCGAGACTGGGCTGCCTCTCTTGGGATTGAAACATTTATAGGGACAAGCGGCAGGATTTTTCCCAAGGAGTTCAAGGCAGCTCCCCTACTGCGGAGTTGGATCCAAAGACTACGCTCTATCGGAGTCAAATTTGAGGTACGCCATTATTTACGGAACATCCTTCCTCAGGATGGCCGGATACAGCTAGAGGTTTCTAATCCAGAGGGTCTTAGCTCATCCATTTTCGATGCGGTCATTCTTGCTTTAGGGGGAGCTTCTTGGCCAAAAACCGGCTCTGATGCCCAATGGATCCACCTTTTACAGGATCTAAGGATCTCTACCACCCCATTCCAGGCGGCCAACTGCGGATGGGAAAATTACTGGCATCCGGACATCATCCGATTAGCAGAGGGACAACCCTTGAAAAATATCGCAGTATCAGCTGGGAACATAACCATCCAAGGTGAACTGATGATAACTTCATACGGACTAGAAGGGGGAGCAATCTACCAACTGGGGCATGCCTTGAGATCCCTCGCCCAACCGCTTATTACCATAGATCTAAAGCCCACCTTTTCGGTTCAGGAATTGCAGCAGAAACTATCATCTTATTCAGGTGATTTTATCAGCTTAGCCAAGAAGGCCTGGCGTCTGGGAAATTCGGCTCATTCCCTGCTCAGCATCTTGTCTCCTGAGGAATCTAGGAACGATCCCCTCGCTTTGGCCCGATTTGCCAAGGCCGTCCCGATCCAACTCACCGGCCCCAGACCGATCGCCGAAGCCATTTCCTCAGCAGGTGGCATCCGGTATTCGGAATTGAATGATGTCTTGATGGTCAAAAAACACCCGGGCCTCTTTGTCGCAGGTGAAATGATAGACTGGGAGGCCCCAACGGGTGGTTATCTCCTGCAAGGCTGCTTCGCAACAGGCGCTCGGGCAGCAAAAGGGGCGTTGAGATACCTTTCGCTCAGCACTGAGAACTGACCACCCCCGTTTACCCTACTGCCTTATTGTTCGTGGTAGTTATGAAGTAGCCCACCATCCACCACGAAGGTGGCACCGGTGACATAAGAGGCATCATCGGAGGCTAGGAAAGCGGCAAGACCCGAAACATCCTCCGGCTTACCAAGACGTCCGAGCGGGATCTTTGACTCGAGTAGCGCTAGCAACTGGGGGTTATTGAGCAGGGACGTATTGATCGGGGTGGCGATGGCGCCGGGAGCGATGTTGTTGACCGTGATCCCGAAGGGACCAAGTTCCACGGCAAGGTCGCGACAGAGCATCTTCAAGGCTCCCTTGCTGGCGCAATAGGTGGAGAAGTGAGGGAATGGCAGCTCCTCATGCACAGAGCTAATGTTGATGACACGGCCGGGGCGGTTCGTGGCTCGTAAGTGGTTCACGAAATCTTGAGTAATAAAGAACGTTCCTCGCAGATTGATCTGCAGGACGAAATCAAAGTCCTCCTCTGTGACATCCCAGAAGTCGGCGTGTTTCTCGACGCCGGCATTGTTGACCAGGATGTCGATCTTACCCATCTTCTCGACTCCCTCGGAGATAACGCGGCGATCATCCTCCGTATTGGCAAGATCGCCTTGGATCATGTGAACCCTGCGTCCCAGCGCCGTAATGGCATCGGCGGTCTCTTGTGCGCTCTGGCCCAAGGTACGATCATCCACAATGATGTCGGCTCCTTCCTGGGCGAGACGAATGGCAATGGCCTGCCCGATTCCTTGGGCGCTACCTGTGACAAGTGCTGTTTTTCCTTCGAGTTTCATCGGTATTTGGATGGTTGGTTGTTAAATGAAAGTAACAGGAGCAAGTCTGATCCCGCGAAAGGATTCAAGGAGTATGACGAAACTGTCACAACAGAGACCTCGTCGAAAGAATATCAGATATCGTTGGCCAGCAATTCTGCCACTAAGGCTGTCCAACCTGTCTGATGGGAGGCTCCGAGGCCTTTGCCTGTCTCCCCATGGAAGTACTCGTTGAAGAGTACAAGGTTCTTCCAGTGCGGGTCATTGGCATAGCGGGCATCACCCCCATGGCAGGGCCGGTTGCCCGACTCATCTGGGAGAAAGATGGAAGAGACCCTCTCAGCAAGAAGTCGAGAGGCTTCCCCGAGAGTGATCCAGTTACCGGAACGGGTTGGAAATTCCACTTTGAAACTATCGCCATAGAAATGGTTATAGGTCTCGAGGGACTTGATAATCATAAAGTTGATCGGCATCCAGACGGGACCGCGCCAGTTTGAGTTACCACCGAACATGCCGGTCTTCCCCTCACCAGGCTCATAATCGACCGAGTAGACTTGGCCGTTTACTGTGTAGGTGTAGGGGTGTTTCTCGTGGTACTTGGAGACCGAGCGGATGCCGTGGGGTGAGAGAAACTCCTCCTCGTCGAACATGTACCAGAGGATTTTTTCCAGTCGCTTTCTCGGAGTGACGGTCAACAGATGGAGTCCGTCGGGATCATGGCTGGCGGGCCCGTTGATTTCCAAAAGCGTAGCAGCAAGCCTAGGCCTGTTTTTAATGAACCATTGAAGACGATTCTTGTATCCCGGATTCATGTTCCGTTGCTCTGGTGTCACATAACTGGTGGCAAACATCGGGATGAATCCGACGATCGAGCGAACCTTGATGGGGATGCTTTGCTCACCGAGCTGAAGATGGTCGTAGTAAAAGCCGTCCACATCGTCCCAGAGACCTGTCCCACCGAACTCATTCATCGCCTCGACGATGCGGGCAAAATGAGTGATGAATTTCGTGCCCATATCGGCATAGACGGGATTATGCACGGCGAGTTCCAGTGACATACGC
>Ga0194059_1001362_pt1 | contig 10525 bp, 7 predicted proteins | sample SepL6211m_MetaG_FD_163426 | JGI IMG/M metagenome (GOLD analysis project Ga0194059, IMG submission 163426) | Anoxic zone freshwater microbial communities from boreal shield lake in IISD Experimental Lakes Area, Ontario, Canada - Sep2016-L626-11m | ecosystem: Environmental > Aquatic > Freshwater >... | reverse complement strand
GGGTAAATTAGACCAAAGAACGCTTCGGTCAAATTTCCCGTCCGAGTTGTCATCCAACAAGGTTCGAATGTATCCTGGTCCAGAAACCACGGGCCGCCCAAGTCCATCCAGCGTCATACAAAAGCAATCATGAACCAACGCGTCATCGGCAACTTTCTGGACCGAAAAACCATCAGGCACAGTGAACGGCGGAACCTCTTCACTCGCCAAAGAGTTGGCCGCCAAGCAATGCAGCAATACAAAAGCGACTAAAACAGTGAACGACCATTTTTGACTCCCGCGCAACAACAAAAACACAGCCGTAACTCCCGGACGTACAAAACACAAGAAATTGGGCAAGAAAGCCGCCATCGCCCAATCATTCTAATATCAGTGCATTTGTAAAATTGAAAAGCCCGAATCATCCAACCGCAATCAAAAATCCTATTTTCCACTTACCTACCGATTGCTCAAACCTTCTGAAGGGGCCACAAAACTATGCTAGTATTCCTCTCTGTCATTCGCATTAACACATTGCGATCTGCTGTTCAAGCGACAAAAAACGCGATTGCTCTGGGGATAATGGCATCTGCCCTATCCATCCAAAGCTTTGGCCAGGAATTCCAAGCCAAACGCGAATCGGATCGTGTCGATCTAATGCAGGCTGGCAAATTGATTACAAGCTATCATTTCAAATCTGGCACCAAGCCAATCCTATGGCCATTGATGGGGCCAGACAATGTGCGAATGTCGCGTGAATACCCGATGGTTCCCGACAGCACGAATGAAGCTCACGATCACCCTCACCACCGCTCTCTGTGGATGACGTTTGGCGAAGTGAACGATGTCGACTTTTGGGCTGAAGGCAAAAACCACGGCGAAGTGGTGCATTCTGAAATCGTCAAGACTGCTCAATCGGCTACGTCGGCGTCCGTTGAGGCTCGCCACATTTGGCAAACCCTGGAAGCCAAGCCTTTTCTCCAAGAGCTTTGCAAATACACGGTTTCCGGTACGCCAGATGAACGCATCATCGACTGTGAGTACATTCTCAAACACGTCGACCCTGCCTCCAAGGAACCGATCCATTTCGGAGATACCAAAGAAGGGATGTTTGCCATCCGTGTACCTGAGACGATGAAGGTCGACAAAGCCAGTGGACACATCCTGAATAGCAGCGGCTTGACGGATGGGAAAACGTGGGGAAAGCCAGCCGACTGGGTAGACTACGCTGGAAAAGCAACCATCGACGCAAAACAAGAACACGGGATTGCGATCCTCATCCATCCCCAGAGTTTTGGGAGAACTGGATATTGGCACGTTCGAACCTATGGCCTCTTTGCTCACAATCCGATAGGTGTGAAGCACTTTCTGGAGGTCAATCCCGATGCTACGAAAAAACAAGGTGGCTACATGCTTCAACCCGGTCAATCGATGCACATGCTTTACCGAGTCGTACTGCACCGAAACGCATGGACTCAGACTGTCGGCGATGAACACTATCAAGTTTTTGCCAAATCATCACCGGAACTAAAGTAACCGTCATACCGAAAATAAACCGTTTGGCGGCTATAATGGAAGGTGTCGTCCAACGATTGATTTTTCCGATGCATCAGATCGAGGTTTGCGTTTGTCCAACGATCGTCCTGAATTGTTAAACTTTGCCTGCCCTCAATGCCAAAAGAACTTGCGAGCCCCCTCATCGCTCGCCGGAAAAAAATTGGCTTGCCCAAAGTGCTCTGCATCGATCCGAGTGCCAGGCGTTATCAGCGCCAACAACGACGATGACGATTGGCTGAAATTGGATATGGCTGAATCGGTCGATGAACAGCCCACTTCAAAACCTGCCACTGAAAAACCTGTTCGTGATCCTAAGACGTTGCCAGGAAAAGCAATCGCTCCTTTAAATAAGGCAGCCCCAGCCAAGACGTCAGACGGGATCACCGCCTCCGGCGATGGATCATCGGCCGGCGCTGGATCATCGGCCGGCGCTGGGGATGAAGCCGCCGCGCGGAATGAGGATGACGAGTTTAGACTCGAACCCGTCAGCCCCCCAAGAAAGGTATCGCGAAGCGTATTTGAAGATGATTTTCCCGACCTAATTCCCACCGAATCGTCCCCCTCACCTTCGACGCTTCCATCAGAATTAGATGCGATCCCCTCGGCTAAGAAAAAGGTTGAGCCAAAAAAAATGGCTCAACCCCGAGCCAACGTCAAATCCGAAAGTCAACCCGGCTCTTCCGGGAACTCGAAACACAAGCCCAGCTCCAACACAACGGACTCAAAGTCCAAACCCCTATTGGTTGGTTCGCTGGATGAAATGATTTTGGAAACGCCAGCGCTTGGCGATAGCTTTGTCGTTCCGAACGACGAAGAGTTTCGATTTGCTTGCAAGATTTGCGGTACTTTCCTTTACGCCAACAAATCGCGAATCGGAAGCAAGACTCGATGCCCTGACTGCCATTCCCAATTCGTTGTCCCAAAACCCTTTGTCAAGCCAACACCGAAAGAGTTCAAGCTTGAAGAAATGCCCAGTGTCAGGTTTGCTCCGATCGATGCAGAAAACTCGAAAGCCGCCTCTCATCAAGATGTTAATACGCGAGAGATACTCGATCGAGCCAAAGTGGAGGCGGACCGCGAACGCGATGAACTAGAAGACATTAATTTCGTCTTCGACACGAAACGTTGGATGGGGCTCATCCTCGGATTTTTAAGGGATCCGATGGTCGTGACTGCGATGGTCATTCTTGGCTTGGTATCGAGTGCTTGGTTCTTTTCGATGGCAGCGTTTGGGTCCGTGATTGAGGCAAGTGAAAAAACTGCTCTCGTCGCGAGAGTCGTAATTTTTGCCGTTTTCTTGCTCCCAATTGGTGGCGTCATCTGCCTATGCGGTCTGCCCGTTCTGGTCATGGCTGCCAATCGTGCACCGAGGGTTGCGGAATGGCCATTCTCCCGGCTGGGAGAATCTATTGGTGAATGCATGATGGTGATCGTGACTCTCGTTATCGCAATCATACCTGGAGGAATGCTGGGAGCCATGACAACATCATTAGGGGCCAGCCCATTGATTGCTGCCGGAGCAGTCATGCTTGGGATATGGGGGCTCTCTCCTATTTTGCTCTTGAGCATGATCAACAATTCATCTGCATTCGAGCCCTACTCGCGATTGGTCAACGGCACGATCAAGAATTATGGCGATGCGTGGGGGGCGATGTATATTCAATCCGGAATTGCCTATGCCTTGTTTTTCATTTTCATGGCGGTCGCGTCGCTCAAGGGAGTGGAAGGCGATATCGTTTGCGGGCTTGTCTTGCCGTTCTTTGCTTTCTTTATTTTTAATCAGTTAGGTGTTCTCGCCGGCCGAATTAGCCAGGCTACGGAGATGGGATTCGAAGGGGATTTTTCCGGCGACTAACGACCAATGGCAATCACTTTCGGTACGAACAAGTGTCCTTGTAGCGTTGCAACGCGAGTCGCCCGATGAATTCCCGGGTGATTGAATCCTTACCGGACAGCTTGGGCGGTTCCGCACCAACTAAAGCCAGCGTTTTTTTCGAAAGAACACCAACAGTCCAAACGCAACCACCCCCATCAATGCCAACGCAAATGGATACCCAAGATACCATCGGAGTTCCGGCATGTTCCAAGGGGATTGATCGCTGAAGTTCATACCGTACACGCCCGCGACAAACGATAGCGGAATGAAAATAGTCGAAATGATCGTGAGGACTTTCATCACTTCGTTCATGCTATTGCTGACACTGGACAAGTAAAAATCTCGCATGTCGGATGTCAATTCGCGATATGTATCCACCGCATCAACAACTTGCATAACGTGATCATAGCAGTCTCTTAAGTGAACGCGAGTCTCCGAACTGATGTGAGGGAGCGAATCTCGAACGAGCTCGTTGATCATTTCGCGATGCGGACGAATCGACCGCCGCAAGGACAATAGCTGACCACGCAAATGATGGATTCGCTGCATTTGATCAGGGTTAAGATTTTCGATAATTTCTGATTCCACGGTATCGACTTGCTCAGCCAATTTTTCCATGGCCGGGAAATAACTGTCGATCACCGCATCCAGCAACGCATAGAGCAAGTAATCGACCCCTGAATCACAAATCTTGCCGCGATGCGTCCGAATACGCTGCCGAAGCGGCTCCCAGCAATCGCCCGGTCGTTCTTGAAAGGAAATCAACACTTGATGCATGAGAAAGAAAGATAGCTGTTCGGTTTGCAACGCATCGTTACCATCAATCATCCGTGCAACCACGAAGGTCGAATCAGGAAACTCATCCACTTTTGAGCGCTGGTGAACATTGACGACATCCTCCATCGCCAACGGATGTAATTGCAGTAACTGAGCAATTCCCGAGAGCTTCTCTTCGCTTCCAAGCCCAGTCACATCGATCCAGACACTTCGATATGCGGCTCGAATTGCCCGTATTTCATCGATATCTTGGATCTCTTTTTCAAGCAGTTCCGCGCCATTAAAAGCGATCACCCTTATCGTGGTTGGGCTCGCGTTAGGATCGACATTCATCGAAACCGCACTGCCGGGAGCCGATCGATGCTTTGGGTTTTGCGATCGCTTTTGTTTTGGGTTTTTCTTGGGTTTCATGGTGATAGCAGATTAGAAAGGATTAGATTCGCTTTCAGGATTGCGACACAAGAAGGGCCGTGTGTGATCTCGCTCCGGATCACCATCCGAACTGCGACTTCAAACGGCATCGCGACCCGTTCGATACGTTCCGTACCTTCCATATTCGTCTCCGTGAAGCTGAGATCCGTCGCTAAAAAGATCGCAGTCGGAGAACACAAGGCTGCCGTCAACGGATCGACGACTCCAAGCGGATGTAGCTGCTGGGCAACGATCCCCACTTCTTCTTGAAGCTCTCGAGTAGCGGCGATTTCGGCGGATTCACCGACTTCGATTCCCCCGCTTATGCCTTCGATAGTATCACGACCCACGGCGTAGTGAAACTCTTTGGTCAAGTAACAGGTGCCATCTGCAGCCACCGGAATGACGCAAACTCCAGGCTTGATGCGAACGGTCGAATACGTGCCAGGTTTGCCGTCAGGCCGGAGCACGTCATCCATTCGAATTTGAACCCACGCATCTTGATAAATTTCATTGCGACGAACAATCTGCCAAGGCCCATGGATTTGGGTTCGAAGTTCTTGGTCATCTGGCAAAGCCATACTGGATCGATCAATGAAAGGGCACAATTCATAGGAAACCGAAAACAAGTTTTACCAAAAAAAGAATATGTTCCCAGCCTGCTCGCGAAAGATCCGTGAACTACATGGTTCGATCACTGCCGTTGATGGCTGCGTCTTGGTAGGGAGTCATGTCCAAGCCGTCAATGAAACTCGTGAGCGATTTGCTGCGTTGTGGATGTTGCAGCTTTTTGACAGCTTTGCTCTCGATTTGACGAACGCGTTCACGTGTCACTTGAAATATCTTTCCCACTTCTTCTAAGGTGTAGGCATATCCGTCTGCCAAGCCGTATCGCAATTTGAGGATCTCGCGTTCACGGTAGTTCAGCGTTTGCATGGCTTCATGGATTTGCTCCTTGAGCGTTTGCTGATTGGTTTCGTAGAGGGGATCATCATCACGGTAGTCTTCAAGAAACTCGCCGAAGAAGCTGTCTTCATGATCGCCAACGGGTTGATCGAGCGACAACGGTTGGCGCGCCATTTTGATGACAACTCGAGCATCATCGAGCGAAAGACCTGCGCGTTCGGCGGTCTCCTCAACGGATGGTTCTCGACCTAATTCTTGGATCAAATCGCGAGTCACTTGTCGCACCTTGCTCATCGTGTCAATCATGTGGACAGGCACGCGAATCGTCCGGCTTTGGTCCGCAATGGCTCGTGTAATCGCTTGTCGAATCCACCAAGTTGCATATGTGGAAAATTTAAATCCGCGTTCGTATTCGAATTTGTCGACGGCCCGCATCAAGCCTGTGTTCCCTTCTTGGATCAGGTCGAGGAAACTGAGTCCACGATTGCGATACTTCTTGGCAATCGACACCACCAATCGCAGGTTCCCAGCGGAGAGTTCACGTTTGGCAGCATCGTATTCGAGCCGGTGAGTTTTGACTCGTTGGCAACGGCGAGCAAGCGTGCTCGGCGTCTCGTATGTGATTCTCATTAAATAGCGCAACTCTTCTTTGAGTTTCGCGATCGGTACGCAATCCGAGAAACCGGTCTCTTGTGCGACGGCGATTCGATCTTTCAGTGTTGCCATTTGGCTAGCGATGGTGTGGAGCTTGAGGAAAATGGGCTCCAAGCGATTGGTTCGCAAATTCATTTCTTCGATCAAGCGGACCGCTTTGTTTCGCCGGCAAACCAATCGCTTCCAAGCTGAGCGACGTTCGTCCATTGGAACGCTCTTGTTGATAGCGACGTGGTAGTCACCGTGATTTCTCAACAACAGATGTCGAAGGGTTTTGATGTTCGGGCCAATGCGTCGCATGATTGCAACTTTTTCGGTTGCGTTCGTCACGCTAACTTCGATGGTTCGGTCTAATCGCAACTTGCTGTCGCGAACTTGCTCAAGCAGTTTCGTGGCTCCCTGGAGCACGAAATCCGATGCGAGCATCCATTGGCGGTAATTGGTGCGCGTCATCTCGATGTGCTTGGCGGCACTGACTTCTTGTAGGCGAGTCAGCAAGGGGATTTCGCCCATTTGCATTAGATACATTCGAACGGGATCTTCGGTTGCGTCAACAACTTCATGATCCTCATTCTGAGGAAAGTGACCTTCGCCCGAATCGTCGTCTGCAAGTGCGTCTTCGTCTACATCATGTTCCGCGTCGACGTCCTCTTCCTCTTCTTCTTCAAATCCAAAACCTTCGACCACTTCCCCCGCGAACTCACGGTCTTCGTTAATATACGAGTAACCTGATTTTTTGTTCGCGTTTTTCAAGGGTCGACGATTGGATCGCTTGGTCATATCTGATAGCGTCTCGTAGGAGGTAACTAAATTAGATGCATCGGTTTTGCACCGAGTTCCGACTGGTTAAAAGATTTCGGTTGCATTCCCTGTGCCGATTGACTAGGAACCGACAACGTGATGCGATTTCCCCGTGAATTCGTTGATGCAAATTAATTCCGCTCGGTTTTCGATTCCGAGCCATGATGCCGAAACACCACCCTAATACGTTGACCCATCGCGACATGTTTCAGAAAATCAACGTTTCTAAGAAGATTTATCTGAGGATACAAAACCGAGCTATCAGGCTGTGGGCTCAATATCCGATGGTTGCAGTCCTTGCGATCTCGCTTTTAGCGATTTCAATGCAAGAGACATTTGGAAACGCTTGGTTTGCGTTGCTTTTTTTCGGCTTTTTGAGCTCGGGCATGGCAACGCTGTGGTATTGGAAATTTCGCCCCGCCCGTCAATCTGCCTGGGCTGTTTTGAGTATCGCATTAGCAATTGGTCTATTCATCAGCTACCTCCACTCGCTGGGGCAGCAAGATTCCCGCGAGCGTTTAGCCAAATGGGAGTCCACTCTCAGGGAAATCGCTGCTAATGAAGAGCTAGGGACCGCTTCTTGGAATCCTATTGCATGCCGAGGGAATATAGATTCGTCCTTGCGATTTCGAAAAGCAACAATCCCGGGGGGAAAGACCGACCTGGGTGAAGTTGGTTGGCAAACGCTGACCGTGATGCGTGTCTTCGAAATCCGAATCGGTGGCCAGTGGTCTCCCGCATCGCTTTTGATACCGCTAACCATCGACGGAAAGTTATCCGGCTATTACCCTGGCGATGCAATTGAACTCTACGGTCAATGGCGATTGCCGAGCAAACCTTCCAATCCTGGCCAGTTCAATCAGTCACGTCGCTACGCCGAACAAGGCTATGCAGCTCAAGCCCGAGCAGACTCCGAATCGCAGCTCATAAGAATTGACGGCACCTCTCGCATTCGAGTCGATCGTTACCTTGCCATGGTCTCCGCGAAAGCCCTCTGGGCAATCGAACGTTACGTCATCCTCGGCCAATCCGAATTGACCGCAGCGTTGGTTCTGGGCCAACGAGAACAAGCGGAATGGCGATTGCAAGAAGAGTTATTAGCGACTGGGACGATCCATATGCTATCGATTTCAGGGATGCATATCGAAATGGTTGCTCTGATACTGTGGATGATCGGAACATTTTTTCAATTCCCTCGCAAGCCAATGTTGTTGGGTATCTGTTTGATCGTGATCGGTTACGCGCTTCTTTGCGGCGCAAATCCGCCGGTGGCACGTGCGACGATGATGCTTTCCGGACTTTGTATCGCGAAGTGGAATGGATGGAGATTTTCCAGTTCAAACATCCTCGCCTTCGCCGGGTTTGCATTGATATTGTACCGAACCAGCGTGGTCTTTGAGACTGGAACCCAACTATCGTTTATGGCGGTGGCGGTTTTGATTCTGTCTCACCATTCCGGGGGGCTGCGCGTTGCGCCGCTCAAGCGGTTGATCGAATCGAAGTCGAGCCGCTGGAGCAAAAATCTTCGTCGCGTTGGGACTTGGTCTCGCGAGATGATCCGCACTAGTTTTTGGGTCTGGTTCGTTACTGCCCCTTTAGTGTGGAGCAGTTTTCATGTGGTCAGTCCGATCGCAATCGCGCTCAATCTATTGCTATGGTTGCCGATGCTGTTTGCTTTAATGGCTGGCCTTGGCCTGATTGCCTTTGGATGGTTCCCAATCTTTGCTTGGCCGCTTGGTTTGGTTTGCGGTGTGTCGTTATGGATTGTGCAATGGATCGTCGGTTTGGGCGAGCAAGTTCCATTGGGTCACTTTTGGTTGAGATCGCCGCCTGCTTGGTGGTTATACAGCTTTTATGCTCTCGGAATCATCACCGCGATCCTCGGTGGCGTCAAACGATCCACGAGTCGCCGACGACTCGTTCGGGTGTTGGGAATCTGGTTTGTTTTCGGATTGTCGATTCAGCCGACCTTAGACTGGGTTCGGTCTGCTACAAACCGGCACAATACGAAACTGTCCCTTACATTCATCGACGTTGGACATGGCACCAACATCCTCATCGAAACTCCTGACCAGCAAGATTGGTTGTACGACGCTGGTCGATTAGGTGACCATCAGCGCAGTTATCAAGTGATGGTCGAGGCATTGTGGGCTATGAACAAGCCAAGTATTCACGGAGTCATTCTCTCACATGCCGATTCCGATCATTATAACGGACTCGAAGGGATTGCAAAACGGTTTGCCATTGGGAAATTGATCTCAACTCGACAAGTCTTTGAACATCGAAGCCCATTATTGAAGCAAAACTTGCGTGCGGTTGGCAGGCATGGTGCTCGCATGGTGGCTTGGAAAAAAGGGGACGTGCATCAAGGTGATGGCTGGAGCATGTTAGCGATGCATCCGCCCGACCAAGGTGTTATTGGAACCGACAATGCCAACAGTCTTTGCGTCATGATTGAATTCGCAGGGCGACGCATCCTGCTTCCCGGGGATTTAGAACCGCCAGGAATGCAAATGCTTGTCGGTCAAGACTCAACAAAAGTGGATGTCATGATGGCCCCACACCATGGTTCGCTAAACTCAAAATCCGACGCCCTATTGGATTGGTGCGCCCCCGAGATCATCGTTATCAGCGGTGCGAATCGAGCCCAATCGACTCGCGTTTTGGACGCTTTCGCAGCCAAGGATCGCCAAGTGCTTGTGACTGCACGCGATCATGCCATTCGAATCGAGATTTCACTGAATGGTTCCATCGAAACGAAACACTGGGTCGTCGACCACTGGGAAAAGTTCTGAGGATCGCCCGAACGCAATGGTGAACGGTCTATCGATTTGCGGCGTAGAGTTCGGCATAGGTCAACGCCCAGTTGTCGATGAGATCTCGAAACTTACCAAGATCCATTTCACCCAGCGGCTGATAGAAACTACGGGTCAGCAGCTCTCGATTTGCGATCGTACCCTTGGCTTGCAAGTCCAAGATGTGAAATTCGTTAATGGGCCGGACAGCCATCTCAAATCGACTGTACTTGTTCTCGCGACGGCCCCGTTCGATGTGCAAATCATCTCTCACACAAGCTCCGCCCCAACCGGCATCCCCAAACACGGTTTGGTATCGAAAGCCGGGAAACAGATCCGCAATCTTCTTCATGACCGTTTCGATACGTTCCGAGAGCTCCAATCTAATTTTAGAATGGAGAGCACGAAACTCCTCGGCCTCTATCCGCTTCCGCTCAGATTCCGATTGGGATGAACTTGCCCTATTCGCTCCGCGGGCAGCGGCTTGTTTTAGCTTGTCGTCAAAATCAGACATGTCATTCTCAGGCGGAGGGTGCCGACGCGTCTCCGCGATCCGTAGTTTCAACGCCTTGCGAACGGTTCTCAACCGGCGTTTCGTTTTGAGCGTCTGAAGAACGAACGCTCGTCTCCAACTCTGGTGCAGGATTTTGTTCTACCGTCGGTTCATCCTTGGACTTCTTGATAAACTGGAGAAGGTCGGAGAAAGAACGCAATGGTTCTTTTCCCTTTTGCATGGCATCGCTGATCGGGGTCACCGGCTTGGGTGGGT
>Ga0194059_1001360_pt1 | contig 10532 bp, 7 predicted proteins | sample SepL6211m_MetaG_FD_163426 | JGI IMG/M metagenome (GOLD analysis project Ga0194059, IMG submission 163426) | Anoxic zone freshwater microbial communities from boreal shield lake in IISD Experimental Lakes Area, Ontario, Canada - Sep2016-L626-11m | ecosystem: Environmental > Aquatic > Freshwater >... | reverse complement strand
GTCAAGGGATTATGGGGTCATCCGACCAACATCAATAACGTTGAGACTTTCGCCAACGTTCGCCATATCATCAACAACGGCTCTGACTGGTACGCTTCACTCGGTACGGAAACCACAAAAGGCACTAAGATCTTTGCTGTTACCGGTAAGGTCAAGCATACAGGTCTTGTTGAAGTGCCTGCTGGTATGAAAGTTCGTGAGGTTCTTTTTGACGTCTGCGGCGGTATCGTAAACAACCGCAAGTTCAAAGCTGTCCAGGCTGGTGGCCCTTCCGGCGGATGTATTCCGGAAGCAGCACTTGATACAATCGTTGATTATAACGCTCTGATACAGGCCGGTGCCATGATGGGTTCCGGTGGTCTGGTTGTTATGGACGAAACAACCTGTATGGTAGACGTTGCTAAATTCTTTCTGACCTTTACCAGAACGGAATCCTGCGGCAAGTGTGTACCATGCCGTATCGGTCTCAAGGTCATGCTGGATATTTTGACTAAAATTACCGAGGGACGCGGCGAGCCTTCAGATATCGATGCCCTGCTTGATCTGGGGTCGTCAATCAAGAAAGCATCACTGTGCGGGTTGGGTCAGACTGCACCGAATCCGGTTCTCTCAACAATCAATTATTTCCGTCACGAGTATGAAGCGCACATTAATGATAAACGTTGCCCTTCCAACTGCTGCAAAGATCTGCTGCTCTGGGAAGTCTCGCAAGAAAAGTGCGTCAAATGTGGTGCCTGCAAAAAAGCCTGCCCGGTAGATGCTATAATCTGGGAAAAAGGGCAACTGGCTATTCTTGACAAAGAAAAGTGCACAAAATGTAAATCCTGCTACGACGCTTGTCGATTCATGGCCCTCGAATAATCCTGTTCCGATTCGTTGGACGGAATGATTTCAACTCACAAACAGAGGTTTTAGATGGTTAATCTTATAATAGACGACAAGCCGGTTACCGCACCAAAAGACTCCACCATTTATGATGCTGCCAAGATGAACGGAATCAAAATTCCTATTCTCTGCCATGACAAAAAGCTAAAGCCGTTCGGGGCCTGTCGTATGTGCCTTGTTGAAGTTGAGCAGATGAAAGGGCGCCAGATCCCGGCCTGTACAACTCCGATCACCGAAGGGATGATCATCCAGACCGCTACGCCTGACATAATCAAGGCCCGTAAACTGGTACTAGAGCTGTTACTGCTCAATCATCCTCTTGATTGCCCGGTCTGTGATAAGGGTGGTGATTGTGATCTGCAGAATCTTACCTATGAATATCAGGTCAACAGCAACCGATTTATCGACTCCAAATTTCAGCACGAGATTGATTACAACAACCCGCTGATAGAACGTGACATGAATCGCTGCGTTCTGTGCGGCAAATGTGTCCGTATCTGCGATCAGATTGTCGGCTATGGTGCCTTGACTTTTATCGACCGTGGAATTGAGACCAAGATCGGCTGCGAATTTGAAGATGGCCTGAATTGTGAATTTTGCGGATCCTGCGTTTCTGTTTGCCCGGTTGGTTCTTTGCTAGCGCGGCCATTTAAAAACAAAGCACGTTTTTGGGCCTTAACCAAACATACATCCGTGTGTGGGTACTGTGGCACCGGTTGTAATCTGACGCTGGGAGTCAAGGACAATAAAGTATTGACGACTCTGTATGATGAAAATCAGGGTTTCCATAAAGGTCAGTTATGCGCACGCGGTCGTTTTGGTTATCAATTTATCAATTCTGAAAAGCGCCTGACGACACCGCTGGTACGTAAGAACGGTAATCTGGTTGAAGCCAGCTGGGAAGAAGCACTCGAAATAGTCAACGCTCGGCTCAAAGGCGGTACAGCTGTCGCTGCTCTGGCAACACCACGTTTGACGAACGAAGAACTTTCGCTCTTTAAGAAACTGATGCTTGAGAACGTCGGTTCCAAAAACTTCGATCATTCCGGAGGTTACGCGCATGCCGCTTTGACGGAGGGTTTCGCTCGCAGTTTCGGTGCCACTGCTGCTCCGGCAAGCATACTGGATATTCAGACTCATCCGGTAATCGGCTTTGAGATCAACCTGGCGGTCAAGAACAACGGCGTTAAACTGACAGTTCTGTCAGATAAACGCGGTAAGCTATCCAAGTTGCCAGATGCGCGTACTGCGGTTCATACGCCCGGTAGCGAAGTGGTCGTTCTGAATGCGATCTGTAAGTCAATAATTGATCAGAAACTTGTTAGTGCTACCGCTGCTTCAATTCCTGGTTATTCCGAGCTCGAAACTGCGCTGAAAGCTTTTGAACCTGATGCTGTTGCTGCACAGTGTGGTTTGACCGCAGACGAAATCAAACAAATCGCTAAAGATTACGCCTCGGCTGAAAAAGCGCTGATTCTCTTCCCGACAGGGTTGGCGTATGCCGGCCATAACAGTGAACTGGCAATTGCGGTTGCCAATCTTGCACTTGTATCCGGGAAAATAGGATCTGAAGGATGCGGCGTGCTCTGTCTGACCGAGAAGAATAACAGCCAGGGCGCCGTTGATATGGGCTTTTACTCACAGGATGGCGGTTTGAGTGCACTACAGATCCTGGATGGCTGTACAAATGGTGCTGTAAAGACACTGTTTATTGCCGGTGAAAATCCGGTAACTTCCTATCCGAACAATTTAAAAATTAAAGCTGCTCTGGACGCTGTAGATTGCCTGATTGTTGCGGACCTGTTCCTGACTGAAACAGCCGCTCTTGCTGATGTTGTCCTGCCAGCCTGTTCTTTTGCTGAAAAAGAGGGCACGTTTACCAGTACAGATCGGCGAGTACAGTACGTTAAGCCGGCTATCAAAAAAATCGGCAAATCCCGTACGGACTTTGAAATCTTTTCTTCACTTATTACTGCTTTAGGTGGATCCGTTTCTGCGAATCCAGCTGCAGAATTTGCCGCTATTACTGCAACTACTGCCGGTTATGCTGGTATGACGTACGGTACTCTTGGTTCAGAAGGTTCTTTTGCTCCTGTTGATGTCAAGCCGACTTTTGCTGTCCCGCAGACGTCTGCAACCCCGGTTGAGGCTGGTAAGCTTGCTCTTGTGACGGGTAGCGTACTGTATCATAACGGTACATTATCGCAGCATGGTGAAGGGCCGGTGTATGTCTGTCCGGATGCCTATGTTGAGATTTCTCGGGCAGATGCCCGCAGTAAATCCATCAGTGAAAACGACGCAGTTACTGTTTCTTCAGCGAACGGTACGTTGCAGCTGAAAGCGAAGATTACTCCTCGCATGCCTGAAGGTGTGGTTTTCATTCCGTATCATTTTCCAGATACCCCGGTAAACAAGGTCTGGAGCGGGTCTGCTGTTACGATGGTTTCTATCACCAAATAAATATGTTTTGTAACCGACGTCATCATTCTTGCGAGAAAAGAGGGACAGATGGGAATTGAAATATTAGGTTTACCGATGATGTACTACATCGCTATGGTTGCCAAGGTTCTGATAGCGTTCATTTTTGTGCTGTTAACCGTAGCATACGCGACCTATGCAGAAAGAAAGATTATCGGTCACATGCAGGTTCGACTCGGACCTATGCGTACCGGGTGGCATGGTCTGCTGCAACCGATAGCTGATGGGGTAAAACTGTTCTTCAAGGAAGAGATAATCCCTTCACAGGCCAGCACATTCGCATTTCTTGTGGCTCCTCTGATCGCGCTGATTCCGGCTTTCATCACGTTTGCCGTCATTCCGTTCGGCGGTGTCATTGAAATAGCCGGATATAAAATTCCTCTGCAGATAGCCGCTTATTACGACACGGCTGCAGGACAGATATTCGATGTGAATGTCGGTGTCCTTTATATCCTCGCTATGTCGTCACTGGGAGTTTACGGAATTGTACTTGCTGGTTGGGCATCCAACAGTAAATATTCATTAATGGGTGGGCTGCGCGCCTCTGCCCAGATGATTTCGTATGAACTTGCTGCCGGTCTTGCGATAGTGTCCGTGTTTATGCTTTCCGGCACTCTTTCACTCAGTAAGATTGTTGAACTTCAGTCCGGGTTAGGCGGCTTTGAATGGTATCTATTCAAGCAACCTCTGGCAGCTTTCATCTTTTTTATCTGCTCGCTTGCAGAAATTAACCGTACACCGTTTGACTTGCCGGAAGCGGAGACGGAACTGGTGTCGGGATTCTGTACAGAATACTCTTCCATGAAATATGCCATGTTCTTCATGGCTGAATATGCCAACATGGTTACGGTCTGCGCATTAACTACCACAATTTTTCTGGGTGGCTGGAATGGCCCGCTGGCCCATTCTCTGCCGCTCCTGGGACCGGTTTACTTCATCGCAAAAGTATATTTTCTGATGTTTGTTTGTATGTGGATTCGTGCAACGCTACCGCGCTATCGCTATGATCAGTTAATGCATCTGGGCTGGAAAGTTTTTATTCCAATAACGCTTGTAAATATAATTGTTACCGGAATCATTAATTACTTTGTGTAATGCACGCAGATTGAATACGTAACTTCAGAGACGAGGATGAACATATGAATCCAATTACGCCAATAATAAACGGCCTAAGCATTACATTAAAGCACATGTTTATGAAACCGGTTACGCTTCAGTATCCGAACGAAAGACCTAAGGTTGCATCTCGCTATCGTGGTCTTCACGGACTGAAAGTGTCCCACAGTCGTGCGAAATGTGTAGCCTGCTACCTGTGTCCGACGGTCTGTCCGGCAAAATGTATTACAGTAGAAGCCGGTGAAGATTCAAGTCACAACAAAATAGCAACGCGTTACGAAATTGATATGCTGCGGTGCATATTTTGCGGCTACTGCGTTGAGGCCTGCCCTGTTGATGCACTCAAAATGACAGGTGAATTTGAGCTGGCAAATTATAGCCGCGAAGACTTCATTTATTCAAAAGAACGTCTCTTAGAAAAGTAATAAAGGAGCAGTGAATGGAAACCCTTTTCTTCGCTATTGTATCACTGGTAGCCATTGTTTCAGCCATTCTGGTGGTCACGTGCAAGAATCCGATTAACAGTGCTCTTGCGCTGATCATGACGTTCTTCTGTCTGGCAACCTATTATGTCATGCTTGACGCACCCTTCATGGCAGCCGTTCAAGTAATGGTATACGCCGGTGCTATCATGGTTTTGATGGTATTTACCATCATGCTGCTGAACATTCGGGTTGATGCCACCAAAAAACAATCTCACACGGTTATTCTCGGAAGTATTATAGGCTTGTTTACGTTGCTGAACACGGTCATCATGCTGGTAAAGAGTCGTGTAGCTGCTCCTACCGGTCCTTACAGTGGAGAGATGATCCGCAATCTCGGACATACGGAACTGATCGGTAGAGAGATGTTTACCAATTTTCTGTTGCCGTTTGAAATAACATCCATCCTGTTGCTCGTTGCTATCGTTGGTGCCGTTATCCTGGCCAAGAAAAAAATCTAAGAGGGAATTATCCATGGCAAATCTTAACAGCTACCTCATTATTAGCGCGATTCTCTTCTCCATCGGTACAGTAGGTGTGTTGACCAGGAAAAACGCAATTGTCATTTTCATGTGTATCGAGTTGATGCTGAATGCAGTTAATCTGACTTTTGTTGCGCTCTCACGTCATCTAGGCAATTTGGATGGCCAAGTATTCGTCTTTTTTATTATGACGGTAGCGGCTGCAGAGGCCGCTGTTGGATTGGCGTTGATGATTGCCTTCTACAATAACAAGGAATCTATCGATGTTGATGATGTTCATTTGATGAAGTGGTAGTGAGTCGATCCTGAAGTTAACACTGATTAAGCGTATTTGATTTGTATAAAAGGAGTCTTTCATGTTCGACAACGTATGGCTAATTCCGATCCTACCGTTCATTGGTTTTTTGATTAACGGTTTGTTTGGAAAAAAAATCAAGAACGAAACTGTAATTGGCGGAATCGCTGCCGGTGCTGTTCTCGGTTCATTCGTCGTATCCTGCATGACCCTCTTCAAACTGCTTTCATTGCCCAGTAGCGAAAGGGTTGCCGAGGTAAAGATATTTTCCTGGATTACTTCAGGTACATTTAATGCCGATGTCGCTTTTCTAATCGATCCCCTTTCGTGCGTCATGATCATGGTCGTTTCCGGTGTCGGCTTTCTGATACATCTCTACTCGATCGGCTATATGCATGGAGAAGAGGGATTTTACCGTTATTTTGCCTACCTGAATCTTTTCACCTTCTCTATGTTTCTGCTGGTACTCGGCAACAATCTTCTGCTTATGTTTGTCGGATGGGAAGGAGTCGGTCTCTGTTCGTACCTTTTGATAGGGTATTACTTCCATAAAAAATCAGCCGGTGATGCCGGCAAAAAAGCTTTTGTTATGAATCGCGTTGGCGACTTCGGATTTCTATTGGGTGTCTTTACGCTGTTCTGGTACATGGGGACAACCCACAATATCTGGACCGTCAGGTTTACCGAGATGGCTGCTAGTTCACATCTGCTCCCGACCGGTGGTGTTGTTACTGTTATTACACTCTGTTTCTTTCTAGGAGCTACCGGTAAATCCGCTCAGATTCCTTTGTACACCTGGCTTCCGGATGCTATGGAAGGCCCGACACCGGTCTCCGCATTGATCCATGCAGCAACTATGGTTACTGCTGGTGTTTACATGATTGCACGTATGAACTTCCTGTTTATTCGTTCGCCGGAGACGTTGACCGTTATTGCCGTTATTGGTGCATGTACCGCACTTTTCGCTGCGACTATCGGTACCGCCCAGAATGACATCAAACGTGTTCTGGCTTATTCGACCGTCTCTCAGCTCGGTTACATGTTCCTTGCCATGGGCGTCGGAGCTTTTGGAGCCGGTATCTTCCATCTAATGACACACGCATTTTTCAAAGCCTGTCTGTTCCTTGGTTCCGGCGCTGTAATCCACTCAATGCACGGTGCCCTGCATCATGCCCATTCTCATGACGATGCCCAGGATATGCGCAACATGGGTGGTCTCAAGTCAAAAATGCCGTTAACATTTGCTACGTTTTTACTTGCTACAATCGCTATTGCCGGCATTCCCGGTTTCTCAGGTTTTTTCTCAAAAGATGAAATCCTGTGGCAGGCATTTTCCAACCCGCACCACGGCAACCTTAATATTCTGCTGTGGGGCATGGGCGCAATTGCCGCCGGTCTGACAGCGTTCTATATGTTCAGGCTCGTCTTCATGACTTTTTACGGAGAGTGTCGTATTACTCCCAAAGCAAAAGATCACCTGCATGAATCACCAATGGTTATTGTTTTTCCGCTAATCGTTCTGGCCGGACTCTCTGTTGTCGGCGGTTATATTGGCATCCCCAAAGTTATTGGCGAAGTTATGGGAGGTATACCTAACTATTTCGAACACTATCTGGATCCAGTTTTCAAATATTCGGAAGAGTATATGGCTCAACATGCCTCTGCTCACGCCGGCGTCCACAACGTTGCGCTTGAATGGGGACTGATGGGGACTTCGGTTCTGATCGCTCTGATCGGGATAACAATCGCCTATACACTCTATGTAGCCAATACCGGTATTCCAGCACGCTTTGTTGCCGCTTTTCCAGGCCTGCATCGTGCGGTATACAACAAATGGTACATCGATGAGTTATATGACTTCACAATTGTGAACCCTTGCAAGGCCCTTGGTCAGTTCCTCTGGAAAGGCTTTGACGTCATCATCATTGACGGAGCCGTTAATGGAGTCGCTAATACTGTAATGGCCTTCAGTGGTCTGTTCCGGCTTATGCAGACCGGACTACTGTCCAACTACGCCTGGTCCATGGCTTTCGGCGTCGTTGTTATGCTGAGCTATTTTATCCTCAAATAACCAACCGTTTGTACTTTGCATAAAGGAGCACGACTACATGAGTAACATACTGAGCCTGACGACATTCTTGCCTCTACTTGGGGTACTGCTACTGTTCTTCATTCCCAAGGAGAACAAAGCTGTACTGCGTGGCTTTACCCTGGCGGTGACTCTGGTTACCTTCATTGTGTCGTTGCTGATACTGACAGGATTTAAAACAAACGCTGATTTCCAGTTTGTTGAAAATGTACCCTGGATAGCCGCCGGACCGTTCGTTATGCGCTATAACATCGGTGTTGACGGTATCAGCCTCTGGCTGGTTATTTTGACAACGTTCATCATGCCGATTTCTGTACTTTCCACATGGAAAGCAGTCGAAGACAAAGTCAAAGAATACATGATCTGTCTTCTGATTCTTGAAACCTCTCTGATCGGGGCCTTCATTTCGATCGATATGTTCCTATTCTACATTTACTGGGAACTGATGCTGATCCCAATGTATTTCATGATCGGTATCTGGGGTGGTAAAAACCGACTGTATGCCACGATAAAGTTCTTCATCTACACCATGGTAGGATCTCTGCTGATGCTGGTGGCCTTTATTTATCTCTACATGCTTGGTTCACAGGCAGGAGTTCCTGATTTTAGCGTTCTGCACTTCTATAATCTTAAAATCGACCCTGCTGTACAGGTCTGGATGTTTTTGGCTTTTGCTCTTGCTTTTGCCATCAAGGTTCCAATGTTCCCACTGCATACCTGGTTGCCTGATGCCCACACCGAAGCACCGACAGCCGGTTCGGTAATCCTTGCCGCAATCATGCTTAAAATGGGTACCTACGGTTATGTACGCTTCGCAATGCCGCTCTTTCCGGAAGCAGCCCACCGTTTTGCGCCGCTGCTAGCCACACTGGCTGTTATCGGAATTATCTATGCTGCGCTTGTTGCCATGGTGCAGGAAGATGTTAAAAAACTGGTCGCCTATTCTTCGGTTGCCCATCTCGGCTTTGTAATGCTTGGTCTGTTTGCCTTCAACGTAAACGGATTAACCGGCAGTATGCTGCAGATGCTCAACCATGGTGTTTCTACCGGGGCGCTGTTCCTTATCGTCGGTTTTATTTACGAGCGTCGACATACTCGACTGATAACCGACTTTGGCGGTCTTGCCAAGCAGATGCCTATCTTTGCAACCCTGTTTTTAATTGTAACGCTCTCTTCAATTGGCGTTCCCGGAACAAACGGTTTTGTCGGCGAGTTTCTGGTTCTGCTGGGTGGGTACGAAAGCGAATTGCGCTGGTGGACAGTTATTGCAGCCAGTGGTGTTATTTTTGCCGCCGTTTATATGCTCTGGATGTTCCAGCGGGTCATGTTCGGTGAACTCAATAACCCGAAAAATCAGAAACTGCTTGATCTTGATGCCCGTGAAATTGCAATCATGGTCCCTTTGATAGTGCTTATATTCGTGATGGGTGTGTATCCTAATCCATTTATTGAAAAAATGGATCCAGCCATCAAAAAACTGGTAACGCAAATTCGTCCGGCTTCTATGAATGTTCAGCAAAGCAACACTGCGACACCTCCTGCCGGACATTCCGGTATGCCCGGTCAAATTCCAGCTGCCCCTGCTGGTATGTCGCAGGAAGGCCAACCTGCAGCACCGGCAGTTAACCAGCACGAATCCAAGTAACTAACGAGTCAATCTGACCGGAGGAGTTTTTAGATGGACATGATTACAATACCAGCCATTAATATGACACCAATTTTACCAGAGATTTTTCTCTCTTCGCTTGCCATGTTACTGCTTTTGATAACGGTCTTTTCACCAGGCGGCAGCAAGTCTCTGCTCGGCAACATCAGCTTTATCGGTATAGCGGCAACGGCTGTATTGGTTGCGTCCGGTTGGGGTGCAAACATTACGAGCTTCAATGGTTCCGTTGTCCAGGATAACTTTGCAACTTTTTTCAAAATTGTTTTCCTGATTTCAGCCGGCCTTTCAATACTTATTTCCGATAAGTACATGGAACGTGAAGGGTGCAATCATGGTGAGCTCTATCCGATAATTCTGTTTACTACCGTTGGTATGATGTTGATGGCTTCCGGAACTGACCTGATGGTTATCTTTCTGGGTCTCGAAGTTATGTCTGTTTCTTTATATGTACTTGCCGGTTTCAATCGTAATAACCTCAAGTCAAACGAAGCCGGTCTCAAGTACTTCCTGCTGGGTGCCTTTTCAACAGGCTTTCTGCTCTACGGTATGGCGCTTATTTACGGTGCAACCGGTACAACACGTATTTCCAAGATCGCTACTATTGTCGGTCAGATGACACTGCCATCCGCTAATATCATGTTGGTTGTCGGTATGTTGCTGATGTTTACCGGTTTTGCGTTCAAAGTTGCAGCAGCTCCTTTCCATATGTGGACGCCGGATGTATATGAAGGCGCACCGACACCTATGACCGCTTTTATGTCAACAGGTGCCAAAGCCGCAGCTTTTGCAGCTTCGCTTCGGATATTTCTCGTGGCTCTGCCTACGCTGCAGGTTGAGTGGGGTCAACTGCTATGGGTATTAGCCGTTATGACCATGACGGTTGGTAACATTACTGCTCTGCGTCAGGACAATATCAAACGTATGCTGGCGTATTCATCTATTGCGCACGCCGGTTATTGTCTGGTAGGTTTTGCTGCCGGTAACGGTACCGGTACTGCTGGTATACTCTTCTACATGCTGTCGTATGCTTTCATGAATA
>Ga0194059_1001357_pt1 | contig 10544 bp, 8 predicted proteins | sample SepL6211m_MetaG_FD_163426 | JGI IMG/M metagenome (GOLD analysis project Ga0194059, IMG submission 163426) | Anoxic zone freshwater microbial communities from boreal shield lake in IISD Experimental Lakes Area, Ontario, Canada - Sep2016-L626-11m | ecosystem: Environmental > Aquatic > Freshwater >... | reverse complement strand
TGGGTCTATGGACCAGCAGCATCGGCATCATCGGTCTGGCGCTCAACCTGCGCGCCTATGACTTCGTGAGCCAGGAAATCCGGGCCGCCGAGGATCCGGAATTCGAAACCTTCTACACCAAGAACATTCTGCTCAACGAAGGTCTGCGCGCCTGGATGGCCCCCGCAGACCAGCCACACGAACAATTCGTCTTCCCTGAAGAGGTCCTGCCCCGGGGCAATGCTCTCTGATTGTTAGACGCCTTATTTGTGCCTAATCCGCTCCCCGCAAGGGGAGCTTTTTTGTGGTTAGGATCCGGCAGTTCTGTCAGCAGCGCCATGGAGATGGCTGGAGGCGATCCGTCGCCGTCAACCCTCTCCGAACATGTCGCCGGCTGGCTTCATCCCCACAGGAGGAGGTGTCCATGGCTCACAGTTATTTGACCCAGGGTCTGCTGATCGCGGAGAAAGCCGGCTGATTTACGGCGCCATCTCCTGATCAAACGGTTCCGCGCCAGAGCGGACCCGGCGAGAGCCCCCGGAAGGTTTTTACCTTTCGGGGGCATCGTTTTGGAGGGTGTTCCCCTGCCGGGGGAGCCGAACCATCTCAGGGCTTGGGCGTCGGCCTGGCCGGCGTCTGCTGGGCCGCGTCTGGGGGTCGCACGGGTTGGGCAAGGTTGGCTTTCACCTGATTGATGGCGGCCGGCAGGTTGTGGCCAATCGAGCGGAAGCCGCCAAGATCGCCGCTCAAGACGCGGCTTAGATCTTCAAGCCCCATGAGCACGGGCTGGTTGTTGCGGCCGGGTGTCTGGCCGAGTAACCGGCGGGCGGCTCCGGGTTGCCAGTCCGCCAGCAACACCACAGCGCGGTAGCCCGAGGGCCATGGGTTGCCCGGCTGCTGGCTCTGGAGCTGGCCAAAGCGGGCCTGGGCCAGGAGCGGGCGGTTCTGGAGCGTGGCCAGCAGCGCCAGGCTCCAGAGGGCATCGGCATCGTTGGGATTGTGGTGCAGCTGTTGCTCAGCCCAGGCTTTGACGCGCTCCTGATAAAGAAAGTGCCCATCAAGCTGGTGTTCGATGCCGATGCGGGACATGACCTTGGCGAGCCCGGCAGGACCGGTTTCCATGCCTCGTGCCAAACGAATGAAGTCCTGGTCAAAGGTCTCAAGTTGGCCTCCAGGGGCACCGGAGCGCCGTCGCCACAGCTCAATGTTGCGCCCCTGGTCCCAGGGCCATTGACCCACTTGCTCAAAACGACCATCACGACGTACCAGCCGGCTCAGTTCTTGCAGGGGTTCCCGTTGGGTCCCCTGGTCGCCGCTGGCCAATAGAAACCATTCGGTCCGTTGCAACACCAAAGCATGGTCACGGCGTTGCAGACCAGCCCGGCGACCCTCAATCTGGCCGCCATGGCGGCGGCCGAAGGTGCTGACGTTTTGCTCATTGAGATCGGTATGGCCTGGCAGCACTACCAGGGTCGTGGGGGCCGTGCCCACCACTTGCCGCAACTGGCGGATGGCTGACTCAAGGGAGGGCGGATCTTCCCTCCGGATCTGGGCTGCGGCCGCCCAGGTGGTCGTGAGGCCGGCGCTGATCAAGCCACTGGCCAGGGCGATGGCAGCGCTCCAGGACTGACCTTGACGGCCCAGGAACCAGGTGCCGACAGCCCACCAGCCCCGGGCGATCAGCATCATCAACAAGGGCAGAACCGGGGTGATGTAGCGGCTGTCCTTGTTGGGGCTCAGGCTGGTGGCCAGCCAGCCCGCCAGAAGGGAGCCGAGCAACCAGCCCCACCCCTCCGGCAGGGACTCCAGGGGGTGGCGCAGCCATGGGCCCAGCTTCTGGCGGCACCTCCATGCCATGACCAGGGCAACGCCCAGGGCGGGCAGGGGCAACACCGGGCCCAGTTGGGGCGGCAACCGCTTGGCATACCAGAGCCAGGAGGCCAGGCTCAGCACCGACGGATCCTTTTCACTGGCGGCCGATTCGAATACGGCCCGATTCGTGCCCCCGATGGTGGTGATCCAGTTGTGGTGCAACCAGGGAAAAACCAAGCCCAGCACCAGCGCCAAGGCCACCAGCACCTGCAGCCGCCGACCGCGCTTGCCAAGGGCCGTGATTGCCACCCAGGCGCAGGGCAGCGCCACCATCAGCAAGGCGCTCTGTTTGATCAGCACCGCAATCGCCACGGCCAGCGCCGCCACCAGGGCCTGGCCCCATCGTCCCCCGCGTTCCGGTGCTTGCCAGCGTCCCAGCAGCCACAGGGCTAGGGAACAGCTCGCCACCAACGGCATGTCGAGGGTGAAATCCACCCTTAGGTGGGTGAGGGCGGGGGTCAGGGCCACCAGGGCGGCGCAGAGCAAGCCGAAGCCCGGATTCAGTAACTGGCGGCCCCAGCACGCCACAACCAGCAGCAGCAGGGCGTGCCAAAGGGCCAGTGCCCAGCTGGCCTGATCCGGACTGTCACCGGCGAGGGCGATCACGGTGCCGTTGACCAGGGAGGCCAGGGGCGGAATCTTGGGGGAAAGGTCCAGTAGGGCCGCCCAACCCTGCCAATGGCCTCCGGCCACCAGCCCCAGGGCGCGGCCATGGTCGACGGCGCTGTTGAGATAGTCGGCCTGATCCCAACTGGGCAGGCGGCGATCCAGGGCTAGCCAGAGGCGATCACCGGCCGTGGCCAGAAGCCAGATCCCTGCCAGGCTTGCCCACCAAAGCCTTGGGGGAAAAGGCTGGTTGCCAGCCCGGACGACAGGCCTTGGGGCTGATAGGGGTGTCAGGGCGACCGCGGGCGGATTGGTTCAGTGTGCTTGGCGGTGCGCTTGCTTGGCCCCGGGACCCCAGCCAGGGGACTTAAGTGTTCCTGGATACAGATCTGTATACTCCAGGGCTCCCGTTTCTGTTTCTGTCACAACCGCGACGGAGGCCCTCCGAAGTGTTGGCAAAATGCTTGCGGCGCATTGCGCCCTGTCGTGTGAGGACCACCCCATGAAACTTTTCCAGCAGTTGTTGCTGGCCCCGGCGGCGCTCGGCCTTCTGGCCCCGATCGCAGTCCAGGCCGCCGACCTCAATATCAGTGGCGTTAATAAATACGCCAGCCAAGATCAAGTCACAAGCATCAATCAGTTTTCTGATGTGCGCCCCACCGATTGGGCCTATCAGGCTCTGTCCAATCTGGTCGAGAAATACGGCTGCGTGGCCGGCTACCCCGATGGCACCTATCGCGGTTCCAGGGCGATGACTCGCTATGAAGCGGCAGCCCTGCTGAACGCTTGCCTGGATCGGGTCACCGAGGTCACCGACGAGCTGAAGCGCTTGATGAAGGAGTTTGAGCAGGAGCTCGCCGTCATCCGTGGTCGCGTCGATGGTCTGGAAGCCCGGGTTGGCGAACTCGAGGCCAGCCAGTTCTCCACCACCACCAAGCTCAGAGGTGTAGCCACTTTTGTGTTGGGTGCCAACTCCTTCGGTGGTGATTACTGGAGCAACGAAGCTCCCGATGTCTATAAAGCTGCCTTTGCGGCCACCGGATACAACGGAAGTTCAGGGATCGTGGCCCGGGCTAAAGCCCTCGAAGGCGCCACTACCTTCAACTATAATCTTGATCTTTTCTTTGACACCAGTTTTACTGGCAAAGATTTGCTGCGTACCCGCTTAAGGGCTGGCAATTTTGGTCAGTCGGCTTATTCGGGCAACCCTCCTGTTGGCTTGAATGCCATGGAGATCGCTTTTGAGGAAGGTTGTGGTGCCGGCACCGATTGTGGCGATGTCCTCGCCGTTAATCGACTTTTCTATCAATTCCCCATCGGCGCCCATTTCACCGCCACGGTCGGCCCCCGGGTGCGGCAGGACGACATGCTGGCCTTCTGGCCCAGTGCCTATCCGGCTGACACCGTTCTCGACATCTTCACCTACGCCGGTGCCCCTGGCACCTACAGCCTGAACCTCGGTGGTGGTGGCGGTATCTGGTGGAAGAACGGCAATTTCAGCATCAGCGCCAACTACGTTTCGGCCAATGCTGATGTCAGCAATGCGAACGTCTCCTATGCCCCCAACTGTGGTGGTATCGGGACCGATTGCTCCTCCTCCACCTTCACCACCCAAATTGGCTGGGCTGGTCCTGTATTGGGCTTAGCCGCTGCCTACACCTATTCCCAGGGTGGTGCCGGCATCTACGGCGGTAACGGTACCCCCTTGGCGGTGGCAGGCTTCGGTTTCGCGGACAGCGTCAACTCCGTTGGCCTCAGTGGCTATTGGCAACCTACTTTTGGGGCCTGGTTCCCCTCCATCAGCTATGGCTGGGGCATCAATACTTACATTGGAAATGTTCCCAACAGTGCTCTTCCTCCTGGAACTAACTTTGGGTCCGTGCTTGACGGCGCCCAGAGCCAATCCTGGTACGTCGGCATGCAATGGGCCAATGTGTTCTTGAAGGGCAATGCCTTGGGGATGGCCGTTGGTCAACCCACCTTCATCACCAAGTCTGGGGATAACAGCGTTGCTTCCATCAGAGACGCCAATTATGCCTGGGAGGGTTGGTACAAATTCCAAGTCACAGATAACATTTCTGTGACACCGGCGATTTACTACCTCAGTGCTCCCCTGGGTCAGCTTACCCGTTATCCGGGTGGTGGTAATTTCAACAACTTTGGTGGACTCCTCAAGACCACATTCCGCTTCTGAGTCTTCAAGGATTTGATCGGGCTCCACTACTTTGGTAGAGCCTTCCATGATCCGGTCGCTGATGCGACCGGATTTTTTTATGCAGTTTTTGTTATGAGGTGATCTTTGTGATCTGGAATACACTCCTGCGTATCAATGCAGGCAGTAGGACTTGTCGAGTGCCTTGTATGCTCCCCCCACTCCTCCCAGTCATGGGAGGCCCTCTTTGGTGTGAGGATTTTATGAAGCCCTTCCAGCAGTTGCTGCGAGCGTCGATTGGTGTTGGCTTGATGGCTCCACTGGCCGTCAGTGCAGCCGACATCAACCTCAACGACGTCAACCGCTATGCCGCCAGCGGCAGCGCCGACCAGGTCACAAGCGTTAATCAGTTCGCCGATGTTCGCCCCACCGACTGGGCGTATCAGGCCCTGTCCGACCTGATTGAGCGCTACGGCTGCGTGGCTGGTTATCCCGACGGCACTTTCCGGGGCTCCAGGTCCATGACCCGCTATGAGGCGGCGGCCCTACTCAATGCTTGTCTTGATCGTGTCACCGAGGTGACCGACGAGCTCAAGCGACTGATGAAAGAGTTTGAGGCCGAGCTGGCCGTTCTGCGGGGCCGGGTTGATGGTCTCGAGGCCCGCATCGGTGAAATCGAAGCGACCCAGTTCTCCACCACTACCAAGCTGCAGGGTCAGGCCACTTTTGTGCTTGGGGCTGTTAATGCCAGCGGCAACCGCAACGGGATTGGTGTTTTTGGAGGCACTGGAGGGCCAAAGGGTAATCTCAATGGCCGCAATGCGGCCAAGAATTACGATCGTCAGTACGGAGCCACAACATTCAATTATGATTATCGCCTAAACTTTATTACAAGTTTCAGTGGTAAGGATCAGCTTTACGCGCGCCTACGTACGGGTAACTTTAATAACGCCTTTAATGGCAATGGCGTCAATCTGACTGCCTTGGATGTTGCCTCCAACGGATTTGGCCAAACCAGCTGCACCGGCAACAGGGATTGCTCGGATGTGATTGGTATCGACCGACTCTATTATCGCTTCCCCGTTGGCAGTCAGCTTGAGTTCCTGGTTGGCTCAAAGGCCCGAAATACTGAATTTTTGGGGGTGACACCTAGCGTTTATGGTACGGGTCAGGGAGACAAGATTCTTGATTACTTTACTCTCTTCGGAGCTCCGGGAGTTTATAATAAAGCCACGGGTTCCATGGCTGGGTTGATCTGGAAGACCCCCTATAAAGTGGGCCCAGGTAAATTTAGCCTGTCCACCAGTTATGTATCCCCCGTTGCCGATGTCAGCAGCGTTAATTCCGACAATAGTAACTACTATTCTTGCAGTACCACTGCTGCTGCTACGGATGGCGGCATCGGAAACGATTGCTCCCGTGCAAGCTGGCTGCTGCAACTGGGTTATGCCGCTAAGGGCTGGGGCCTGTCCGCCGGTTATCGCTACGGCCAAGCCGGGTCCAACTGGCGCCGTGGCACAAACTTTGTGGCCCAAAATAGCTGGTGGCTTAATAACGGCACCTCAAGTAATTTTGCTCTGAACGGCTACTGGCAGCCCAAGCGCGCCGGTTTCATCCCTTCGATCAGTGCCGGCTGGGGGATCTCTGCCCTCAACGACAATGGCAATGGCACCACGGCTAATAAGCCAACGGGTCAGAAGAACCTGACTTATGAATATCTGACTCCCTACGTCAGTGAGTCCCAGAGCTGGTTCGTCGGTCTGCAGTGGGCCGATGTGTTCCTGCGGGGTAATGCCTTTGGGATGGCCTTCGGCCAGCCCACCTTTGCCAAGAGTCTGACAGTGGGTGCCAACAGCATCAATCCCAACACCAAGGATCCCTACACCCGCTTTTCCAATGACGGCAACTATGCCTGGGAATGGTGGTACAAGTTCCAGGTCTCCGACAACATCAGCATCACCCCGGCTGTGTTCTATCTGAGCCGTCCCCTGGGTGCCCTCACCAACGAATACGTCGGTGACACCTCGCTTAAGGAGCTCAATCGCGGTTCCACCTTCAGCAACTTTGGTGCCCTCGTCCAGACCACCTTCAAGTTCTGATCCCCCCTCCATCCACTCCCACGCCCCCCGCTAGGGGGGCTTTTCATGCTCTTAGGGGGCATGAGGCAGACTTCTGCCTGCACTCGATTGGGTCATGGTTGCCGCAGAGGATCCTTACCAGGTGCTCGGTGTGGAGCCCTCGGCCACTGCTGCCGAGATCAAGGCCGCCTATCGGGCCCTCGTCAAACGTCACCATCCCGATGCCGGTGGCGATGCCGAGCGCATCCTGGCCCTCAACGCGGCTTGGGAGGTCTTGGGCGACCGACAGCAACGGAGCCGCTTCGATGGGGCCCGCCAGGCCCCCGCGCCCGCCCAATCCAGGGGCGCACGGGGTGGCCCTGGGTCGCCCCACCGCCGCAGTGTGGAGCAGGACGGCGATTTGATCAGCTGGTTGCAGCTGGTGTATGCGCCCATCGATCGGTTGCTGGGCCAGGTGATCAATGCTTTTCCGGCCCAGTTGCGTTCTTTGGCGGCCGATCCCTATGACGATGACTTGATGGAAAGTTTCTGCACCTTTCTTTCCCAGAGTCAGGCCCGGCTCGAAAAGGTCGAACAGCTCTATCGTTCAAGGGCCTGTCCGGGTTCGGCCCGTGGTTTTGGGCTCAGCCTGTACCACTGTCTCAGCCAGGTGCAGGATGCGTTAGGTGAACTGGAGCGTTACACCATGGGCTATGTGGACAGCTATCTGCACGACGGCCGCGAGATGCTGCGGGAAGCCAAGCAACGCCGCTCGATGCTGCAGCAAGAACGACGTCAGCTGGAGATTTAGTCCGGGTTGCCTGCGGCCGGATAGGCCTCCAGTTGGTCGAGTCGCAACCAGACATCGGGAACGGGTCGGCGCCAGCGCACCTGGGCATGCTCTCCCTTCAGCATCAAAATCTCGCCCGGCCCTTCTAGGACGTAACCCGGGAGATGGGGATCACTGGCGGCGGCCTCCAGGCTGCCCAGGTAGGTCGCCGCCTGGAGACGCACCAAGGCCCCCTTTTTGAGGGCGGCAACTGGCGCCGGCGCGGCTTCGCTGGGGGCCGACGTCGCGGAATCAGGGGGGGCAGCAGGAACGGTGTCGGCCATCAGCGGCTGAGGCGATAGAGGCACCCTAGGTCGGCCCTTTGCCCCTGGCGGACTCCTAGCCTCAAACCACCATCTCGGGGACTGTGATGCGCCTGTTGCTGTTGGGATGTTCCGGATTCGTTGGCAGGGAGCTCGTGCCCTGGTTGCTCGACCAGGGCCATGAAATCACCTTGGTCAGTCGGCAATCCCAGCCGTTTCCCGCCCTGGTGGATCGTCTTGTGGGCCTGAACCTCGACCCAGCCCAACCCGCCAGTTGGCGTCATCCGCAGCTTCTGGCGGCCCTGGAGGCCGCCGACGGCGTTGTCAACCTGGCCGGTGAACCCATCGCCGAGCGGCGCTGGAGTGAGGCCCAGCTCCAGCTCCTGCGGTCGAGCCGGCTGTCCACCACAGCGTCCCTGGTGGCTGCCATGGCGGCGCTGCCCCAGCCCCCCAGCGTGCTGGTGAATGCCTCGGCGGTGGGCTTCTATGGGACCAGTGAGACCGAATGCTTTCGCGAAAGCAGTGGCGCTGGAAAGGATTTCCTTGCGGACCTCTGCCGCGATTGGGAGCAGCAGGCCCAGGCTGCCCCGGCCGCCTGCCGGGTGGTGATACTGCGCATCGGCATCGTGCTGGGCCCGGATGGGGGTGCCTTGGGCCGCATGTTGCCGGTGTTCCGGGCTGGATTTGGTGGGCCGATAGGTTCGGGCCAGCAGTGGATGAGCTGGATCCACCGCCATGATCTCTGTCGTTTGGTGGGTCAGGCCCTTGGGGATTCGACCTATACCGGGGTCATCAACGCCGTCGCACCGGCACCGGTGCGGATGGTCGATTTTGCCAACGCCTTGGGGGCCGCCCTGCATCGACCTTCCCTGTTACCGGTTCCGGGCCGTGTCTTGCAGTTGCTGCTGGGGGATGGGGCCAAGGTGGTGCTGGAAGGTCAGCAGGTTGTCTCGGAGCGCTTATCTGATCTGGGTTTTGAGTTCGACTACGGCGACCTCAAGGCTGCCCTCGCCGCTGCCACCAGCCCAGAATCCCGCTGAGCAGGGCCGCCGCCATCAGCAGGCCCACCGCCGGCATGATCAGCGGCTCCCAGAGGCTCTGGAAGGCCTGGAGGGGCCCTCCCCGGCCCTGGCTTTGCAGCACCACGGCCAGGGCAAACCAGAGGGCGGCGCCAATGACCAGAAAGACATTCACCACCAAGAGCCGATCCAGCAGCTGCTTGAGGGTGCCCCAAGGGCCGTTGGCGAGGGGGGCCGGTCGGGCGCCGGCAGCGGTGGGCTTGGCTTGGGAACCTGTCATCCGTACGGCCGGCGAAGCGAAACAAGCGTTTCCATGATCGCCTCAGCCTGGCGGGCGCTGCCGCCGGGGGGACCCAGCCGTGCCGCCGCAATCTTTTCGAGATCCCGTCGCCAGGCCGATCCCCGCTCTGGATCACCCAGGTGCTCCAGTTGGTCGGCCACCATCGCCGCGGTGGTGCGCAGGGTGGCGTCCTCGCCGCTCTCCCCTGGGGCACAGGTGACTCCGGCCCCCAGCAGGCGCCGTTGGGCTTCGGCGAAGCGCCCGTTGAACTGGGGGCCTGGTCCGGCCAGTTGCAGCACTGGCTTGCCCAGGCCGACGGCCTGCTCGGCCGCGGTTCCGGCCATCGCCAGCAGCAGGTCACTGTCGCGCAGCACCTCGACAAACCCTTGCCAAACCAGGCGAAGCTCCAGATGGCCACGGCGCAGCACCGTGGCATTGCTGCGCCGGTCTGGTTCTGCCAAGGTCCAGCCCAGGGGCGCCGCCGCTTCAAGGACCTCGGTCGCGGTCAGCGCCCCCACCAAGGCCGCCTGCAACCGCAAGGCCCCCGGTCGCTGTAGGGGTTCCGGCAGTCGTTGGAGCACCTCCAGCATCAACAACAGGTTGGCCTTGGCTTCGGGCAGGCGACTGCCGGGCAGCAGGCCCAGCCCTTGGGGCATAAGGCCGCAGACAGCGGGGCTGGGGCGGGCCGCTGCCGCCACCGCATCCTGAAAGGGATTGCCCAGGAATCGGACGGGGCGTCCCAGTTGCCCGCTCAGATCGTCGGCCGTGAGGGCATCCCGGCTCCAGATGGCCTGAATGCGGTCCTGACGCAGCAGCCAGCCACAGGGCCATGGCAGCCGCAGTCTGCCTTCGTAATGGCTGGAGTAGGCCACCAGGTACACCACAGCCGGCCGGCCGCTCAGCCAGGCCGCCAGCACGGGAACCAGATCCCCCACGGCCACCACCAAGCCGTAATCACGGCGGTGACGCATCAGGGTCAGGATCCGGCCAAACAGATATTGCACTTGCCCCTGCCACAGTTCGGTGAAGCGGCCCCGCAGGCTGGTGTAACCAAGCCCACCGGTACTGAAGTTGCGGGTCCGGCCGATCACCCCGAGGCCGGCCTGGCGGTAGGCCTCGCCAGCGCCGACAAGCGGTAACGCCTCAACCCATTGCTGACGTTGGAGGAGTTCCCGGCCCAGGAGGGATCCGCTCAGATCTTCGCCATGGCCGTTGCTGATCAGCAGGATCCGGCTCACGTCTGCAGCCAGTCCCGCACCTTGGCCAGAGCGGCCCAGCCGGGCCGTCGCTGCAAGCCATCGGCGATGGAGCCGTTGAGCTCGTCGGCCATTTCCGGAGCCAGGACCAGGACCCGCTTGACCACCTCCACATGCTCCCGCACCCCCTTGGCGCCGGTTTCGAGCATGGCCACGCTGAGGTTGATGCGGGCCTGGGGATCCTGGGGGTTGAGCCGGACCGCATTGCGGGCGGACAACAGGGCGGCACGG
>Ga0194059_1001356_pt1 | contig 10546 bp, 11 predicted proteins | sample SepL6211m_MetaG_FD_163426 | JGI IMG/M metagenome (GOLD analysis project Ga0194059, IMG submission 163426) | Anoxic zone freshwater microbial communities from boreal shield lake in IISD Experimental Lakes Area, Ontario, Canada - Sep2016-L626-11m | ecosystem: Environmental > Aquatic > Freshwater >... | reverse complement strand
CTAGTTCGCCTTTTTTGTTCCACACTTCAACACTGTGGGCGTGACCCAATTGGTGCAAGGTCGTGTACGCATCAATGAATTCTTGGTTGATCCAGTTGCCGTCAGTCCGTGCCGTTGCGCATTCCTGCATTACGCGCCCAAATGCAACATTGACAGTGCAGACAAAATCTTGAGCACTACTGCGCAGTGAACGCGTGATACGAAAACCGTCAAGCGGAATTACGCCTCGTTCAAGCGGTGACCACCAGCCAAGCATTCTGCTTTTCTTATCCACGTACATCGGAAACATTCCGTGTGCGTACGCATACAGAACTGTGTCTGGTTCTAAGTCGGCACCAATGGCGACAACTTCGTCGTCAGCGGGCCATTCAGATTGCGGCAAGAACTGCCACCGACATTCGGTAGGTGGCTGCATCAGTTGCTACAAACCTGATTAGTAGGTGTAGAAACCTTCACCGCTCTTGCGTCCCAATTTTCCTGCAGCAACAAGGCGGCGAAGTGTTGGAACAGCTGCATAGTTCGCATCGGCGAATTCTGCATACAGCGCTTCAAGGATTGACAACGAGGTATCAAGACCAACAAGGTCAAGCAGCGCGAATGGACCCATTGGGAAATTGCAGCCACCTTTCATTGCAGTATCGATGTCTTCCATTGATGCAGTTCCTGTTTCCCAAATGCGGATTGCGTTGTTGAGGTATGGGAACAGCAATGCGTTCACGATGAAGCCGGCACGATCTTTTACTTGCACGCCGCTCTTGCCACACTTTGCTGTGAATGCGTTTGCAGCAGCCATGGTGTCGTCTGATGCAGTGATCGGACGAACAACTTCAACCAACGGCATTGCGGTTGCAGGGTTGAAGAAGTGAATACCACACACTTTGTCTGGGCGACCAGTTGCCATTGCCATTTCAACAACAGGCAATGTGCTTGTGTTTGTAGCAAGAATCGCACTTGGCTTCACAGCCTTGTCGAGTTCAATGAACAATGCTTTTTTCACTGCAAGATCTTCAACAACTGATTCGATAACAAGATCGCAATCAGCAAGGTCAGCAATTTTGTCTGTTGCAGACAAGCGACCAAGAATTGCAGCTTTGTCTTCTGCAGTGATCTTCTCGCGTGAGACTTGCTTGTCGAGTCCCTTTTCAATCGAGGTGATCATGGCTTGCGCACTTGCAGCACTGCGTGAACGTACGACGACGGTGTACCCAGCTTTAGCAGCTACTTCGGCAAGGCCAGAGCCCATGATTCCAGAGCCACAGATTCCAACTTTTGAGATATTCGTTTCAGACATGGAAAACACGGTAACAACCGCGCCCCATGAATGAGTAATTGCGGGCTACGACGCCAAGTATTTAGCAATTGCTACTCGCACAAGGGCACTTCTGGAAATGCCTTCTTGCTTGGCACGTCGGTCAATTTCACTAATAAGGCTGGGTTCAATGCGAATTGGCATCACTTTGCCGATGTCATCACCCAGGCGTGGTCGGCCGACCAATTGGCGGATGGATTTGACTTGAATTTCGCCGGAGGCCCATTGATCTGCCTCTTTTTCTAGTTGTGCATGAGAGATTGTCGAACCATCGGGCAAAACAACTTTCCCGTTTTTTCCTGAAATTGTTTTTACTTTCATTGGTGCTCCTTTAATACGTGGAACCATTGCCGCCGCAGAGGCATGCAGTGAAAGATTGTGAGTGTCTGATGGGCACCAAAGGCACCGATGATTTCAAGGAAGACCCCATCGGATCTTGGACCAATGATGAGTATTCGGTCAGCAAACTCAGATTGCCCAATTTCGTATTGAGAAATGAAGTGTCTGACGGCATGCGAAATGTCGGTTTTGGTCGATCCATGTTTAAGTGCCGATTGGAGGATGTGAACACGGCTATATCGTAATACGAAATTAGTGCCTACGGCAACACTTTTGAGATGTTGACGAGAACGTCTTCGTGGCACACCATCATGAGTGCCTACGAATCAGTGGGCGGAAAGTTATTTCTCGGTGATGACGAGGGTGTCGATTGTGACTGGCTTGCTTGGAGCGCCGCCAAGGTCGCCAGCACCAGAGTTCAGCGCCAAGATTGCCTGAGCGACATCAAGGCCCTTTGTGATTTTGCCGAAGGTGACGTAGGTTCCCTGGCTATCAAGAACTGATGCCTTCGGACCAGTCACGAAGAAGAACTGTCCACCGCCAGAGTCAGCACCTGAACTACGCGCCATGACGAGATCGCCTTCTGCGTACTTGAATCCGGTGCCTTCATCTTTGATTGTGTATCCAGGACCATCGGTGTTACCTGAACCGCCGCCTTGAATGATGTCAAGCGACGTGTCAGTACGGAAAATAAAGGATGTGTCGTAGTACTTATACCGAGACAGCGTGACGAAGTTGTTCACTGTTGACGGGGTCTTCTTGGTATCGAGTGCAACTTCGATGACGCCTTCAGATGTGTTGAATGTCGCTGTGTACGACTTTGCTGGGTCGATGCACATTGCTGGCGCCTGTTCGAAAATGGTAGCGCGCACTTCGGTGCCATCGGTCTTCGGACATGGAGTCTTGCCAGTGATCTGGCGACCTGGAGCCGTTACAGATGGTTGAGGTGTAGTGCTCAGAACAGCATCGATTGGCTTGGTGGTCGTGGTGTCTTTCATGACATAGTTCGACACCCCGAAGAGCACAGCAATGATGGCTGGAATTCCGAGACCAAAAATAAGGCCGCGCTTGCGGGCCTTATTCAGTTTCTGCTTGCGGATGCGCTCTTGGCGGGCGCGATCCCGGTTGGCTTTTTGGCGAGCTCTTTTATCTGTACCCATGAAGTTCTTAGGTTACTGGTGTACGGGTAGCCTTAAAAATGGTGGGACTAATAGTTCAAAAATATGGAGGCACATCAGTCGCCGATCCGGACCGTATTAAGTCCGTGGCTGACCATGTGGCCTTTACGAAGCGCCACGGCAACGATGTCGTGGTGGTGGTCTCTGCCATGGGCAAAACCACCGACAACCTCTTATCTCTTGCCAATCAGGTCTCCGATGTCCTTCCTGGCCGTGAGATGGACATGCTTCTCACCACTGGCGAGCGTATTTCGATGTCTCTTTTGTGCATTGCCCTTGCTGGCATTGGTGTCGAGGCGGTCAGCTTCACGGGTTCCCAGGCTGGCATCATCACAGACACCGTTCACACCAAGGCCAAAATTGCAGAGATCAAGGGCGACAGAGTTCGTGAGGCACTTGCTGAAGGCAAGGTAGTAGTCGTTGCCGGTTTTCAAGGTGTGTCGACTGATCAAGAGATCACTACTTTGGGTCGCGGCGGAAGTGATACCACTGCCGTTGCATTAGCTGCAGCACTTAAAGCTGATGTGTGTGAGATTTATACCGATGTCACTGGCATCTTCACAGCAGACCCGCGCATCGTGCCGCAAGCGCGCAAGCTGGGGCGTCTGCAATTTGAGGAGATGCTTGAAATGGCTGGCGTTGGCAGCAAAGTACTTGCGCTGCGCTCAGTTGAATTCGCCCGTAATCACAACGTTCCTATTCATGTGCGTTCCAGTTTTACCTGGGAACACGGCACGTGGGTCAGCGACGAAAAATCACAAGGAGACAGCTCAATGGAAGAGCCCATCATTTCTGGAGTCGTGCACGATGCCAGTGAATCAAAAGTCACTATTGTTGGTGTGCCCGACAAGCCAGGTATTTCAGCTGCGTTGTTTGAATCCCTCGCAAACTCAAATATCAATGTCGACATGATTGTGCAAAACACGTCAAAAGCTGGACTTACCGATATCTCTTTTACGATGCCAAAGGCAGACATGAAAGTTGCAGAAGACATCGTGTCGCGAGTTGCGTCAGAAATCGGAGCAAGTGGCGTCACTCACGATTCTGAAATTGCAAAAGTTTCATTGGTTGGTGCCGGCATGAAAACCAGTCCTGGTGTTGCAGCAAAGATGTTCCGGGTTCTTGCAGACAACAACATCAACATTCATATGATTTCCACCAGCACCATTCGTGTTTCTGTGGTTATTTCCTCAAAGGACATGGAATCTGGTGTTCGAGCATTGCACACGGCTTTCGGACTTGATTCGGGTTCTGCCTATTCGGCACCATTACCCGAACGCAAGTAGAACGCCTGTAAGACTCTGTAGATGGTGACCGCACGTCGACAACTCATTCCATGGCGTGCTGCTGGTACGCGTGCAGAAATGCGCCGCAATGCTGACGAAGTTGTACGAGACACCGGTTGGGTATTCAACAATCAAACTGGTTCAACACTCACGCTTGAAGAATTTGTTCACACCGGCGATGTAGAAGTTGACATCTATCTCGATCGTCTCGGATGGAACTCATTTGCATCTGGTGCCACCATGTTGGAAATTGGTTCTGGCATTGGTCGCATGACTTCTGCGTTTTCGCGCAAGTTCTCTGTCACTGTTGCAACTGATGTTGATGCTGCGTTCTTAGAACGTTGCCGTGAAACCGTTTCTCGATTTGGTCGTATTGGTTCACTTCGCACTGTGCATATTGCTGATGGAAGTTCCATCGGAGTTGATGACTCTTCGATCGATGTAGTTTTTTCATACATCACGTTGCAACACTGCAAAGCCAGTGATGCTCTTGGTCTCACCAGCGAAGCGTTTCGCGTTGTAAAGCCAGGCGGGTATGTGGCCTTGAACTTTCGCACCTGGGTGCCAGCTGACTGGGTGCTTCTTCCAGCCGGAGTCGTGATGCGCCAGTTGTGGCGCATTCCTGTTGTCGGCCCTCGGTTGTCGCAATGGCGTTGGTCAACTCGCTTTGGCTGGCAGGCCAATCGTCTTGACCCGAAAAGAGTCCTCAGCATGCTTGAAGCATCGGGTATTGCTCTTGACGATGTAGCTATTTTGCATCACCCTGGCAAGCCTCAAAAGCCTGTGTCATACAGAGGAACCACTGTCGTGCAGCGCGATCTTGATGTCGCCAATAAAAGTCACTGGTGGCTCGTCGCTCGAAGCCATTAGCCTCAACACCCATGCGTGTAGGAGTAGTCGGAGCAACAGGTCAAGTAGGCAGCGTTATGCGCACCCTGCTGGCCGAAAGAAATTTTCCCATCACAGAACTGCGGTTCTTTGCCTCGTCTCGGTCGGCGGGTACAACGCTGCCGTGGGCCGGTGGACACATCACTGTGGAAGATGCCGCAACCGCAGATCCATCTGGTCTTGATATTGCATTATTTTCATCTGGTGCAACGTCATCACGTGAATTGTCGCCACGGTTTGCTGCTGCCGGAGTCATCGTGATTGATAACTCCAGTGCATTTCGCATGGACCCAGAAGTTCCGCTCATTGTTAGCGAAGTAAACGGGCATCTTGCTCACAACACTCCTAAGGGAATTATCGCTAACCCCAACTGCACCACCATGGCAGCAATGCCCGTGCTGAAGCCGTTGCATGATGAAGCCGGATTGCTGAAGTTGATTGCAAGTACGTATCAAGCAGTCAGTGGCGCTGGTTTAGCTGGTGTTGATGAACTTGATGAACAAGCTCGTGCCATGTATGACAAAGCAGCTGGTCTGACATTTGATGGCAATGCAGTTGCATCGCCTGCACCAAAGAAATTTGCTCGCACTATCGCTTACAACGTGTTGCCCTTTGCTGGCTCACTTGTTGATGATGGGCTCTTTGAAACAGATGAAGAAAAGAAACTTCGTTTTGAAAGCCGCAAGATTCTGGGAATCCCTGGCCTTTTAGTGTCAGGTACGTGCGTGCGTGTTCCTGTCTTCACCGGGCACTCAATGTCAATCAATGTTGAATTCTCTCGGCCGATCACCGCAGTACGTGCAAACGAAATATTGGCAAATGCGCAAGGTGTTTCACTCGTCGATATTCCAACTCCGTTGCTCGCTGCAGGGAAAGACCCCAGTTATGTGGGTCGTGTTCGTCAAGATGAAACAGTTGCGAACAATTGTGGACTCGCATTGTTCTTGTCAAATGACAACTTGCGAAAAGGTGCTGCGCTCAACGCTGTACAAATTGCAGAACTACTGATTAAGTAGTTCAGCTTCAAGCGCGTCGGTTGCTTCGTCTGAAGCAATGACTTCTTCTGCGACAACTTCTGGTACAGGAATGCCTTCTGCGTAGCAACCGCCAGCGACGATTGCGTTTACTGCTTTGCGTAAGCGCAATGCATCGAGTGGCTTGATGATCCAGCCGTTTGCTCCACTGCGACGTGCCATATGCACGTCTGCTTCACGGTCAAGCAACATCAAGATGGGGATATTAGGCAATGCGCCACTGGAATGATCAAGGCGCAGGTCCATCGTGACTGCCATGCCACCCATGCTGCCAATTTGAAGATCGAGGATTGCGATGTCGGGCGTGCGCTCTGCAACTGCCGGAGCGACAAGACGACCGTTGGTGACCACTTGAATGGTGGTGGATGGGGAACCAAATACGGCTTGTATTTCGTTAAGAACCCACTGGGCGTCTGTTGCGATCAAAATATGCACAAGATGACTTTACTGCCGTGTGGGTGGTGCTGCCAGTTGTTGCGCCAAAGCAGCAATGGAGTCCATGTCGTGAATGTCAGTGGGCAATTCTGTGGCAATGGCGCGTGAAACTGCAGGAAACGTCGCGCTCGTGCGGCCGATGAAGGCCTGAATATCAGAATCTGCTTGATTTGCGTCATCGTGGAGCCCTGCAATGAGTTCATGTACGACTGCAAGATCGCCTGATTCGGTCTGGGCCATGGCGTGTTCGTCGTCTGCAGTCGCTGTACCAAAGCGAGGAGGCATGCGATTAGCAACAACGAGTTTCAATGCGATGCCTAGGCGCGAAAGTTCAGAAACAAAATGGTCCGCTTCAGTGAGTGCATCTGGAGATGGTGCGGTGACAACTACAAATGAACTGACATCGCTTCGCAGTGTGTCTGCAATGACAAGGGCACGTCGTGAGAACTCTTCTTCCATGCCGTCGAAAGCACGAAGGAACGCTGCGGCACCAGTGAGTGCATCGCCCCCGACAACTGAAGAGATTGCCTTAATGACAGGTTGCATCGCAGCATTGACTAAACGGAATCCGCCACGACTTGGTGCAACCAAAAACTTCACTATGGGGTGTTGTAAAAAACGTGCAAGACGTTCAGGTGATTCAAGAAAGTCAAGCGCATTGCGAGATGGTGGCGTATCAACTATCAAAACATCAAAACGTTCGTCTTTGTACAAGTCGTAGAGACGTTCAGCAGCCATGTAGTCGCGCGTGCCTGACAAAGAGCGAGACAAGCTGCGGTAAAACCCATTGTTCATAACTTCAGTTGCACGCTCAATGGTCGGTGATGTATCGCGAACTAACGAATCAAATGTTTCTAGTACATCAAGCATGGTGACCCACAATTCACCAGTTGATTCAAGGGGAACTCGTTGTATTTCGTTTCCCAATCCCTCGCCGAGACCAATCGCATCAGCAAGTCGGCGAGCAGGATCAATAGTGATGACAATGGCGCGTTTTCCAAGTCGCGCTGCCTCAAAACCGAGGGCAGCTGCCACACTTGTTTTACCGACGCCGCCAGTTCCGCACGTCACAATAATTCGCGACGACGTACACATGTCGACAATTGACATGCTCATGACATTTCTCGGATCGCTTGTTCAAGATCGTCTGCCAGTGCATTGATCAGTGCAGATCCATCTGCGCGATGACGCATGAGATGAAGTTGGTGCTCTTCAAGAGAATCAGTCAGAACCCCGATTGCATCTGCTTGAGCTGCTGCGCGTTGTGACATGTATCGATATGCATCGCGAGTAGATGGAAGAAGCAACGCCTCATCAATGCGTGGTACATCGGGGTTGCATTTATTCACCACGATTGGTGCCAGTGCAATATGTGATGTCTCTTGTAATTCATCCGCTGCTTCGCATGTCTCAGTAACGGGTGTGATGGCTGCAGTCGTCACCAACATCACTCTGCATCGAGCTGGGTCGGCCAACATGGCGAGCACTTCATCTGCTTGTTGGCTGATCGGGCCTGACCCAAGTGCCCGCTTTAGTTGCACCGGTGCGCGTACTAAGTCGAGTGCATGGCCAGCTGCTGGTCCGTCCACAATGATGATGTCATTGGGCCGTTCATGTTCGAAGGCTTTGATGCGTCCGAGGACCAAAAGGTCATCGAGCCCGGGGGCCGTTGTGGCCACCAATTCCATAATTCCGGACTTCGCCAATTGGCGTGAAATTAGCCCTAACCCTTTAGTAGCAAGGTAATCAGCCAGTGCTCGGCCTGGACTGACGGTGATGTGCTCGAGCTGGGCATTGGTCACAAGTCCGTTAGCTGGCTGGTCCAAAGTGACCAAAAGGGTCCGAAATCCGCTGCGCGCAGACAGGTGGGCCAATGAGGCTGCGACAGTCGATTTCCCAACGCCGCCTTTACCAGCGACAATAAGGACACGCTGTGCCGTGAAAAAAGGGTGTAGTTCCATAACGAAGGAGAGACCATTGAGGGTAGGCGCAAAAAGACGCATCATGTGCGGACTGGCACTTGTAATTGCTGGACCAGCTCTCAGTCTGATGTCAGGTCAGGGCGCAAGCGCTGCCGACAATGCAACAAAGCTTGCTCCGGTCGATGTGGTCGAGGTCAGTGGACTCATTGACAACATCGTTGCTGACTCGATTGAAAAGGCCATTGTTCGATCACAAAACAATGGTGCTCAAGCTGTCATTTTTCAATTGAACACTCAAGGTGCTGTTGTGAGCCGTGCTCGCATGTCTGAAGTTATTGCCGCAATCAATGCCTCAAAAATTCCTGTGGCGATTTGGGTCGGGCCTAGTGGCGCGCGCGCATACGGGTTGCCAGCTCAACTATTGGCAGTGGCCGATGTAACTGCAATGGCACCGGGTGCACGCATTGGACGCACCGGCACCATGTTGTCTGTGAACGGGAAACCGTTGACATTCGGTATGGCAGACAGCACATTGCAGACGGGATCTTTAGGGTTCCTTGATGCACGTGAACAAAAGGTTCTGAAGTTTTCAAACGACGATCGCGGCGTTCCTGTTCTGCGAAACATGCTGTATGCACTTGATGGTTTGAATGTTCGATCAGTTACTCTCGATACAGTTTCTGATGCATTGGATGCAAAAGGACAAGTCACGCGTGAAGCAACCACAGTTCGCTTTTTCAAACTTGGTCTGTTTCCTCGATTACTGCACACCGTTGCAAGCCCGCCATCAGCACTGTTGTTAGTGACCGTTGGGCTTGCATTGTTGGTCTTTGAATTCTTTACTGCTGGTATTGGCATTGCTGCATTTGTTGGCGCAGTGTGTCTCATACTCGGATGCATGGGTATTGGCGCTTTGTCTATGAGTGGCATTGGCATTGGGTTTTTGCTTGCAGCGTTTGTCGCTTTTGCCATTGATGTTCAAGTTGGCGTACCGAGATTCTGGACCGGAGTCGGTCTTGCGTCGTATGTCATTGGTGCGTTCACCATGTTCAGAAATGTTGATGGTGTTGCAATGCGACCAGGCTGGCTCTCGTTATCCGTTTGCATTATCAGCGTTGCACTCTCTTTTGTCGTTGGAATGCCATCAATGGTGCGTACCCGCTTTGCGACACCAACTATTGGACGTGAAAATCTCTTGGGCACGGTTGGTGTTGCAGTAGGAAACGTGAACCCAGAAGGAATCGTGTTGGTTGATGGCGCAAAATGGCATGCCCGCACAAACCGTGCAACGCCGTTATCTGACAATGACCAGATGCGCGTTGTTGCAATTGATGGCGTCACGTTGGAAGTTGAACCGCTTGAAGGCGGTGCCAAGGACTATCGCGAAGCTCGTTCCAAAAGCTAGAAAATGTTCCTACTGATTGTCTCCTTAGTAGTGGTCTTGCCGCTGATTGAGTTGTACGGCATTATTCAAGTCGGGCATCAGGTCGGAATACTTCCTACGATCGCATTACTGATAGCAATTTCGGCAGTTGGCACATCGCTTGTAAAGCACGAAGGTCTTCGTGTCTACAAAGACTTCATTGAAGCAATTCAGCGTGGTGAGGAACCATCGAAACAAATTGTTCACGGGGTGTGCGTATTGGCTGCGGGCGTGTTCTTGCTTGCTCCCGGGTTTATCTCAGATGTACTTGCCATGTTGCTACTGTTGCCACCGACGCGTGCCCTTGCTACCAAGCTGGTGTTACGCAGGAGTCGATCAAAGATCACAGTGATACGCGCGACACACACGGGACCTATCGTGGAGACCAGGGGAACATTGGCTTCATCTTTTGATGTCATCGATGTTGACCCGCATGAGGGGGAGAACAACTAATGAGCAATGCACCACAAGCCAGCGACGAGCCATTTGATCCGCGCACTGTTCCTGTAAAACCAGCCGCAACCGTTTTGCTTATTCGTGACGCTGTTGCCGGTGGCATTGAAGTGTTCATGTTGCGTCGCACGTTCTCTGCTGCGTTTGCTAGTGGCATGTTTGTGTTCCCTGGCGGAAAAGTTGACGACGTCGACGGCATCGAGGAGATCGCAGAAATTTGTGATGGGCTTACTGATGCTCACGCCAGTTCGTTATTGGGTCTTGCCAACGGTGGTCTTG
>Ga0194059_1001355_pt1 | contig 10553 bp, 9 predicted proteins | sample SepL6211m_MetaG_FD_163426 | JGI IMG/M metagenome (GOLD analysis project Ga0194059, IMG submission 163426) | Anoxic zone freshwater microbial communities from boreal shield lake in IISD Experimental Lakes Area, Ontario, Canada - Sep2016-L626-11m | ecosystem: Environmental > Aquatic > Freshwater >... | reverse complement strand
AACGAAGTCCAAGTGGTGATTCATGTGTTGTCTATCAACCCTGATGTTCCTTCTGATATTCCTGCTTTGATCGCTGCATCAGCAGCATTGGCTATTTCAGGCATTCCATTCGCTGGTCCAGTTGGTGCCGCACGCGTTGGTTACGCAGATGGCCAATATCTCTTGAATCCAACTCGTCCAGAGCAAGCTACTAGCGAACTCGATTTGATCGTTGCTGGTACGCAGGCTGCAGTATTGATGGTTGAGTCAGAAGCCAATCAATTATCAGAAGAAATCATGTTGGGCGCAGTTGTATATGGTCATGACCAAATGCAAACTGCCATCAACGCAATTAACGAATTGGTTACTGAAGCTGGCAAGCCGGATTGGGATTGGACTGCTGCTCCTAAAGATGAGCCATTCATCGCTAAGGTCAATGCATTAGCAGAAGCCCCATTGCGCGAGGCTTATCAGATTCGTCAAAAAGGCGCTCGTTCAGACAAGCTTAAAGAGATTACAAAAACAGTAGTGGCTAAGTTGCAAGAAGAAGGTGACGTTGATGCAGTAGCTGTTAACGACATCTTATTTGAAATCGAAGCGAAGATTGTTCGTAGTCAGATTTTGAATGGTGAGCCACGTATTGATGGTCGCGACACACGTACTGTGCGTCCAATTGAAATTCGTAATGGCGTATTGCCACGTACACACGGTTCAGCATTGTTTACCCGTGGTGAAACACAGGCTCTCGTAGTAGCTACTTTAGGTACTGCACGTGACGAGCAGATCATTGATGCGCTCGAAGGTGAATACCGTGATCGCTTTATGTTCCACTACAACATGCCTCCGTTCGCTACTGGCGAAACTGGCCGTGTAGGTAGCCCAAAGCGTCGTGAAATTGGTCACGGTCGTTTGGCTAAGCGCGCATTGATTCCAGTATTGCCAAGCGCAGAAGATTTTGCGTACAGCATTCGAGTTGTTTCAGAAATCACTGAATCCAACGGCTCTTCATCCATGGCTTCCGTTTGCGGTGGTTGTTTGGCAATGATGGACGCTGGCGTTCCAATTAAGGCACACGTTGCTGGTGTTGCAATGGGCTTGATTCTTGATGGCAATCGTTTTGCGGTGTTGACCGATATCTTAGGTGATGAAGATCACTTAGGCGATATGGACTTCAAAGTAGCGGGTACTGCTAACGGTATTACTGCTTTGCAAATGGATATTAAAGTTCAAGGCATCACTAAAGAAATTATGCAAGTTGCTTTGGCTCAGGCTAAAGAAGGTCGCTTGCACATTTTGAGCAAGATGCAAGAGGCGATGGGTTCAGTTCGCACTGAATTGTCTGCACATGCTCCACGTATGGTTTCTTTCAAGATTCATCCAGACAAGATTCGTGAAGTGATTGGTAAAGGCGGAGCAACTATTCAAGCCTTGACTAAAGAAACTGGTTGCAGCATCGACATTAAAGATGACGGTACCGTAACGATTGCTTCTACTAGTGCTGAAGGCATGGCTGAAGCAAAAGCACGTATCGAAGGCATTACTGCTGAAGCTGAAGTAGGTAAGATCTACGAAGGACCAGTTGTCAAGTTGCTCGAGTTTGGTGCTTTGGTAAACATTCTTCCAGGTAAAGACGGTCTCTTGCATATCTCAGAAATTTCTAATGAGCGTGTAAAAGAAGTTAAAGATTACTTGCAAGAAGGCCAAGTGGTTCGCGTGAAGTTATTGGCTGCTGATGAGCGCGGTCGTTTGCGTTTGTCACTCAAAGCCGCAATGGCTGATGAAGGTGGCACGATTGCTCCTTTAGCTGCTACTGATACTGCTGCTGAAGCTGCTCCTGAGGTTGCTCCATCCGCTGGCGAAACTGCTTAAGCCTCTTAGCGAGATTTTCTATGCGCGTTATTGAGATCAAAGAGTTTGGTGCACCAGAGATGTTGGTGCCCGCCACTCGTCCAGACCCAGCGGTTCCGGCTGCTGGTTCTGGCGTGGTATTGATTCGTGTATTGGCTGCTGGTATTAATCGCCCTGATGTTTTGCAACGCAAGGGCTTTTACCCAGTGCCAGCAGGCGCCTCTGATATTCCCGGTCTTGAAGTGGCTGGTGAAATTATTGGTGGCGACTTGTCGCATGCTGACAATGCATTTGGTCTCAAGCTCGGCGATAAGGTTTGTGCTTTGGTGCAAGGTGGCGGTTACGCAGATTTGTGTACAGCCCCGATTGCGCAGTGCTTGCCATATCCAAAAGGATTTACCGATCAAGAGGCCGCTGCATTACCTGAGACATTTTTCACTGTATGGAGCAACGTCTTCATGCGCGGTGAATTGTCTGAAGGTGAAACTTTATTAGTGCAGGGCGGTTCAAGTGGTATCGGTGTAACAGCCATTCTGATTGCTAAAGCCATGGGCCACCAGGTATTTGTGACTGCTGGTACAGATGAGAAATGCGCTGCTTGTGTGAAGCTAGGTGCTGATTTAGCGATCAACTATAAGACTCAAGATTTTGTTGAAGAAATCAAAAAAGCAACTGACGGTAAGGGTGTTAATGTCATCCTCGATATGGTGACTGGCGCTTACGTACAGCGTGAGATTGATTGCTTGGCTGATGATGGCCGTATTGTGATTATTGCAATTCAAGGTGGATCCAAAGCAGAGGTGAGTACCAATCAAATTCTGCGTCGTCGTTTAACGATTACTGGCTCAACCTTACGTCCACGCCCTGTTTCATTTAAGAAACAAATTGCACAGCAATTACACGCGCGTATTTGGCCCTTGCTAGATGCGGGTAAGTTAAAGCCGGTCATTTATGAAACCTTCCCAATGGATCAAGCTTCTGCTGCGCACGCTTTGATGGAATCATCAGAGCATGTCGGTAAGATTGTTTTGACTGTTTAAGAGATAGATCAAAAAGATATGCGACCACTTATCGTCATTGGCAATTGGAAAATGAACGGCAGTTTAGCTGCTAATGAGAGCTGGATCAAAGCGGTTTGTAAGGCTATGGAACAAGGGATGCCAGCAGGTCGTAAATTTGCTGTTTGTGCCCCAGCGCCTTATTTGGCTCAATGCGATGCCTTAATTGAACAATGCTCTTTGGCATTTCTGACTTTGGGCGCCCAAGATGTTTCAGCTCATACTTCTGGTGCTTACACAGGTGAGACTTCCGCCTCCATGCTGAAAGAAGTGGGTTGCACGTATGTCATCGTTGGTCACTCAGAGCGCCGTCATATGCACCATGAGACAGATGGCTTGATTGCAGAAAAAGCTTTGCAGGTTCTCGATCATGGGATGACTCCTGTGATTTGTGTTGGCGAGTCTGCTGATGAGCGAAATTCTGGTAGGGCGGTTGAAGTGGTACGCGGGCAAATTGCTAAGCAGGTCGCCGTCTTGCAAGACCGTTTAGCAGACTGCCTCATTGCCTATGAACCCGTTTGGGCTATTGGCACAGGCAAGGTAGCTAGTGCTCAGCTGGTGCAGGATATGCACCGCGCCATTCGCTTTCAGTTAGCGGAGTTTGATGAAGACGTGGCTTCTCATGTGGGAATTTTGTATGGCGGTAGTGTTAAGCCAGACAATGCTGTTGAATTGTTTGCAATGCCTGATATTGATGGCGGATTGATTGGGGGCGCTTCATTGAGCCCACAGGATTTCTTGGCTATTTGCCAAGCATAGATATTTTTATTTGGAGATAGATCATGGAATGGTTTAAGACTTTATTAATCGTATTGCAGGTTATTTCTGCCTTAGGGGTCATCCTGTTGGTATTGCTCCAGCAGGGTAAGGGTGCCGATATGGGTGCTGCTTTTGGTTCAGGTTCATCAGGTAGCCTATTTGGCGCCAGTGGTTCTGCCAATTTCTTGTCACATACAACGGCCATCTTTGCGGCAGTCTTCTTTATTTGTACTTTGGGCATTACCTGGCTTGGTAACAAGAAGGAAGTAAATCCTGGTGTTTTGTCCGGAACAGTTGCGCCTGCACCTGCGCCAGTAGCGGCACCAGTAGCTCCTACGCAAGATCCCACAAAACCTGCTGTACCTAAGTAAAAAGTGGGTTTTTAGATATTTTTTGCCCCTACCTTTAAGGGGTTTTAGTTGTGCAATGCAGTAGAATTGACATGTTTTAAAAATGCCGACGTGGTGAAATTGGTAGACACGCCATCTTGAGGGGGTGGTGGCTTAGGCTGTGCGAGTTCGAGTCTCGCCGTCGGCACCAAAATGATGTAATTACAGTGTATTTTGAGTGGTAATGAGTAGTAATTTGTTTCAGATCAATTTGTGAGCAGTAGGAATCATTGATAATTTGGTTTATTCATAAAGCGCTTCAGACATTTAACACAGGACTATTTTGAATCTCGCTAATTACTTTCCTGTTTTGCTTTTTATCCTCGTAGGTATTGGGGTTGGATTAGTCCCCATGTTCCTCGGAAAAATTTTGGCCCCTTCGAAGCCATATGCTGAAAAACTTTCTCCATATGAGTGCGGTTTTGAAGCTTTCGAAGATGCGCGCATGAAGTTCGACGTGCGCTATTACTTAATCGCCATTCTCTTCATCCTATTTGACCTAGAAACCGCATTCCTGTTCCCATGGGGTGTCGCTCTACGCGATATTGGTTGGTTTGGTTACGCCTCTATGGTGATTTTCCTCCTGGAATTCATTGTGGGATTTGTATATATCTGGAAAAAGGGCGCTCTCGACTGGGAGTGATCGGTATGGCATTAGAAGGTGTTCTTAAAGAAGGATTTGTTACAACTACTGCGGATCAGTTAATTAACTGGACCCGTAATGGATCTTTATGGCCGATGACCTTTGGTTTGGCTTGCTGTGCGGTGGAGATGATGCATGCTGGCGCATCCCGTTACGACTTGGATCGTTTCGGAGTGGTTTTTCGGCCATCACCACGTCAATCTGACTTAATGATTGTTGCTGGCACCTTAACGAACAAGATGGCTCCAGCACTGCGTAAGGTGTATGACCAGATGCCTGAGCCACGTTGGGTAATTTCTATGGGCTCCTGCGCCAATGGTGGCGGTTATTACCATAACTCGTATTCAGTAGTGCGCGGTTGCGACCGCATTGTGCCGGTGGACATTTATGTTCCTGGTTGCCCCCCAACTGCAGAAGCTTTGATCTACGGCATTATTCAATTGCAATCGAAGATCGCTCGCACCAGCACCATTGCGCGGAAGGCTTGAGATGTCAGATCGCTTAAATCAACTTGCAGCAAACCTTGAGCGTGTCTTAGGTAAGCGCGTTCAGTCTATTGAAATCGCTTTGGGTGAAGTCACCGTTACGCTCAATGCCGATACTTATTACGAAGCTGCATTACTTTTGCGCGACGATCCTGCTTTAGCATTCGAGCAACTCATTGATTTATGTGGTGTTGATTACCAAGGTTTCCGTGATGGTGCGTGGACTGGTCAACGCTTCGCTGCGGTATCCCATTTACTGTCACTGGCCCATAACTGGCGTTTGCGTGTGCGTGCGTTTGCACCAGATGATAGCTATCCCGTAGTGGCTTCTGTGACGCCTGTTTGGAACAGCGCTAACTGGTTTGAGCGCGAAGCCTTTGATCTCTATGGCATCTTGTTTGAAGGTCATGACGACTTACGTCGCATCTTGACTGACTATGGCTTTGTTGGCCATCCATTTAGAAAAGATTTCCCAATCTCTGGCAATGTCGAAATGATTTACGACCCAGAGCTCAAACGGGTTGTGTACCAGCCTGTCACCATTGAAGCGCGCGAAATTACGCCACGCGTCATTAGGGAAGAGCAGTACGGAGATCCGGTATAAACCATGGCAGATATTAAGAACTACACCCTCAATTTTGGTCCCCAGCATCCTGCTGCGCACGGCGTATTACGCTTAGTGCTTGAGCTCGATGGTGAAGTGATTCAGCGTGCTGACCCCCATATTGGTTTATTGCATCGTGCAACAGAAAAATTAGCAGAGACGCGTACTTGGATTCAGAACGTTCCATACATGGATCGCCTAGATTACGTCTCCATGATGTCTAACGAACATGCTTATGTGATGGCAATTGAAAAGTTGCTACAAGTCGATGTACCTTTGCGTGCGCAATATATTCGTGTGATGTTTGACGAGTTAACTCGCTTACTCAATCACCTGTTGTGGATTGGCTGTCATGGCCTTGACGTTGGCGCAATGGCGGTCTTCTTGTATGCCTTCCGTGATCGTGAAGATATTTTTGATATGTATGAAGCGGTCTCTGGTGCACGGATGCACGCTGCTTACTATCGTCCAGGTGGCGTCTATCGCGATTTGCCCGATCAAATGGCGCAGTACAGCAAGAACAAGATTCGTAGCGCATCTGCTATCAAGCGTTTAAATGAAAACCGCAGCGGCACATTGCTCGATTTTATTGAAGAATTCTCAAGCCGCTTTGACGGTAATGTAGACGAGTACTGCAACCTCTTAACGGATAATCGTATTTGGAAGCAGCGCTTGGTTGGCATTGGCGTTGTCACCCCTGAGCGCGCTTTACAGCTTGGCTTTACTGGCCCGATGTTGCGTGGTTCTGGTATTGAGTGGGATTTGCGCAGAAAGCAACCATACGAAACCTACGACAAACTCGAGTTTGATATTCCAGTTGGCGTGAACGGTGACTCTTACGATCGTTACTTGATTCGTATGGAAGAGATGTATCAATCCAATCGCATCATCAAACAATGTATTGCTTGGTTAAAAGCAAACCCAGGCCCTGTTATGAGCGATAACCATAAAGTAGCCCCACCGAAGCGCGTGGATATGAAGACCAATATGGAAGAGTTGATTCATCACTTCAAACTCTTTACTGAAGGTATGCACGTTCCAGATGGTGAGGCTTATTCAGCAGTTGAGCATCCCAAAGGTGAGTTTGGTATTTACCTGATTTCTGATGGTGCCAATAAGCCATACCGCTTGAAGATTCGTGCTCCAGGATTTGTGCATCTCTCCGCTATGGATGAGATGGCACGTGGTCACATGTTGGCTGATGCCGTAACTATTATTGGTACCCAAGATATTGTGTTCGGGGAGATTGACCGCTAATAGCGCGCCAAGGATTATTTAATGACAACAACTCTTCAACTATCTGACAAAACGCTCGCAGACATTGCGCGCAATGTCGCGAAATATCCCCCAGAGCAAAAGCAATCCGCAGTGATGGCCGCTCTGATCGCAGCACAATCCGAATTAGGTTGGGTTTCTCCAGAGGTAATCCAAACGGTTGCCAACATCTTGGGTATGCCAGCGATTGCTGTTGACGAAGTGGCAACTTTCTACAACATGTACAACACCAAGCCTATTGGTAAATACAAGTTGGTCATCTGTACAAACTTGCCATGCCAGTTAACACACGGTGAAACAGCTGCAACTTATCTCAAAGCAACACTCGGCATTGGCTTTAATGAAACCACTCCCTGTGGCACATTTACTCTGAAAGAGGGTGAGTGCATGGGTGCCTGCGGTGATTCACCGGTGATGCTGGTCAATGACAAGCGTATGTGTAGCTTCATGAGTAAAGAAAAGATTGATGCACTCTTAAATGAGTGCCGTGCAGAAGGGAAGGCGTCATGACCAGTTTGCACGATCGTCATATCAAACCTTTAATTCTGGCTGGTTTAAACGGTGAGAACTGGCGTTTAAAAGATTACGAAAGCCGCGGCGGCTATCAACAACTCCGCCGTATCGTTAGTGACAAAGTGACTCCCGATGCGATCATCGCTGAGTTAAAAGCTTCTTCATTACGTGGCCGCGGAGGCGCAGGCTTCCCCACTGGATTGAAGTGGAGCTTTATGCCCCGTCAATTCCCAGGCGAAAAATATTTAGTCTGTAATAGTGACGAAGGTGAGCCGGGGACTTTTAAAGACCGCGACATCATGCGTTACAACCCCCATGCATTGATCGAAGGCATGATCATTGGTGCTTACACCATGGGTATTGGTACTGGCTATAACTACATTCATGGTGAAATCTGGGAAACCTATGCTCGTTTCGAAGAGGCTTTGGAAGAGGCTCGCGCCGCTGGTTATTTAGGCAACAAGATTCTGGGCAGTGATTTCAACTTCCAATTGCATGCATCTCCAGGGTGGGGCGCATACATCTGCGGTGAAGAAACTGCTTTGTTGGAGTCGCTTGAAGGTAAGAAGGGTCAGCCACGCTTTAAGCCACCTTTCCCAGCCAGCTTTGGTTTGTATGGCAAGCCAACCACAATTAATAACACTGAAACATTTGCAGCCGTGCCATTCGTCATGGCCATTGGTGGTCAGGCGTATTTAGAGCTTGGCAAACCCAATAACGGCGGCACCAAGATTTTCTCGGTATCTGGCGATGTGATGTATCCAGGTAACTATGAGATTCCATTGGGCACACCATTTGCTGAGCTCTTAAAGTTAGCTGGTGGTATGCGCGACGGTAAGGCGATTAAAGCGGTTATTCCTGGTGGATCTTCTGCTCCAGTAGTTCCTGGTGCGCAGATGATGGATCTCACCATGGACTATGACAGTATTGCTAAAGCTGGCTCGATGCTAGGTTCTGGCGCGGTGATTGTGATGAACGATACCCGCTGTATGGTTCGCGCCTTAGAGCGCTTGTCTTATTTCTATCACGAAGAGTCATGTGGTCAGTGCACTCCATGTCGTGAAGGTACAGGTTGGCTGTGGCGCATCGTTCACCGTATTGAGCATGGTCAAGGCCGTCCGGAAGATTTAGATTTACTCAACGATGTAGCGGCAAATATTCAGGGTCGTACGATTTGTGCCTTGGGTGATGCGGCTGCTATGCCAGTACGTGGCATGTTGAAGCATTACCTGGATGAGTTTGCGTATCACGTAGAACATAAGCGCTGCTTAGATTCTGCACAACCTTTATAAAAGATATTGAGCACGGGACTTCATAAAGTGAGCATGGTTGAAATCGAATTAGATGGCAAGACAGTAGATGTTCCGCAAGGTTCGACGGTGATGCACGCCGCGGCTAAGCTGGGCACCTATATCCCTCACTTCTGCTATCACAAGAAGTTGTCCATCGCTGCTAACTGCCGGATGTGTTTGGTAGAAGTAGAGAAAGCCCCGAAACCATTGCCTGCTTGTGCAACACCAGTAACGCAAGGCATGAAAGTCTTTACGCATTCTGCTAAAGCAGTAGAAGCGCAACGTTCTGTAATGGAGTTCTTGTTAATCAACCATCCATTGGATTGTCCAATTTGCGACCAAGGTGGCGAGTGTCAGTTACAAGACTTAGCAGTGGGTTACGGTAAATCTGAATCCCGCTACGACGAAGAGAAGCGGGTGGTATTTCATAAGAATGTTGGACCGCTCATCTCGATGCAAGAGATGTCACGTTGTATTCATTGCACCCGTTGTGTACGTTTTGGTCAAGAAGTGGCTGGCGTGATGGAATTGGGTATGGTCAATCGTGGTGAACATTCAGAAATCACTACCTTCCTTGGTCAAACGATTGATTCAGAGCTCTCTGGAAACATGATTGATATATGCCCAGTAGGTGCATTGACCAGCAAGCCATTCCGCTATGCAGCCCGCACTTGGGAATTGGGCCGTAAGCGCTCAGTAAGTCCGCACGATAGTCTTGGTGCGAACACTACTGTTCAAACCAAAGCAAATAAAGTCATGCGTGTCGTTGCTTTAGAAAACGAAGCCATCAATGAGTGCTGGATTAGTGACCGCGATCGTTTTGCCTATGAAGGTTTAAATAGTGCAGATCGTTTAACTAAACCAATGGTGAAGCAGGGCGGCAAGTGGTTAGAAACAGATTGGGAATCTGCCTTAGATTACGTGGCACATTCACTCAAAACGATTTCTGCTGAGAGTGGTCCTGAAGCAGTGGGCGCTTTAGCGCATCCTATCTCTAGCTCTGAAGAGCTTTATCTTCTTCAGAAAATGATTCGTGGCTTGGGCTCAAACCAGGTTGAAACCCGTTTACGTCAAACTGATGTGAAGGGTGCAGCCGCAGCCCCATGGCTCGGTATGACAGTGGCTAAATTAAGTGAACTTGATCGTGCCCTGGTTATTGGTAGTTTCTTACGCAAAGATCAGCCAGTGATCGCAGCGCGTTTACGTACAGCGACTAAACGTGGTTTAGTAGCACATCGTATCGACGCCGGTGGCGATGATTGGTTAATCCCAGCCGCTGCAAGTATTGCAGCAACACCAAGTAATTGGGTAAGTGCCTTGAGTGAAGTTGCGCTAGCGGTAGCTAAAGCCAAATCGGTTTCGGCTCCAACAGGTACTCTTAGCTTGCCGATCTCTGCAGCAGCTCAGTCAGTTGCCGATAGCTTGCTTTCTGGTACGACAACAGCGGTATTACTGGGCTCTGCTGCGATTGCCCATCCTCATGCAAGCGATTTACATGTATTAGCGCAGTTCATTGCTGAACAAACTGGTGCTACCTTAGGCTTCTTGCCGGTAGGTGGTAATGCGGTTGGTGCTGGCTTGGTCGGTGCAAACGGCGCTGGCGTGGATTCAGTTCTATCTGGCGATCGCCGTGCGGTACTCTTGATGAATCTTGAGCCAGATAGTGATTTACCAAATCCGGAGCAAGCACGCGCTGCATTGGCTAAGG
>Ga0194059_1001354_pt1 | contig 10558 bp, 23 predicted proteins | sample SepL6211m_MetaG_FD_163426 | JGI IMG/M metagenome (GOLD analysis project Ga0194059, IMG submission 163426) | Anoxic zone freshwater microbial communities from boreal shield lake in IISD Experimental Lakes Area, Ontario, Canada - Sep2016-L626-11m | ecosystem: Environmental > Aquatic > Freshwater >... | reverse complement strand
CTTCAATGATTGATATTAACCGAAAGTTTTTTCATTTATCGTTCGCACCTTTCACAGTGACATTGGTAGCACCGAGTGGAGTTGGTGAAGACATCACTCAGACTGTTTTGACGCAAGCAGGAATCACCACAGCAACCTACAATGGAACTGCTCATATTGATGGAAGTGCTTATCCGAAACCAACAATAAAAATGACAGTAAAGGCCGCTTCCGCTATGACAGCAATTAGTTTTCAAAACAACGGTGATAAAGTTGTACTGACAAACGCATTAGTTCTCAATGATGTTGTTATTTTTGATTGTGCAAATAAAAAGGTTACGCTCAATGGTGCTGAAAAAGATTATACTGGAATTTTTCCTGAGTTTATTATTGGAGACAATGCTTATCAATTAGCAGTCACTCGAACCACTGGTACAATCGATTTGGAAATCTCATACGCTAAAAAATACTTATGAAAAAACGGTATCTTTATAAAATTTATAGCAAGACTGGTACGTTCATCACTACTTGGAAAGACGTAGTGAGTGAAGTATCGTTCAATCAACCCATCAACAGTGGGTTTTCTGAAATGAAAGTTTCACTCGCACGAACTGTGAGTAATTTTGGTGAGGGTCTTGATGTTGCTTATGGAAATATCGTAAAAGTAATTTGTGTTGATGGAGATTCAGGACAGTCCGGAGTTCAGGTTTATAGTGGATTCATCGCAACCTATGAACCAGTAGTTGATGGTTCAAAAGAGACAATCGAAATTACATTGATGAGTTGGTGGTGGGAGACAAATAGATATTTGCTCGAGGGTAATGGGAGTGGGATTGATTCTCTCATTTATGGAAACGGTTATGGTGCAAAAGTTACATCGAATATGACCACCAATGCTTTGCCAACGCCTTTCGTAGCAAGTGCAAGTTCAACGACTGCTGGGTATGACGCTTTTCGTGCTTTCAATGGAGTAAAGACTACTGAAAATCCGTGGGTTAGTGCAGTGTTGCCAGCTTGGTTGAAAATAGATTTGGGAGCGTCAGGTGCTAAGGTAGTTTCAAAATACAATATCACTGGTAGGAGTTTAGCCAATGTGAATCAAAACCCTAAGAGTTGGACACTTGAGGGAAGTAATGATGATACAAACTGGACAGTGCTCGATACAGTGACAAACGAAACGAGTTGGATTGACCTCGAGACACGAAGTTTTTATTTTGATAATGATACCGCTTACAGATATTACAAAATAAACATCACCGAAGTTAACGGAACGACTTTGGCCGCAATTCAAGAATTGGAATTGATTGAGAGCGGTACGTTTTCTCGAATAGGAGCAACCTCAATAAAATACTTGTCTCAAGACCCTACAAACATTTTGAAAGATGTGTTGGACAAATTTGTTGCTCAGGGTGGAAAGTTGGATTATGGAGTTGGTACAGCAGACCTTACAGCAACAGTAGTTTCATACTTATTCAATACGAATACGGTTCAAGAGGCTTTGCAAAAAGTAATCGAATTATGTCCGATGGATTGGTATTTCAGAATAGGAGCTGACGATTTGGTTTATCTCAAATTAAAAGATACGAATATAAATCACAAGTTTCACCTCGGTAGAAATGTCACTTACTTTCGTCAGGAAAAACGCTTGGAAAATATCGTTAATTATATTTATTTCAAGGGTAAGGACTTTTTCAAGAAGTACATCAACAGTGGATCTGTGACAGCATACGGTAGGTACACTCAGAAAATTGTTGATGAGCGAGTTACGAATGTTGCAACTGCTGACATTATGGCAAATGTGGTTCTGACAAAAATGCAAAGCCCTGAAATTCGTATCACGATTCGAGTGATTGATAACAACGGTGGAGATGGACGAGGTTATGACATCGAATCAATCAAGGTTGGAGACACGTGCAAGATATTCAATGCAACATCAAAAGCTGACAACCTATGGGATAGCATTTTATGGGACGTTGATAGTTGGGATTATGACATCACGAATACTGCTGGATTGATTTTGCAGATAATGAAAGTCGACTACCACCCTGATTATGTGGAGTTGGAAATCTCGAATAGGCAAGCAGATATGAGCAAAAGAATCGAGGACATCAACAGAAATCTTGTTGATACTCAAACAGCAAATAATCCAGTAATACCTCAATAATATGTTAGGAATTTGTAGCAATTGTGGAACACAAATAATGGACTTGAATCAAAGGGGTCAAGATAGACTGCTTACGAATTATCGAGACCATATAGTTGAGCTCAGTAACGGCACATTGATGAGAGTTGGAGTTTGTGTGAACTGCAAAGAATTATTAGTTGCAGGAAAAAAAGTAAAAGAGACTGCTGACAAAATAATGGAAAAACACAAAGAGTATTGGAGAAACGATGAACACGCTCCGAGAGGATTCGAAGACTTTTCAATCACAGACCCAAACACCGATGAAGATAAGTTTAGAAAAAAGAGGGGTGATAAAATTGTTAAAGAGGAAAAGAATTTGCAGAAACAAAAAGATGATTTTAATTTGTGGGAAAAAGAAGAAAAGAAAAACAAGGTTAAAAAGTAATCAAAAAAAATTATGTCTTGGGCAAGTATTACATACACGTTCTCGCCATCAACAATGGCAAAATCTAGCGAAGTTAATCAGGACTTTAGCGATGTTGTTGCTGGTCTGAATAAGGCTATGCCGAGTGGTGGAATAATCGCTTGGGCTTATTCGATTGCTTCAATACCGACAGGTTGGTATTTATGTGATGGAAACAATGGAACTCCAAATCTTGTAGGTCAATTTATTCAAGGAGCAGGAAGTGGATATGCAGTTGGAGCAACTGGTGGATCGGCTATGAAAACATTGTCTATTGCAGAATTGCCAATACATAATCACGGTGGAACAACTGGTACGGATTATCCTGACCACGCTCACACTATTGATATGACAACCACAGTGCAATCATCTCACGGTCATCATACCTACAACATACCTGCAAACTCACCAGCTGCAACAGTTGGTGGACAATATACTGGATATGGAGCAACTGCCAGACATCAGCATAGTATCCCATCTCAGGGCAGTGGAACTGCTTTCGATATGAGACCACCATTTTACACATTAGCATTTATAATGAAATCGTAATGATACCAAATACATTTACACCAGCAACAACAGTTTTAAGTGCGAAAGTTAATGAGAACTTCGCTGTTTTAGGTGCGAGTGGAATTATTCAGATGTATGGTGGATCGGCCGCACCGACAGGTTGGTTGATGTGCGATGGTTCAAGTAAATTGAGAAGCGATTATCCTGACTTGTTTGCAGTTATTGGAGTTCTCTATGGAAGTGCAGACGGTACTCATTTTAATGTTCCTGATTTTCGTGGAAGAGTTGGAGTTGGAAAAGACGCAACGACTGAGTTCTTAACTCTCGGACAAACAGGAGGTGAAAAATTACACGCCTTGACGATTGCAGAAATGCCGACCCATTATCACACTGTTGATCCGCCAAGCACTGCGTCTGGTGGACAGACAGCAAACCATAGACATACCTCAGGAAACTATGCGTCAGGTGGAAATGCTATCGGATATTCACCATCGGCCGCATATCCTCACGGTGACGCAAATTATTGGAACTGGAACAACCCATCACGCTCAGGATATTTTGACGCAGACCACGCCCACTGGACAGACATCGCAAGTTTCAATTCAGGAAGTACTGGTGGAGCTGGAAGTCCAACGCATAATAACTTACAACCGTATTTAACAATTAACTACATCATAAAAATATGATTATCCAAGTTGAAATCTCAGATGAAAATTATCAAAAAGTTGTCGACTCAATTTGTTTGACCAGACATTATCAGGAGCTTGTAGATGATGGCTCAGGATTAAATGTGATGATTGAAAATCCTCAAACAAAAGATGAGTTTGTTGTAGAGACAATCAAGAAAATGATGAGTGAAAGTATTATGCTAGCAGACAGTATGGTTCAACGCTCAGTAGTTTTGTAAATCATTAAAGGTCGATAAAAATAAAAATTATGAGTGGAGAACATAATTGCAATCAAGGTAGGCAGTTCGATGAAATAAAAAAACAGGTCTCAGGAGTGAAGAGAGATTTGGACGAACACCGAAAAATTCAACAGGAGCAAGACGAACAGAGGGAGTTGCACCGAAAGGCTCAACAGGAGCACGACAAGTTGATTGACGACAAACTGAATCAAATCAGTCAGCAGATGAGCAACCTTATTGAGTTGAACACTGATGTGAGCAACATTAAAATTGCGTGGAAAGTAGGGAAAAGCGTTGGCTATAATATCACGAAGTTCATAATCGCTATGACGGTTATTCTTGGTGCTATTTGGGCTTTACGAGATTTTTTCACGAGAAAATAAGGAGGTTCAAAATGAAACGTGCGAAGTGGTTTGCAAAAACATTAGTATCTCACGCACTTGGAATGAAAAACAAGTGGGTATGTGCTCAATGTGATGGAAAGGTTTGTCATATTTTATTACCCCTAAACGAAGCACCAAAAAATGGTGAGTGCAAGGAGGAGTTATGAAACCAGTTGTTATTTTTTGTACTTGTGGACGAGTTAAGAAGTTCGGTGAGTGGATTGTTCCGACAGTGGGTCAACTCCAAGCACTGAACAATGGAACGTACACTCGAGATTATCAGACCTGCACACCCTGTGCTACAAAAAAAACAATCAACAAATCATTTTTCAATGCAACGTAGAAAAGTTATGCGGAGAGCAGGGAAACCTTGCGATTGCCAAAAGCGATTGCGTCCTGCTCCTCCGCACCATCTTTCAGCATATAGTTCCCTACTGCTGTATGCTGAAAAATGAGTAGTCTCGATTACTCAGTTAATTTTCTAACCAAAATCTTATTTGTAAAATCCCTACAACTGAGAAAAAACTGTTGCTCTTGTTGATCTGTTTGATTGTTTTGTTCCTATTGGGAACTTACAAGGCCATAGTCTCAATATCAAAACTAGAACACAAAAAGACATCGGTTGAATTAAGGTCAGAGTCATTTAATCAAGTAAAAAAAATACGCCAATGAAAAAAATCAAAAACATTGTAAAACAACTGAGATGGGATAAGAGCAATGGTTCAATGAAGAAAGGAGACATTGACCTCATTGTAATCCACCACGACGCAGAAACGAGGCCTGACAGGTATTCTTCACTGACACGATACCAAAAGGAAGCAAGCTATCACGCTTCGAAAGGTTGGGGTCATATCTCATACCATTTCAGCATTGATAATGTTGGTGACATTTACCAATGTTTGCCTGAAACTGAAATTGCTTTCCACTGTGGGGTATATTCGAAAAACATCAAATCCATCGCAATCAAACTCGATGGAAATATGGAAGTTCAAAAGCCGACACCTGCTCAAGTTCAATCCCTCAAAGACTTATTGGTATATCTCACAACAAAGAGGCCAGACTTGCCTAAGGTCGTAAGGTCGAGTGTGCAAGGTCATCGAGATATTAAGAAAACCGCTTGTCCGGGGTTGAATCTCTATCCGTTAATCCATAAGTTTTAAGGGTATGACAAAAAAAGAATTTCAAGGAAAAATTTATCGCAATCTTGCGAGTAAAAAATTCCAAGCATTGATAGCCTCAGTATTACTATCAATCAGCACAGCAATCGCACAAGGAATCACGTGGCAACAGGCTCAGTTATCCGTGATAGTTTTGATAGCTGGATATATCAGCGTTCAAGGATATATCGACTATACCAAAGCAAAGAAGTAAAATCAGACTCGAAATTAAGCAATAAAAAGCAACCTCAAAAGGGTTGTTTTTTACTTTATATAAGGGATAAAATGCACTTATGCACATTATCATCTTATGTCATCACTTGACAAAGGATAACAACTGTGATAAGCTAGGGATAGGTGAGGAGAAAACAAGGAATTTTTATAAAACAAGCCTTTCGCTTTTCTCTTCACCTAAAAGACTTTAATTAAAATAACTGTTGTTGGGTGAAACGACAACAAAAAAATGAGTAAAAAAGAAGCATTGAAAAAGTTGAATGTTTTAATCGACAATCTAATTATAAAAGGACTAACAACCCCAGCAAGAATAAAAGAGTTTCATCGCCTATGTGCCTTGCATACTCAATTACTTGCAGAGATTGACAGTCGAAAATAAATGAAAAGTATCAGCGAAACAAGAGACCAATATAATAAGACCAGTAGAAATTTTTTAACACCTGAGCAAATAAGTGTGCAGTTTGGAAAAGGATTCGTAGTTGAATTGTCAGCAGGTAAGGATATGGATAACAAAAGATGTTGGGGAGTTACAGTTCTTGAATCAGGAGTTGACTATATGTCCTCAACAGGTGAGGGTCAATTATTCAAGAGTTATGCAACAGCACGTAGGTATTACAATGAGTTAGTAGCAAAGTACATATAATTTTTTCAATAAAAAACAATCGTATGAAACTAATGAACAAAGGGCTCGAAGCAAGGTTTAAGAAAATCGGTTCTCAAGATGGAAAAGGTGAAGAGGCAATCGTAGTAGTAAAGTATTTTAATCCAGCAGGTTCAGGAACTTGGTACGCAACCGAGTATGAACCTGAGAGCAGAATCTTTTTCGGATATGTTTCAATCTTCGGTGATGAGTGCGATGAGTGGGGAAGTTTTGCACTCGAAGAGTTGGAGACTTTCAGAGGTGGGTTCGGATTGGGAATCGAAAGAGACCTACATTGTGGAGAGCTACCATTGAAAGATTTTAACATTAAGAGCTTGCAATAATATGACAAAAGCAGAAGCAATCGAAAAACTTTTCAAGAGTGTTTATGGAGCTATGATTGATGTCGACAATCAAGAGCTAACAAAAGATGAAATTGCAGTGACAGTTTTGAAGACGGTAAATCATTTTATAGTTAACGAATAATTTTATGAAAAGTTTATCAAAAGAATTGAAAAAAAGATGTGTTATTTGTGGACGTGAATTTACTGGTTGGGGTAACAATGCTGAGCCAGTGAAAAAGGGATTATGTTGCGACACTTGCAACGACAATATAGTTATCCCTGCTCGATTCTCTAACAAACCTAAAAAAATAAAGAGATGAAAAAAGTAAAATCAATCGCACACTTGAAAGAGTTGGCTCAAGCCGATGACAACGGTGCAGATGTATCAATACTTTTAGCAGGTGGAATTGTCCGGAGTTCGAAGCAGATATGGTATGACCCCAAAACAAACAAGTTTAGTGTTTTCAGTTCGATAAGTGGAGACATCAATTCAATGACCGAAGAGCAGTTGGGAATCTTCACGAATGTCATTGAGGCAATCAAAAAAGGAGTTTTAATTATAAACGAATAATTTTATGTCAAAAGCAATCATAAGAAAAATTGAAGAGGAGTTGAAAACACTTCGAGAATATGACGAGGGCAGAACTTTTGAAAATCAGTATATGCAAATTGATGAGCTGGACTTTGATGAATATGACAACGCATTGTTCGACGCAGGAATGAGACACGGTCTCAATACTGCAAAACTTTTAATTCTTAAAGAGGATAAAACAAAAGTATGTCAAAAAATATAGAAAGTGATGTTGATTATACGAAAGACGCAACCGACTTTGAAGAGACTGAACGAGGTTGGTGGGAACTCGAAGTGACAGGGATTGTTGATCTGTCCGAGGATAGCAGACAGCATATCGCTGATATGATTGCTCAGGGGTACACAAGTGGTGAGATAATTCAATAATTATAATTTTATGACAAAGAAAGAGCTAATCGAAATTGTAGAAAAAAAATTGCCTGAACTCAAAAAAGCAGTAGCACAGGCAAAGAAAAAAAACACGGTCATATTGATTCATCAAGACGCTTTCGCTGTTGATTATCAGAATGAGGAACTTTTATTGTTAGGTATGGCTGTAAAATACTTCGGTATTCACGAAGTAAAGTTTGAGATAATCGGTAAAAATAGAGAAACCCTTAAAAAATAAAATTATGAGAGCATTAACTTTTGCACAAAAAACCTTATTGAATAAAACGATGTTGGAAAATGAACCAACACCAAACGAGAAGTCGATGTTTGGAAATGAGAATGTTATCAGAGGGTATGAAAATTTGCCTGACGAAGTTTGGAATAAATTAGTTGAGATGAATGACACCGAAATACTGCACCAAGAAGTGAATCGTTTTATAAGTGATTGGAGAATGTCGAGGTTGAAGTAAATCGTCAACACTTGACAAAACATAACAGACCTGCTAAAATTAAGATAGGTTAATAAATTAAAACAAGGTTTTGGGTGAAAAGCCACAACAAATGTGAGCATACAACAAAAAATCGTTTCCAAGAGAAAAGAGATTGTTGAGAAAAGAGCCAAGAGAAAAGCAGTAGCCCTTATAATCATAGGGCTACTCGGTGGGATAGGTTGGACATATAGTGTATTCACGCTGAAAATGCTCTCTGACGAGTTATTTACAGTGAGAACCATCACAATATCCAATGCACAGGCAAAAACCTCTCCTGAGGCCGAATCTGTTGAATCCAGTCCTCTCTGTGGCTTGAAAGATGTCGTTTGTGAGGGTGAGTACCCCGAAGAAGCTAATTTTACAACTTATAACGCTGAGGTTGGACAGACTGACGCTGACCCCTACACTATGGCGAGTGGACGCAAGGTGTACGAGGGTGCAGTAGCGAATAACTGTCTGTCGATCGGTTCGAGGATTCAACTTGAGACAGGTGAAATCCTGACGGTTGAAGACCGAATGAATAAGCGTTATGATTGCGACCACTTTGATGTTTTCAAGTGGGATAAAAAAGACAACTTCAAAAAAGACCTCAAGTTCAAAAAAATATGAACAGCAAGATAATTGCGACAACTTGGAGAACAGCAGGGTTGAATAGTTTTGGTGGAGTGCTCCATCAAGACGAAATCACAAAAAAGTATATGGGTCATTTTGGGCTGATAAGTGGTGGAATGGACGAGCACTATGACGCAGTTATGATTATGAACCGAGGGTTTAAGTTGAGTTATGAAGAGGCATTAGCATTTTTTCCGAATGAGATGATGGACATAATGCAAGACCAGTATAAGTATTAAAATTTCAATAGGTATGGCTAAGAAAAGAATCAAAATCGAGGGTGACGGTTGGTACTCACTTGTAGAAGCGTTTGAAATCGTTTCGAGTGAATTGCCAATTAAGGACTTCCGAACACTCCGAGCGTATGTTGACCGAAAAATGATTAAGGCAACCACGTTTGGAACTGGAAAAGCGAAGAGGTATCATCTTCGTGGCAAGCATATTATCGAATTTATTGCCAAGTTTGAAGCAGGAGACTTTCACAAGTAGGAATGTTATCACTTGACATAACTTGTCACCTGTGATAAAGTGGAAATATAACTAAATAACTTTCTTTCACCTGTATGCAAAAAAACAAGACAGTGAAGAAGTCCACTGTAAAAAAGACTTCAAAGAAAGTTGTTGAACCAAAAGAGGAAATGGTCTTGATGACCAGTCCTGTTGATCGGTCTCAACAATTCATAGTAGCGAGTGAACTTGAAGACGATAAACTGATTGAAGCTGAAATCACTGGACAAGCGATGAAGCATTATGTTTATACGTTTACTCAAGATGGCAAGCCAGTTTCAGGATTAAGTGTTGCAGGAGTAAACGAAACAGTTAGACTTCTTGCAAGGAATCCAAAAAGTGGTTCAAAAATTCGAATTGTTCCAACATCACTGATTATCAGTCGAGATGTTGTTTATAATGGTGAAAAAGGAGTTGAAGTTTCAGTTTATGCCGAGAATCTCATCAGCGGTGAGGGTGCTTTCGGAATAAAGTTTGAACCATATCAGAAAAAATCACGTAATGGGAGTTACAACAATTCCTTCGTAATTGAAAAAGCATTAAGTAAGGCCGAGCGAAACGCTAAAAGAAAATTGATACCTGAGAAGTCTGCTATTGAGATGATTAAAAAATTCACAACCCAGCAAGCGAATGTGAGACAACTTGCACCACCTCAATACCAACCACCAGTGAACAATACGCCAGTTATGGTGGATTATATTGGTAAGTTGAAGATTGCATTGTTTCAAGCAAGCGGTAAGAAAAAAGAGATGACCGAAATGCAAGCATTGGAATTATTGCTATCTCGAACAGGTATGCAATTCAATCACTTCAAAGATATTACTCAACAACAAGCGTCAGTCGCATTGGTTAAATTACTTAATAAATAAAAATATGGCTTTCAAAAAAACACCAAAAGTTAAAGTTCCTGATAAAGTGATAACTCTTTACGGTGGATCTGTGAAAATTGATTACTTCGACCGATACCATCAGTATTTTTTCGGTGATGAAAAACTGATTGGAGTTACGACAGTGACAGGATTGATTGATAAGTCTCGAGTATTGATGGCGTGGGCTACGAAAATTGCCAAAGAATATCTCTTGAATATCATCGACAGTAATGCGTATGTGACCAGTGCAGATATTTTGGTTGCAGTCACTCTTCACTCCAAGAGAACCAAAGAAGCAGGAGACAGTGGAACGCTAGTCCACGAATGGGCTGAGGAGTACATCAATGCGAAAGTCCGGAGCAGAAAAGATATTGCT
>Ga0194059_1001353_pt1 | contig 10564 bp, 10 predicted proteins | sample SepL6211m_MetaG_FD_163426 | JGI IMG/M metagenome (GOLD analysis project Ga0194059, IMG submission 163426) | Anoxic zone freshwater microbial communities from boreal shield lake in IISD Experimental Lakes Area, Ontario, Canada - Sep2016-L626-11m | ecosystem: Environmental > Aquatic > Freshwater >... | reverse complement strand
ATGCAATAGAACGTGCCGGTCGAGTTGATCGCCATCACGCGCTCCCACTCCGCATCCGTGACGTCGAGGGTGCGGAGCGAGTCGCCCGCGATACCGGCTGAGTTGACGAGAATGTCGAGGCCCCCGAAGGCTGTCTCAGTCGTGGCGACGGCCGCATCGACATCGGCAGAGCGCGTCACATCGGCGGCGCAGAGCACAACGTCGGGGCCAAGTTCGACCTTGGCCAAGGCAAGCTGCTCCTGCTTGAGATCGAGCAACGCGACCCGCGCACCCGCCTCCAGAAAGAGACGCGCGGTGGCCAGACCGACGCCACTCGCAGCGCCAGTGATCAGGGCTGTGCGCCCCGTAAAATCAAATGTGAGTTCAGACATGGGGGAATTCGTACCATGTCTGGTCTGACCAATCTAGAGCAAACGGTGCAAAACCCGCGTGCGGTTGCCGACGCTCACCGTTGTCGCGCGACGATCGAGGCGGCGTGCAATGAGATTGGCCGCGACCCAGCCACGCTGCGCATCACGCTGATGACGGCCTTCGTGCTCGGCCACGACGCAGCAACCCGTGAACAACGGGCGGCGCGTTCGCTGCGCTGGAAGAACGAGCCAAGTGACACGACGGCGTTTCTCGAGGCGAATACCGATACGTGGCTGATTGGCGATGCGGACACGATCCTCGCCCGACTCGCCGACTACAGCGAAGCCGGTATCGACGGTGTCTACCTTCAACACCTCGACCACCCCGACGATGAGGTGCTCCACGAGCTCGCCACCGATCTCCTACCGCGTAGTTAGACCCGCCAACGACCGCTACGGTTGGCACATGCGAGCGACCGTCAAACTCAGCGTAGGGCTGCTTGCTCTGCTGACACTTGCCGCGCTTGGTGCGGCACCAGCGATTGCCGACGCCAAGCCGACCGTTGGCATGCCCCGCACGATTGTGACGACCGTCGGCGAGACAAAGGGCTTGCGATTAATAAGCAATGACCTCAAGCACTTGCACTGGTTCTGGCTCCGCAAACCGAAGGCCTCGATTGCCCTCGCACTACCAACCGAAATGCTGCCGGAGAACGATGAGGCGGTCAACGGTCTATCTGGTCGTACAGGTGTCTACGTCACCGGTCGATCCGCCGGAACGACGAGTGCGATGCTTGGCTATTTTACGGCGGACAAACAGCGGCTCCTCAAGACCGTTTTGATTCGCATCACCGTGTCCTAGCCTGGATCGGCGACGAGTCGTCTCCGCGACCAGCCGGCGGTCATCCGTGGATGCACCATCCTCCTGCATAGAAACGGGCAGCATGCGTCGCCGCGGATCAGGTTTACTTAACGACTGAGGCCCAATGACAAGCGTCTCCTTGGGTCACCAGCGTTGACGGTTCGATCGTACCTGGGCGGTGCTGTAGTCATACTTGTGCGACGAACGCTCACACAATGGTCATTTCTCCTGCCGTAACCACCCTGGTAGAACTGTAGGTCCGTCTGCGTATGCATAGTCGGAACCCGCTTTCGTATTGGCTGATGCGCGCTCAGGGTGCGCAGGCAGGGCCGCACTTGGATGTTCTTCGCAACCGCCAGTTCCGGAGCTACCTCGCGGCCAGCCTGTTCGAGTCGATTGGTTTTTGGTCCCAATTCATCATCGTTGCGTACGTTCTGATTCGCGATGGCGGCTCGGCGACCCATCTCGGTCTCGCAGCCGCTATCGCAGGCATCCCGGCAATCGTGTTGACGTTCTACGGTGGTGCAATCGCCGACCGCATACCACGGCGCCTGATCGTTGTCGGCGCTGAGTTGATTCTCGCTGCGAATGCCTTTTCACTGGCCATCCTCGAGGCCACAGGCGAGCTGACCTTCACGATGATCTACCTCTCGATTGGCCTTGCTGCAGTGACCTCTGGTTTTGGCATGCCCGCCCTCATGTCGATCGCTCGCGACCTGGTCGAACCCGACCAACTTGCCTCGGCGATCTCGCTGGACTCCCTTAAGCGAAATTCGACAAAATTGATTGGCCCGGCACTCGGAGCTGCGGTGCTCGGATTGGCGGGTGCCTCTTGGGCATTTACCCTTGCCGGACTGGCCTTCCTTAGCTTCGCCATTGTCGTACTGGGCCTGAAGTTCAATCAGCGCCTCGCCACAGGGAAGCGGCGAACTCTTACCGACATCCGTGAGGCGTTCGACACCGCCATCGCGGACCCACGGATAGGTGCCGTACTGCTGATTATCGTCGGCGTTGGCCTGTTTGGAATCAACGAGATGGTGATGTGTCCTCTCCTCGCACGCAACGTCCTCGGAGCAGGGCCAGAAGCGTTTGGTTTGACCGTGAGTGCCGCAGGCGCAGGTTCGATTATTGGCGGCATCGTCTCGCTGTGCTTACCCTCTGTGACGATGCGCCGCGTTGTGGTCAGCGCTGCCGGACTCGCAGTTTCGCTCGTCGCAATGGGCCTGGTTGGTGATATTCCTCAAGCCACGTTGCCGCTCCTCGTCATCTGGGGATGCTTCGGAACGCTGATGCTGACGGGGGCGAGTGCGCTCCTTCAGGCCCTCACTCCAGCCGAACTCGAGGGCAGGATGATGTCGTTTTATGCGCTTGGCATCATGGGCACCACGCCACTCGGTAGTGTCCTCCTTGCTGTACTCGTCGCCCATTCCGACATCGAAATTGGGCTGATGATCTTTGGCTTCGCAAGTCTGGCGTGCGTTAGCGTCGGACTTGTCTACGTCGTCCGCCGCAAGGCGTGGAAAACCAGCGTAAGCCAACGACTCTGACGAACATCACCAAACGTACTGATCAGCCACTGACAGCGACGCCGTCGCTGATTTGAAACTGGTCACGCCCAGCCTTTTTAGCGGCGTACAAAATCGCATCCGCAGCACTGTAGATCTCTTCCCACGTCGTCGCACGATCGCGAATGACCACTCCCCCGATCGATGCAGTCGTACCGTGGCGGAGTTCCGGCGGCGCACTCGCAATCGCGACTCGCACCCGCTCACAAATGTCGGCGAGTGAAGCGGCATCACAATTGGGGAGCAAGACACCAAATTCGTCACCCCCCAAACGCGCGACACGATCTCCATCCCGTACAGCCGCAGACATCCTGCGAGCAGCGGCAACTAAGACGTCATCTCCAGCCTGGTGGCCGAGCGTGTCATTGACCTCCTTAAAATGATCAAGGTCCAGCATGATCACGGCGAACGGAACGTCCTGACTGCGCGTGCTCGCGAGCATGCGGTTGACCTCTTGGGTCAATGCGGCACGATTGGCGAGACCCGTCAGCGCATCCGTGAGTGCGCGCCGTGATAACGCGTTTTTGACAGCAATCTCAGCCAAGGCCACAGAAACGTTCTCGAGCCGCGGTAAGACCGGATTGCCCTCGCTGTCGATTTCGCTCGCCTCGCTCGGTGTCGACGCCGGGATAGTCACGGAGAGCAGCCCAAACTCTTCGGTCGCCGTCTTGATGGGAAGGCAGATGGTCGTAGCCTCCGACGATACGTGTCCGCAACGCTGATCAGCCAAAGCACTCGGCCGAGTGGTGTGCGGTACGCCGTGAACCAGCGCAAGGCAGCGCTCTCTCGGAAGCACGTCTCCCTCGGCCAACGTCTCGGCACTAATCTCCACGAGATTGCCATGCGTCGCGGAGTCACCATAAAAAGCGACGGTTGCACCCGGCTTGAGATTGCGAACTGCAGTTCCAATCGCCAGCAATGCTTCGCTGAGATCATCACTCTCGAGTACGGCACGGACAGCACTTGATGTCGCGAGAGGGGCAAACTCGATGCGTCGCTCGCCTGGCATCACCTCGCGCGCGCTCGCATAGATGTGGCCTGACACGGGATCGAAGCGAGCACTCCAACTCAGTCGTTGCCACCGTCCAGTCATGGTCGACTGACGGTTTTCGAAGCCAACAAGAGGAGCGCCACCCTCCACAGCAGCAAACCATTCGCGCGTTGCCTCGCGATCATCTGGGTGGACAAGTTCGAGCCACGGCGTCGCGAGCAGGTGGTCTTCTGGCCAGCCGAGCGATTCCATCCAGCGCGGGTTTACACGAACAAAAGAGCCACTCTCAATGATGCAGGCCAAATCGAAGGTTTGCTCAAAAAAATCTGGCGACTGGGCGCTGGTATTGGTCCCAACAATATGATCAGCATTCATACGGCGAGCAGCATACATTTACGAGAGATCCAATTCGACCCATGCCCTCAAACGAGTCGCAACACGGATCGAACGAATCGCTTTTTCACTCCACTCTCCCATCTGCAATGCTCACCACATGACAGAGCGCTTTCTCGTAACCGGCGGCCTCGGCTGCATTGGCGCGTGGGCCGCCCACGAACTCCTCGCTGAGGGTGTTGAGGTCGTGATCGCCGACCTCGGAGCGTCTGACCACCGTCTACGCAACCTTGTCGGTGATGCCCCAGCAGGCCTGACGCGTGACCCGCTCGACATCACCGACCCCGCAGCCGTGATGGCCTGCTTCGCCAAACACGAGCCGACGCACATCATCCATCTTGCTGCACTCCAGGTGCCGTTCTGCAAGGCCGATCCGGTTGGGGGCGCCAGCGTCAACGTTGTTGGTTCGATCGCGTTGATGGAGGCGGCCGTTGAGTATCTCGGCAACAGCACCTTTACCTACGCGAGCTCGGTTGCGGCCTATGGCGGTGAGGACGAGCCGACCGTCGACGGCACGGCCGCTGCCGATCCACAGGGCAAGCCGCACACGCTCTACGGCGTCTACAAGCGAGCCAACGAGGATTCGGCTGGCGTCTACCACGCCGATCGTGGCCTCTCGTCGATTGGTCTACGCCCCTACATCGTCTACGGCGTCGGTCGCGACCAGGGCGTGACCTCCTCACCGACCTCCGCGATGCTCGCTGCCGCCCGCGGCGAGGCGTTCCATATTCCCTTCGGCGGTCACGCGGTCTACCAGCACGGTCGCGATGCAGCCCGGGCGTTTATCGCCGCGGCGCGCTGCGACCACGACGGCGCAACGGTCCTCAACCTGCCTGGCGATGAGGTCTCGATGGACGAGATCGTGGCGTCGATCCGAGCCGTGCTCCCAGCCGCCGAGATCACCCTTGACGACGTACAGCTGCCCTTCCCCCCTGCCGTCGATTCGACCGACTTTGCCCGCGTCGTCGGCACTGTGGAGCGCCATGCGCTAGCGGACGGCGTGGCCGAAACGATCGAGCGCTTCCAGGCACTCATCGTCTCGGGTGCCGAAATCGTCCCACAGCGCTAGTTCAACAAAGCGTTCACCTAGTCGTCACCCGGCGCGCGTCGCAACTGCTTGCGTTCAGCCTGCCGCTGCTTGCTCTGCAAGCGCCGCTCGCGACTGCCTTTGGTTGGCGCCGTCGAGACGCGACGAGGATCGACGCGCAACGCATCCTCCAAAACGCGCAGCATGCGCTCTTCGGCGGCGCGCCGATTGTCGGCCTGCGAGCGACGCTCGCCCGCCCGCACCACCACCATGTCATCGACGATGCGCGCGCGCAATCGGTGCCGCACACGCTGCAATTCCTCGGGCGTCAGCTTGATCGCCGATAGGGGCAAGCGCAACTCGACACGCGTCTGCACACGATTGCGGTGCTGCCCGCCTGGGCCAGATCCCGTCGAGGTGCGCAGCTCCGCCTGCTCGATCGGAACGTATCTACCATCAGCCAAACGCATGACCTAAATACAGCACATGCACGCACCTGCCGTGTCGGGCAGGTCGTGCCCGACACGGCCGCCCGCCTGATCTGGCCGATTAGGCGTAGAGTGGAACAAAAGGGAGCAGCCGCATGATTGGTACTTTGGTCGGTGTTGCAATTGGTGTGATTGTGCTCGTCCTGGTTGGGAAGATGTCGATTCGAATCGTCACCCAATACGAGCGCGGCGTACGGTTTCGGCTCGGCAAGGTGCGCTCGGAGCCATTCGAGCCAGGCCTCGTATTGCTAATCCCAATCGTTGATCGACTGCAGAACGTCTCGCTGCGCATCGTCACCCAGCCGATCCAGAGCCAAGGCATCATCACTCGCGACAACGTCTCCGTCGACGTTTCGGCCGTCGCCTATTACCGCGTCGTCGATGCCATCAAGTCGGTCGTCGCCATCGAAGATGTCAACTCTGCGATTGGTCAGATCGCCCAGACGACGCTCCGCGCTGTCGTCGGTCGGCACACGCTCGACGAGACGCTGTCGGAGACCGACCGCATCAACGTCAACATCCGCGAGATTCTCGACGTCCAGACCGAGGGTTGGGGCGTCGAGGTGACACTCGTCGAGTTGAAGGACATCCAACTGCCCGAGACGATGAAGCGCGCGATGGCGCGCCAGGCCGAGGCCGAGCGCGAGAAGCGCGCCAAGATCATCGCCGCCGAAGGCGAAGCGCTGGCCGCCGGCGAACTCGCTCGCGCCTCCGACGTGATGATGGCCCACCCGTTGGCACTCCAGCTACGCAACCTGCAGACCCTCGTCGAGATCTCCGTCGACAAGAACTCCACAGTCATCTTCCCATCGCCACTGATGAGCACAATCGAGGAGATCGGCTCGTTTCTCAAACGCGAAAAAGTGTCGTCGACCGACCTCAGTGCCCTGATGGAAAAGCTCGCGCCGCCTACCGATAAGTAGCCGGCCCGAACTAAAGAGACGCGTCGGGTGTACTAGAGGTGCCGCGTGGCACTCAGGCGTGCGGTTGTTTTCGGCGTGAAAGTTCTGATTGCGATCTTCATGCCGATGGTTTCCTGCGGCTGCCAGCCTGGCGTCAACCCTGCTGGCAGCCGCGGAAACCCGTTGGTTCGGACGAATCTGTGCGCAGTGCCCTTGCTCTTTAGCCCTTAACGCAGCGCAGTTGGAACTGCACCACAGTTGGATTCTTAGCCCGAGTGAGCGTGATCTTCACGCTGCCCGCGTTCTTGCCCTTGGTCGTCAGCTTCACGTCAACCAGCGAGCGGTTCTTCCACGAAAACTTATTATTAGCTGGAAACTCCTGAACGGTGTAGGAGAGCTTGCCCTTCCGAACCATGCCCGCCGGACAGGTACGCGTATCAGTGCGCGTGACGTTCTTCTTCATAGCGTACTCACGAGCCAAAAACGCCTTGCCCTTGACCTTGTCTACCGAGTCGATCGTCCGATCACGGACGCGTCCGGATGCAGCAGTTGCCCCGGCCCGGCCCTGAAACAAACGCCTTCCCCACACTCCGTTGACACATGCGATCGCAGCCTGCCAGCCGCCATTGCCGCCCCAGTTCGCCACACTCGCACCGCCGGACCCGTACACGGCGCTGGGGTTGCTTCCCTGAGTGACAGATCCCCACCATATATCAGAAGAGAGGTCAGCGTCCCCACCGTTGCCCGTCTGCCAAGCAATTTGAAAAACTGAACTGGAGGAGCCGTCCGCAATCTCGTACCACGGGCCAGCGTTCACGTAGGACTGGCCATCAACGCTCCACGCCAGCCCAGACGCGCTGTCGTTGTTAGCACAACTGATCGCCTGATTCTGCGTCGCAGCCTCGTTAATCTGAATCCAACCAGTCACCGACTGCATGCAGGAGGTACCAAGCTCTGCCCCCGCCGCCAACGACGGCTCATATGTCTCCGCGGCATTACAGGCGCCTGAACCATTGTCACCCCACTGAAACGAGTTGGCCGACGCGCTCGATGCACCAACCGCGAGAGCGGCGACGGCGAGCAGGACGGCGCCAAGTACCGCGCGATCGCGAATGAACGAACGCATCTAGGACCTTCCGTGGGGGGAATTCTGCCGGCTACAGACACTCAGCCGCAATCTCTATTGACCCTAATGCATCAACAATCGAATTACTAGGGTGCGGCTTACAGCCCAGCACTCGGGCGAGCACTTAAGCATCGTCAAGGCTCGACGTCTCAGATAGGCACGCAGAAACCTGGGGGAGTTGCCTCGTGCGAGATCAGTACCCTCACGCTCCCTACTCACAGGCGGGAGGCGGGTAGGTGCGTTGCGGAGTGCTAATGCTTCTTACGGTTTGCCGCAGCGCAGCTGGAACTGCACCACCGTTGGATTCTTGGCCCGCGTAAGCGTCATCTTCACGCTGCCCGCATTCTTGCCCTTGGTCGTCAACTTCACGTCAACCAGTGAGCGGTCTTTCCACTTCGGCGACTCGTTGTCGGCCGGGAACTCCTGAACGGTGTAGGAGAGCTTGCCTTTCCGAACCATGCCCGCAGGACAGGACCGCGTATCAGTACGCGTGACGTTCTTCTTCACAACGTACTCACGAGCCAGAAACGCCCTGCCCTTCTTCTTGTTCGCCGAGTCGATCGTTCTGTCGCGGACGCGCACTTGCACTCGGGAAACCCGTTTACTTGATCCCTCACCGTTTAGACAAGCGAGGGCAGTCTGCCAGTGCCCACTACCACCGAAGTTTGTCACGGTCGCGCCAGCAGATCCGTACTGAGCGCTGGAATTACTCCCGACCGTAACCCCTCCGTACCAAGTCCCCATGGAGAGGTTCGCGTCCCCACCGTCGCCGGTCTGCCAGCCAACGTATGAGTCGGGTCCGAAAGTCAAGGGGTTAGTGCCGTTCGACGCCACGGAGTACCACGGGCCTGCGTTGTCGTAGGCCTGCCCATCGGTGCTGTACGAGAGCCCCGATGAGCTGTCGTTGTTAGAGCAACTGATCGCCTGATTCTGCGTCGCCGCTTCGTTGATCTGAATCCAGCCAGTCACCGACTGCATGCAATAGGTGCCAAGCTCGGCTCCACTCTGAGATGGGGACCAGGTTCCTTCGATCGCGGTGCATGTGCCCGAACCATTGTCGCCCCAGTTGGATGAGTTGGCCGATGCGCTCGATGCACCAACCGCGAGAGCGGCGACTGCGAGCAGAACGGCGGAAAGGGCCACGCTATTACGGATACCAGTCATGAGTTATTGCTCCTTAGCGCTTGCCGCAGCGCATCTGGAACTGCACCACAGTTGGGTTCTTGGCCCGAGTGAGCGTCATCGTCACGCTGCCAGCGTTCTTACCCTTGGCCGTCATCTTCACGTCAACCAGTGAGCGGTTCTTCCACTTAGGCGACTTGTTATCGGCTGGGAACTCCTGAACGGTGTAAGAGAGCTTGCCCCTCCTCACCATTCCTGCAGGACAGCTGCGGGTGTCGGTGCGAGTGACACCCTTCTTCAGGGCGTACTCTTGAGCCAGAAATGCCCGGCCCTTTGCCCTGTCGATCGCGTCAATCTTCTTATCTCGGATACGGACGGGGGCTGCACTTGCCCTTCCCAGAATCCCCTTCACCGTTGAGAACTTTTTGGGGTACTGAAAGCACGAGGTGCCGGAACACGGCATTTGGGTACCCCCTACGTTGAGACAGGCGAGCGCAGCCTGCCAGTTCCCATTTCCGCCCCAGTTCGTCACACCTGCCCCAGCGGAGCCGTATGTGTTAGTGGAAGCGTTCCCCAAAATGGGGAAAGAATCCCACAATTCAGAGCTGAGGTCAGCGTCTCCACCATCACCGGTCTGCCAGCCAGCGAACACGCCGGGCTGGGTTGAACCACTCGCCTCAATAACTGCTACTGCATACCACTGGGGATTGTTGACATAGGCCTGTCCGTCGAGGCTATAAGAGAGCCCTGGGGATCCGCCGGGGGCATTGTTCGAGCAGCTGATCGCCTGCTGCTGACTCGCACCCGCGTTGATCGAAATCCAACCAGTGACCGACTGCATGCAGTAGGTACCAAGTTCTGGATCCGCCGCCGTCCATTCCAAGTCTGCGTAATAAGCAGAACAGGTGTCTGAACCATTGTCCCCCCAATGATTCGAGTTAGCCGATGCGCTCGATGCACCAACCGCGAGAGCGGCGACTGCGAGCAAGACGGCGGAAAGAGCAGCGCGATTACGGATACGTGTGATGAAACTCGAAGCGATCATCCGCGCATCATTAGTGACCAACACCGCTTAGCGCAAGGCGCGTTTGCAACGTGTCTAGGTACCCCCACATCCACGTAGCCACGTCGAGTAAATGGCCGCCAATACGGTCAGGACCCTCAACGGCGAGGAGCCCCCAAGAGCCGTCATTTGCCTCAGGTAGGCACCAACGAAAACGGCCCCGGACTGACACGCCAGTCCGGGGCCTTTGTCGTTATCGGTCGTCGTCGCTCCGGAGGTGCTGGGAGCAGGCGGTGTCGCTGCTTACGTCGAGATCATCTTCTTTTCGACGCCAACGCCGGCCTCAATTGCACGCTGATACTCGAGCGGCACGATCGCGGAGTCCTGCAGGGCGATGCCCGTCGAGTCGAAGATCGTGATCTCCTCTGGCGACGTGCGGCCAGGGATTTTTCCGGTGACGACCTCACCAATCGAGCCAGCCAAGTCGTCCTCGGTGATCACGCCCTCCTTGAGCGGCACATTGATCTCGCCGTCGTAGCGACATTGGCGAATGTCGTCGACAAAGATGCGCGCGCCGACGAGTACGTCGGACTCGAGCTCTTGATCGCCATCCTTGTCGGCGCCGACGGCAGCGATGTGCGTGCCGGGCGAGAGCCACGCCTTCTTGATCAGTGGCTCACGGGCCGGGGTGATCGTGACGACGACATCTGCGCCGCGCACCGTGCTCTCGAGGTC
>Ga0194059_1001350_pt1 | contig 10579 bp, 10 predicted proteins | sample SepL6211m_MetaG_FD_163426 | JGI IMG/M metagenome (GOLD analysis project Ga0194059, IMG submission 163426) | Anoxic zone freshwater microbial communities from boreal shield lake in IISD Experimental Lakes Area, Ontario, Canada - Sep2016-L626-11m | ecosystem: Environmental > Aquatic > Freshwater >... | reverse complement strand
AAAATGTAAAAGCAATGATTTTTTTCATGGCCCTGTCCTTATTTATTCAGTTTGTCATACCAGAGCTCATGGTGCTCTTTAGCCCAAGTAGCATCAACATAACCAGTCTTCATGCCATCGATTGAACCTTGCATACCAATGGTACCGATATAGATGTGGCCCATTGCCATCGCGGACATTAATATTGCAGCGCTGCTATGAATGATATTAGCAATCTGCATGGTGCCCCGGGTGTACTCAATCGTCATAAATGGCACGATCATATCGAGCACGAAGCCTGATGCAGAAATGACCAATCCCAAGAAGGTCATGCCGAACCAGAACCAGAACTTCTCACCAAAGTTAAAGAATCCTGCTGGCACATGTTTGCCAGAGAAAATTCCACCGAAGGAAAGCAACCAGGCCATATCCCCTTTGCCGAATACATTCTTATGTGCAAAAAGCAAGAAGAAGATAACGATACAAATCGTAAATAATGGGCCAGTGAAGTTATGGATATTTTTGCAAACATTTAAGAATGAGCCATAAGCAACACCACCCATTAACGGCATTGCAAAATATTTGCCGTACAAAATGAGGAGGCCTGTAAAGGCTAAGGCTAAAAAGCTAGCCGCCATAGTCCAGTGAACCAAGCGATCAAAGGCGCTGAAGCGCTTAATTTTTACCCCTGACATTGGCTGATGTAACTTAATTGAGCCCTTGATGGTATACATCGCAATAACGCCAAAGAAGGCGAGTGCCAATAACCAGCCACCATAAACCGTAATCACACCATTACGAATCAAGCGCCATTCTTGACCGGCACGCTGAATCAAAACACTAGACTCTTTATCAGGGATGCTGACAGAGTTGTATGGATCACTATTAGCAGAGGTAAAAATAGATGGATTGGCAGGTTGGGACTGCGCCTGTGTGCCATTGGCCAAACTATTTGGATTCGCTGGTACAGACAAAGGTGGGATATCAACTCCGCTAGGAGAAGGCAAAGGCGCCATTGGCGCGCGCTCTGCATAACTCATTCCACTCGCTAGACTCAGCGACAGACCTGTAGCCACCACCAAAGTGCGTATAACTTTAGAGAATGATCGTTTCATACACATGTCCTTAAACGTTTTCGTTTTATTTATTGTTGTTTAGTTGATCACTTGACGCGACTGTATTCGTTTTGACCTTGCGTGCGCTTGTCAGTCGATTCAGCCCAACTGGCTTGATTGCCTGGAATCCAGTTTTTAGTCATAAACCCATTATTTGCACCCATATATGGAGCCACGTCTGGACGCTTGGCCACCTTGGCGGCAATTTCTGGAGGTTCAGAGCATGCAGCCAACAAGGTTGCTGCTGCAAAACACAAACCGAGAGTTCTGAAATTTAATTTCATTATTTAGCTCCTGGAATTTTTGCAGCAGGGGTTGGGGTTGGCGCTGGTGCATCTGGACCACCATACGCAGTAGTCCAACCAAATGCTTTAGACCCAGCGTACTTGCCGTATTTCTCACGCAAGCTGACACGCTGATTAAAGATGCCTGAGATGATGTCACTATCACCACCAATCAATGCCTTGGTAGAACACATTTCAGCGCAGAGTGGCAATTTGCCTTCAGCTAAACGATTACGTCCGTATTTTTCAAACTCTGCAACGCTGCCGTTCTCTTCTGGACCACCGCTACAGAAGGTACATTTATCCATCTTGCTTCGTGAGCCAAATGCGCCTTTGCTCAGGAACTGAGGTGCGCCAAATGGGCAGGCAAATGAACAGTAACCGCAACCGATACAGATGTCTTTGTCGTGCAAAACCACACCTTCATCCGTGCGATAGAAGCAATCAACCGGGCACACAGCCATACAAGGAGCATCACTACAGTGCATACATGCCACTGAAACTGATTTTTCCTGACCAATAATGCCGTCATTCACCGTTACCACACGGCGGCGATTGACGCCCCAAGGCACTTCATTTTCGTTTTTACATGCCGTCACACAACCGTTGCATTCGATGCATCGTTCTGTGTCACAGATAAATTTCATTCTTGCCATTGTGTTCTCCTGACTTTATTTTTTAAACTTAGGCAAATTTTTCGATTTGGCACATAGTGGTCTTTGATTCCTGCATCATCGTCACCATGTCGTAGCCATAGGTAGTTGCAGTATTGACTGCCTCGCCAAGTACTACTGGGGCTGCGCCCTCTGGATAGTATTTACGCAAGTCATTACCCTGCCACCAACCAGCAAAGTGAAATGGCACAAAGGCTGTACCTTGATCCACTCGCTCAGTAATTAATGCGCGCACCTTGATCTTGGCTCCTGTCGGGGACTTAACCCAAACATAATCCCAGTTCTTAATACCGCGATCTGCTGCAGCTTTCGGATTAATTTCTACAAAGTTTTCTTGTTGCAACTCAGCCAACCATGGATTGGAACGAGTCTCGTCTCCACCGCCCTCGTACTCAACCAAGCGACCAGAAGTCAGAATGATTGGGAACTTCTCATATAACTTCTGATTCAAATTGAGATCTTGAACAGTCTTATAGAGAGTAGGCAAGCGCCAGAAATTTTTCTTATCAGCAGCTGTTGGATATTTACGCATCATCGGAGCGTTTGTACTGTAAAGCGCTTCACGGTGAATTGGAATGGCATCCGGGAAGTTCCAGACGATCGCGCGGGCCTTAGCGTTACCAAATGGATGGCAACCATTCTTCATCACAACTCGCTGAATACCGCCCGATAAATCCGTCTTCCAATTTTTACCTTCAGCGAGTTTCTTCTCATCCTCAGTCAATTGATCCCACCAACCCAATTTCTTGACAAGGACATGGTCAAACTCTGGGTAGCCAGTTGTAATTGCAGAACCTTTGGAATAAGAGCCATCCTCAGCCAGAAGGTTCTTGCCGTCACGCTCAACACCAAAGTTCGCGCGGAAGTTACCACCACCCTCCATCAAGCTCTTGCTAGTGTCATAGAGATTTGGTGAGCCAGGATGTTTGATTGCTGCGGTTCCGTAGCAAGGCCAAGGCAAACCATAGTAATCGCCAGTAGTGTCGTAGCCAGTTACAGGATCAACACCGCCACGGGACTTCAAAGTCTTCGGATCAAATGTTGCCACCATTCTCATGTGCGCTTTGAGACGCTCTGGTGTCTGACCTGTGTATCCGATTGTCCATACGCCACGATTAATTTCGCGCAATATAGATTCAATCTCAGGCTCCCTCCATTGCTTTCCAGCAAATTTAGAATTGAGCATTTTGTAATTGACTGACAACTCTTTACCAAAACCCAAACGATCTGCGAATGCTTGCATGAGCACATGATCAGGAACGGATTCAAAGAGTGGGTCGATTACTTTTTCGCGCCATTGGAGTGAGCGGTTAGAAGCTGTAGCAGTTCCAACTGTTTCGAACTGCGTTGCTGCTGGTAATAAGTAAACGTTGCGATTCTTATTAACTGGATCGCCTTCTGCTCCCGGCATCGCCGCCATAGCTGCAGTAGCACTAGGATATGGATCAACTACAACCAAGAGATCCAACTTATTCATCGCACGCTTCATATCCAGACCACGAGTCTGTGAGTTAGGCGCATGCCCCCAGAAGAAAAGGCCTTTGACGTTAGTCTGCTGATCAATCATGTCGTTCTTTTCAAGAACAGCATCAACCCAACGTGAAACGGTAGTCCCAGACTTTTCCATCATGTCTGGTGCGTAACGACCTTTAATCCATTCGTAGTCAACACCCCACACAGTTGCGAAGTGTTTCCACGAGCCAGCTGCTAAACCATAGTAGCCAGGTAATGAATCTGGGTTAGGGCCTACGTCAGTTGCGCCTTGAACGTTATCGTGACCACGGAAAATATTAGTTCCACCGCCAGATTTACCAACGTTACCTAGAGCCAACTGCAATATGCATGAGGCACGAACCATCGCATTACCAATGGTGTGCTGGGTTTGACCCATACACCAAACAACAGTACTTGGACGGTTCTTGGACAAGGTTTCAGCAACTTGATACATTTGCGCTTCTGGAACACCGCAAGCCTCTTCTACGTTTGCAGGGGTCCACTTTTCCATGACTTCTTTACGGATTTCATCCATCCCATAAACACGGTCGTTGATGTACTTCTTATCTTCCCAACCGTTTTTAAAGATGTGATACAGGACACCGAACAAGAACGGAATATCGGTACCAGAACGAATCCGAACATACTGATCTGACTTAGCGGCAGTACGGGTGTAACGTGGATCTACCACGATGACTTTGCAACCGTTTTCCTTAGCGTGTAAAAGACTTAACATGGAAACGGGGTGTGCCTCAGCAGCGTTTGAACCAATATACATGGCTGCTTTGGAATTCATCATGTCGTTATAGCTATTAGTCATTGCGCCATAGCCCCAGGTGTTTGCAACACCGGCAACTGTGGTTGAGTGACAAATACGAGCCTGATGGTCTGTATTGTTCGTTCCAAAGAAAGAAACCCACTTACGGAGTAAGTAGGCTTGTTCGTTGTTGTGCTTAGATGAACCAATAAAGAACATGGCATCCGGAGAATATTTCTCGCGAATGCTCTTCATCTGTGCAGTAATTTCAGTTAAAGCTTGATCCCAAGAAATACGTTGATACTTTCCATCAACCAACTTCATTGGGTAACGCAAGCGGAAGTCGCCATGTCCGTGCTCACGCAAAGCAGCACCCTTAGCGCAGTGGGCGCCCATATTAATTGGGGAATCAAATACGGGATCCTGGCGGACCCATACGCCATTCTCAACAGTGGCATCAACCGCGCAACCTACAGAACAGTGGGTACAAATAGATCTCTTTACTTCAATCTTGCCCTTACCATCCAGCATGGCTTTACTAGGTTCAGCCACTGCTTTTTGCACGAAGCTCAACTGGCTAGCTGCGATACCGGCGCCTACGCCCACTCCTGAGCGTTTCAAGAATGCACGGCGATCCATGGTTGGAACAGCTGCTTTTAAGCCACGTGACAAACTGCCAATCAGGCGAGTTGCAGCGCGGCTGCTTTGTGGGGTATTGGATTTACGAGTCAGACTCATATGTTGTCCCTGAGAAAGTTTTTTTATTTATTGAATAACAATTAAAGCAAGATCTAGAACAAGGGTGTTTCTTTACAGCAAAGTGGTTTCGTAATACTTACGCATATGGGCAGTGATTTTTTGACCTTCATCTTTGGTCGTCACTGTGCTCCCAATTTCTTGGATTACCGCTTTACCAATAGAGGTTTGGGAGGCTACGGCAACAGCGCCAACAGCAGCGCCGGCGCCCACAAAAAATTTGCGACGGGATGGCTTGTTTTCTTCGCTTAAAGCTACTTTAGATTTTGTGCTCATGGCGTGCTCCTATTTAATTATTCTTGATCTCAGTCAAGTGTAATTGGTAATTGCATTTTTGACATATTTAAGTCAAAAATCTTTGCTAGGAAAAACCCTTTGGTGCAGCGCAACATCAAATCATGTCAAAGCTTTGCCCTTCAATCGCCAGGAATTCTCGGGTCAGCGCAGCGATTGGGTGATAAAGATGCATCTCCGGAATTCCTTCAATGGCATCACAAAAGTCGTCATACCAGGGACGAATGTGTTCATTGAAAAAAACCCTTTGGTTTGTAAGGTTTGAAACCTCGACATCGTCACCAGCAATGAGATAGCGCATCACTTCGCAAAGCGCTGAAATATGGTCTTCGGTTTCGGTCACCTCTTCAGCGGCCTCAAGACCAAACGCTTCAAGGGACTTGCGAATACTCACCAGCGGCTTTTCATTTAAGTGCCCCGCCATATAGAAGGAGCCATTCATGACAATATTGGGTTTACCTACACTAATGAAATTCAGATCAAACTCATCATGCCAAGCCTTGGCTGGATTATTTTTAGCTACCTCTACAACATCCATCCATAACTTAGCCAATGGCGCTTCATCAGCAGCATCGTGCTGATCGGCAGTTGCGGCAATTTGATCTAATAACTCTTGATCAGGCGGAAGATGGAAAAATCTGGCAATCAAACCATATAGGTCCGCCCTAGCTAGATCTTCTGGTAAGCCGATGTCCCCAACCTCAGTCGATGAACTTTCTTTTGCTGCTTCTTTGGCCATTTCGCTCATATTTCTTTTTTCACCATATCTACAACCCGACAATCACTACACATCTTGAGTCGATCCATTGCCGCACCGGCAAAGGCGCCATGGGCACCCAACTTAGCTAACATTAGATCGACCATTTTCATGGTTCCAAAAGGCTTGCCGCAGCTAATGCAATGGAAAGCTTGGGTTTCATTCAAAGTCACCCTTTGCTTACGCTGCTCAATAGTTTGCAGGCGTGGATTCAGAGTCAAAGCATGTTCGGGACAAGTTTGAACGCAAATGCCACATTGCACACACTGCTTTTCGATAAAAGAAAGTTTGGGTTCGTCTGGGTTATCCAGAAGTGCACCCTCAGGACAACTACTCACACAGGACATGCATAAGGTGCAAGCGTCTTGATTAATGAGCAGGCCACCTAACAAAGAAGATTTTGGTAGTACAACGCCTGCTTCAGGCAATGGCGTCTTTGCCTGTTTTTGCAAATACTCAAGCACAGCCTCAACGGTTTCTCGCTTCTGATTAGATAAGCCAAAGCTTGCCGGCGTGCAGATCGGAGCAAGTGAGCCCCGCTGACGAAGCTCAGCCATCGCTTTTGAAACTGTTTCTAAATCCTCGGCAGAATCAGCCATCACTAAGCGAATACGGTCATCGAAACCATAAGCATTCAAGATGGCATTAGCTAAATTGGCTTGCTCCTCAAGAGCGGCACGATAAGCCGGGTCTTCATCACCACTTAAGAGCAACACGACCTCAGCAAATCCATAAGTTAAGGCGCCTAGCCAGAGATCCAAACCAGTAGAGGCAATGTGCTCAATGCCATAAGGAATCATAAAGGCTGGCAAGCCCTCGAACTGCTTAGGCTTTAAGTGCGCCGCACGACCCAAACTATCAATCATCTGGGTACCTGCTTTTAGGGTATGCAAAAGTAGACTTGGAGTCATCGCCTGATGAATCTTTTTCGCTTCAGCAGTAAACACTGTGGCGACAGTTTTGAGCTCTTTACCCTGATGAGGGACGCTTGGGTAGTTATAACGCATCGCACCCGAAGGACATACAGTGGCACAGGCACCGCAACCCATACAGAGATTTGGGTTGACCTCAACACTGCCTTGTCCACCCTTAAACAATGAACTAATTGCGCCCGTTGAACAAACATCAATACAAGAGCTACAACCTACCTTACCGTTACGGCCATGCGCGCACACTTTTTCGTTATACGAAAAATATTTAGGTTTCTCAAACTCGCCTACCATCTCCAGCAATTGATTCACCACCAATGCTTGGTCTAACGGATCTTTACCAGGAGCAAAGTAGCCCTGCGGAGTTTGACTCATCCGCATCTTGGGATTTATACGCAAATCCAAGATCAAATCGAATTCGGCATTGCGCTCACGATCTTTACGCTCAAAAGAAATGGCGCCAATACTCGCGCAAGCAGTGACACAGGAGCGATGGGACTTGCATTTTGATAAATCGATCTGGAATGAAAGATCAATTGCATTTTCTGGGCAGACCTCAACACAAGCACCGCAACGAGTACACATCTCGGGATCAATCGGATTTTGCAAATCCCAATCTACTGAAAACTTTCCCAGGAAACCATCTAACTTAGTAACCACACCTGAATAAATAGGATAGTTACGCATCAGCGGTAAATCGCCAGGCTCTGTACATAAAACAGAGACATCCAGTGATTGACTTAACTTTTCTGCCCAAGGAAGCGCTTGAGATCCAGCACCCACAATGAGTAACCGACCTTCGCTTTCATAATTGACCACAGGGACTGGCTCTGCCTCAGGCATATCTGCCAAAGCAAACAATGCTGCAATCTTAGGGCCGGATACTTTTGCTTCTTGAGTCCAGCCAGCTACTTCTCGAATATTGACGAAACGCAGTGGCGCAACTAACGGTTTTTCAGCTTGATCAGCCAGCTCAGCAAATAAAGCGCTCTCTTGCGTGCACGCAACAACCAATGAATCAGATCCGTCGAGCGCCTTCAAAAAGGATCCGACCTCTTGCCTACACAAGGAATTATGAATAGGAACGCCCAAAGCCTTCGCATCCAAAGGCATCGTGCCATTACAGTTGCAGACTAATTTTTGACTCATTCGCTATCTTCTTAGGTTTTTTTCTGAGCGGGCTCAACTGGTAATTTCTCCAACTCATCAGAACGTTTATCAGAGGAGGAATGGGAGGATGTTAAATCAGTTTGATTTTTAACCCCTAAAGAGTCATCTTGCAATTGCTTCTCTGCTGATTGTTGATTAGCCTGCTTTTGCTCTTGATTGGCCTCTTGATTTGCCTCTTTAGCCAACTCATCAGCTGGTTTGCGGAACAGATTGAGCATATCGCTCTGCACCATTCTCTCCAGCATTCCTGGCGGCAAAGGGTCGGGCTTGGAATAATCACCAATATAAATATCTAAACCATCCATGATATTGAAATGGGGGTCAGTAAACATTTTCTTCATGGCAGCCTGTTGAACAGCAGGATCTACATCGGGTTTCATAAAAGCAGAAAAATCTGGGGCAAACCGATCGATCTTCTCGACATCTTCCAGTGAGGCGGGCGGGAGCACTTCAGAATCTGGACTAGCCGGTATTACAGCCGGAGCGGGAGTAGCTTCCGCACTTTTTTCTGCTAGCTCATCCTGCTTACCTGCTTTACGTCTAGACCAACGACCTAAAAATCCATCTGCCATCACTCCTCCGCTGGGCGCTCAGCACCCTTGAATGATGCTGGCTTATGACGTTTTTTTACTTCAGGTCGATAGTTATCGTTTACGTATTCTTGCAACCAAGAAGCATGCTCATCGGTCATCGGCACTGTATCCACTGACTCTCCACCATCAAGAAGTCGTGCTGCTTCGTTATAGCTCACACAAATACGATGGGGAACGGCAAAGGTAGTTTCAGACTTAGCCAAGGCAAGAGACTGCTCATCAATATATCGATCAACATCCTCTTCCAAGCGCCACATCACAAACCAACATGGGGTAGTTGCAGAAACATTCAGGTAATAGCCTTCAGCCTCATCAGGAAAAAGATCAAGCTCATAACCAGTAAACACCCAAGATTCGCCGTCAGCATCGCGACCTAGAAAATGGCCGGAGATCGGATTCTTTGCATTACTGTTGTCGCTAAATTGCCCGAAATCAGGCAACACCTCCTGAGGAACCCATCGATAGGAAATCCATGGGTTATCAATGTTTTGCTTACGCATTAAAACTGCAAAGCGCATAAATGCTCAGGGCCTTAGGTGTTTTGAACCACAATGTTTGGAAATTTACTGCTCATATCTTTAGATAGAGTAGCAACCCGAATGGCTACTTGTCTAGCAATCCCTTTATAAATGGCACTAATGGCACCATCGGGATCGGCGACCACAGTTGGACGGCCAGCATCTGCTTGTTCCCGTATGGAAAGATTGAGCGGTAATGCACCCAAGAAATCTACTCCATACTCTTTACACATTTTCTCGCCACCACCACTACCGAAGATGTGCTCTTCATGTCCACACTCGGTACAAATATATGTACTCATATTTTCAATAATGCCGACGATCGGTACACCGACCTTCTCGAACATCTTTAAGCCCTTTCGTGCATCCAATAAGGCAATATCTTGGGGTGTAGTCACGATAACTGCACCTGTCACAGGCACCTTTTGGGATAATGTCAACTGAATATCGCCCGTACCTGGGGGCATATCCACAATCAAGTAATCCAAATCGCGCCAGCGGGTTTGACGGAGTAGTTGCTCTAAGGCAGAAGTCACCATCGGGCCACGCCACACCATTGGAGCATCTTCTTCAATCAAGAAACCAATCGAGCTGGCTTGTAAGCCATGACCTTCCATTGGTTCAATGGTATTTTCTTCAATGGATTCTGGTCTACCCGTAATGCCTAACATCATTGGCTGACTTGGGCCATAGATGTCTGCATCTAAAATTCCGACTTGTGCACCTTCAGCTACCAGCGCCAGAGCTAAGTTAACAGCGGTGGTTGATTTACCAACACCACCCTTACCGCTAGCTATGGCAATAATATTTTTAACACCTGGTAATAGCTTCACTCCGCGCTGCACTGAGTGGGCAACAATTTGACTGCTGACATTGACGCTCACGTTTTTCACGCCCGGCAATTCACGTACAGCATTAATGACAGATTTACGGATGGATTCAAATTGGCTTTTAGCTGGGTATCCCAAAACAATATCTAAAGAAATATCGTCATCTTCAACGCGTAAATTTTTAATATTTTTAGCTGTTACAAAGTCGACCTCTGTATTGGGGTCTACCAAACTTTTCAATGCGCTTTGCACGGCTTCTACAGTAACTGACACTACCTTCTCCTATGACGAGCAAACCCAAGTATTTTCTTGGAACTGCCTTGAATGACTTTGATTGAATAGCAGGTAGATTAACCTTACCGGCAAAAAATTGCTTAAGCGACTAGCAAGAATCGAGGGAAGCCCCTCAAAAATGAATGGGCAATTTAG
>Ga0194059_1001349_pt1 | contig 10583 bp, 10 predicted proteins | sample SepL6211m_MetaG_FD_163426 | JGI IMG/M metagenome (GOLD analysis project Ga0194059, IMG submission 163426) | Anoxic zone freshwater microbial communities from boreal shield lake in IISD Experimental Lakes Area, Ontario, Canada - Sep2016-L626-11m | ecosystem: Environmental > Aquatic > Freshwater >... | reverse complement strand
AACCCACCCCGCCCTGCTGCAGCGCCTCAAGCGCTCCTTCCATCGGGACCTGGTGACGCCAGGTTCCACCAACGACCTGGCCGGGATCAAAGCCAACCGCTTTCCGGTTTTCTCCGACGCCAGCGATGGCCCCACCCTGCGCTACATGCGTTATTGGATTGAAAAGGGCCACCAGCGGATCGGCCAACCCCTTGAGCCCCTCGACCTTGAAGCCTTCGATGCCCTCGATGCCGCCCTCAATGATCCGCAACTCCGCTACGACTTCGCCATGGCGCCGGGGGATCTCCTGTTCATCGACAACCACAAGGTGGCCCACGATCGCGATGCCTACCAAGACGACCCCAGCGCCCCGCGGTTGATGGTGCGCCTCTGGTTGAATTTACCCGCCGCCCTGACGGCTCCCTTGGAATAGGGGGTTATGGATTGAACAAGGCTATATTGTCGAAAATAATAAGTTTCATCAATCTTCTGGATCTTAATTCAGGGGACTGATTAATTTTGCTGAATAATCTTCTTCATTTAAAGGTCTATGGAATTAAAGTCGCTCTACGAAAATATTTCCAAAAGTCGTGTTAGTTCTTCTGGGGATATCTTCAGTGCCTGGAATGCAAGTATGTCGAAACCTGAAGGTTTCCACTATGGCAACAAGGATGAACGATTAGGTATTGATTTTCAGGTTGCCAAGCTGCCTTTCGCGGGATTGCAAGTGATGGATCCTCGCCTCGTAACGATTGCGCCAAGTGCCTGTAATGAAAAACATCGCCATGCCCACGAGTCTATATTTGTGCTTCTTTCGGGTCAAGGAGAGATCGTGATTAACAAACAAGTTATTACGCTTGAAGCGGGTAGCGTTGTTTATGTACCGCGCTGGGTCGTTCATCAAAGCCGCAACACCTCTACTGAGAATTCCTTGCTGCTTTTGGCGATCACGGATTTTGGCCTGACATCTGCCGTGCTGGGTGATTATGACGCGAAGACCAGGCTGAAATCCGGCGGTGCCGATGCCTATGTCGTCGATCCGAGCTCTCAAGCGGTTGATGATCAATCGTATAATTAATTTTAGTTAACTTCTTGCTTCGCGTCATGGCCTTCATCGGCCCTTTGCCCACGGCCGCCTTTCCCCCCCCTTGACCTCGGGGCCATGGATCTCCGATAAGGGTTCTTTGACGGAGCGGCCATGGCCTCCCTCGACGTCGCCCTTGCTGGCCTCGCCGGCGGTGATTTCCTCTCTTCGGGCGACCTGGACCGAGCCGAAGCGGAGGCCCTGCTGAGCCTGGCCGCCCAGCTCAAGGCGGGTAACCAGCGGTTCGATCTGACGGGTCGGGTCTTGGGCTTGATCTTCTCCAAGGCATCCACCCGCACCCGCGTCAGCTTCACCGTGGCCATGGCCCGTCTCGGCGGCCAGACCATCGACCTGCTGCCGATCGTCACCCAGGTGGGTCGGGGCGAACCGATCGCCGATACGGCCCGGGTGCTGAGCCGCTATTGCGACGCCCTGGCGATTCGCACCTTTGCCCAGGCCGATCTGGCCGATTACGCCCACTGGGCCTCGATCCCGGTGATCAATGCCCTCACCGACGAGGAGCACCCCTGCCAGGCCCTCGCCGATTTCCTCACCCTGCAGGAGGCCTTCGGGCACCTGCAGGGCCTGACCCTGGCCTATGTGGGCGATGGCAACAACGTGGCCCATTCGCTGATGCTCACCGGCGCCCTGCTCGGGGTGAACGTGCGCATCGGCACGCCCGAGGGGTTTGCCCCGGATCCAGCCGTGGTGCAGCGGGCCGTTGATCTGGCCGCAGGCCGCGCCCAGATCACCGTGGTCCATGATCCCGTTGCGGCCGTCCGCGGCGCCCATGCCCTTTACACCGATGTCTGGGCCTCGATGGGGCAGGAGCAGGAGCAGGCCGATCGGGAGCAGGCGTTTCGGGGTTGGTGCCTCGATGGGACCCTGCTGGCGGAAGCCGATAGCCGGGCGATTGTGTTGCACTGCCTGCCGGCCCACCGCGGCGAGGAGATCAGCGCCGCCGTGATCGAGGGCGACCAAAGCCGCGTCTTTGACCAGGCCGAGAACCGGATGCACGTGCAGCAGGCCCTGTTGGCGGCCCTTTTGGCCCCAATTTGACCTGAATTCAGCCCGAAGCTGGACAAAGCCCCCGCGAGACGGTACATCTGTACCAGAGTTTCGCCATCCGCCGGTGCCCGCCCCCCAGGAGCTCACCTCCGCCCAGCAGGATCTCTACGACTGGTTGCAGGATTACATCGCCAGCCATCGCCACAGCCCCTCGATCCGCCAGATGGTGGAGGCGATGGGATTGCGATCGCCGGCCCCCATCCAGAGCCGCCTGCGCCACCTGCAGCAGAAGGGCTGGATCACCTGGCAGGAGGGTCAGGCCCGCACCCTGCAGTTGCTGGCGGGCCGCCCGTCCGGCATCCCCGTGCTGGGTTCTGTGGCGGCGGGGGGGCTGATCGATCCGGCCGCCGACGACCGCGACCGCCTCGACCTCCAGCCCCTGCTGGAGAACCGCGACCTGTTCGCCCTGACCGTGAACGGCGATTCGATGGTGGAAGCCCACATCGCCGATGGCGACGTGGTGTTGATGGAGCCGGTGGCGGATCCCTCGCGCCTGCGGGACGGCGCCATCGTCAGCGCCCTGGTGGCCGGCAGTGGCACCACCCTCAAGCATTTCCACCGCCAGGGGCGCCAGGTGCGCCTTGAGGCCGCCAATCCGGCCTATCCGCCCCTGCTGCTGCCCGCCGACCAGGTGCAGGTCCAGGGTCGGCTCGTGGCCGTCTGGCGCCAGCTCTGAGCCCCGCCAACATGTATGTTGGTTGGGTGATGGGTGCAAGCCCAGCGCATCAATGGGGCCATAGCTCAGCTGGTAGAGCACCTGCATGGCATGCAGGGGGTCAGCGGTTCGAATCCGCTTGGCTCCATTTTGTTGGACTCCTTGTGACGCAAGGGGTCTTTTTTGTGGTCCGTGGCTGCCGGGCCCGTTTCGGACCAAAAGCTCAAATCGTGGCTCTGATCCGCCATCTCCATGATTCAGTTCTTACCGTGGTGACCCGAACACGACCGACTTTCCCAGCACCTGCATGATGTTCCGGAATTCCTTTCCTGACGGAAATAAGGTGACCGCATGACGACCTGAATGGTCAGCCAGTGATGGAATCCCTTTTAACCCTAACTCTGATCGCGATTCGCATAGATCGGCAAGTCAAGGGCAGACACCTCATCCCGCTCAGGACGATCCAACTTGCCAGCAGAGACAGGGGCGGCTGTTGTCATGACCTTCGTGCGGCTCTGGGATTTCCAAAACTCGTACTTGATCAGGGGGAAGGTGGCAACGGTCTGGGCCATGGACCAGAAGAAGACGTAACTCGCCAGTAATCTTCGAAAGGAACCGAATCGTGATTCCCGTAATGACTCCATGATCTTCTCCTCCTGGCGGTAGGTTCCGAATTCCTCACAGGCCTTGTGAACCGGACTGGGCAGCACAATGGCCTTGGCAAATGCTTTGGTGGCAATCGCAGGATTGGAACCCACCAGCAAGATCTCAGGCCCTGTTTTCAGATGTTGAATGCCATGGGACTGCTGGCCGGTCATCATGGCTGCGGCCTCAGCGCTGCGCTGCTTTTCGGTGCACCGACCATCGGGGATGCCCAGGAAGAGGAGCGTGCCTCGCACGACCCGATGGGCGTAGGCATGAACCAGATCGTCCTGAGGGTTGGCGGCCTGGACCTCCAAGGACGTCACTCCGTAACTGAGCGAAAACAGTTTGCTGACAAAGTTGTTGAGAATCTGATGGACCCAGGGGGTTTCGCCAATCACCAAGGTGCGTTTCCCGGTTCTGGCGAGCACTTGCCGCCCCTGGGCCCAGCGAAGCCCAAGGGTCCAGATCCAGGGTCCAAAGATGTAGAGGCCTAGATCGGCCATCACCAAGGATCCCGAGAGCACCTTGATCAGGGACCAATCGGAATTCAAACCGAAGGCTCCGATCAGGGCATTCCCCACGGTCTGCATCGGCGGGATCGCGTGGCCAAAAGGCAGGGCCCATCCCACCGTGATGGCAACAAAGAGAGCCTGAATGGCCCAGGCGATTGGGTGCTCAAGAATATGCAATCCCCAATGTCTCCCCCCTGCGACGATTTGTTTATAAAGTCCCGTTGGTTTTCGCTCTCTTTGGCAGTCAGCTCCAATAATGTTGACCACAGACTGCAGGAATAGGTGGTCTTCCATGTCTTCGAGTACCAATAGACTCCTGGGGCACAGGGTCATGCCAAGCGGGTGCTGCTCCGGAAAGGCCAATTGGATCTGACGACAGATAAAGAAGAGCAGCTCCGTTAGCGTTTGGTGGAGCGCCGCGACAGAAGCTGTCGCTGGTTCGGCCGTGCGGCGACCCCCACCACTGTTGAATAGTCGCCTTGAGAAGGGTTCCCCTGCAAAGGTTGGCTGCATGATGGAGGAGCCAACAAAACTCGTTGGCTCGCCGGTTAGCACAAACACCTCGCGTATCACCTCTTCCCGGACAAGCAGATCACAGGCCTCGATGACCTGCTTGGTGGAAAAGGTTTGACCGGACTGGCTGATGGCCAGCACCACCGTTTGCCGGGCTAAACCCAGTCCATCAAAATCATACTGAAGGCTCTGAAGCAGCTGGTTGGAAGAAAGGGTCTTGATCGTCAACAACGGAAACACAGAGGCCAGGTCCTTGGCGAACTGGCTGCCAACCCACAGACTGTTCTCCACCCCAGTTACAAGAAGATCAACATGACTGGACTTGGCCAGTGATGGATCCAGATCCACCTTTTTGAGCAGGGACTGTTTTTCGCCGAGATGATGGGCCTTGGCGATGAGAATGTTGTTGAAGTAGTCAGCACTTTGTCGATTCAAAGACGAAGGGTTGATCCAGTCATCCTTGATGGTAAGGAGTATCCACGGTATCTCGCGCAAGTCAGCGGCTACGGGATCCTTTCTGGCTTCTGCGGATTGATGGTTGGGTTTTAAATGGGGATTATTTTGATAGTGAATCTTTCGGCCCGCAAGGTCATCCGCCGAAAGATTCCCCATGGCCGATAGGGAGTAAACCTTGAGGTCTGTGGATGTCAGGACGGCGACTTCGCCCGAATTCTGATTGAGATCGATCCTGAAGGCTTGGGGCTTCAAGGCCAACGTGGCATCAATCGAAGCGGGTTCTGAAGCGAAAAGAGAGACCCGGTCTTCAGGATCAAAGCCTGTTGATAGGGGTTGTCCAAGACAACCCAGAACGACTTGATCAGGTGTAAGGGTGGAAACGGTGATCAGGCCAAAGCTTCCCCTGGCTAGCGTCAAAAACAGACGGTTGGCTTCTTCTGGATCATTGTAAAGGAAAGCATGGACCGTCTCGTCAACTAAGTTCCGCATGGGATCCGCCTCATATGTGCCCAAGCGAGAATCGACCCTTAGGCTTTCATTGATGCGACGTTTTAGTTGCTGTCGCAAGAACTTGTCTTCAATCCAGCCAGGCTCTGAATGGGTTTGAACAAAGTCTTTAAAGCATCGATCGAAGATAGTTGCCCAATGTTCAAGAGTCGAGCGGGAGGGTGCTGTTTGGGGCGCGCTCCTGGTGGGAGCCATGCCGCCAAAGGCAGCCGCAATGTCTTGGGCAATCGCTATTTGATAGCCCAGCCTAACGGCTGCATACCAATTTCCCTTGCAGATCAGAACGTCTATCATGCCTGCAATCTTGGGTGAATCCCCCAATGTGTGGTTGTCAACGTAGAGGACCCTTTCCAACCACAATCCAAGAGTTTCGTAATCAATAACTCTGTTGAATAACTTGAAACCCTCGAAGTCTCCGTTGTGAGTGATTCGATGGTTGATATTTTTAGGGGTTGCTGACCAGTGGCCATCGTGTTGTTCCCAAATCTGATCGATCCGGGCCGGGCACCATTCGTGCCAATGGGTTTCCAGAACAGAAGGCGGTCCACTGGTTCCGAAGCGATAGTGCCAAGCTGCCGTGATGCTGGAGTCCAAGGGCCTGTATCCCGCTCGAATGGCCTGACGCCGCTTGCGCGAAAAGGCCGATTCAAGGTTGAGGGTCAGATTTTGCCGTTTGCTGTTGACCAACTTCTCTCCGACAAACCGGATATGTCCCGCTTTGTCATAGGCGAGAACGACGCCTCCTCCAGCCTGCTCTCCACGAACTTCCGTCTCGTGCCCCATGGTTAAGAACCGCTCAATCCCCTGTTGGGAAAGCAACTCATTGGTTGCGATAGGGTCTCGCTCGGCAATGAAGCCAAAATTGCCGCAATAGAAGCAATCAGCCTGCCCTGTGAGTAAGGCAGTCCAATCTGTTCTTGAGCACACCAGCAACAAGGCGTTGCTGACCAGCAAGCTCCCCACCACGCTGTTGCTTAGCCAGAATGGAACGAAACCGATGTGCTGCTCCAGGTTGCATTCTGGCGATTGGATTAGGGCGAGAGCCCCGGCTGCCGCCGCGCCGTTGACGACCAACCCACCAGTCGCCTTGACGCGAAGTTTCCAGGCCGTTGGCTCGCCTGCGTCCATCCACGGCAAGGTCTTTTCCCAACTCCATGGAGCTCCGATCCATTGAAACGGCACCATGGAGCGGGCCAAGGTTTGCAGATTCTGATGTTCGGCAATGTTGTCAAGGCGCAGAGCTTTGCCGTTTCGGTCTACGGCTGCGACCAGCACCGTATGCCCCAAGCCGTGCAGCATGACCGCAGCATTCCAGCCCATACGAATCACGACGGAAAGCATCAGGAGTACCGCCATGGATGCCATGGCCCCATGGTTGCTCCCACCGTTGACTCCGCCCATAGCGAGGAGCGCGGAGGCTGCTTCCGGCCAACAGTGGGTCCTGACAAAGAAAAGACGAGGTCTGGAAGTCGCTAGAACTAAGGTCATTGCAATTACCTATCTGTAAGCGGTGAATCAGAGCAGCTCGCTGGCTAAGGATTTCAAAAGGCCCAATTCTGGGAGCCGCTAAAAGGGCCTTGGATCGGCGATGGTGCCTGGCATCGGCTCAGATGACGTAGGCGCGGGAAACGGTGTTAGTGTTTCGCTTGATACGCTTTTTGGCTTGCGACTGTTGTATTGGGCTGCCGCAAGCATCTCCTCCACGACTTCAGCGTCAAGGATCGAATTGTCCAGCGACTTGACTCGGTGGAATTGAAATAATTTAAGGGTTTCTGAAATGTTGAAGCCATGGGTTGTTGGCAAGCACTCCTGAACGATTCTACTGTTATTTACAAAGTTTATTTTCCTTTAGCAGTGCCCCCAAATACCCCCTATTTGGGGGGGGGTAATGTGCCACTGACTAAATTGGTGGGGTGGGTTGCGCCATGCCCCTGCGACTCCGCATTCCCTTACCGCTGGGGCGATGGCTCAGCAGGCACCGGTGTGGCGCCGGGTCCAGAACGGCGACTCGGGCCAGCGGCGCACGCTGGCGTAGGCCTCAGCGTGATGGCGTCGCCACCCTTAGGGTGTTGAAAAATTATTGCAATGTTTGCATTGCTACTTCTGTACTCATTCTGCATTTTCAACGATGATTGAGCGGCCTGGAGATATACCCAAATTTGGCTGATTGGGTGGGCAGGTGTCCTGCTAGGGCTCTCCGTAGACCCAGCAGGGCGATCAACCTATGGATTCCCCAGGGCTGGCAAACGGCGACCGTGCCATCAGGCTGGGGCTGAGGCCCAGGGACTCGCGCCAGGCCTGCAGCGGGCGCTGCCATCCCTGTTCCCAGCGTTGGGCCAGGAAAGGGCTGGCAGTGGCGCCCAACTCCAGACCGAAGGCCACGGCTCGGCCGACATCGACGCCGTTGTCCTGGGGATTGGCCCCCTCTTCGTTGACCCGATGGATCAGATCAGCGGCCAGGAGCAGGGCGCTGCCCGGCCAGCGCAGCTGTTCGCAGGTGAAGCCATTGAGTCCGGCTTCGCCGGCCAGGGTGGGCGGAAAGCCCGTCACGGCATGCCAGACATCATGGGTGTGGCGAATGCGTAGCTGCAAGTATCGGTCGTCCCCATCGGCCCCTGGCGGAATCACCGGATCGGGCAGGGGCTTGAGCCCCTGATCCGCCAGCAGCTGGCCCAGGGTGTGGCCGAGGCTGCCCTCCGGCTGGGATTGGAGTTCCACCAGGGATGGCCAGGGTTCCCAATACCGCTCCTGAATCAAGGGACGGATGGAGGGATCGGCCTTGAGGCGGGCGCGGGCTGCTGCGGCAAAGGGCGTGGCGTAGCTGGTATTAAGGAGATCGAGGGCATGGGTGCCATCGAGGGGGTTGGTGCTGACCGCCTGGACATCGGCAGCGAGTCGCCGTAACTGGGCTGTGGTGCGGGGTTCGCGGGGGTTGGCCAAAGGGGAATCGGACGCCGAATCCCAGTGTGAATCCAGCCCGTCTGCAACCAATCGGCAATTCCGCATCAATGCCTAGAAAACCGGGCCAAATGCCTAGCAATGTCCTGCGACGGAGTCATCGTGAAGGCCTTCGTCGAGGATCACTTCGGCGACAACTGTTCCGTTGATCCCTTTGAGGTATCCGACGCTGACACCATGCTGGCCTACCTCAAGGGGGAACCCCAGGGAGCCGTCAGCGCCCCAAGGCTGGCCTTTGTGGGGTGATGGTCTGGGCTTCGGCTTCCCCATAGGCCACAGGATCGGAGGGGGCCAGCTTCCCACCAGGGCCAGCCGGGCCGGGGCGTGGAATTGACGCAGCAATGGAAATGCCGCGCTGTATACATTGCTGAAGCCATGACTCCCCTGCGAGCCATGACCGGAAGCAGCAAAACAGCACCGGCTAAAATGGCCAGGCAGCGATATAAGCGAGGCCTGCCTTGCCGTTGCCCTGGTGGCCAACAACCAGAGTTGCCTTTGACTTGGATCCCTGTTGCCCTGGCTGTCATGGGGTGATCGACTTTGTTTTCAGGCGGTTTGAGGAAGGACCCGTGAGGAATGAATGGCAGGCCCCATCGTTAGGCTAAGAATGAAATCTCTATTGTTGCGTTGAGAGCCAGCCCATGAACTGGAGCCGAGAAGCCGATGAGGTGCTCAAAGAGGTGCCTTTTTTTGTGCGACCCATTGTCCGCCGCCGGATTGAGTCCATGGCCGTTGAGGCCGGCCTCGCGGAGGTGGATCTGGCCTTCTATGAACAGGCCCGGGAGCGCTTTGGCCAGAAGTGAGCAGGTGATGAGGTAAAAGGGGGATAACACAACCCTGTATCGATGTCTCAGTCGAAACGAGAACAGGTGGTCAGCCACCTCCGTTACATCCGCCAGGAGCTGCGGGAAATGCATCAGGGCGTGATGGAGGACGGCCTTCTGCCTGAAGCCGGTGAGGTGCGCGGTGTGATGGCCCAGATGGAAGCCCTGCTCGAGCTTCTGGAGGGCAAGGGATCCCGTAAGAAGGAAGGAGACGCCTGATTGCCTGCCAGTCCCCTTGCCGAATCCGGGCAGAGCTGGTTTGCTTAGGGAGTCCCCATCATCCGGCCCCGGCTTCGGCTACGGGCTTTTTTATTGATTTACCCCATCTGTGGCGTAAACCCTTTCCCAAGACCCCACAAATGGTGTAGACAGGGTATGCAGGGCTCTGGGTCGGGTGATGGGGATCACCGCCGGTGCCCCTGTCCGTCACCTGGGTGATGGACAGGAAGACGACTGGCCGATGCGGCCCTGCACCCCATTCGTCCGATGGCTCCCCGGTATCAACAAACCAGGGTTCAGCAACGGTTGATTCAGGCCAGTGATGTCTTGGCCCAATGGGCCACCAACCCCTGGCGCCGGGTCTCGTTATCCCTGATTGTGCTGTTAGTCGCCTTTGCCGTCGGTGGTGGCTTGGCCACTATCACCGGGGCGCTTGCCTATTTTGACCAGCTCTCAGCCCTGGTCTGCGTGCTCGCTTTGGAGATGGCCGCCCGTTGCCGGCCCTGGCTGCTCAGGCGTCCCCGCGACCAACGACTGGGACTGCAACTGCTGGATATGGCCCGCATCGGCCTGCTCTATGGACTGTTGCTTGATGGCTTCAAGCTGCAGTGATTCCCATCGCTTCCCCGGCGCCGCCGCCAGCGCTCAGCAGATACAACAGCGCCATACGGATCGGCACCCCATTGCGCACCTGTTCTTCCACCAGGCAGCGTTCGCTGTCATCGAGCAGATCTCCCGCCAGTTCCACGCCCCGGTTCACGGGGCCCGGATGGAGCACCGGCACCCGGTCCCCACAGCGTTGCAAGCGCTCGTGGGTCAGGCCGTAGCGGCGGTGGTAGCTGTCGAGGCTGGTGAGTAGATGGTCGTGCATGCGCTCCTGTTGGAGCCGCAGGGTCATCACCGCATCGGCGCCGCCCAAGGCCTCATCGAGGTCTCGGCAGAGGCGCACCGGCCCCCGCTGGGGCACCGGATCGTCCCGTTGCCCCGGAGGCGGTGCCGCGACGAACTGCGCGAAATCCTCGGGTAAAAGGGTGGCGGGTCCGCAGAGCACCACCTCGGCCCCGCAGCCGGTGAGGGCCCAGAGGTTGGAGCGGGCGACCCGGGAATGCAACACATCGCCGACGATCACGATCCGGCGGCCGGCGAGGCTGGCGGGGGAAGGC
>Ga0194059_1001347_pt1 | contig 10585 bp, 9 predicted proteins | sample SepL6211m_MetaG_FD_163426 | JGI IMG/M metagenome (GOLD analysis project Ga0194059, IMG submission 163426) | Anoxic zone freshwater microbial communities from boreal shield lake in IISD Experimental Lakes Area, Ontario, Canada - Sep2016-L626-11m | ecosystem: Environmental > Aquatic > Freshwater >... | reverse complement strand
GGTGCAATCGCACCGTGCCAGGACGCGCCACACCCTCGGCGGGCAAATCGCTGAGAACCGGGCGAATCGCTTTGACCATCGGCTCAAATCGGGTCGGGGCCGGCGTGAGTGCCACCACACGACGCGCCTGGCTCAGATGAAGCCCGAGCTTGCAGACATCGCTCAGCTCGGTTCCCGCCGACACCGGCAGCACACTGTCGAGCCTGGACACAATGGCCTGCCAGCGCGGCGATGAAATCACCTGCTCAAACAAATGACCGAGCTCGGCATGCCAGCGCACGCATTCATCAAAAGTCGGCGCCTCGGCCAGCAGGGGAAAGCCGTATCGCGGCAGCAACTCGCGAAGGTCCCGATCGATTGCCGCTTGCGAGGGATCGAGCAGGCCCATCAGCGCGGACGCCACCGACTTTTCGAGCTGCCCGGTCAGATCACTGACCTGGCGAAGCATGACCTCAAAGCTGAGCCCGCTCACCGGTTTCAGGTCTTCGAGCAGCTGAAAGAGCGCCTGCTTGTTGGCCCGCAGCTTGCCGCGCAGTCCGACATAGCGCGCCAGACGCTGCTGAAAAACCTCGTCTGTGCGCACATCGACACGCTGCACTGCAGCCTGCAGCCATTGATGCTGGACCGCCTTGGGCGCCGCTTTGCGCATGGCAACCGATGCCGTGAATTCGAGATCACGGAGCAGGCGATTGAGCTGACCGGCATCTAATGCTGACATGACGCACCCCTTGGCGAAGTCTGACGATTCCTCAGGTTGTCGGCGCGAGGAAGGGTGCTCTTGAGTCAAGCCGGACCGCAGGTGCGCAATGACCGACGGACGGCCGCGCCTGATCAGGACAGCATGTCGTCCCAGATATTTCGCGCCCAGGCGAAGGCATATTGGCCTTCGAGTTCGCTGGCCGCACCCGACAGCCCGCCGGCGCCGGCAACCGGCTCGAGCGTTTTCTTGTCGGCAACCCACTGATGCACCGAGGCGACATGCATCGCATTGCGATCGTCGACAAAGGAGTAGCAGGTGTTGGCGATCACCGGGGTAAACGGTGAGCGGCCGTTGAGCTGCTCGATGATCGCCGCAGCCGCCAGCTTGCCGTGCTGATTGGCCATATGACCCGACTTGGGCATGGCCGGCGCAGCGAAGGTAGCATCGCCAATGACATGGATATCGCTCACTGCGGTCGAGCGCATGGTCATCCAGTCGACCTGGGCCCAGCGCCCGTTGGCGTTGAGCAACCCCAGCCGGGCGGCCAAATCACCCGCCCGCTGCGGCGGGATGACATTGAGCACATCGCCTTTGACCCGATCGCCCAACTCGGTCGTCACCGTGCGGGTGCTCATGTCGAGTTCGGTCACCAGGGCGTTGGCGCGGTAGTCGATCATGCCCTTGTAGGGCCCGTTCCAGGCGGCCAGAAACAGGCCCTTCTTCGAGACGATATCGGGATTACCATCGAGAACGATGATGCGCGCGCGGGGCTTGGCTGCCTTGAAATAGCTTGCAACCTGGCAGACCCGCTCATAAGGCCCGGGCGGGCATCGGTAGGGCGCCTTGGGGATGCTCATGACGAAGGTGCCGCCATCGGGCATCGCCTCGAGCTGCGCACGCAGCGCAACGGTCTGAGGACCAGCCTTCCAGGCATGCAGCACCGTGTCCTGCGCCTTGCGATCGAAGCCGGCGATCTCATCAAAGAGGAAATCGACACCCGGCGACAGGATCAGCTGGTCGTACTGCTGGCGTACTCCCGAACCCAGACGCGCCGTCCGATTGACCGGATCGATGTCGACCACCTCGTCCTGCAGAACACTCACCCCCCGGGTGCGCAGTCCCTGATAGCCAAGCGTCAGGTCCTCGATGCGGCGCGAGCCGCCGAGCACAAGGTTCGACAGCGGGCAGGAAACAAAGTTGGCGTTGCGCTCGATCAGCGTCACATCAACGGTATCACTACCCCAGCGCTTCAGATAGCTGGCCGCAGTCGCACCACCGAATCCGCCACCCACGACCAGCACCTTGCCGGCGGGGGGACCCCCCGAGGCGAGCGGCCGTGTCGCACACCCTGCCAGCACGCCGAACGCCGCTCCCGCCCCGATCGCTTGTCCAAGGCGACGCCTCGAGCGGTCAACGGGAAGGGTTGATGACGACATCTGATGCAGGCTCAAGGCTTGGGCAGACTTGAGAAGTAGCTCGCCATCAGCTCGAACTGCGCGTCGGTATAACCCTTGGCAAGCTGATGCATGATGGTCCCCGATCGGGCGCCGGTCTTGAAAGCCTGCATCTGCTCGAGGAGATAGCCTCTCGGCAAGTTGGCAAGGCTCGGTACCACGCCCGCGGACCGCCCCTGCGGCCCGTGGCAATTGGCGCAGTTAGCCGAGATAAAGGCGGCCTCAGAGGGAGGCGCCTCGCGACTCTGGGCAGACGCCAGCCGCGGTGCCACCAGCCCGCCCATCAGTGCCACGGCGGTCAGCGCAAGAGTGAGTCGCCGGATCATGATCGAAGGCGCCATGACGAAGCGTCAGGCGGGCACAACCTCGATCTGCTCCTCACCCTCACTCGGCGCCGCAGGCGGTGCCGACTCGAAGAACGACAGCGTGACCTTGTCCTCGGCATCGAGGTCGACGGTCACCTTGCCGCCACCCACAAGCTTGCCGAACAGTAGTTCATCGGCCAGCGCCTTGCGAATCGTGTCCTGGATGAGCCGCTGCATCGGACGTGCGCCCATCAGCGGATCGAAACCCTTGCTGGCAAGGTAAGCCCGCAGGCGCTCGGTGAACACCGCATCGACCTTCTTCTCATGCAATTGCTCTTCCAGTCCGATCAGGAACTTGTCGACCACCCGCATGATGATGTCCTCGGTCAGGCTGCCGAAGGAAATGATCGAGTCGAGACGGTTGCGGAATTCAGGCGTAAACATCCGCTTGATTTCCTGCAACTCATCACCGGCCTGCTTGTTGTCGGAAAAGCCGATCGAACGGCGCTGAAGATCATGGGCGCCGGCGTTCGTGGTCATGATGATGATCACGTTGCGGAAGTCGGCCTTGCGACCGTTGTTGTCGGTCAAGGTGCCGTGATCCATGACCTGCAGCAGAATATTGAAAATATCAGGATGGGCTTTCTCAATCTCATCAAGCAGCAGTACCGAATGCGGCTTTTTGGTGATCGCCTCGGTGAGCAGACCGCCCTGATCGAAGCCGACATAGCCCGGAGGCGCACCGATCAGGCGCGACACGGCATGTCGCTCCATGTACTCGGACATGTCGAAACGAATCAGTTCGATGCCCATCAGGAAAGCCAGCTGCTTGGCCACCTCGGTCTTGCCGACGCCCGTCGGACCGGAAAACAGGAATGAACCGATCGGTCGTTCGGGTTTGCCAAGACCCGAACGGGCCATCTTGATGGCGGCAGCAAGTGCCTCGATGGCCGGGTCCTGACCGAACACCACATTGCGCAGATCGCGCTCGAGATGCTGCAGTTTGCTGCGGTCGTCGGATGACACCGACGTCGGTGGAATGCGCGCGATCTTGGCAACGATGTCCTCGATCTCGCCTTTGCCCACCACTTTTTTCTGCTTGGATTTCGGCAGGATACGCTGCGCGGCGCCGGCCTCGTCGATCACATCGATGGCTTTGTCGGGCAGGTGGCGGTCATTGATGAACTTGGCCGACAGCTCCGCCGCAGCCGTCAGGGCAGAGGCCGAGTACTTGATGCCGTGATGCTCCTCGAAGCGTGACTTCAAGCCGCGCAGGATCTGAACCGTCTGCTCGACGGTCGGCTCGACCACATCGATTTTCTGGAAACGACGCGACAATGCGTGATCTTTTTCGAAGATGCCACGGTATTCGTTGAAGGTGGTCGCTCCGATACATTTGAGCTGACCTGACGACAGCGCCGGCTTGAGCAGGTTGGAAGCGTCGAGCGTGCCACCCGAAGCCGAGCCGGCACCGATGAGCGTGTGAATCTCATCGATGAACAGCACCGCATTCGGGTTGGCCTTGAGCTGTTTGAGTACCGCCTTGAGTCGTTGCTCAAAGTCGCCGCGGTATTTTGTACCGGCCAGCAATGCCCCCATGTCGAGCGAAAAAACGACCGCCTCTGACAGCACTTCCGGGACATCGCCCTGAGTCACCCTCCAAGCGAGGCCTTCGGCGATGGCCGTCTTGCCGACGCCGGCCTCGCCGACCAGCAAGGGGTTGTTTTTGCGCCGCCTGCAAAGCACCTGGATGACGCGCTCAACCTCCGACTCGCGCCCGATCAGCGGATCGATGCGGCCTTCGCGCGCAGACACATTGAGATTGGTGGTGAACTGCTCGAGCGCGCCCTGCTGAGCGGCCGCCGGCTCTTCACCCTGTTCGGGCGCTTCTTCCTTGGACTGCTCCTTGGGTTGAGGCGTTTTGGTGATGCCATGCGAGATGAAATTGACCACATCCAGCCGGGTAATGCCCTGCTGATGAAGGTAATAGACCGCGTGCGAATCTTTTTCGCCGAAAATTGCGACCAGCACATTAGCGCCAGTCACTTCCTTCTTGCCATTGGACGTGGACTGCACGTGCATGATGGCGCGCTGGATGACCCGCTGAAACCCGAGCGTCGGCTGCGTATCGATTTCTTCATTGCCGGGAACAACCGGGGTGTTCTCTCGAATGAAGTTACCGAGATTCTTGCGAAGGTCGTCGACATTGGCCGCGCAGGCCCTCAGGACCTCTGCTGCCGTCGGATTATCGAGCAGAGCAAGCAACAGATGCTCAACCGTGATGAACTCGTGGCGCTGCTGCCTGGCTTCGACAAAAGCCATGTGCAAACTGACTTCCAACTCTTGGGCAATCATACTTCCTCCATCACGCACTGCAGGGGGTGCTGTTCCTGGCGCGCATATTCACCGACCTGTTCAACCTTCGTCGAGGCTACGTCGCGCGGGTAGATACCACACACGCCGCGGCCCTCTCGATGGACCTTCAACATTACCTGAGTCGCCTTTTCGCGGCTCATGCCAAAAAATCGCTGAAGCACTTCAACCACAAACTCCATTGGCGTGTAGTCGTCATTCAACAAGGCCACCTCAAACATCGGTGGCGGTTTGGTACGGGCATCCTGCTTCTCCAGGATGATGGTCGGGTCGTTCGTAGTTGCCATATCGACGTCATTCTAGCGGCTCGCGACATCGACGCAACGACCCCTGACCATTCTTTGATGGGGACTGTGCAGCGTTTCACAAGCAGGGCATCAATCGCAAGGCGTTCGTCACCGGTCAGACCATCTCGCCACAAGCAAATCGACAGAATTTTAGTGACAGCTTGACGAATCTATCACTTTGACAAAGACTGACCCCGCGGCTTCAGGGGTTTCCTGGCGAGCGCAACATCTCATAAAAATGTTTTCGAGGGGATAAGGATATGGCAAGCGGTACGGTCAAATGGTTCAATGATGCCAAGGGATTTGGATTCATCACCCCGGATGATGGCGGTGAGGATCTGTTCGCGCACTTCAGCGCGATCCAGATGAATGGCTTCAAATCCTTGAAAGAAGGTCAAAAAGTGCAATTCGACGTTGTGCAGGGACCCAAGGGCAAGCAGGCATCGAATATTCAGCAACCACAATAACCCTGTCCGACATCTTCGGACAAATAGAAAACGCCGGCATCTGCCGGCGTTTTCTATTGGGCTTGCTGTCCGGTCGAAGCGACCCGACAGCAGAAACAGCCCGTCAGAATCACATGAAATCGATCATGACCTGACCAAATCCCGAGCACGAGACCTGCGTTGCATCGGGTAGCAGACGGGCGAAATCGTAAGTGACCTTCTTGCTCAGGATGGCTTTTTCCATCGAGGAAACGACCAGATCGGCCGCCTCGACCCAGCCCATGTGACGCAGCATCATTTCGGCCGACAGGATCTGCGAACCGGGGTTGACGTAATCCTTGCCGGCGTACTTGGGCGCTGTGCCGTGGGTGGCCTCGAACATCGCCACCGAATCGGACAGATTGGCACCCGGCGCGATGCCGATACCGCCAACCTGCGCGGCAAGCGCGTCTGAAATGTAGTCGCCGTTGAGGTTGAGCGTTGCAATCACGCTGTATTCGGCGGGACGAAGCAGAATCTGCTGCAGGAAAGCATCGGCGATCGAGTCTTTGACGACGATCTCGCTGCCGGTTTTCGGGTTTTTGAAACTGCACCACGGCCCACCGTCGATCGGCACGGCGCCGAACTCGTTCTGCGCCAGGGCATAACCCCAATCGCGAAAGCCGCCTTCGGTGAACTTCATGATGTTGCCCTTGTGAACCAGCGTCACCGAGGGCTTGTCATTGTCGATGGCGTACTGGATCGCCTTGCGAACCAAGCGCTCGGTCCCTTCGCGCGACACCGGCTTGATGCCGATGCCTGAGGTCGCCGGAAAGCGGATCTTCTTGACGCCAAGTTCGGTCTGAAGGAAGGCAATCAGCTTCTTGACCTGTTCGGACTCGGCGGCAAATTCAATACCGGCGTAGATGTCTTCGGAATTCTCACGGAAGATGACCATATTGGTCTTTTCCGGTTCGCGCACAGGCGAGGGCACGCCCTTGAAATACTGGATCGGACGCAGGCAGACATAGAGGTCGAGCTCCTGGCGAAGCGCGACATTCAGTGAGCGGATGCCACCGCCAACCGGCGTTGTCAGCGGGCCTTTGATCGAGACAACGTAATCCTTGAGAACCTGCAGCGTCTCTTCCGGCAGCCAGACATCGGGGCCGTAGACCTTGGTAGACTTTTCGCCGGCGTAGATTTCCATCCACTGGATCTGCCGCTTGCCGCCGTAGGCTTTCGACACAGCCGCGTCGACAACCTTGATCATGACCGGCGTGATGTCGAAGCCTGTGCCATCACCCTCGATGTAGGGAATGATCGGCTGATCGGGCACTGACAGCGTGAAATCGGCATTGACCCTGATTTTTTCGCCGACGGTCGGAACTTTGATGTGCTGATACATGATGCGCAATCTCCTGCGACTGGTCTTAGGACGCTCGAAACTCTGGCGGTTTTGATCTTCGCCATACCCTTTCGCAGTATAAGGGCCAATCATCAGACTGGATTCAGTCGGCCAATGCGTGAGGCAGACAGGCAAGGGCAGACTCTGGAGATCGACCGCACCATGGCTTTGCGGCTATCGTTCGACCTGAATCAGACACACGATCGACCGGATATCTCATGAAAATGCTTCTTTTTTACCAGTGCTGCCAGCGCCTCGAGCGCACATCGACCACCACCCTCCGGGCGGTGCTTGCAACACTTCTTCTGCTCGCCTGCAGCGGTGTCCTGCGCCCTGCCAATGCACAGGGGACAGCCGACCGCGTTACGCCCAATGCCAGGCTGGAGCAGATCGACATCAAGGCCGGCATGCACTTGATCAAAGCGGAAGTCGCGGCCGACAGTCCGACCCGAACCCGCGGCCTGATGATGCGCGAGAAGCTGGGTCCGAACGAAGGCATGATCTTCGTCTTTCCGGACAAAGCCGGTCATTGCTTCTGGATGCGCAATACCCTGGTTGCGCTGTCAATCGCCTTTCTGGATGACGACGGCACCGTCACAAACATCGAGGACATGAAGCCGCAGACCGAGGACAGCCATTGCCCGGTGCGGGCGGTACGCTACGCGCTCGAGATGGAACAGGGCTGGTTTGCCAGGCGCGGCGTCAAAGCCGGCGCCCGGCTGGTGCAGCCGCAGCTTTTCGGGGCCGCGGCTCGCAACTGAGGATCTCGCCGATCAGCCCAGGTTCGCGGCAGCGAAGTCCCAATTGACCAGGCTCCAGAAGGCAGCCATGTAATCGGGGCGACGGTTCCGATAGTCGATGTAGTACGCGTGTTCCCAGAGGTCGCAGGTCAGAAGCGGCTTGTCGGTACCAGTCACCGGGGTGGCGGCATTGCTGGTGTTGACGATGTCGAGCGAACCGTCGGCCTTCTTGACGAGCCAGGTCCAGCTCGAGCCGAAATTGCCGACCGCCGACTTGGTGAAGGCGTCCTTGAAGGCATCGAAGGAGCCCCATTTGGCGGTGATGGCCGCAGCCAGCGCGCCCGACGGCTGACCGCCCCCTTTGGGTGACAGCGAGTTCCAGTAGAAGGTGTGATTCCAGATCTGGGCCGCATTGTTGAACATGCCGCCGGACGACTTGCGCACAATGTCTTCGAGGCCCATCGCGTCGAATTCGGTGCCCTTGATCAGGTTGTTGAGGTTGGTGACATAGGTCTGATGATGCTTGCCGTAATGAAACTCGAGGGTTTCCTTCGAGATGTGCGGCGCCAGGGCATCGATGGCATAAGGCAAGGTCGGTAGGGTGTGTTCCATAGTGGCATCCAGGATGAGAAGTGTTGGGAAGAGGTCGGCGCCGACGGCGCGACGCGCTGGATCAGAAGCCGGCCGGCGATCGCAGGCTGGTGCGATTGTAGGCCAGGGCGATGACCGCGCTCAATCAGGCCGCTTGAATTGTGCCGTGGCGCGAAAATCGGTTAGAGGCCGCGCCGGCGTTCAAGGGGAGCGGGCGCGTCATCGGGATTGATGCGGATGTCGATATTGACGTCGACATTCGGCGTGTCGACGGTTGCGTGAAACGCCCCAGCGCCCAGCGCGACACTCACCTGATCGCCGCTTGAAAGACTCCCGGCACTGCGCACGATCCGGCCATCGGCGAGGGTGACGATGGCATAGCCGCGCTCCAGAACCCCGCGCGGACTGACCAGCTCGAGTGCAGCGCCGGCGTGCAGCAAACGCTGGGCAGAGGTCTCTGCAGTCACTCTGGCCGCGGCTGTCAGGGCGCGTGCCGCGCCCGCGAGACGGGAGTGCGGCGCAGCCAGCTCCGGCGTTCGCAGCGCCGAGGCCAGCTTCATGAGCCGGGCTTGACGCAGGTCGGTGCTTCGCACTCCTGCCGTGGCAAGACGCTGGGCAAGTTGTTCGAGGCGGGTCTGTCGCTGCGCCCACTGCAAGGCGGGCGGGCGCAGCAACCGGGTAGAGGTATCAAGCCGCTGCTCGCGCTGATCGCTCTGGCGCCGCCAGGCCTGCACAAGGCGATGTCGGTCGCGGGCCAGCACGACGAGTTGCTCCATTCGATCGGGCACCGAGTTCACCGCCGCAGCGGTGGGCGTCGGCGCACGCAGATCGGCAACGAAATCGGCAATCGTGAAATCGGTTTCGTGGCCAACGCCACTGATGACCGGCATCGGGCTGGCAGCGATCACCCGCGCCAGCCGCTCGTCGTTGAACGACCAGAGATCCTCGATCGATCCGCCACCGCGCACCAGCAACAGGACCTCACACTCGGCCCGCGAGGCTGCGGCGAGCATGGCGCGGATCAGCTCGGCGGGTGCCTGCGCGCCCTGGACTGACGCAGGATAAATAATGACCCGCACCTGCGGCGCACGACGCGCGAGCGTGGTCAGCACATCGCGCAGCGCCGCCGCCTGCAGTGAGGTCACGATACCGACCGTTCGGACATGCGCCGGCAGTGGGCGTTTGCGAGCAGCGTCAAAGAGCCCCTCGGCTTCGAGCCGCGCCTTGATCTGAAGGAAGCGCTGAAACAGGTCTCCCGAGCCCGCCTGGCGCATGGCCTCGACATTGAGCTGGAATTCGCCGCGAGCCTCATACAGACCGGCCTGCGCCCGGGCTTCGACCCGGTCGCCGTTGGCCGGATTGAAAGCGACCAGCTGATTGCGGCCGCGAAACATCACAGCGCGCACCGACGCCTGGGCATCCTTAAGGGTGAAGTACCAGTGGCCGCTGGCCGCCCGGGTCAGGTTGGAAATTTCGCCGCTCACCCAAACGGGCGAGAAGCTGCGATCGAGCAATGCCGCCACTGCGCGATTGAGTTCGGCGACCGTCACGACACCGACCTGAGCGCCACGACCGTGTTCGTCGGAGCTCACGCCCAAGCCCCTTTGCGGGCAGAAACTATCCACAAACAACGTGTTTTCGTCATCATTCGGCCTAATGCCTCGAACAGCACGGGATTTCGATGCAACTCATTGAATTTTATAAATATTTATCTTGCGTATTATTTCGGCAAAGCTTGCAGAGCCAGCTTTCAAGCCATTGTGAACGCCGTCAACCAGATTGATCCACAGACTTGTCCACAGCGTTTGGGGATAGACGGTCGTGACAGGGCCATGAACGAACGGTTTCAGCGCCATGGCAGGACCCCGGTTTTCCAGCCGATCGGCGGTGACTTGCTCCGGCAGGCAGAAAACCCCGACAATCGCCGACTCACGCGACTTGCGGCAATCGGCCCAGGGAGCCGTGATTTCGGAGGTCGATGTGTTGTCGCTCATCCAGGCTGCAGGCTGGCCCGTCTGGTTCCTGATCATTGCTTCGTTTACCGCAGTCGCGCTGATCATCGAACGCGGTATCTCGCTGCGGGCCACCCGGGTCATACCGGCCGGCCTGCTCGAGCGGGTTCTCGAACTGCATCGTCAGGACGCCGCTACCCCAGAGATGGTACAGAAACTCGAAGGCTCATCGCCGCTGGGTACTGTGTTTGCTGCCGGCCTGCGCCATTGCCTGGCCGGGCGCGAGTCGATGAAGGAGGCCATGGAAGAAACCGGCCGCGCGGTCGGCCATGATCTCGAGCGCTATCTGGCCA
>Ga0194059_1001338_pt1 | contig 10616 bp, 9 predicted proteins | sample SepL6211m_MetaG_FD_163426 | JGI IMG/M metagenome (GOLD analysis project Ga0194059, IMG submission 163426) | Anoxic zone freshwater microbial communities from boreal shield lake in IISD Experimental Lakes Area, Ontario, Canada - Sep2016-L626-11m | ecosystem: Environmental > Aquatic > Freshwater >... | reverse complement strand
GGGTCTGTTCAACTTCTTTTGCACCACCACAAGGTGAGTCTTATGACAACGTTGCGGTACGCATTGATGCGGCAATTTCACAGATAGCTGCAGAATATCCAGGCCAACGTGTTGCAGTTGTTACGCACAACGGAACAATTAAGACTGCAGCTAAAGTAGTTATAGATGGCCCAGCTGAATCAATTTTTCATATTGATATCTCACCGTGCTCAATCACAACAATTTCAGTGTGGCCAAGTGATGGTCTGAGAGCACTTCGTACATTAAATGAGCAGTCACACCTACGCTAAAGCTACGGTGGCTAGCCACAAACGGGCTAACTCTTGATGACCAAAAACGCTCGGATGAATTCCATCGTCAGCTAATTGAACCATCGGCATAGTTTTTGCAAGAGTGTTGAAGTGGGCATCAAAGGGAACAAGGATTGCATCAAAGAGTGCTGCCATCTCGTGAACAACGGCGATTTTAGGATCTAAATCTTCGCGCCACGTATTCATTGTGTCAGTGACGGCAAGCAAAAAAGGTTCGCAGAGAACAAATTGTGGATCGCACAGAGATCTTGTTTTAGTTAAAAGGCGCTCGTAGCGGCTACGAAAATCTTCGATAGCGGTGATGTCATTGTCATCGTAACGGCGCCAGGTATCGTTGATGCCAATTGCGATAGAAACTAGCGTTGGCTTATGGTCAAGAACATCGGTCTGCCAACGATTCTCTAAGTCGATTAAACGGTGGCCACTAGTGCCGACATTGATAATCTCACCTTTAAGTGCGCCAGATCGGGCTATTTCACGAACATACCCATCACCAAAAGGTGGCTCAATGTCGCGACCGCAGTCAGTGACACTATCGCCTATAAATACATTCACAACAGACATCAATAACCCTCTAACTTTGAAGTTCGGCCATAAGTTCGTTAATTGGTCCTTCAATTTGATCACCAAAAAGGTTTTTACGATGTGCTTCAAGTCTTTCGCGCAGCTCACCCAGGGCTTCTATTTGAACGTGTGTCCCGGTAATACAGCCCTTGTCATTATCAAAGCCGCAGCTCTGCAGAGTTTTACCTAAGCCTATGAGTACTTCGCCACCGATGAGATATTTTTCTAACCATTTCTCAATTTCTTGAATCATTAGAGGTTTGCAAAATCCTGCAGATAATAAATAACGATGATTGGCAATAATCTCTTCACCAGCCGCAATAAAGATTTCACCAGACTCTTTCAGATTTGCCTGTCGCCATAATGTGACACCTTTGCGAAAAACCTGCCGTAGATCTGGTGCAGGATCTCCACCCACGGCAGTGCCCATGGAAGTTCTAAGGAATGCACGCATAGCTATTCGATCACTTTCGTTCTCAATCAAATAAACAAGGGAATCCTCCCAGGACTTATCTGGGTTGTAATCTTTGGCATTCCAGAGGTATTCGCCGATAGTAAATAATGGAATCTGTGACATTTCAAACTGCAACATGGGATTTGAAACTAAACCAGATGAGTATTTGTATAAACCAAGCTCTCGACCCCGCACAGGTCCGATATAAAGATTCTTCTGTAAACCACCATCATTGACGGGGAAATTATCCCAATAGAGAGGTTGGCGAAGGGCATTGCGTTCAAAAATGACGGCATCTGAAATATCTAAGTACTCAGAGATGATTGATCGTCCTGTCCACATCATATTTACTCGTGGAGCTAGTGCACGACCTACTTCTTGAATATATGGCTCGTTTCCCCGACCTGAATAGTGCATGGGGCACATCGTTAAAGCAACATTAGGATCAAGGGCACTTAACTTTTCCCAGACCCGATTAGTAAAATCTGCATGAGCTGCTGCGGTAGAAACATATCTATCAATATCTTCTTGATGAGAAAGCTCCCAGGCTATGTCATCCCACAGTAAACCAAAATGACGTGCCCCTAAATCAAAAAGTTGTTTATAGCGAGTTATAACTGCATCAACATCATTTTGGTCAGAGTACTTAACTGAAAGACCAGGGGATACGCACACAACAATCCCGATAGCGTTTTTTCGGCCTTGCTTTATTAACTCATTAGTTAATTGAATAAAGGATGAATCAAAAGGTGAACGCCAGTTAAAACGTTGCCATGGAACATCCTTAGGCGCGATAAAATATGTATTCATGTTGAAATCACCAAAGTTTTGTATTCCACGCATGCGCTGCTCATGGCTCCATGGCTTGCCATAGAATCCTTCAACAACTCCACGAATTGGAAAATCTGGTCCGCAATCTGTAACAAGTGATTTTTCATCACTCTTTGCCCATGCCAGCAGGTGGTTAAGGCCATAACGCAGAGCATGATCTTGGGCAATCCCAATTGTTGCTGTTATAGAAGTACCGGTGCGAGATGCGTTAATCGTGAAACCTTCTAATTGCTGTGGACGAGTAGAAATCACATTGATCTGGAAATCAAAAGAGTGAGAATGAATAGAGAAGAAATTATCTGCAATCTCTTGTTGATGAGAATTTAGAGTAACAATCTTCATTTTAGATCCACTTTCTTTGCCCCCGACATTAGTTGTGTGATGAAATCTGGTGAAACTGTGTCGAAGTAGTGGTGGGCGGCATGTAAAACGGCGCCGAATACTGGTGAAATATCGAGGACTCTCATGTGGATGGCAGGTATGGCCGCTTTGAGAGTTTGCTCGAATTTACGGTCAAAAATATGATTGCCCGCAGTATGTAAGCCTCCTGCCCGAATTAATTCCATTGGCTCACTACCAAAATTTAATTGACTGACAATTCCTTGAATGTCGATGGCATGTTGCTTAGCAACCTGCTCCAACGCTTGAATTGCGATGGCATCACCCTTATTGGCCAAAACGAAAATCAGTGGTGCCAAACTTTCATCTAATTCAAGGCGATTGCGTGCAATGGCTGTAAAAAAATCAACGGGACTATTGAATCCAAATGATAGAGGGAGCTGGGTATATAAATCAGTTTTTTTAATGACACCATGATGTGCTTGGGCTAATAAGTCCAGAGCTATTCCTACGAGTTGACCGGCACCACCACCTTCGCCAAGCTCCATACCCATTGTCTGAACACTCTTGGTTGCACTTCGCCCAGCAGATTTGCCACCAGTACCTGCGATAGATACGCAACCAATACCTTGTGGAATACCGGCAAAAAGTGCGGCAAACGAATCATTTATCAGATGGCATTTTTCACTCAAACGTAAAGCCGATAAGACTGGAGTAAAGAGTTCTTTATCTTCCTCCCAATCAATTCCAGCCAAGGCAAAAGTTGAATCTACGATATCTTCACGTGAAACAGAGGCTCTTTCACATACGGCATCAATAATCTCGTTCAAACTTTCTTGAACTGCATGGACACCAATTCGTTCCCAATTAGCTCCGCCATTAGCTGCAGTTGCCAGGATGTTTCCTTTAAGATCAACCAAGCACGCATGGGTTTTTGTGCCGCCACCGTCTATTCCAAGAATGACCTTAATCATTGAATAATCCAATCATTCCTGCATTTTCCTTTTTCAAATCAGCCCAAAGAGTACGAGCATCCGAGATATCAGGGCCGATGGGGTTTGTAATTAAAGCTCGTAACGCTGAATCTTGATTACCGGTAGTTGCTGCATTAATCGTTAATAGTTCAAAGTCTTTTACCGAACGCACAAGGGCATCTATATCTGGACTCATTGTGCTGGTTTTAATTGATTGCGCCCCATGTGAGGTGATAATTGATGGAATCTCCATGACAGCATCATCTGGAAAGCCCGGAACAGCGCCGTTATTGAGGGTATTAACTACGTGGATAGTGCCTGCATTGGTATAGATATCGGCCATGAGCTCTGCGGCCGAATCTGAATAATAAGCACCACCACGCTGCATGAGCTCTTCTGGCTTTGTGACAAGTGATTCATCCTGAAATTTCTCGATTAAAACTTCTTCAATTTTCATCACTTCACTTGCTCTAGTTGGATTTTGTGATTGATATTCGACCCATTGCTTTTCAGAGTAGTAATAAGAGAGATAGTAATTGGGAATCGCTTGCAGTAAATCGATAGAACTTTGAGTCCATGCGGGTGAATCTTCAGGCTTTGCCTTTTCAATAGTTAATCCGCGAAAGGCTTTTATCGCTTCAACGCTTCGATCCACGCCTTTTACTTGCACTCCGCGAATCCATGATAAGTGATTAAGTCCAACGTAATCAAAAGTTACTTCATCTGCAGATACATCCATGGCACCTGCAATTTCTATGCGGGTATTCCAAGGCACATTACACAGACCGATAGTGGTCAATTCAGGGACTTCTTGAATCAATGCTTGGGTAATAAGTCCCGCAGGATTAGTGAAATTAAGAAGTTTTGCTTCAGGTGCTTCTTGAACAATAGTGCGTGCAATACTAAGTGCAACTGGAATAGTGCGCAGCGCTTTAGCAAAACCACCAACACCAACTGTTTCCTGCCCTACAAGATTATATTTTCGGCCTAATAACTCATCTCTGTGTCGTGCCTGTTGCGTCCCAACCCGAAACTGGCTGATCACAAAAGTTGCTCCTCGTACTCCTGCAGAAAGATCTGTCCCATACTCAATTTGAATATCAATTCCAGCAGCCTTGATCATACGTTTGGCAAAAGCTGCAATGATGATTAATTTTGTGAGTTCAATATCAACTAGATAAATCTGTGTTATTGGCATGCGGGTATGGCGCTTAATAATGCCATCGATGAGTTCTGGTGTGTAAGTCGAACCCCCACCAATGACCGTTAACTTCACTTACATTGACCCAGCTATGCCTCTTGATGTCCCTGAAGGTTTGTGAATGTCGTGGAAAACTCGATCACACGCATGTTGCGTTGCGATATTGAGTGCACCAACGAGAATTCCAGTATCACCAAGAGTCGACACTTCAATCCGTGGGGGAAAGGGCACAATTTCTGATACTAGTTTTTTTATTGGTTCAATAAAGAATGTTGCCTGTCGGCCGATACCACCAGATAGAACTACGAGTTCAACATCGGTGACCGCTGAGATTGAAGCAACATAGAGAGCAATTCTCTCTGCTTCAAGTGCAACAACTGCTTGACCAAGTGGATCTCCTGATTTTGCAGCTTCTAAAATATCAACAGTTGAGTACGGCTCAGCAAGTGAGCTTGGTTTGAATTTCTTAGCAAGGCCACGAGTAATGTCGGCAATTCGATCACCAGAAGGATTTGTAGCACTGCGGTGTGTATCACGGGGATCGCCAAAGGGAATATAGAAAATTTCTCCAGCAGCACCGCGATGGCCTCTGTGCAGTTGCCCATTGAGCACTAAGCCAGAGCCAAGACCGGAGCCCACAGAAAGCACTGCAAAATTATCTACACCTTGACCATGTCCTGCGAATTGTTCGGCGGCAGTCACCAAATTTATATCATTTTCAAGAGTGGGAAGAAATCCAAACTCTTTGTGAATATGTTCAGCAAGGTTCACGCCATCGAGAGCACCAATAGTTCCTGCGATTGAAACGATTCCAGTTTTTTGATCAATCACACCTGGAGTTCCAACGACAATTGCCGCAACATCACCGATTTTATAGCCAGACTTCTTTAGGACTGCATTAACTGCCTCGTGCATGACTGCAGTTAAGTCTTTAAGTTTAAGCGAAGTAACTGGAACAGATATTTCAGCTCTTATATTCTGATTCAAATCTCCAATAGCTGCACGAATAAAGCGTGAGCCGATATCAATTCCAAGTGAGACTTTCACATCACTGATAGCTTCATAAACTGAGCGCGCACGCTTTGAATCATCTTCACCGGGGGAGTACTCCTGAATGAGCCCACTGTCACTTAATGAGCGCAAAATGTCGGCTGTTGTTGGCTTTGAGAGACCGATATGGCGTGCAATTTCTGCGGCATGCAGCGCACCATTAGCACGTAATGTATCTAGAACGTTTCGTTCATTTATTTCTCGAATAAGAGATGGAACAGCTGGTGAGGCGTTGTGGTTCATCTACCCCTTAACCCCCGTCAATGTGATGCCCTCGATAAATACTTTCTGAGAGAAAAAGAATATAACAATAACGGGAGCCATGAATAAGGCGGACGCGGTCATCATCATATTTGTATCAACATGATGCAGACCTTGAAAAGCATTAAGGCCGATTCCGAGAGTCCAAAGATTTGGATTCTCGACGATATATAAAAGTGGACCAAAGAAGTCATTCCAAGAACCTAAGAAGGCAAACAAGGCAATGGCCGAGATCGCCGGCTTCGCCAAAGGCACGATAATTTTGAGCATCAACTTTAATTCACTACAGCCATCGATGCGGGCGGCATCGGAGATCTCATCTGGAATTGATGTAAAGAATTGACGGAGCAGAAATATTGAAAATGCACTTGAAAAGAATGAAGGTACAATCAAGGGCAAAAATGATGGAATCCAATGCAGCTTGGCGAAGATGATATATACGGGAATCATTGTTACTTGTCCAGGCAACATCATGGTTGACAAGATAATCACAAATGTCATTTGACGGCCCTTCCAATGCAAGCGCGATAAGACATATGCAGGTGGGACACTTGATAGGACTGTTCCAATTGTTCCAAGTAGCGAGACAAAGAGAGTATTTAAAGTCCACTTCAAAAATGGCACTGCAGTAAAGATAGTGATGTAGTTATGCCACATAAATGGATGCGGCCATAAAGCTCGTGATTGGGCTTGACCCTTGTTCATTAATGAAATCACGACAACCAAATACAAAGGCAGAATAAAAATAGCCGAGAGAGCTATTAGTAAGGAGTGGTTTCCAACCATATGCAAGAAGTTATTCCAACGTTTGGAACGACGAGCCTTTTTAGAGTGAGCCTCGATTTCAGCCCGTTTTTCAGGGCTCATTTGGGCAAGAGTTAGGGTGCTCATTTAAAGAGGGATCCGTTCGGATAGTGAACCCAGCGTTTCTGAGTCTTTAAAATCACAAGCGTGCAGAGCAAAGTGATTACAAGCAGTACCCAGGCCAAGGCTGAGGCGTAGCCCATTTCATATGCCTTAAAAGCTGAGTAGTAAATATGGGTTGCGTAGAAATACATGGAGTGCGAGTAGTCATTGACCTGCCCAGAGGCGACATAGGCCTGAGTAAAGTATTGGAAACTACCTATTACCCCCGTTACGCCAGAGAAAAAGATAACTGGAGTAATAAGCGGCAAAGTTATATATCTAAATGACTGCCAACCGCTTGCGCCTTCAAGGGATGCAGCTTCATAGAGTGATACGGGAACATCTAAAAGGCCGGCTAAGAAAATGATCATCGTGTCGCCGATTCCCCAAAGACCCAAAATAATCAAAGTCCACTTTGACCACTTGGGGTCTAGGAACCAGAAAGGCGGATTCTTAATGCCAATGGCTTGCAGCATTTTATTAATCGGACCGTATGCAGGGTTGAAGATGTAAGTAAATGCCATCGTTCCAGCAACAGCGGGAACCATTGATGGTAAAAAGAAGATTGTACGATAGATATTACGCCCGCGTTTAGGTTTAGTTAAAATCCAAGCGGCAAAAATGGCGAAACATATTCGAAGCGGAATACTAATCGCAGATATCCATACTGTGTTTTTGAGAGCTTTCCAAAAGTCGTCATCCTCAAAAAACATACGATGAAAGTTCTGTAATCCGATCCACTTAGGGGAGTCAATCAAATTAAATTTAGTAAAGGACTGATAAAAGCTCGCCACCATTGGGTAAGCAGTGAAGAAAATGAGGCCAAATAACCAAGGCGATAGGCATAAGAAAATAAAAAGTTTTGGAACTTTCAATTTTTTGCGTGGTGGCGCAAGCGCCCCCTTCTTTTTGAAGAGGGCACTTGCGTTTACCTTAGTTAGTGACATGAGGTTATTTATTAATTGTTTCTCGCAACAATCTGATTGACCTTATTGGCCAAATCGGAGAGTGCAGTTTTGATATTTGAGGTATCTCCAGCTTGCCAAGATGCCATCAAATTCTGCAAGAGCGACTCTTCTAAGTGCTCACCAGTGTTTTTAACGGTGTGGTAGGCAGAGTTTGGATTAGTTAATACGTCATAGATTGGTTGGTACCACGTTGGGTAACTCGCAGGACGTGCAGCCTTTGCAAGAAGTGATGAAGGAGAGCCATTTGCAGAATCCCATGCAGCAGCTAATTTAGTATCAGTTGCAAGAGCCTTCATGACGATCCAGGCATCTTTAACGTTCTTAGAGCCCTTTGAGATACCGATTTGGCCTTGACCAACAACGCCAGAGCCGTATGCAGCTAAGTTATTGGGAGCAACCGGGAAGCCAGCAATTCCAAAGTTAACTTTAGCTGTGCACTTCTCTGCCATGGCCCAGTCATCGCCAGTGCAATACAGTGGCGCCATCCAGTTAGCATCCCACTTCATTGCCACTCGACCTGTCATGAAGTCATGGCTAGTTCCCCATTCATCGCCGCGACCGGCAACGAATGTAAGTAATAACTTGCTTCCCTTTTCAAAGTTTCCGCCGCCAAATACTTTGGCGATGAAATCATGCTGCCAGTTAAATGCAGCTGCCCATTTTGGATCAGATGCAAATGCTGAAGAGCGATCTCCGGCATACCACTTAGCGCCGAACATTTGACCAAGCCACATAGAATCCATATCAAAACCGTAGTAACCCGCCCATGGGACGAAACCAGCTGTCTTAATGCTTCCATCGGTATTAAATGTTGTGAGCTTGAGTGAATAGTTAAGTAGTTCTGTTGTTGTCTTAGGTGGAGTTGTGAACCCAGCCTTAGCTAATAGATCTTTGTTGAAGTAGAAAGCAAAGACCTCAGAATAAAGAGGTAGTCCGCAACGTACGTTGTTTGAAATCGATGATGCAACTGAAGCTGCATTGAAAGTTGATTTCATGTCGATACCATTAGCACCGGCAATTAAAGTGTTTAGCTTTTGCCAAGCACCTGAGCCGCAGAACCAACCAAGGTTTCCGTTACCGTTTGAGACTGAAAGATCTGGGCCAGTACCGGCGTTGATAGCAGCCAATGATTTAGCCATATCAATACTTCCAACTGAGGTGATCTTTAGACCTGGATTAGCTACTTCAATGCGCTTGAGAGCTGCATTCCATAGTTCTAAGTTCCCAGTTTGGTATGGGGACCAAACAACTACTGTTCGAGGTGCTGCCTGAGCTGCGCTAGTAGCAGCAACTAAGCTGCTACCCACGAGTGCGGCAACTGCCAATGAAGCGAACAAACGTTTCTTCATCATAATTACTCCTGTCACTACTTTGGATAAGTCCACAAAAAGCCCACGCCATTGTGTTATGTAACCTACCGCTTTGTGTTAGGTTACCTTACAGATTAATCCAGTATGTTCAAGGGGTTAGGCGGTGCAGCTATGACAAAGCGTGTCGCGGCATTGGTAGCTATATGCGCCGTTGCCCTTTCTACTTCCTTTTTTACGCTGATTCACAGCGATCACAAAAACCTTACGGGAACCCTGATTTATCATCGCTATTCCGACTATGGATCCTGGGATGCCACGATGTGGACCATTGATATGGCATCAGGGGAGCAGAACCAAGTAAATAAAAATTGGACGGGGATGATTTCCCCCATTAACGCTCACTTTTCAGCCGATGGCCACTCCATCACCTTTATGGGTTCAAATGCAGGCTTAATTAAAAATGACTGGGACGTCTTTACTTCCCACTGGAACGGCACCATGTGGCAGGAGCCGATCAATTTAACTGGGCCAAATGGCGCTCGCGATGAAGATCCCAAGTTTTCACCCGACGGCTCAAAGATCGCCTATAAGCAAGATGGTGTTCTTGTCACCATGAACGCCGATGGCAGCAATAAAACTTATTTAACTAAAGGAAAGCCTGAGTCATCAATGCCTTACTTTGCTCCCAATGGCAAGGATCTTCTCTTTGAGCGAAGTGGTGATATCTACCTACTTAGTAATGGCACAGAGAGAAAAATGTATGCAGGCGCAGGTCAATCTTCCTATTACCCAATAGGCCTGGATGAAAAATCCTTTCTCTATACCCGAGTTCAAAACTCACACCATGATGCAATCATGCGAGGTTTTTATGATGACTCTCCATCTTTTAGATATTTCTTTGATTCCAATGATTGGGACACATCTGATTCATTTCCGTATGAAGATGGTTCCAGATTTATCTTCTATGTAACTGGCGACGTCCTCATGCCGCACGGGGGCTACAACTTGGCGCTCGCCGATTTAAAAAGAAAAAAGCGCTGGGATATTGATAAGTGGTTTGCAGGCAAGCGCACAACTGACATTAACTCTGATCTTCAAGAACTTGGCCCGGCCTGGAGCCCTGTAGTCCTTAATCCGTAAAAACATCTCCGCTAGGCTTGGCGCATGAAAATCCTTTCCATCAATGTTGCAGCGGTTGTGCATGAAGGTGAATGGACTGGCAGTGAAGGCAAGACTGGAATCGATAAGCGCCAAGTAAATGGGCCAATCACTTTTGCACATGATGAAGTTGCTGGAGATGTTGTTGCTGATCGCAATCATCATGGAGGTTATGACCAAGCGGTCTATGCCTACGCCCGTGAAGATGCCGATTGGTGGCAAAACGAACTTGGTATAGCTATCGCGCATGGTCGCTTTGGCGAAAATTTAACAACTACTGGAATAGATG
>Ga0194059_1001333_pt1 | contig 10691 bp, 9 predicted proteins | sample SepL6211m_MetaG_FD_163426 | JGI IMG/M metagenome (GOLD analysis project Ga0194059, IMG submission 163426) | Anoxic zone freshwater microbial communities from boreal shield lake in IISD Experimental Lakes Area, Ontario, Canada - Sep2016-L626-11m | ecosystem: Environmental > Aquatic > Freshwater >... | reverse complement strand
ATTGAATGGCGCAACCCAATCAATTACCCAAGCAGGATCAGGATTTAAACCTTTTGCATTGGTGGCTGCGTTAGAACAAGGAATCCCACTGACTTCAATCTGGAGCGGAAAATCTCCACAAGTTTTCGATGATGTCGGAAAGCCATATCCAGTATTTAATTACAGCAACGAACAAGCGGGCGAAATTAATTTACTTGATGCAACGGCGCATTCAGTTAATACAATATTTGTACCACTCGGAATTAAAGCCGGACCAGACAATGTTGTAGATGTCGCTCGTCGTGCTGGAATTCCAAACACGGTTGCGCTTATGCCGACACCTTCTATTTCACTTGGGGTCGCATCCCCTCATGTGATTGATATGGCAGCTGCTTATGCAACGTTCGCCGCCAATGGAACGTATGCAACCCCATTCATTATCAAAGAAGTGTTAGGCGCAAATAAAGGGGTGCTCTTTGAGGGAAAGATTCAAGCCCAACAAGCATTCCAGCCAGATGTAATGGCCGACCTAACTTATGCTCTTCAACAAGTTACAAAATATGGAACAGGTGCTGCTGCTGCAAGTGGTGTTGGCCGCCCAATTGCAGGGAAAACCGGAACAACAACAGATAACGCATCCGCTTGGTTTAATGGATACACACCAGAATTTGCAACAACTATTGCAATGTTTAGGGATGATGCAACGCAATCACTAAATGGCATCGGTGGCAACTACACATTCACTGGTGGAACTTTTCCGGCCCAAGTTTGGAACACATATACCAAGCTTGCGCAAAAAGGCACACCAGCAACTTCATTTCCTGAACCAGCAAATGTTGGCGGAACAGAAGCAGTTTCTTATTTAGATGCAGTACCAACTTTAGATCCCGCGCTCGCTGGGAAATATGAATCTGGTGCAACCAAAAAGAAGAAACTCGCAGCCAAGCAGTGAGAACTCTTGCTAAGAGCGCAGTAGTTTTAGCGCTCCTTGCAGCCTTAATTTCCTTCACCAAATTTGATAATTGCAGAACCAATGGATGGGCGCCACCCGGTGATTACATTCATGCATGTTATTCCGACCTACCAGCTCTCTTTGGAGAGCGCGGGCTAATAAATCACAACTGGCCCTATAGCAGCGCAACCAATGCAGTGGAATATCCACCAATCACTGGTGTTGTCATGTGGGCGACTTCATTTCTTGCGAGTGATAGCGGCAATAAATACCGTAACTACTTCGATATCAACGCTCTCTTTATTGCACTTCTCTTTATCGGTTCCGTAATTCTCTTAAAGAGATTAAAACCTGAGTTCTGGTATTTATTGCCAATAGCACCTGCCGTCGTCGCATCCCTATATATAAATTGGGATCTTTGGGCAGTCATAAGTGCACTTGCTGCTATTTATTATTTCGATAAGGGTCAGAATAACAAGAGCGCAATTGCTCTTGGAGTTTCAATTGCCACAAAGTTCTTTCCTGTCGTTCTGCTCTTGCCAATCACCCTTATCTTCTTCCGTAAATCTAAAATTAAAGAACTAATTTATTATTTGTTATTAACGACCACAATATGGCTGCTGATTAATTTACCTTTCATTATTACAACACCAACTGGTTGGTTTAGATTCTTTAAATTGAATTCTGAAAGAGGCGCAGACTGGGGATCAATCTGGCATGCACTTGAAATCTTTGGAATAAATGTTGTGCAATTAAATCTGCTTTCATTATTGGTTTTTGCGGTCGCTGCATTTTTCTTTGCACTATTTGTATATGGGATTGCCGAAATCCCTTCACTTGCCTCAATAGCATTTTTTATTGTTGCTATCTTCGTTACAGCAAGCAAGGTGTATTCACCGCAATATGTCTTATGGCTAACACCACTTGCAATTCTTGCGATGGTAGATAAGAGAGATCGTTTTGATTTCTGGGTTTGGCAATTTGCTGAACTTATTTATCACTTCGCAATCTGGCAGTACCTGGCAGAAGTTTCTGGCGCTAAATTCGCCATCCCTGCCGGGGCCTATGCCTTTGCAATATTGCTGCGAATTTCGGCTCTGACCTGGTTCTCCCTACGGATCATGCGTAAATCCACACCCGAATTTGCTCCACAGAACCTTGAATTTTTATCTAACGCGAGTCAGGGTTACGCTTAGCCTTCCTTCAATGAAGCCGCACCCGCGGATTTTTGAGAAGGAGCAATAACCCTCCTGCCGCGGAAATTCCGTGGCCGCTTTAGTCCAGAGGAGGTTGGGTTAACTTATGCGTAGATATGAAATCATGGTCATTCTCGATCCTGAATTAGAAGAACGCACAGTCGCACCAAGTCTTGAGACATATCTCAAGATCATCAAGGAAAGTGGCGGCACTGTCGACAAGCTCGACATTTGGGGCCGTCGTCGTATGTCCTTCGAAATAAATAAAAAACCAGAAGGAATTTACGCTGTCGTTGATATGCACTGTGGTCCAGACGCGATTAAAGAACTTGATCGCCAATTAAATTTGAACGAAGCAGTGCTTCGTACAAAAGTCGTCCGTCCAGAGTAAAAACGAAAAGCATCTAAAGTAGATAAAAGGGAAGAGAGAAAAAATGGCAGCAGGAGATACAACAATCACAATGGTTGGAAATCTTGTAAACGATCCTGAATTGCGCTTCACACCTTCTGGTGCTGCAGTTGCAAAATTCACGGTCGCTTCAACTCCGCGTTACCTCGATAAGAACACAAATGAATGGAAAGATGGCGACAGCCTCTTTCTTGCTTGCAATATTTGGCGTCAAGCAGCAGAGAACGTTGCAGAATCACTTACTCGCGGAATGCGCGTAATTGTTACTGGTCGTTTGAAGCAACGCTCATACGAAACCAAAGAGGGCGAAAAGCGCACTGTGTACGAAGTTGAAGTTGACGAAGTTGGTCCATCACTTCGAAATGCAACTGCAAAGGTCACAAAGACAACTCGCGCAGCGGGTGCCTCTGGTGGCAGCGGTTCATTCTCTACCCCTGTTACCGAAACTGCTTCAGCTGAAGATCCATGGTCTGCAGCTCCTGTCGGAGGTGGCTGGTCTTCAGCCGGTTCCGATGATCAACCTCCGTTTTAAATAATTTATCCATTAACCATTCCCGTCAGAATTGACGGGGCATCCTAAAAAGGAGCACCACAGTGGGCGCAAGAAATAATAAGACGCTGAAGCCGAAGCCAAAAGTAAGCAAGATGTCGGCAGCAGCAATGAAGAAGTTTAAGAAGAAGCCATGCTCTTTCTGTCGCGATAAGGCAACTTATATCGACTACAAGGACATCAACCTTCTTCGTAAGTACATCTCAGATCGCGGCAAGATCCGCGCTCGCCGAGTTACAGGTGCATGCACCCAACACCAACGTCAGATTGCCGCCGCGGTAAAGAATTCCCGCGAAATGGCGCTTCTGCCTTACACCTCAACAGCACGATAAGGGGAATAGAAAATGAAACTTATTCTTACTCGTGAAGTATCAGGTCTAGGACAAGCTGGCGATGTTGTAACCGTTAAAGATGGTTTTGCTCGCAACTTCCTATTGCCTCGCGGCAATGCAATCGCTTGGAGCCTTGGTGGCGAAAAGCAGATTGAAGGAATCCGTCGTGCTCGTAGCGCTCGCGAAATTCGCGATCTCGATCACGCAAAAGAGATCAAAGATTCTCTTGAAAAGACCGAGATTGTTATTAAATCAAAGGTCGGCGCAACTGGAGTTCTATTCGGTTCAGTGACAGATAAGGACATCGCTGCAGGCATTAAGGCTGCAACCGGTCTAGATATCGATCGCCACCGTGTAAAGGTTGCTGGACATATTAAGAAGCTTGGTAAGTACACCGCGAAGGTCTCTCTTCAAGGACAAATATCTGCATCCGTAACTATCTCGGTCGTAGCTATTTAATACTTCCTAAATTTAGAAGCCCGTCTCAATAGAGGCGGGCTTCTTATATTTTGAGACAAAAATAAAAATCTTTACCCACAGCTTTTATGACATTTTTGAGCGTGGATGAGGGCTAGCCCTCCTACTTTTCCACTCCTTATACACACGTTATCCACCGCTATCCCCAACTTCTCCACACGCTCACACACATCAAAAACTCCTCGCCTAACACCTCTCACCCTCACCTTATTAAATTACGCAGGCAAGGGAAGATTTTAATTTCAGTTTTGTCATCTTTGTCATCTCTGTCAGTGGTCGTTGGGAGGCTATGTCTATGAGCATCGCAGAACTACCCAACCGCGGAAACAACTCCAACAACCGCGTTCCTGCAACTGTCGAATTCGAACGCACACCACCACAGGATCTAATTGCCGAACAAGGCGTTCTTGGTGGAATGTTATTAAGTAAAGAATCAATTGCTGATGTTGTTGAAATTATTCGTGAGCGAGATTTTTATCGACCAGCACACGAACTTATTTACGATGCAATATTAGATTTGTATGGTCGCGGCGAACCTGCGGATCCAGTAACTGTTGCGGCTGAATTAACAAAGCGTGGCGACATCGCTCGTGCTGGTGGCGCACCTTATTTACACACACTTATTAATTCTGTTCCGACCGCAGCTAATGCTGGTTATTACGCAAAGATTGTTCGCGACCATGCAATCATGCGTCGACTTGTTGAAGCTGGAACAAAGATTGTTCAACTTGGTTACTCCGGTGAAGGTGAAGTTGATGATGCAGTCGATCAAGCATCTGCAGAAATTTTCTCGGTAACCGAGCACCGCACAACCGAGGATTACATTCAATTATCTGAGCTTCTTCCAGCAGCACTTGATGAAATTGAAGCGATTTCAAATGGCGTCAAAGGTGAAGGTGTTAAGACTGGTTTCAAAGATCTTGATACTTTAACTAATGGTCTGCATCCAGGAAATATGATTGTTCTTGCAGCGCGTCCTGCGGTTGGTAAATCAACTCTTGGTCTCGACATTGCGCGCTATGCATCTATTCATAACGGCGATCCTTCAGTTATCTTCTCGCTTGAAATGAGCCGTTCTGAAATTACTATGCGTATGCTCTCTGCAGAAGCCAGAGTTGCACTTAACAACATTCGCTCTGGCGCACTTACAGATGAAGAGTGGGGCCGCCTAGCAAAGCGCATGGGCGAAATTTCGCAAGCACCGTTATTTATTGATGACTCACCAAACCTCTCACTTATGGAGATCCGCGCAAAGGCACGTCGCTTGAAGCAGCGCCATGGTTTGAAGTTAATAGTCATTGACTATTTGCAGCTGATGACAGCCGGCAAGCGCGTAGAAAATCGCCAACAAGAAGTATCTGAATTTTCCAGAAATCTAAAGTTGCTCGCAAAAGAGTTAGATGTTCCAGTAATTGCAATCTCACAGCTAAACCGTTCACCAGAACAGCGCGCAGATAAGAAGCCGATGCTCTCTGACCTTCGTGAATCTGGGTCGATCGAGCAAGATGCTGACGTTGTAATTCTTCTCCACCGCGATGATATGTATGACGGACAGAATAGATCCGGTGAAGCAGATTTAATTATTGCAAAGCACCGTAACGGACCGACTCGAACAATTACAGTCAGCGCGCAATTACACTTTGCAAGATTTAGCGATATGGCACCAAGCTATTCACAATCTGGCGAGAGCTTCGTTAAAGATAATTAAATTACAGGAGTAAGTACTCCAGTTTCAACGCTAAATACCGCGCCCATCACCTTTATATTTTTTGCAAGCAATGGATAACTTTCAATTCTTTGAATATCAGTAACCAGAGCCTTCATCTGATCCTTCACAGTTCTAATTTCAATTCCTCTGGTATCAACACCAGATTTTTCTAAAATTGCTGCATGTATTTCTGCCTCTTCGCCGCTAGCCATTCGACAATCAGTGTGTGGCATTACAAGGACTCGGCTTACGCCAAGTAGATGAGTAGCTAGAACCAAGGTACGAAGCACGTCGTCAGTTACACGAGCCCCAGCGTTGCGCAGAATTTTTGCATCGCCGGCCTCCATTCCAACGATATGAAGTGGATCAATTCGCGAATCCATACAGGTAACAATTGCTAAACCTTTTCTTGCTTCGCCGCTTAATCCTTGGGATTTAAAAGAGCTGGCATATTCTTTATTGGCGCCAAGCAGATCTGCAAAATTTTCCATGTGCGAAATTTACCTTAAACACTGGTTCGTGCGCGGTCGGCAAGATAAATACCAACGAGTACTACACAGCTGCCGATGAACTGCATAAAAGTAAGTCTTTCAAATAAGAAGAACCAGGCAAGAACACCACCAAAGACCGGTTCAAGCATTCCGATCACACTTGAAGTCGCAGCGCTTAACCCTTTGAGCCCAGTAAGAACTAAGAAGTACGGAACTGCAGTACCGCCAATAATTACCCAGAGAACAAGCAACCAACCAGGGAGCGAATTACCGGCAAAGCGACCCGTGAGTTCAATTGATTTCGAAAATACTTCAAACGGGAAGTTCCACCAAGGCATCACAATCGCGAAGAATGCAGCAGAGACACCAAAGCCAAGAACCATAGTGACTTCACTACCTTTTTCTTTTACTAACTTCTCGCCAACAACAAAATAAAGCGCAAGGGCAAAGGCATCAACAAATGCAAAGATTAAACCAACCCCATCAAGAGTTAACCCTCGCCAAATTTGGCCGACCAACAACAATCCAGTAAAACCAATAGTTAAACCCCACCACATTAACTTTGAAACATCGCGCTTCTTTATAAAGCGCATCCAAAGCACGATCCAAATTGGCGCCGTAAATTCAATAATTAGCGCGATACTTACATTCAATCTGGCGATCGCCGAAAAATAAAGACCATTTACAACAGCAAAACCGATTACACCAAATGCGAGTAATGAAGGTATTTCTGACCTCGCAATGCGCAAACCTTTACGGTTTCGGAAAAATACATAGATAAACATGAATAGAAAAGCGCCTGTAATACGGATTTGGGTAAGTCGGAACGCACTGATTCCGCCCTCCATAACCAACTTGGCAGGGACGCTATTTAGCGCAAAGAAGAAGGCGCCAAGAATTAAATAAGCTTCATGACGAATATTTTTTGGCACAGCGAACCCTATCAAAAAGCGGATTCAGGAATCTCCATTATTTCGCCAGTCTCACCTAATACGATCTTTAATTCAGCCTTAATGTGTGGCAAAACGGTTCGCACAAAATATTTTGCTGATGCAATTTTTCCGGTGTAGAAATCAGCATCGCGGCCTGGATTAGCTGATTTAGTAACTGCTATATCGGCCTGTCGCAAAAGTAACCAAGCGATAATTACTTCACCAACAGACATTAATAATCTTGAGGTATTTAGCCCAGCCTTATAAATTTTTTCTACGTTCTCTTGCGATTCCATAGCAAAGCCGACAAGGGTTCCGGTCATTGCATTTAAATCTTCAAGAGTCTTGGCAAGTGCCGCCTTCTCGTCGGCAAGTTCGCCACCAGTTGCGGTAAATTCTGCTATCTCTTTTCCAAGAAGACCAAGTGCGCGACCGCCATCCTTAATAATTTTGCGGAAGAAGAAATCTAAACCTTGAATCGCGGTTGTTCCTTCATACAAGGTATCAATCTTTGCATCGCGTACATATTGTTCAAGTGGCCAATCTTGTGTGAAGCCCGAACCACCGAAAGTTTGTAGCGATTCAGTACCAAGCAACACCCAAGACTTTTCACTGCCGTAACCTTTAACAATTGGCAGCAATAAATCATTTAGCGCTTCCATATCGGCCACCTTGTCAGCATCATTCGCTGCTTTGGCCAACAAAATTTCGTCTTGGATTGAAGCGGTATACAAAATTAGTGCGCGCATGCCTTCTGAATAAGACTTCTGCACCATTAGCGAGCGACGAACATCTGGATGATTAATAATTGTCACGCGAGGACTCGCTTTATCTGCAGCCTTAGTTAGATCTGGTCCTTGAACTCGTACCTTGGCATAAGCAAGGGCTTGTTGGTATCCAGCACTTAGCGTTGCAATAGCTTTAGTTCCAACCATCATTCGTGCAAATTCAATAACTTTAAACATTTGCGCAATTCCGCTGTGTACATCTCCGAGTAAATAACCAACAGCTGGCTCTTTCTCACCAAGGTTCATCTCACAAGTTGCAGAAACATTTAGACCCATTTTGTGTTCCACATTTGTTACATAAACACCATTGCGTTTTCCAAGTGCGCCACTTTCAAAATCAAACATAAATTTTGGTACTAAGAACAAACTCAAACCTTTGGTACCAGGGCCAGCACCTTCGGGGCGAGCCAAAACATAATGAATAATATTTGGATTTAAATCAGAATCGCCAGATGTAATAAATCGCTTGGTTCCGGTGATGTGCCAAGTTCCATCACTCTGTTGCACAGCCTTTGATCGACCCGCGCCAACATCGCTTCCGGCATCTGGTTCGGTCAATTGCATCGTTGCGCCCCAGTCGTTATCGACCATTAGTTGCGCCATCTTCTTCTGATCTTCATTTCCAAGTGCATATGCAACATGTGCGAATGCGGTTCCTGATGCATAAATATGAATTGAAGGATTTGAACCCAGAACCATTTCAGCAATTGCCCAACGAACAGATGCAGGAATTAACGTGCCACCAATTTCAACTGGCGCATCAATTCGCCACCATTCATTGTCCATATAAGTGCGATAAGACTTTTTGAAACTCTCTGGCAATTTAATATCGCCTGTCTCTTTATTAAATTCAACACCAAGGCGATCGCCTTCGATAAATGAATTTCCAAGATCATTCTCGGCCAACCGTTTAATCTCTTCCAACATGCCCATCGCTGTTTCACGGTCGATATCTTTAAATATGGATTTTCCTAAAATTTCATCGCGCTTGAGTAGATCGAAGAGACAGAATTCGATATCTCGCAGGTTGGCGGTGTAATGGCTCATGGCGCAATAATGCTACCCGCCAGTAACTTAATCAAGCAGCCTAGAAGATATAGGGTCTGTCCGTGCTACTAAGTGACCGCGACATAAAGGCCGAAATCAGCGCTGGCCGGGTAAAGGTTGAACCTTTCGACGGCGCAATGATCCAACCATCAAGCGTCGACGTTCGACTAGACCGATTCTTTCGAGTCTTTGAAAACCATAAGTATTCAGTGATCGACCCATCTATCGAGCAGGCCGACTTAACTCGAGAAGTTGCAGTCGATGGCGGCGAAGAATTTATCCTGCACCCAGGTGAATTTGTTTTAGCGAGTACCTACGAAGTTATTACTTTGCCAGATGACATCGCAGGTCGTCTTGAAGGTAAATCTTCCCTTGGTCGCCTTGGATTACTAACGCATTCAACTGCCGGATTTATTGATCCTGGTTTTTCTGGACACATCACTCTTGAACTTTCAAATGTTGCAAATCTTCCAGTTAAATTATTTCCAGGAATGAAGATAGGTCAACTTTGCTTAATCAAACTCTCATCACCAGCCGAGAATCCATATGGTTCCGCGCTTTATGGTTCTAGATATCAAGGACAACGCGGCCCAACTGCAAGTAAGTCTTGGCTAAATTTCCACCAATCAAAAATTAATTAATCAGCTTTAATTGGAAAGTGCAAGATAAAGATTGCGCCATTTCCTAATTCAGATTTAACTTCAACGCTGCCATCATGAGCTTTCATAACAGCATCAACAATTGCTAAGCCAAGCCCACTGCCTTCACCACTAGCTCTAGCGCGCGATGGATCAGCTCGGAAAAATCTTTCAAAGATTCGACTCTGATCTTCTGCTGTAAGTCCCGGCCCGTTATCACTAACGCTTATCTTTGTTTCAACTTCATCTTGTGAAATGTCCACACCAATTTTTGTTCCGGAAGGGGTATGAGTTCGAGCATTAGCTAATAAATTGGCTATTGCTTGGTGGATTCGCATTGAATCACCAAGAACAAATATCTCATCGCTTGCGCTGGAAACCGTTATTTCATACTCCGGACCAGCAGCCTGTGCAGAAGCGACGGCCTCTTTAACTAAATGATTTATATCAACTGGATCGAAAGTTAATTCACGAGATTGATCCAAACGGGCAAGAAGCAATAAATCTTCGACGAGGGAACTCATACGAATTGATTCCTTCTCAATTCTGGAAATTAACTCCTTAGTTTTCTCGGCGCCTTCAACTGCGCCTTGCCGGTGCAATTCAGCGAATCCACGAATAGCAGTAAGCGGTGTGCGAAGCTCGTGACTTGCATCGGCAACAAAGCGACGTAACTTACTTTCAGATTCAACACGAACCGCAAAAGATTCTTCAATGCGCGAGAGCATTGTGTTTAACGAACCAGTAAGTCGACCCACTTCTGTCTTTGGATTTACCACAGGGAGCCGCGCAGATAAATCACCTTCGGCGATAGCAGCGGCAGTTTCCTCGATCTTGTCTAATGGTTTTAACGTTAATTTAATAAGGAATCTTGCTACAAAACCAATACTAAGTAGAACGAGCAGACCAATTAAAAAGAAGATGCCACCTAAACCAGCGACCGTTCTGTCAACACTATCTAGCGCAACAGAAATTACGACCGTGCCTGCTCCAGATGGCAGTAATTTAGCGATCGCGCGAATATCTGGTTGGTTACCTATACCAATAATTGTGAATGGCTCGCCTTTACGCAAGATAACTTCGGCTGGGGTTAATTTATTAAATTCTTTAAAATCAATTGAATTTGAAAACTGGCCGCCGATTTGTCCAATTACATTTCCCTTTAAATCCAAGAGTGTTACTGCAGTAGTTG
>Ga0194059_1001332_pt1 | contig 10698 bp, 12 predicted proteins | sample SepL6211m_MetaG_FD_163426 | JGI IMG/M metagenome (GOLD analysis project Ga0194059, IMG submission 163426) | Anoxic zone freshwater microbial communities from boreal shield lake in IISD Experimental Lakes Area, Ontario, Canada - Sep2016-L626-11m | ecosystem: Environmental > Aquatic > Freshwater >... | reverse complement strand
CCAGACCCGCGCAGCCTCGTCGCTGGCCGGGTCGCCGGAGGATTCCATCAACATGCAGTGCAAAGGCATCCCCTCGGAGCCGACGCCCACTTCGTAGAGTGCTGGCTGGACAGCCTTCGCCATAGCGACTGGAAAAGAAGAGGGTGCGGCGTCCTCCACTAGGCGCCGTGCCGAGAGTTCATCTTCCCATCGGACGACTGTGGAGGGGTGTGCGCCGCTAGCGCAACCTGTGGGTGAGGCCGTGGTCTTTGCCTCATGGCTCAATCGTTGGGAGACTGGCTGGAGCGGAGTCGTCAGCGGGGGCAAGGGGGGCTCGATACTGCTGACGGGCTCGCTGCGTAGAGGAAGCAGTGCTGCCGGCGGCTCTTCGTAGCTCGGCCTGTATTTCAGGGGCGGCAGCGAGGGTAAGGCTGTTAGCGCCGCACGGAGGGGTGAGAAGACCGCTGGATCATTGGCTTCCAGCCAAGGCGCCAACTGAAGCGCGGCTTTACTGTCAGGCGGCAGGAAGTAAAACAGCGGCTCCTCCGGTATTTTTTCGGAAGGTACCCGGTAGCTGATCGAGAAGAGCACCACCATCAGGGTCTGCAGAATTGCTGCTCCCAGAATGCAGAGGGGCAGCATCAGTCGCGGCGCTTGACGGATCGGCCACTCAAAGGCGAGTTGGGCAAACTCTCCCAACTCCCGCGGGGAAAGAGGGATCTTTGGAACCATAGGGAGACGTTGCGTCATGACGACCCCGAGCCAGTGGCAAGCACGACGGTGAAGCCACAGCGTGCCCCGATTGTCATGATCTGGAGCAGGAGATCGTAGGGGGCAAGCCGGTCAGCCTTGATGATGAGGCTGCCGGTTCTGGGTGCCTTACGGAGCGATGTTTCCAGCTCGGCCGCGGTGACTACCTGGCGGTCATAATAGATCTGCGGCAGAGGCGCCCCCGTGACGCTGACCACCTGGGGATCCCGCTGAGGGAGGAGAAGAAAAGGTGAATCGGGAACCTTCAGCGCGATACCCGGCTGGAGCATGAAATACCCACCCAGCAGCAGGAAAAAGACGAGGCTCAGCAGTGTGCCGAGCGCAGGGGCCATCAGCAGCAGCGCATCTCCCGCTCCCTTACTGCGGGGAAGCCTCATCCGTTGGAGGTGTCATCCCGCCTGTCGGCGGCATCCACAAGCAGGTTCACAATCTCGATGCCCGCCCGCTCCATGTCATGGATGATGTCGTTCACCCTCGCCGTCAGGTAACTGTGTCCGATGTAAGCAGGGATCGCCACACCGAGACCGGCCGCTGCATCGAGCATGCTCTCGTAGACGCCGCGGGAAAGTTCCGCTGCCGTTGCATAGCCGCCGTGTGCCGAAAGAATAAGGAAGGCATCCAGCAGTCCAAGGATCGTACCGAGCAGACCCAGCAGCGGGGTAACATAGGCAAGTGTCGCGAGGATCGGCAGATTCCGCTCAAGCTTCGGGATCTCCAAGAGAGAGGCGTCGGTTGTTAGCGACTGCAGGACGCTCCGTCCGGCACCAGGCCTCAACAGTGCGGCCTGCAGGACGCGGGCCGCCGGGCCATGGCTCGCGGAAGATTCGGCGAGCGCCTCATCAACACGACCATTGTGAATCAGCAGTGCAAGTCCGCCGAGGAGTTCTCCTACACGGATGGAGGCTTTGTGGAGAAAGACCAGCCTTTCGAAGAAGACACCCAGCGCTACCACGCTGCAGAGCAGGATGATCCACATAAGGGGTCCGCCTTTTTGCAAGAGTTCAAGCATGGGAAAATACTAGTTGCAGGTTGAAAGCATTAAAAAGGTTAAAGGTGTATAGGAGGAATCTTACCGCCCATCAGATCGGCAGGCTCGCTTGTGCGGATGAACCGCTTGGCAATGCCTCGGCATGGGAGAGATGGCCAAGCATTTCCTGAAGCCGCTCTCGCACCCCGGGGAGGAATCCACGGTCGGCATGGAGGACTAGTAGGCAGAGCTCGTTGTTATGAAGGAAGCTCAGGGCACCCTGTTCCGCATGGAGTGTCACCCCGGGCACATTCCCTAGACCCATCTTGGAAGAAGACTCCCGGATCTGGGCCAGCATCGTCATTGCCTGGCCGCTCAGGGTCTGGAGATCGATTCCGGAAGGAGTGTTGGAGGCGCAAACCACCTGATCCCCATGTGCCAGGATACAGGCCCGCAGGCCCGGAAGCTGTCCCGCCATGGCGATGACGCGATCCATGGTAAGCTTCTCCTCGGTCATGAAGAGGGCCTGCAACGCCGAGGGATCGGCAAGCTGATCGAGGGGATCGAGCTTCCAGAGCGGCGCAAGAGCAAGAACCTCGGGTGTCTCCGCGACATCGTCGGGTAAAATCACGAGCTTCTTTTCCTCAGGCGCCGGCTTGACAAAAACATTCCGGCGAAAGATAGGGAGCGAGGCGAAGAATCCCCGCTTGGCGGTGACTGCTGGCACCAACTCCGAAACCTCTTTTTCCTGGGTTAACTTGGCAACGTGCGTTTCCAAGGTTGAGAGCGCTTCGGGCTGATTGGTCGAAAGCACCTTGGCTTCGATCACTGGGATAGGAGATTCTTCGGTGGAGTCATCCGCAGAGGGAAGGGTCACTGGGGATGCTTCTCCCCTCGGGAGTTCCCTTTGTTCACTCGGAACCTCTTCAAACCTTGTTACCAAGCGGTAATAAAGGGCCACCCATCCGGCAGGAAGATTCAGTCGCTCAGAACGGTCTCCGCCTTCGGGCACAACGACCAGATCGGGCAGAAGATCGTTCAGCTGGCCGAGCGAGAGACGCGGCGTATTCCCCGCGAGCAAATCCCGACAAGGCAGATCGGCCGTTCGGCCGCTCAGTTCATCGGCAGTTGTTTCCTTGCAGAACTGAGCCGGAAGCCTAGCCATTAACTCCGACAGGGGCACGGAGATCATGTCCGGCGCCTCCTCAAAGAAACGATGGCGCGGCGCCGTGCGCGTGCTGGATGCGATGGTCACGCTCTGATCCTCTTGAAAGTGCGGCTAGTCCGCAACCGAGAATCTCCGATCGAGAATCTTCTTGCCCCGGAAGCGCCGTCTCTTCGAAATGAGAAGATGGACTTGAATCTCAAATTCGATGACCGCGGCCTGATTCCCGCGATTGTACAGGAGAGCACTGAAGCCGGTGGCCGCGTTCTCATGATGGCCTGGATGAACGAAGACTCGCTGAAGCATTCCGTTGATTCCGGCTACATGCACTACTGGAGCCGTTCCCGCCAAAAACTCTGGAAGAAAGGCGAATCAAGCGGCCACACGCAGCGGATCCTGCGTTGGTTCGTCGATTGCGACCGCGACACTCTCCTTTTCGAGGTCGAGCAGCACGGTGGCGCCTGCCACACCGGCTTTGCCAGCTGCTTCTATGTCGAGCTCGACAAGACCGGAAACGACCTTCCGCCTCAGGAAGAGCCGCTTTTCAGTCCCGACAGCGTTTACAAAGCGTAGGCGATCACACTTCCCATCCCGATGATCCAATACCACCGCCTTCTCAACCTCATCCTCGACCACGGGGCGCGGAAAGAAGACCGCACCGGTACTGGTACCCTCTCGGTCTTTGGTGCGCAGGAGCGCTTTGACCTCACTCAAAGCTTTCCCCTGCTCACCACCAAGAAGCTCCATCTCCGCTCCATCATCCACGAGCTACTCTGGTTTCTGAAGGGCGACACCAACGTCGGCTACCTCAAGGAAAACGGGGTCACCATCTGGGATGAGTGGGCCGATGCGAACGGCGATCTCGGGCCCGTCTACGGTGCTCAGTGGCGTCGGTGGCGCACTCCGGAGGGAGGAACAGTTGATCAGATAGCACGGATCATCGAAGATCTGAAAAAGAATCCCGACAGCCGCCGCCACATCATCAGTGCCTGGAATCCGGGTGAGATCGACAAGATGGCCCTGGCCCCCTGCCACGCCCTCGTCCAGTTCTATGTGGCCAACGGCGAACTCAGCTGCCAGCTCTACCAGCGTAGCGCGGATCTTTTTCTAGGAGTCCCCTTCAACATCGCCTCGTACGCCCTGCTCACGATGATGATCGCGCAGGTCTGCGGGCTGAAGGCGATGGAGTTCATCCACACCTTCGGCGACCTCCATCTCTATGTGAACCATCTTGAGCAAGCCCGGCTTCAGCTCACCCGGGAGCCGCGCCCACTCCCGCAGATGCTACTTAATCCCGCTGTGAAGAACTTGGAGGATTTCCGCTACGAGGACTTCACGCTAGAGGGGTACGACCCTCACCCCGCGATCAAAGCCCCAATCGCTGTTTAGAATGCGAAGCCGAAGAATATTTCCCGCAGCTGCAACGCAGGCCGTCAGGCCGAGGCCAGGCAAGCAAACGCAGAGGCCTTCACAGCCAATCTTTTCCTGCAAATGATAAAAGCCATCGTCGCCATGGCGGAGAATAGAGTCATCGGGAATGCCGGCACAATCCCGTGGCATCTCCCCGAGGATTTCAAATTCTTCAAGGCGACCACCATGGGTCATGCGGTCCTCATGGGGCGGAAAACTTATGAGTCGATCGGCAAGCCACTCCCCGGCCGTGAAAATATCGTCCTCTCCCTCACGATATCGGAGACCCCTGGAGTCACCGTCATCCAATCTATCGACGATCTCAAGGAACCAACCGATGGGCGTGATCTTTTCGTGATAGGTGGTGAGGAGATCTACCGACTCCTTCTCCCAAGGATCCAAGAACTCTACGTCACCAAAGTCCCCAGAACGATCGAAGGCGACACCCGCTTCCCAGAGTTCGAATCTCAATTTAATACAGGAACTAAAGTACTAGAAACCAACGACTTCACCGTGTGGAAGTATGGAAGAATGGCCTTGTGATGGACTCCTTTCGTAATTTTTAAACCATTACTCGATCCGAACCAGTGTTATGCGAACAATTTTACGCCTAATTACTAGTTGGGCCTGAAATGAGAACACTGGTCATTAGTCTGATGCTTGCTGCCGTGACGCTAGTCCAGTCAACGAACTCTGCGGCACCGGCTTATTCAGCCGCACAGATTCGTGAGATATTCTTCCTGCTCGGAATGAATCACGAGTACACAGGAAAGCCGGCTGGCGAAATCGGCTTTTTCCCCACATGCGATGCGAATGCGAAGGCTATTTACGAGGCGCATGTCGAGAAATTGCGAGCGTCACTCGGCTTGAAGAGTGCGAAGGATGTTTGGCGCGTCGTCGATTCGTTCTACAAGAACACAGCGGAATATTCTGTGGGTCAGCGCGTCTTCTATATTTCAGAGGAGGCATTCGAGGGCTACGGAGAAGAGGCCGAGCAGGCGTATCTTACTGGAGCGGCCGTGCGGCACTGGAGAGACGGAAGTTTTTGGATTATGAATGGCGCGAGTAAATCTGACGTTATCGCCAAGTTGCTTCATAAGTACGACTGCAAACACGTCTGGGTCTGCCGGAATTATAGCGGCGTTCCTACCGGTTTTGAAGTGCGGTACGAGCCGTCACAACGGATTCAGAAGTTGATCGATGATGCAGTCGCTGAGCGAGAAAAGCCCAACCATGCGGTCGAGCCAACTCGCTCCCCGGATGGCGCTCGCGGCTCACCTTGAGCGTTATGCCTTTTCTATGAAAAGGCGCAGGGATTTTAGATGCGGGGCTAGGCGCGTGAGGGAAACCGTAGAGAAGGCGCGTGGGAACGCGGCTTTGCTTGCTCCGCTAAAGCGATGTCATTCGAGGCTTTGGCCGAGAAGTCAGAGCCGGAACGGATGTACAGCAAAGGCCGGGCAAGCAATCAGCAGATCCGAGGATGCCTGATCGGGGGCGAGCGCAGGCCTACACAGCTATCCACCGATATCCCAAGCCGCCCCTAATCGCGGGCTTGGCGGGGGATCACCTTTAAAGTCTGCGGCTCCATCTTGCCGATTGACTTTGCAGGTAGCACTCCCCTCCAAGACGTATTCGGATAAATAATCGTATCTCGGCCAATGACGGAGCCAGGGCTCAATACCGAGTTGCAGCCGATTTCGGCGCGGTCTCCGATAATGGCACCGAACTTCCGAAGGCCCGTCGGAATGATTCCTTCGGCGGTTTTCACGGCGACCGGCTGATGGTCAAGGCGAACATTGGAGAGAATGGCTCCGGCACCGAGGTGTGCCTTGTGGCCGAGGATGGAGTCCCCGACGTAGTTGAAGTGAGGGATCTGAGCCTCGTCAAAGATGAGGCAGTTCTTGAACTCGCAGGAGTTTCCGAGGACGACGCCATTACCGACCACGACGTTCTCGCGGATGTAGGCTCCGTTACGGATCTCACAATTCTCGCCGATCCATGCAGGCCCCTTGATCATGGCTCCTTGCTCAATGATGGTGCCGGCTCCGATATAGACAGCGCCGCTGATGAAGGGCTTGCCGATCAGCTTGCCATGGATTCCAGGCTTGAGCCGGAACTGAAGATAGGTCGAGATCTTTGCGATTGCCTCCCAAACATTGGTCACATTCTCAAAGATGACACTGTGCTCAGTACGGTCGAGATCGAGGAGGGTATCGGGGGAGAACATAAAGAAAAGGATGAATTATAAACGATGAATTGTGAAAGTACGGAATACATGATTTCCCGCAGAGCCGCGGAGACGCAGAGAGAAATTAAGGGGTGTATTTTTTCTTTTCTCTGCGCCTCTGCGTCTCTGCGCGAGATTATTTCAATCAGTTTTTGCTGATCCGTTGTCCGTCTTTTGTGTCTTTGACCAGCCATCCTAGCGATGCGATTTGATCCCGGATCTCGTCGCTCTTCTGCCACTCCTTCGCATCGCGCGCGACCGCACGCGCGGCGACCAGCTCTTCCACTTCTAATGGGATTGTGGTGACTGCGTCAGGTTCCAAGGCTAGAACGCCGTTCACGCGGGCGAGCCAGTTCAGTAGTCCGCGTGCTTGCGAGGGAGTGAGTTTCTCCTCATTCACTTGATCCATCCGACGGTTGCTCTCACGCAGGGTCTCGAAGAGAACGGCCAGCGCGCTGGAAATATTCAGATCATCATCCAGCGCCGCGAAGAATTCTTCGGTTGCTGGATCGGGTAATTCCGCTTCCTGTACAGATTCTGCAGCTTCAATAAGTCTCTCCCTCCAAGCATCGAGCCGTCCGAGTGCAGTGCGTGCGGCAGCCAACCCATCCATCGTGAAGTTCAGTGCTCCACGGTAGTGAACAGAGATCAGCGCATAGCGTACTTCGCGGCCGGTCCACCCCTTCTCAACCAGATCGCGTAGAGTGAAGAAGTTCCCTGCCGATTTGGCCATCTTGGAGCCCTCGACCATGAGATGCGCGCAATGCATCCAGTAGCGAACGAACGGTCCTTGCCCGTGGCCGGCACACTCGCACTGGGCAATCTCGGCCTCATGATGGGGGAAGATGTTGTCGACCCCGCCACAATGGATGTCGATGGTCTCGCCTAGTATCCCCGTCGCCATGGCGCTGCACTCGATATGCCATCCGGGACGACCTTTGCCCCAAGGACTCTCCCAGCCGACGGATCCATCCTCGGGCACCCAGGATTTCCAGAGAGCGAAGTCGGCGACTGCCTCCTTGTCGTATTCGTCGCTGGCAACGCGTTGGCCAGGTCGCTGGTTCTCAAGATCGACATGGGCGAGCTTTCCATACTCGGGAAAGGAGGCGATGCGGAAATAAACCGACCCATCTTCGACTTGGTAAGCATACCCCTTTTCCATCAGGGTTCCTATCATAGCGATCATGCGCGCGATCTGCTCCGGATCGGTCGCCTCGGGGTAGGCCTCGGCAGGAAGTAGGCGAAGTGTTTTGGCATCAGCAAAAAAGGCCTCCTTGAATGGACGTGTGTAATCCTCAAGCGCGATCCCTGCTGCATGGGCTCCGCGGATTGTCTTGTCGTCCACATCGGTGAGATTCATCACCCGGCGGACGATAAATCCGCGTTCCTGAAGATGGCGCTGAAGCAGATCTTCGAAAACGTAGGCCCGAAAGTTCCCGATGTGTGCGTAGGCGTAGACCGTAGGCCCGCAGGTGTAGAGCGAAAGAGTCTTCCCCTCTCTCGCACGGGGAGTGATCTCCTCAAGGCTCCGGGAAAGCGTGTTGAGTATCTGCACGATTAATTTTAAGGGCTATTCGGAGGGAGTCTCTACAGATGCGGTCGCCATCGCCGCGATCCCTTCGCTGCGTCCCAAGAATCCCAGGCATTCGTTTGTGGTCGCCTTGACGCCAACGCGCGAGGCATCCAGCCCGAGTGATTCGGCGATGCGCTCTCTCATCTGCTGAACATAAGGGCCGATCTTTGGTTCCTCTGCGACCAGCGTGGAGTCGACGTTGATGATTGTCGCTCCTGCCTCGACTAGGATCACGGCGACACGCCGTAGAATTTCCAGACTGGAGATGCCGCGAATGGATGGATCGGTGTTCGGAAAGTAATGCCCGATGTCCTGCAGGCCCGCCGCCCCGAGCAGAGCGTCGGCGATCGCGTGACAGAGGACGTCAGCATCAGAGTGACCCGAAAGGGTGAGTCCCTGCGGGTGGCGAAGCGTCACGCCTCCAAGTACGAGCAGTCTCTCCGGATCTAACTGCTCAAGCCGATGTACATCATAGCCGATGCCGCTGCGTGTGATCATGTTTTGGGAGATAGTAGATGGTAGTCAGGATCCAGGCGATAGGCGATACGCTATGGAGAGACTGCAAAGATGCATCTGAAAGCAGGTAGGCGGCGAGGTCTGTGGTGTCTGTGGTGTCTCTGCTGATTGATGCTACATGTTTATCTTTCTCTGCGCCTCTGCGCCTCTGCGCGAGATTAAAGATGTGTAAAGGCAATTCCTCCACCGCAGGCAACGCAGGAGTATTTGTCAGCGACTGTGTCATGGGGCCTCAGGTCGACCTTGCCGCCGGCAAGCTCGACCATGAGCATTCCTGCCGCGATATCCCAGAGGCTGATCTGACTCTCGATGTATGCGTCGAGACGGCCACTGGCCACATAAGCGATGTCGAGCGCGGCGCTTCCCATCATACGGGTCTTGCGCGCGGAGCGCATCATCTCTCCCAGAATCGGGAGTCCCTTCTCGATGGCGGCTTCGGTCTTTGAGACCCCCACGGCGACGATCGCGTCGGAGAGCTTGGTGCGACTGCTTACCCGGATCGGGCGTCCATTAAGAGTAACGCGTCCCGTAGAACGCGAGGCGACCCAAAGCTCATCGGTCATTGGCTGATAGATCACCCCGGTGGTGAGTACCCCGTTGTGACGATGCGCGATGGAGACCGCAAAATGCGGAATGCCGTAAAAGAAATTCACCGTGCCGTCGATCGGATCGATGATCCACTGATCCGCGGCCGTCTGGTCCCCGCGGATGCCCTCCTCTCCGTAGATCGCATGGTCGGGAAAAGCCCCCAGAATAAGCGACTCGATCAACGCCTGAGAGCGGCGGTCTAGCTCGAGCTTGATGTCGTGGGCCTCGGCCGAATCCACATTGAGTTCTTTCTCGAAGTGTCCCCGGATCATTCCTCCGGCTGCAAGGGCCGCATCCCGTGCGGTCGTACGTATCAGTTCGTCCATCTAGAATTCAGTAGCGGAGTAAGCGGATGGATGAAACCTGAAACTTGATACCTGAAGAAATAGCGCCTTCGTGATGAAGGCGAATCGACTCTTCGATTCCCGCTTTTGAAAACACCAGTGGCCATGTAATAAAAAAATTGGGGGAAGCGTTTGTGGCGCTTCCCCCAAGTTCTAGCTCGTCGCCGAAAGGATGTTCCGGCGGGAGGGACTTACTTCTTTTTTGCGACGGCCTTCTTGACGGCTTTCTTTGCAGGAGCCTTCTTGACGACCTTCTTGGCAGGAGCCTTCTTCGCAACGGCCTTCTTCACCACCTTCTTGGCGGGGGCCTTCTTTGCAACGGCCTTCTTCACCACCTTCTTGGCGGGGGCCTTCTTTACAACTTTCTTAGCGGGTGCTTTTTTCTTAATGGGCATTTCAATCCACCTCCTTTGTTCCGCATGCGCGGCGTTTGTGAAAAGTTTGTGAATAAGTCACTGCTGAATGTGAATAAGTCGCCCGTTGATAAGCGTCAACGGATTTTCTAAAAAAATTTCGCCGCCTTTTCCTCACCTTCGTGAGGAAAGTCTCATCTCTTACTTGGCCGCTAAAATTTTCTCCGCGTTTGCGGTGATCTCAGATACCTCGGCCAATCTTCCAAGCCCTTCGTAGCCGCATGCAAGCATGCCTTCCGCTGGCCCGACAAATGAGGCTCCGCGCGTGCGCAGTGTCTCCGCATTCATCTTGGTCGCGGGGTGCTCCCACATCTTTCCGTTCATCGCCGGCGCGATGAGAAGGGGCGCGCGAGTGGCAAGTGCGACCGATCCCAGCGCATCATCCGAAAATCCGTGAGCGAGTCGCGCGATTGTGTTCGCACTCGCAGGAGCAATCATCAGGAGATCCGCACGATCAGCCAACTCGATGTGGCCCGGCTTCCAGGCTCCTGAATTTTCCTCGGAGAGATCGCACAACACGGGATTGCGCGAGAGCGTAGCGAGCGTAAGAGGTGTGATGAATTCGGTGGCCCGGCGCGTCATCACGACGAAGACATCGTGGCCCGCCTTGCGGAGTTGGCTGACAATCTCCGCTGCCTTGTACGCAGCGATCGATCCGGTCACACCCAGGACGATCGTTGTTCCCCGGCCGTTAGGTGATTCTTTCCCTGAGTTTTCCATCGTCTCCATAATAGTCAGCCAACGT
>Ga0194059_1001330_pt1 | contig 10709 bp, 10 predicted proteins | sample SepL6211m_MetaG_FD_163426 | JGI IMG/M metagenome (GOLD analysis project Ga0194059, IMG submission 163426) | Anoxic zone freshwater microbial communities from boreal shield lake in IISD Experimental Lakes Area, Ontario, Canada - Sep2016-L626-11m | ecosystem: Environmental > Aquatic > Freshwater >... | reverse complement strand
AGTTAGATCATCTCTGCCTTCTTGTTGAGCTAGACAATAAGCCTGCCAACTGTAGTAAAAATTGCCTAGCATCAGACTCAAAGCAGCACCAGGTAGAACTCGTCCGTAAACGATCTCAGAGGGAAATTGTAGAACCCCTTGAGTTAGACTGACAATTACTAATATCTGTATTAAATTATCTAATGCCAGTCCAAAAAAACCGTCAAGATCGCTGCGGACAAACCAACTAGGCTTGCTTGTTTTGAGTCTGTTCATTTTTAGATCACTGTACCGTCAGCAATGCGGGCATTCTTAAGAACTACAATAATACCGTTGCGAATATAGAAACCATCTTCTTCTCGGTTGGCTTCCTCTACTCTGTCTTTATTGACTAAAGAAACATTTTTGCCTATACGTGCGTTCTTATCTATAATTGCTCCTCTGATTGTTGTGCCAGAACCAATACCAATTGGGATCTTTTTCTCTTCCAAAATGGCAGTCCTTTCAGCAAAGGGTTCATAATAGTCGCAACCCATAATCAAACTATCTTCAATGAGACAATCTGATTCAATACGGGTGCGAATCCCTAAGACTGAATGGGATATACGACAGTTTTTGATAATACAACCTTCGGAGATCATCGATTCAGTCACGATACAATCGAGCATTTTAGTTGGCGGCAAATAGCGAGAACGAGTATAGATGGGCGCCTTTTCGTCATAAAAACTAAAAGGAGGCTGAGGCTGCTTGGTTAGAGCCATATTGGCATCATAGAAGGCCTTGATTGTTCCAATATCTTCCCAATAGTCTTTGAAAAGGTAAGCCTGCACATTGTAATCTCTGGCCGCAGAGGGAATAATTTCCTTACCAAAGTCAGTTTGCTCCAGGTTGGATTCTAAAAGATGAATTAAGACTTCTTTGGTAAATACATATATACCCATAGAGGCTATATAAGGACTTTTTTGAGCCTCTTCAGGTGATAGTCCAAGGATAGTGGTATCAACCCTCATCTTTTTGAGGTCATCTCCCTTGGGTTTTTCCATAAAGTCTACTACCCTACCTTGCTCGTTGATCTTCATCAAGCCGAAGGCTGAGGCTTTTTCTTCATCAGCGGGAACCACAGAAAGCGTGATATCAGCATTGGTTTCTCTATGTCTTTCGACAAATAGGCTATAGTCCATGCGATAGAGATGATCTCCTGAAAGGATGACATATTCATCTACATCCCATTCCTTGATAGACCAAAGATAACGGCGAACCGCATCAGCAGTTCCCTGGAACCAATTGGGGTTTTCGGGAGTTTGCTGAGCTGCCAAAACCTCTACAAAACCATCACTAAAACCGGAGAAATTATAGGTTCTACTGAGATGGCGATTTAAGGAAGCAGAATTAAACTGCGTTAGTACATATATTTTAAGAATTTCCGAATTAATACAATTACTGACAGGTATATCAATCAGTCGATATTTCCCAGCTAGGGGTACTGCCGGTTTAGCACGTAGCTTAGTCAAAGGGTAAAGTCTTGTTCCGGCTCCACCACCTAGAATGATTCCCAGTACTCTTTTCATAAAAAAACCTCACTGTTGCCTAGACTTTACAATTAAATTCAATCATTGGATGAAAATTTTAGTCAAGTAAAAAAATAATGCTTAAGTTTTTTATTTTTCCCTCATATTCGAGTATATAGGTATAGCGTTCCCTTAAAATTTTCTTGTCTATGTTTTGGTATGATGGGATACTGCACGAAAATAATAGTATAAATATATCTATCACGAGTCCTTCTCTGCTCTATGGTGCCACGGTTTTTTCGACCATGAGGCTTTATCAAGGGTCTTTAGATCATCCTCTGACCCAATGGCCTGCCCATTGCTCAAGAATCAACTCATCTATAAAATTATTTGACTGGAGTGAGCCTGATTGGAGTGATCTAAAAAAGGGGGCGCAAATCTTAGGACAAAATTATCCGATTTTGCGGCTGACAATCTTTCCAGAGGGTCAAAGCTTAATTACTGGCCGTAATTTACCCTTAGATCTCGATATAATCCAACAAAAAGGCATCAAAGGCTTTGTAGCTAAAGATCGAATATACCAAAGAGCCATTGGTGAGCATAAAACCGGTAATTATTTAGGCCCATGGCTTGCCAAATTCCAAGGATATAGAGAAGCAATTCTAGTTAACAGATTAGGGCAATGGCTAGAAACCTCTAGCGGAAATCTTTGGGGTTATTGTAATGGCACTTTTTATACTCCACCATTGGATGGGGATGTTTTACCCGGCATTGCTCGCAATTATCTCCTTTCTTGTCTGCAAGCAAATAAAATAGACTATCAAGAGATAGTTTGGGATCTTGCTTTAATTAATAAATTAGAAATGATTGGCTATAGTAATTCTGTGGTGGAGATTGTGCCCTTTGAGATAATAGTAAGCGATGGGCAAGTTTTGACCCTTGAGCCTCAACATCCGGCTTACTCACTGCTGCGTCAATATTATCAATACTAAATCTAGTGATTTTATGAAGATTCTGTTTGTCAACCCAGTCGCTGTAGTAGGTGGAGGCGAAAAAGTACTTCTTACTACCTGCAAAGCCCTAATTACTGCAAACCCCAATCTTGAACTTTATTTGATTGTCTGCACTGATGGCCCTTTGGTTCAAAAAGCAAGAGCCTTAGGGGTAGTAGTCAAAGTCTTGCCACTACCTGAGCAGCTTAATCAACTAGGAGATAGCGCTTTTAAAGGACAAAATAAACTAACTGCCACTGTGGTTCTTTTGGGAAAATTATTACCAGCTCTAGCTGCTTTTATGGGCTATTTGCGCAATTTTAATCAACTAATCAACTCAATTAGTCCCGATTTGATCTATTCCAATGGAATCAAGACCCATCTGTTACTAGCTCTAGGCAATAAAAATATTCCAATTATTTGGCATCTGCATGATTTTTATAGTACTAGACCCTTGATGGCCAAGGTCTTAAAATGGGCTAGTAAAAAAGTATCTAAGGCAATTGCTATTTCCAAAGCTGTAGCGCAAGATGCCCAGCCTATTTTGAAGAACGTACCAATTGAGGTGGTTTATAACTCTCTAGATATAGACGTTTTTTCTCCTCAAGAGACTCAAAATCATACCCCAGTAAGAGTAGGCTTGGTTGCTACTTTTGCACTCTGGAAGGGGCAGGATGTTTTTTTAGAAGCAATTGCCAAAATTCTTAAGTTACAAAAGGATGTCAATGCCCATTTCTATATAGTAGGAGAGCCTATCTACAAGACCAAGGGTTCTCAATTTTCCCAAGAGCAATTGCAGCAGAAAGCTGAGCAATTAAAAATAACTCAATGGGTTGATTTTTTAGGATTCCAAGAAGATGTATCACAAATTTATAATTGGCTAGATATTGTGGTTCACGCTAGTACTCAACCAGAGCCATTTGGTTTAGTGATTGCCGAGGCTATGGCTTGTGGTAAGCCCGTGATAGTCTCTCAAGCTGGTGGCGCGGCAGAACTATTTAAAGATGGCTATGATGCTATTGGCGTTGCTCCTAAAGATACTCTATCTTTGGCAGAGGCAATTTTGGGACTAGTTGAAGATCCCCAAAAACGTACCTATTTAGGTTCAAATGCCAGAGCAACAGCAATCGAGCGTTTTAATGATCAAAGACTGGCTCCTCAACTTATGAAGATTTTTAATCTTTTAAAAAATAAGGACGACTAGCTTGGCTTTTGTGCAAGATATCCTCAAGCGCGTCCCAGTTCTGCTGCCTAATTAAATCAGTAATCTCTTGTAATACTTGTTGATATTTAGTTAGTGAATCTAAAATTGCCTCACGGTTATACTGAGCCATCATCAAGCCTAATTCTGGATTGCCACCACCTACTCTAGTTGTATCTTTAAATCCTGTACTAGCTAGTTTTTGGGCAAGCTCAAGAATATTTGATGGAGCGTTACTATCAATTGATTCTAAAAGAGTAGCCCCAACTATTACCGGCAAATGAGAAATCCAAGCAACAGCGCAATCATGCTCTTCTGGTGTGGTGATGTAAGATATAGAGCCCAATTGAGCGATTATGTTTTTTAAGCACTCTAGAGATTGGCTTGGCGTATTTTCAATGGGAGTTAGAACATAGGGAGCATTTTTAAATAGATTGTATTGAGCTGCCTCAATCCCCATAAAGGCCGTTCCAGCCATAGGATGGCCGCCGATGAAATTGGTCCAAATTGCACTGCATTTATGCACTATTTCCACTTTGACTGAGGCTACATCAGTCACAATAGTAGAAGGTGATAGCTCAGAAGATATGGTTTCTAGAGTTGGGACTATTGAGCCTATTGGTGTACATAAAAAAATCAAATCCATATCATTTAAAAGCTTGAAATCGGGACTTGCTTGATGACAGGCTTTGCGCTCCATTGCTCTATCAAGGGTTTCTTGAGAGCGGCTAATTCCGACGATGTAATGGCCCTTTTGGTAGAGATCTAGTCCTAGAGAACCTCCAATCAAACCCAGTCCAACTATACCTATCTTCTTGCTATTCATTTAATCTGAGCCAGAATTTGGGACAACTGATTTATTTGCTTTGAATTTAAAAGACTTACTAAGGTACTAGCAATTGCTCTGGGCTCTAGGGGAACTAAAACAAAAACCAAAGATTGGTTAGTCAAATCTAAAAGCCCTTGACTGACAATAATTTCATCTACTTTTTCTAAACTTATTAAATCATATGCTCTTTTGAGATCTGTCATCACAACTGGAGCCAAAATACTATAGTCATAGCTGGGGTTAGCAATCGCTTTTTTAGCAGTTTCTAGTAGATAGCTCCAATTTGATATTCCTGTTAGAGAATCTTGCAATTCACCAATTATTAACTCTAGTTGATAGCGATTTTGGGGATCTGCTTTTTGTTTAAAAATTTCTAGCATTTTTAGCAAAAGTTCTCTGATATGAGCAACTATTGTCAGAGATTGTTTTTTTTGCAGATAAGATCCAAGTTCTAAAAAGATTGCCTCAGATTGTCTGAGAATTTCTGTTTGTTCTTGGTTAATTGTCAAAAGTAGATCTTTTAAATTATCATAAGCCAAAAGTAAAAGCCTTTCTAATTGACTATCTGGAGTATTTTTTTTCTCTTGTAATATCTTAAAGAGATCTTCTAACCTATGTGCCATTTTTTGAATATCACTAAAGCCGAGCATTCCAGCTCCACCTTTAATTGAATGGGCTGCTCTGAACATTTCTTGCACAACTTCTGGATCTTCGGCAAGTTTCAAAATACCTTTTTCTAAGGTTTCCAAATGTTCTAAGGCTTCTTCAAGGAAATAATTAATTATTTTTTGATCCTTAGAAATTTCCAAGGGGAGCCTCCTTAATGTGATATTCACTCTATAGCCGGCCAAACCAAAAACATTGATGAGCAGCCTACGATGAGGTTAGGCTTTATTTGATTAAACAGTTGTAGCTTTGACATCTATTGTCACATCGGCTGGATCGATGTCAAGGTTCATTTGATTTTCCCTTATCGTGAGCATATTGGTCAATTCGCTAACTAACATACTCATGACCATGGCATCATCAAGCCAACCAACTACAGGAAAAATATCTGGCGAAAGATCAAATGGGCTGAGCATATAGAAAAGACCGCCTAGGATCAATAGCCAACGATATTTAGGATTGGTGGACTTGCGGGTAAACCATTGGAATAGATACTTGATTAGGAATTTCATAGTTTATAAATATGCCTCTTTGTTGATAATTCCATATTGTCATGAACAACCTTAGAGTAAAAGTGAGACTGTCCACACTGTTTTTGGTGTGTTATCCGTTGCTATGATTGAGGGAAAACCTCTAAATGATAGATCATGATAAACACTGTAATTTCAAGCGAACAAGTTCTGCAGCAGTTGCATTGGCGTTATGCAACTAAAAAGTTTGATCCAAGCAAGAAAATTTCCGATCCCCTTTGGCATACCTTGCTAGAGTCTTTGGTATTAGCGCCATCTTCTTTTGGTCTGCAGCCTTGGAAATTTTTTGTAGTCAATAATCAACAGTTAAAAGAGCAATTAGTGGAGCATTCTTGGGGACAAAAGCAAGTAGCTGATGCTTCTCATCTTTTAGTACTAGCTATAAAACTGGAAATAGGTGAAGCTGAAGTAGATCACTACATTCAATCCATTGCGCAAATTAGAGGAACTAATATTGAGCAACTAGAAGGGTTTTCTAAAACAATCAAAGGATTTTTAAGCAATCCCAATCTTGATATCAAACAATGGACTAGTAAGCAAGTCTATATTGCTTTAGGTCAGTTCATGACTACTGCAGCCCTTTTGGGGGTTGATACCTGCCCAATGGAAGGTTTTAATCCTGCCAAATATGATGAAATACTCGGTTTAACAGCCAAAGGTTATCATTCAGTATTGGTATGTCCTACTGGTTATCGCGCTGAAGATGATAAAAATGCCTCTTTAGCAAAGGTCCGCTTTCCTTTGGAGGAAATGATCGAGAATATCTAGAGGGGTAGTTAGCGGGGATATCTAATTTCTCTCTTTTAAAGATATTCCCAGACCATTTTGATTAAACTGTTCTACTGTAGTTTGCGAGAGGGGATGTTCAGCCATAGATTGCAAAATATTCAAAGGTAAAGTGAGATGATCCGCTCCAGCTTGCAAAGCATCTGCTGCTTCTTGAGCAGATTTGAGGCTAGCCGCTAGAATTTGGGTATCTGAGCGATGCAAAATCTTGGACATATCTCTAACTAGAGCAAGGCCATCCCCTAACAAGCGAGTAGCCCTATTAACATAGGCTATCGCATAGCGAGCTCCTGCTTCTGCTGCTACAGCGCATTGATAGGAGCTATAAATGGCAGTCACTGAACAGGGAATCTCTCGAGATAATCTAGCTACTGCCTTAAAGCCAACTGGAGTTGCTGGTATTTTCAAAACCGTTTGATTGCCTATGATTTCATAAGCCCTATAGCCTTCAGAGACCATATCTTCAAATTCACTACTGAGTACTTGATAATAAAGTTCACCTGTAGTAATTGAGCGCAGTTTAGCTAGGGTTTCCTCTGGAGAGAAAGGGCTTTTGGCTAACAAAGTTGGATTGGTTGTGATACCTTTAACCCAACCAAATTGCCTAGCTTGCTGAGCTTCATCGATCAAGGCTGAATCAAGGTAGATCATTGCAACAAAACTAGTTAGAATCTTAAAAATCACCCCAATTATAAAGTAATGTCCAATCTAATTCTAGATGTACAAGATTTAACCGTTCAATTCCCTGCTCACCGAGAGAGTAAATTGGCGATAGATCATATCAGCTTTAGTCTAGAGCGTGGCACTACTTTAGGGATAGTTGGAGAATCTGGTTCAGGTAAATCAATAACCTCAACTGCCATATTGCGTCTGATTCCCAAACCAGGTGAAATCACAAGTGGATTGATTTACTTTAACGAGATAGATGGGGAAAGCAAATTTGAGCTATTGGGACTGCCAGAAGAGCAAATGCGCAGTCTAAGAGGTCGTAAGATTGCCATGATCTTCCAAGAGCCAATGAGCGCGCTTAACCCAGTTTATACAATTGGCTATCAAATAATTGAAGCAATCAAGTTACATCAGCCTATCACGGCTGACCAATCTACCAATCAAGCGATTGCTCTTTTACAGGAAGTAAAATTGCTACCTAGTGATGAGCAATTAGAAGCCGAATATTTAGAAAATAATACCAAACAAATTTCAGCTAAAGAATATCTCAAATACAACAAAGAAGCAATCTTAAAGCGCTACCCGCATGAATTATCTGGCGGACAGTTGCAAAGAGTAATGATTGCCATGGCCATTTCCTGTCAACCGGCACTTTTGATTGCTGATGAGCCTACTACGGCTTTAGATGTAACAGTCCAAGCAGGCATACTGGATCTACTCAAGAGCATATCCGTTCAAAGAGGAATGTCTATGCTCTTTATTTCCCATGATTTAGGAGTAATTAATCGGGTTGCTGATTCGATCATGGTGATGTACCAAGGTAAGATTGTCGAACAAGGAACCAAAGAGCAGATTCTCACCCAGCCCAAACATCCCTACACTAAAGGACTTATTTCCTGTCGTCCAAGATTAGACATTCAGCCAGAAAAACTTTCAACTGTGGCTGATTTTATGACAGTTAAAAGCAGCAATGGTCAAATTATCCAGAAATCTCCTCCCCCACAAAAGATTATCAGCGCCCAAGAAGAATTTGAGCGATTAATTGATTTACAACAGAGAGAAGCAATATTGCTTGTTAAAAATCTTCAGGTCGAATACCGCAAAAAAGGATTCTTACAATCAAAGAGTTTTAAGGCTGTAGATGATGTTAGTTTTGAGGTAAAAAAAGGAGAAACTCTCGGTTTAGTGGGTGAATCAGGTTGTGGTAAATCCACTTTAGCTAGAGCAATTATGAGATTAATCCCCATTAGTGCAGGAGAAATTTACTTCCTAGGCTACAAAATTTCAGAATTTTCCTCAGAAAAAATGCGCTCTATTCGCAGCCAGATGCAGATAGTATTTCAAAACCCCTACAATTCCCTCAATCCACGTTTGAGTATTGGTCAGGCTATTCTAGAGCCTCTGTTGATTCACCAAGCTAAAATGAAAGGAAATAGGCAGAAAGTAGAATATCTCTTAGAGAGAGTAGGATTAGATCCCAATTGGCAAAATCGTTATCCACATGAACTCTCAGGGGGACAAAGACAGAGAGTTTGCATAGCTAGAGCCTTAGCCCTCAATCCCCAATTTATCGTCTGCGATGAATCAGTATCTGCCCTAGATGTATCGGTTCAGGCTGAGGTTCTCAATTTGCTCAAAGAACTGCAAAGAGATTGGGATCTGACTTATATCTTTATTTCACATGATTTGAGTGTAGTCAGATTTATGAGTGACCGGATTATAGTGATGAACAAGGGAAAATTTGTAGAAAGTGGCACTGCCCGAGAAATCCTTACTAGTCCCAAGCAGGATTATACTAAATCCTTGATTGCTTCAATTCCGCGTTAAGTTGCGAGGACGGGTATAATATGACAGAGAATGGAGAGAAGAAATGGTAAATTTTGGGCTGAATTCAGCAAGCATACTTGGCATTTTCTTGGCAGTAGCTGGTGCCGGACTTTACTTTATGCGTTCGGTCCGGCCCGAACTATCAAGAGATCATGATATATTTTTCGCTGCAGTGGGTCTGCTTTGTGGTTTTATTTTATTGTTTCAGGGCTGGAGATTAGATCCTATTCTTCAATTTGGTCAATTTCTTTTAACTGGAACTACTATCTTTTTTGCTGTAGAGACCATCAGGTTGCGTAAAGCTACTACAGAGCAAGCTAGAAGAAATTCTCCTTTTGCTGATGATGAAAGACGAGTCAGCCGCACAAGGGTCTATACAGAAGCTGAGCTTGACCAAATCGAACCTGAGGATGAGGAAGAAGAATCTTCTTATAGTAACAAAAGACGTTTGCGCGGTACTAGTTATGAGACCGACGAACCAAGAAGAACGCGCCGCACAACCAAGCCAAACTCATCACAGCCGCGCTATAGTCGTTATTCGGAAGAATCAGACCGTCCGGCTCCAACTAAAAAAAGGCCTACTGAACAGCCAAGATCACAGTCTTGGGATGAACAAGAGCGAGATTGGGCTGATGAAGAACCGAAAAAGCCCCGCCGTCGTCCTGAGAGTGAGGATAAACCTCAAAAGACTTCTAGAAAACCCAGACCGTACTCTAATGAATATGGCGATGATCCCCCGGCGGCCTATGTTGATTATCAACCAATAGAAGACGAACAAGAGCAAGAAAATACAATAGTCACTGCTCGCCCTAAATTAGACCAAAACGAGCATGATGATTCTGATTATTAATCAATTGTAGATAGCCGCCAATATTTTCTTATTCTTACCCACATATACTTTTATACTCTGGTGCATCTCAAAACTCAGGTATTTGAATCTAGTCTCAAGCGCAGAGATATGGTTTAAGATTTCTGATTGTTTTTTGGGATCACCTTCGCTTGCTTCTGAAAGCCCTCTAATTTTAGCTATATAGCCTTCATCCAAAAATATATCAATTCCCTGATTGTGGCTGTTATAGCTGCAAATATTTCCTTTACAGAGATTATCTAGTTCTTGTTGAAATTGAGCTTTTTTCTTGGCTACATTTAAATAAACAAGGTAATTGCTCATATTCGTTTGAACATCTAGAGAGGTATTGCCAGTAATTTGTTCTAGATCACTGATAGCATAATGCCAGCTTTGGCTAGCTTGAATCCAATCTTGCTTTTGTTGATAGAATTGAGCTTTGTTAGCTTGGAATATAGCTTTTTGATAAAAGGATTGGTTTTTTTGTTGTTGCTCTTTTTTGAGATTTGCCTGGGAAAGATCCACTTGATAAGACTTTCTAAGTTGATCTGCCTTCTCAAAACTAGTAGTATCTGGTCTAACTTGCTTTAGCGAGTCTAAGGCGCTATGCCAACTAGCACAAACAATCACCCAATCGCTCAGAGATTTTGCATTTTCCCCTCTTTGGTGAGCAATTTTGGCGGTAAGCTCAGCTAACTGCAAAAATGCGAGTGAATCCAGTTCGTTTGCATGTCTTATCTTGGTCTTTTGATAGTATATCCTATAGTCTTCGAGTCTAGATTGAGCTATTTGAGCAATAGGAGCAAAAGATATCTTAGGCAAAATATTGATTGCCTCTTGCCACTGCTGTTCGATTTGTCCCCATTGAGCAAGAG
>Ga0194059_1001329_pt1 | contig 10714 bp, 7 predicted proteins | sample SepL6211m_MetaG_FD_163426 | JGI IMG/M metagenome (GOLD analysis project Ga0194059, IMG submission 163426) | Anoxic zone freshwater microbial communities from boreal shield lake in IISD Experimental Lakes Area, Ontario, Canada - Sep2016-L626-11m | ecosystem: Environmental > Aquatic > Freshwater >... | reverse complement strand
GCATTATCGACAGTGTGATTTCATCACGCGAATTAACGGACCGTTCCGGTCCAATTCGCTAACACACAGTTCGAGGAGGGCCTTCGTGGCCAAGTTTGGTGACACAGGAGAGCTTCTGAAGTGCTCCTTTTGCGGCAAGTCCCAAAAGCAAGTCAAAAAACTCATCGCAGGACCTGGTGTCTATATCTGTGATGAATGCATCGACCTTTGCAATGAGATCATTGAAGAAGAAGTAGGCGAGCGCTCTGATGTGCGCCTTGACGTTCTTCCTACCCCAATCGAAACTCGTACTTTCCTTGATGAGTATGTAGTCGGGCAAGAGCGCGCAAAGAAAGTTTTGTCTGTCGCTGTGTTCCATCACTACCGACGCTTGCAATACATGCAGCAAAACACAGGTATTCGTCGTGATGAAGTAGAGCTTCAAAAGAGCAACATTCTGCTGCTTGGTCCTACCGGTTGCGGTAAAACTCACCTCGCTCAAACACTTGCTCGCATGTTGAATGTTCCGTTCGCAGTTGCAGACGCAACAGCACTTACTGAAGCCGGATATGTCGGCGAGGACGTTGAGAACATCTTGCTCAAACTTCTTCAAGCAGCAGATTTTGATGTGAAGCGTGCCGAGCAAGGCATCGTGTACATCGATGAGATCGACAAGGTTGCTCGCAAGGCCGAGAATCCAAGCATCACGCGTGACGTTTCTGGTGAAGGCGTGCAGCAGGCACTGCTAAAGATTTTGGAAGGCACTGTTGCGTCCGTGCCACCACAGGGTGGACGTAAGCATCCGCATCAAGAGTTCATTCAGATTGATACAACCAATGTGTTGTTTATTTGTGGTGGAGCTTTCTCAGGTCTCGAGCAGATCATTGAACAACGCATTGGTCATAAAGGCATGGGATTTCACGCCACAGTTGCCTCTAAAGCCGACAAAGATCCTGGCGAACTGTTCGAGCAAGTGCTCCCCGAAGATCTGTTGAAGTTCGGAATGATTCCAGAGTTCATTGGCCGTTTGCCGATGGTGGGTGCAGTACACGCGCTCGACAAACCAGCACTGATGCAGATTCTTACCGAGCCGAAGAACGCATTGGTGAAGCAGTACGCGAAGTTGTTTGAGTTTGATGAGATCGAACTCGATATTGAGCCAGAAGCGCTCGAAGCTATTGCAGAACTTGCAATGACCCGCGGAACAGGTGCACGCGGATTGCGTTCCATTCTTGAAGAGACATTGCTTGATGCAATGTATGAATTGCCTGGACGTACAGATATTGCTCGCGTGGTTGTCAACGCTGATTGTGTGAAAAACAAAGCAATGCCGGAACTTGTTTCAAAAACTGCTGCACGAGCACCTCGTCAGCGTCGCGCAGCTTCCTAGTACCGCATGAACTATCAAGAAGCGCTTGTGTATCTCGACGAGCACGCCTCGTATGAAAAGACTGGTCGCGTTGAGTCGCCGTCAACCACAACAATTGAACGTCTTCTTGAAGTATTGGGTGATCCTCAGAACGATTTTCGCGTTATTCATGTAACGGGCACAAACGGGAAAGGTTCTACATCGCAAATCATTACTCGGTTGCTCATGGCTCATGGTTTGAAGGTCGGAACATATTCAAGTCCACATCTTGAGAATGTTCGCGAAAGAATTCAAGTGGATGGCGAACCAATTGCAGAAATTGATTTTGCTGATTCGGTAGCGGCCGTAGCCAACGCTGAAGGAATTGGAACAGTGAGGCCGTCTTATTTTGAAATCATGACTGCCGCTGCCTTTCGTTGGTTCTCTGACGATGCAGTAGAAGTAGCAGTTATTGAAGTCGGAATGTTGGGTCGATGGGATGCGACAAATGTTGTGAACCCTGATGTTGCCGTGATTACGAATATCGCGCTAGACCACACTGAATTTGCCGGCCCAACGTTGGCGCATATTGCTACAGAGAAGGCCGGAATCATCAAGCCAGGTTGCGTGGTAGTGATTGGTGAAGTCAATGAAGACCTTCGTTCAATTTTTACTGCAGAACCATGTGAAGAAATGTTAGTTCGCGGTGAACAGTTTGATGTTGTCGATAATCATCTGGCATTAGGTGGTCGTTCAGTACATATCAGTACGCATCGCGCTGAATACCTTGACTTGTTTGTGCCGCTACATGGTTGGCATCAGGGTGATAACACAGCAGTCGCAATTGCGGCAGTAGAAGCATTCTTTGGTTCCGCACTCGATGCAGACACGGTGCAAGAAGGTTTGGCCGGAGTACTGATGCCGGGTCGGTTTGAAGTTGTTGGTCACCAACCACTTGTCATTTTGGATGGCGCACATAACCCAGCAGGTGCAGATGTGTGCTCCAGTGTGTTCTTTGAAGACTTCGATCCGCATGGCCGCCGCATTCTTGTTGTCGGCGCATTAGGTGGCAGAGACATCAGTGACACGTTGTCTGCTCTGAAAGTAGACGAATACGAAATGGTGGTGTGTTGCACTGCGCCATCACCACGTGCTCGTTCAGGTCGTGAAATTGCCGATGTGGCACGCGGCATGGGTTGTTCAGAGGTAGTGGTAGCTGACTCAGTGGAGAGGGCCTGTGACATCGCTTTGGCTGATGCAACGAGCGATGACGCCATCTTGGTGGCCGGCTCCCTGTATGTGGTTGGGGCAGCCAGAACCCATCTTCGTCGCGTTTTACCCTGACAGGGCTTTAGTTCGGGGGCAATCGAACGCTCCTGGCGTAGCCTGTAGGGCATGTCAGATCGCACACTTGTTTTGTTGAAGCCCGACGCCGTTGAACGCGGACTTGTGGGGGCCATTTTGTCTCGTTTTGAGAACAAAGGACTTCGAATCGCTGCAATGGAATTGCGCACTCTCGATGCCGCCATTCTTGGACGTCATTACGAAGAGCATGTGGGCAAAGGGTTCTACGCAGAACTTGTTGCATTCATGGGTCGCGGTCCTGTCGTTGCTTTGGCCATTGAGGGCCCAGAAGACACATGGGAAATCGTTCGCACAATGATGGGCGCAACAAACCCACGCAAGGCAGACCTTGGCACCATTCGTGGCGACTACGGCACTTTGTTCACAGAAAATCTTGTTCATGGTTCTGATTCAGCCGAATCAGCCGCTCGCGAGCTCGGAATCTTCTTTCCCGCCCTCTAAGGCGCGGGTAGTTAGCATTTCTGCGGAGTTGTCGTTTCCACGCCAACTCGGGGAGATCTCTTTATGAATCGGAATAATCCTTTGTCGATGGGGCGTGACATTGCAATCGACCTCGGCACAGCCAACACCTTGGTGTATGTGCGTGGTCAGGGAATTGTTCTGAATGAACCATCTGTTGTCGCAATTGATATGCGCGACGGAAAGCCCGTTGCAGTCGGCTGGGAAGCAAAGCGCATGCTCGGACGCACTCCGAAACATATCGAAGTGATTCGTCCATTGAAAGATGGCGTTATTGCGGACTTTGACGTATGTGAAAAAATGCTTCGCTATTTCATTCAACGTGTCACAACAAGTCGTTGGAGCAAACCGCGCATGGTGATTTGTGTTCCGTCCGGAATTACCGGAGTTGAACAACGCGCTGTGCAAGATGCTGCTGAATATGCAGGAGCTCGTCGCCCAGTGCACATCATCGAAGAGCCAATGGCGGCTGCGATTGGTGCAGATCTTCCAGTACACGAACCAAGCGGCAACATGATTGTTGACATTGGTGGTGGAACCACAGAAGTGGCAGTCATTTCACTTGGCGGCATTGTTGTGGCTCAAAGCGTTCGCGTCGCTGGCGATGAACTTGATGAAGCAATCGTCGCCTATGTTCGTGCTGAATATTCCTTAGATATTGGAATCAACACAGCTGAAGAAATCAAGATTCAAATGGCGTCAGCATGGCCACTAGCTCAGGAATTAACCGGAGATGTAGGTGGCCGAGACACGGTTTCTGGCTTGCCTCGCACAATTGAGATCACTTCTGCCAATGTTCGCGACGCCATCGCAGAGCCAATTGCTGCAATCATTGACGCTGTGAAGTCAACTCTCGATCGCACCCCTCCAGAATTGGCTGCTGACATTATGGACCGCGGTATTTATTTGTCTGGCGGGGGAGCATTGCTGGCCGGTATGCCACAACGGGTCACTCATGAAACAGGAATGCCGTGTTACATCGCCCCTGATCCGTTGTATGCGGTCGCTATCGGTTCAGGTCGCGCACTTGAAAACATCGAAGCGATGCGCGGAATGATGTCCTTCCCAGGACTCGACCAGCAGTAGTACAAATCCCGTGGCGGACTTCTCCTTCACGCGTCGTCGGGCGATTCTCCTGCTGTCGCTAACCTCTGTGATTCTGATCACAATGGACCTGCGTGGCAGTTCTGTCATCAATTTCGCTCGGTCAACATTTGGTGTTGTCTTCCGGCCAATTGAAAGCGCAACAAAAGTTGTTACTCGTCCCGTCGGTAATGCATGGAATGGCATCACTCATTACAACGACGTTGTGAAAGAGAACCATCGTCTGAACGATCTTGTTGCATACAGCGAAGGCTCAACAATCTCTGCCATTGCAAGTGTGCGTGAAGCTCAAGAATTGTTGTCGCTAAATGGGTTGCCGACACTTGCGGGAATTGCTTCCTGTACCGCACAAGTGGTGGGGCAGTCTCCGTCAAACTTCACACAGACCGTTGAAATCAACCGTGGTTCTGAATGTGGTCTCAAGGTTGGAATGCCGGTACTAAATGCTGCTGGAATGATTGGGAAAATCACCGACGTCTACAACAAGCGATCTGTTGTGATGTTGCTTACGGACCCTGGCTATTCATTGGCTGTAAAAGTTGTAAATATTCCAGCGCCAACAACCACCACAACTGTCGCACCGGGAACTCCAGTCGGTGACACCACAACAACTACATCTACTACAACAACAACTACGTTGCCCCGCGTCACCACAACTACTGGTATTCCTGGCTTCGTGCCCGGTGTCACGATTGCAACATCGTCAACCTCTACTTTTGCGCCATTGCCGGGCGAAGTAACTGTTCCCACTGGTGATGTTGGTCCGAATCAACCAGGTAAGTCAACGAGCTCAGAGATTACGGTGCCGCCAGGTCTCGATGTTCCGTTGCGTGAGACTGGAGCATTAGAGGGCAGGGGGATTTCTCGAACGCCGATTGTCCGCTTTGTGGAGAACCAACCAAGATTCGGTGCAGTGCGCATTGGCTCGCCGATTATCTCTGCAGGTGGTGCTACATCTTTAGCGCCTCCCGACATTGTGATCGGTTCCGTGAGCCGCGTCGTTAATAGAACAGGAACACTTGGTCCGATTCTTGAAGTAACTCTGGCAGCGAACTTAAAGAACTTGAACTTTGTACGCATCCTTTTGTATCAACCATCATCTGAACGAGTTGTCGCACCATGATCGATCAAGTGTTGCTGTTTGCCGAGAACCGATATACGCGTCTTGTTCTCGTCGGACTTTTGGTGCTGTCATTGCAAACAACAGTGTTTAACGACATGCGTCCGTTTGGTGTGTGTCTACAAGTGATGGTCTTGCTAGCCGCATCTGCTGGTCTCGCGCGTGGGTCTGATGTCGGAGCTATTGCTGGGTTCATTATCGGGCTCCTATATGACATGGTTCTCACTACTCCAATGGGGCTGTGCGCTGCAGTGTTTGCGACCGTTGGCTATTTGGCGGGCGTTGGACAATCTCTTGTGTATGCACCGACCTGGTGGTCGCGAATGCTGCTTGGTTCTGTTGCAAGTGCAATCGGAATGATCTTGCTACCCATTGCATCGACAATCACGGGAGCAACAGGAATTCTGAATGCCCATGTTTTGTTTGTTGCGCTCATCGTTGGTTTGTTCAACGCAGTGCTGAGCGTCCCCGCTGAAAGGCTGTGTCGTTGGGCGCTGACTGAACCGGCGGCTGCTCGCTAATGGCTCGTGAAAGCAGAATGTCTCGCTTGGCGATTCTTGCGACCGTTGCGATGCTTCTCGGGTCGCTCCTCACCGTTCGATTGTGGTTTTTGCAGGCTGTTGACGCTCCGGGCCTAGAACAGCGTGTTCAAGAAGTTCGAACACGAACTGTGAAGTTGACGTCAGAACGCGGAAGAATTTTTGACATTAAGGGTCGAATAATGGCTGACAATGAACGGTTGCTCACCATCACTCTTGACAGAGCAGTCATCGCAAGTCCACTGGCACGCCAGCAAATGTGGAACCGCTTGTCCGGTGCTCTCAACATGTCTGTTCAGGAATTAGAAGACCGATTCGTTTCAAAGAGATACAACCAATTGCAGCCCGTACCGCTGAAGGAAGACGTTTCGGAAGATTTGGCGATTTTCTTGAGGGAACGTTCTGAGGATTATCCCGGCATTGACATCGTAGAAAATTGGCGACGTGAATATCCGTACGCTCCTATGGCCAGCCATGTTCTTGGGTTTCTCGGTGCGATTCGAAAAAGTGAAACTGCGTATTACAAGAATCTTGGGTATGACCCAGACGCACGAGTTGGGCAGTTCGGTGTTGAACAGACATACGAGTCTGTTCTGCGAGGTAAATCGGGGTATGTGAAATACGAGGTTGATTCGCGTGGCCGAATACTTCGGCTGATTGAACGAAAAGAGCCAGTCCCGGGTAACGACTTACAGTTATCAATCAACTTGGATATTCAGCAATTCACTGAACAAGCACTTCAGAATGAGTTATTAGTGCGGCGTCGTACTGAAGCGCCAACTGTGCTGTCATTCGGACAACCTGACCCTGCGTATCCTCCTATTACGTATTACAAAGCGCCTGCTGGTTCGAGTGTTGTTCTGAATCATGAGACGGGCGAGGTAGTAGCGATGGCTAGCTATCCGAACTTTGACAATCGCTGGTTCAATGCCGGAATTTCTTCTGACAAGTTTGCAGAACTGTTCCCAACAACGAAAGACCCTGACCAATCCATCTTGGTGAATCGCGCGATTTCTGGTCGGTACAACTTGGGTTCCGCATTTAAACCCTTTGTAGCTTTTGCCGCACTGAACACGGGTCAATTAGCAGGCGGTACGAAATACATCTTGAAGGATGAAGGAACGTACAAACTGGAGAGCATTCCAAAAGAGCGTTGCCAATTGAACGTTAAATGTATTTTTAAGAACGCGGTTTGCGGTAACGGTGCGCCATGTAAGTACGGACGTATCAATGTTGTTTCTGCGTTAGCTATTTCGTCCGACGTGTTTTTCTACAAAATTGGTGAACAGATATTTACTCAACGAGGAAACAAGCCAGTGCTTGAAGAACAAGTTCGACTATTCGGATTTGGTTCTCCCACAGAAATAGATCTGCCGTACGAATTCATCGGAACGATTCCGAGCAAAGCATTGAAACAACGACTAGCAGCCAGTGGTGCGATTGCAAAAGAAGAAGGTAAAGGCTTTTACGTTGGCGACAATGTGCAGTTCGCTATTGGCCAAGGTTTATTGTCGGCGACTCCGTTGCAACTGGCTGTTGCGTACGGAACACTGGCTAATGGGGGCAAAGTGATGCGCCCGCGCGTTGTTCATGCAATTTGGGCTCCCGGCACTCCGAATGGACAATCGGGCAGAGTGAATCTTGGAAAAGGTACTGTGCTACAAAGTTTTGCTGAACCTCAAGTGGTTCGTGACATCGGCGCTCGACCTGAAATTTTGGATCCGATTGTGCGTGGATTAACACGAGTGGTGGAAGGTCCAGGTGTTCGGTCCGATATTTATCACTCAACCACTGGCGAGAAACTTTTCCGGTCGTACCCGAGCAGAGCGCTACCGATTGCAGGAAAGACCGGAACCGCTCAGGGTGCAGGCAATCTTCCATGGAATGACTCATCGGTGTTCGGCGCATTCAGCAAGGACCCGAAGCAGCCGTACACAGTTGTCGCGTATTTGGAAAAGAGCGGATACGGGTCACGTGCTGCGGCCCCTGTCGTGAAGTGTGTGTTCACTGCACTCGCGGGAAAGACAACAGTTGCAACGGCGGCTCCAGCAGATCCACTAGACACGGCGAGCTTTGCTGTTGCATCTCAACAGTTGCTGCCAAACCCATTGTGTTTGGTCGGAATCGGTTCATCGGTGCGTGACTAATGAGTAGAACCATGTTTGCACGACGTCCAGACTCTGGTTTGGGAAACATCAAGAGGGGCTTTGCTGCGCCTACGCGCAACATCGATTGGGTATTGATGTCCGCGGTCGGAGCCCTAACCATCATCGGATCTTTTATTATCTATTCCGCAACTCGGATGAAGTTAATGAACCGCGGAGTCGATCCGTACTCGGTTGTTCAGCGACAAATTGTGTTTGTCATGATTGCAATCGTTGCGATGGTGGTCATCATGTGGATTGATTACGTGCAGCTGCGAGGCAATGCCGAAATGTTTTATGCCATCACCATGCTTTTACTGATTCTGGTGTTCGTGGCTGGAACAGTGAAGGGCGGTGCACGACTCTCATTTGTCATCGGGCCCATCGCTATTCAGCCGTCAGAGTTGGCAAAGGCAACATCCTTGTTATTTCTCTGTGGGTTCTTGTCTGAAGAAGACGGAGAAGATCTGCCGTACGAGCGATTTATCCAAGCCTTGTTCATAATTGGTATTCCTGTTTTTCTCGTTGGTATTGAACCTGACCTCGGTTCAGCCTCGGTGTTGGTAGCTGCAGCGATGGGGGTCTTGCTCGTTGCCGGTGCCCGCATGCGATACATCTTGTTGATTACGTCGATCGCTGTAGTTTCCGCCGTCGGCGGAGTGGTGTCAGGTTTGGTCAAGGACTACCAATTGCGTCGCATCACCGGATTCTTGAATCAGAACTCAGATTCAGCCAGTTTGCAGCAACTGATTTTGCAGGTGCGTTTCGCTAAGCGTGCAGTTTCGACCGGCGGCTTCTTTGGCAAGGGATATCTCTCTGGGCCGTTGACGAACGGAGCGTTCATCCCGGTCCAATCGACGGACTTCATCTTTTCCGCTATAGGCGAGCAGTTCGGGATGCTGGGTGGGGGCGTGATCCTCGGGTTATTCGGCATTGTTCTGTGGCGCATCTATCGGACCGCTCAACTCTGCCAGGACCGATTGGGCACCTTGCTGTGTGCAGGTGTCTTCACCATGATTTTGTGGCAGGGGTTCCAGAACCTCGGCATGACTATGGGTATTACCCCTGTTTCAGGGGTGCCGTTGCCCTTCGTGTCCTACGGAGGCTCCCATACGGTTGCCTTTGCCATGATGATTGGCATGGTACAGAGCGTCCATATGCGGCGGTTCAGGTAACGAAGCGGGCTATCCTTACCAATGGCCGAGGATCGGTTGCGCCACTTCATGGCAGCAGCCAGATCCGCATGGCGCGCTTGTTTGCGCGACGTGAGAAGGGAATTTCATGGACACGAACGGTTCTGCCGATAAATCGACAGCCGATTACACGGAACAACGCAGTACGCAAGGCGAGGGCCAATCTGGTCCAAAGAAGCGTCGTCGGGGTTCTCGTGGCGGGAAAAATCGCACAAAGTCAGCAGATGGTTCTGACAGCACTTCTCAGGCACCAAAAGGGCCAGGCGCGCGCCCTGCTGGCCAGATAGCTGATCCGAATCGCAAGCCTCAGATCGGTGACACTCGTCCGTCGGCTGCTCCAGCTCCTGCTGCGGGCTCGAACGGTGAGTCATCAGGCAATAAAAAGCGCCGTCGTGGCGGTCGAGGTAAATCTCGTTCCGGTGGCGGACCAGCTTTGCGTGGACCAGAGGTAGATGCAGAGATCATCGAGCGCCGCAAAGGCCGCGAACGCAACGGCCGTCCAGTTGGTCGTTACCAAATGTGTGTGCAGGTTCGAGACGGAGTCACCCAGGTTGCTGTCATGGAAGGCCGCAGCCTGATGGAGCATTACGTCAGTCGTCCGGCAGATGATGTCGGTCAGATTCACGGAAACATCTACCACGGTCGCGTGCAAAACGTTCTTCCCGGAATGGAAGCAGCATTTGTTGATATCTCAACACCAAAGAACGCTGTTTTGTATCGCGGTGACGTGCAGTACGACCCAGAAGACGTTGAAACGAAAGACACTGCTCGCATTGAGCACATCTTGCGTTCCCGTCAGATGATTTTGTGCCAAGTCACAAAGAACCCCATCGGAGCCAAAGGTGCTCGCCTCACGCAAGAAGTGTCGCTTCCTGGTCGGTTCGTTGTGTTGATTCCGAATTCAAAGACCTACGGAATCTCAAAGCGCCTTGCCGATACAGAACGTCGTCGTTTGCGTCACATTCTTGACCGCGTCAAGCCTGCGCATCATGGTGTCATTGTGCGCACCGCAGCAGAACATGCAACTGAGCATGAACTCACCGCCGACATGACTCGTTTGCTTGAAGAGTGGGCCAAGATTGAAGAAGCAGCCGCTAAGTCAACGGGTCCTGAATTGCTGTATCGCGAACCAGAACTTGCAGTTCGAACCATTCGTGAGGAGTTCAACGCTGAATACCGCAGTGTGCTCATCGACGATTGGACTCTGTACGAAGAAGTCCACGGATACGTGTCGGCATTTAACCCAGAACTTGCTGATCGAATTGAATTCTTCGATCGTGAAGTAGAGCCCATCTCGTTGTTTGAAACACAACACATTCATGAGCAATTGCACAAAGCGTTAGACCGCAAGGTGTGGTTGCCCTCTGGTGGTTCACTCATCATTGAGCACACAGAAGCCCTCACGGTTATCGATGTGAACACCGGTAAAAACGTCGGTACGTCAAACCTCGAACAAACGGTCT
>Ga0194059_1001328_pt1 | contig 10714 bp, 12 predicted proteins | sample SepL6211m_MetaG_FD_163426 | JGI IMG/M metagenome (GOLD analysis project Ga0194059, IMG submission 163426) | Anoxic zone freshwater microbial communities from boreal shield lake in IISD Experimental Lakes Area, Ontario, Canada - Sep2016-L626-11m | ecosystem: Environmental > Aquatic > Freshwater >... | reverse complement strand
GTGGGGGAGACAGGCGGATCCTGAACCCGGGGGGCCGCCTTGGGGCCATGGCGGCCTCTGCCGTCGCCGGCCCACCGGCTTCCCTAACCGGACCGACCGCGATGGCCATCCCCTGGGGTCTGGCCGAAGCCAGCAGCTGGAAGCGCACCAGGGTGCTGCGCAAGCCGAGCCGACGCCGCAATTCGGCGCCGCTCAAAACCAGCTGGCCCCCCGGGCCCGTGACCCGGGCTTGGCGGATGCGCCCGGAGCTGGAGGTGACTAAGGGCTCGATGGCGGTGACGCCACCGATCTCAACGAAAGCGAGACGCAGCTCCTGGGGCTCAAAGGACTGGCTCCAATTGCGCAAAGGACTGACCTGGTCAAAATCGGGGACGCTGGTGAGATAGGGAAGCTGACGATTCCAGATCTCAACGCTGTTCTCGGTACTGCCACCACTACAACTGTGGAATACGGCATTAATCAGACGGCCGCGATAGAGCAACACCTGGCCATTGGTCTGGGCGACAGCCTGGCGGGTCGAACTCGTTTCCGCGCCAGCTCCCTTATACATTTGACTGGCCACATTGGCCTGAAGATCAAAAAGTTGAGCGGGTCGCCGTTGGGCCATGGCATAGGTACGAGCAGCCACTGCCTGGGCCCTCAGCGCAGCCAGAGGCCATTGGGCCGGCATCTCACTGCCCACCACACTCGGCAGGTAATTCTCGAGGCCAATGTAATTAATGGCCTGCAGCCGATCTGCCGACGGCACGACCCGCAGACGGCCGCGATACCGGGCTGCCCCCAGGGGCACCAGACCACCCGGAGCGGCACTGTCCACCCAGACCTCCGGCAGCTCCCCCGCCAAGGCGGCCGGAACGGTACGCAAGGCTGCCGGCCGCCTGGCGTCCATGGCCATGGGCCCGGATGGCCCCCCCGGGGTCGAGCCGGACGGCTCCAGGATCACTCCCCCGGCCCCGGATCGCAGCCTCAGACTTTGGCCCGGGCCAAGGATGTAGAGCACCTGACCCCGGCCGTCACTCAACCTGAGGCCCGTGCCACCGGCGCTCAGATCGATGGCCGGGGCGGCCCGCACCAGAATCCTCAGGACGGGATCCGTCCCTACGGGTCGTGCCGGCGCCGCCAGCACGAGGACCAGGGGAAAGGCCAGGACGTGACTCCAACGCCAGCCAGGAAGAGAAGCCAAAGCTGGATCGAACAAGGCCAGCCATTGTGCCCTCCCTCGCCCCAGCCGGCCAGGGCCCGTGGCAGCATGCGCCCTCCGGGCAGCACGGACGTGCAGGTCACCTTTCTTGGCACCAGCTCCGGCGTTCCCACCCGGGGTCGCAACGTTTCGTCGGTGGCGGTGCGCCTGCCGCAACGGGCGGAGCTCTGGCTTTTTGACTGTGGCGAAGGCACCCAGCACCAGTTTCTGCGCAGTGACCTGAGGGTCTCCCAGCTGCGGCGGATCTTCATCACCCACATGCACGGAGACCATGTCTTTGGGCTGCCAGGGCTGCTGGCCAGCCTGGGGCTGGCGGGCCGCTGCCCCGGGGTGGATCTTTACGGACCCGACCCCTTGCGCGATTACCTGGAAGGGGTCCTGAGGACGTCCTCCACCCGCATTGGCTATCCCCTACGGAGCCACCGGGTCCGCCAGGCCGCCCACAGCGGCGAGGTCCTGCTGGACGATGGGGACCTAAGTGTGCGCTGCACGCCCCTCAACCATCGGATCCCCGCCTACGCCTACCGGATTGACCAGAAACCGCTGCCGGGACGTTTTGATGTGAACCTGGCCAGGGAATTGGGCATTCCCCCCGGTCCGATCTACGCCGAACTCAAAGCCGGACGGACGGTGACCCTGGAGGACGGTCGGGTGATCCACGGGAAACGACTCTGCGGCCCGCCACGCCCAGGTTGCAGTTTGGTGTACTGCACGGACACCGTCTTCTGCGAAGCGGCGATCGAGCTGTCCCGCGGGGCCGACCTGTTGATCCACGAATCAACCTTTGCCCATGGAGAAGCAGAGATGGCCATCCTGAAACAGCACTCCACCAGCACCATGGCAGCCCAAACAGCCCTGGCCGCCGGGGTGAAGCAACTGGTGCTAACCCATCTCAGCCCCCGTTACGTGCAGGGCAATCCGGTCACCCCCGAGGACCTGGAAGCCGAAGCGCGGGCCATCTTTGCCGAGACCCGGGTGGCCCGGGACTTCCTGCGGCTTGATTTGACACCAGGGGGTGAAGCCGATATTGACAGCGACCCCCACGCGGACTGAGCCTGCAACAGTTCACATGGATCACGACCCGTGCACCCACAGGCCGTGATACAAGGTCTCAGTCGCGGTCTAACCGCCAGTTCCCCGGCTTCTCCCATGGCCCCCTTCCTCCACTCAGCCCTTCGCGCCTTCGCCAAAACCTTCCTGGTTCTGCCCTTGGCGCTGCTGGTCTGCTTTGCCGGCCCTGCCACCGCCGCTCGGTGGGACTCCGCCACCCTGACGGTGCCCGCTACGACCGATGGCACAACAGTGACGTTCAGCGAGAAGGAAATCAAGAGCGGTCGCAAGCTGTTCAACGACAGCTGCGGCACCTGTCACGCTGGCGGGATCACCAAGACCAACCAGAACGTGGGCCTGGATCCCGAGACCCTGGCCCTGGCCACCCCTCCCCGGGACACGGTGGATGCCCTGGTGGACTTCATGAAGGACCCCACTTCATTCGATGGTGAGTACAGCATCTCGGACGTCCATCCCAGCCTGCGCAGTAGCGATGTCTTTGTTAAAATGCGCGATCTCGATGATGAAGATCTGCGTCTGATTGCCGGCTATATCCTTGTCGCCCCCAAGGTGCAAGGGATTCAATGGGGCGGTGGCAAGATCTACTTCTGATCAATCCCCTCTGAACCTTCCAACGATGCCGCGTCTCTGATCTGGCATGAATTGCTAACCCCCAGGCCCTAATGGGTCTGGGGGTTGATTCATGTTTGGCTCCATTGATCCCGGCAATTTGCTATACCACCACTCCTGCAAAGGTGCTGCCAGTCGCTGGGGAAACAGGGTGATCACGGTTGCTGTGGGGCGGGAGCCTGGTTGCAGCAATTCCACCGAGTAGGAGGGGCAGCGCCTTGCCGCCAGGTCAGGCACAAAGCGGCGGCCGATACGGCGCCAACTGGGTTCCTTACTCCGCCAGGCCAGGCGGCAGCAGGGCCAAGGCAACTCCTCGCGATCAAAGAGGCGGCAGCAAGGGCCGAGGACCCGAAAGCTGAACTGGCCTCCGGGACTGGCATGTTCACTGCCGAATTCCAGCAGGCCGTGCACCTGAACAGTCATAAAAAAGCCACCCGGCTGGGTGGCGACGGGAGATGAACTGGACCAACGCTGAATCGCGAAGTCGAGCTCAGTACAGCTCTTCTTCGGAATGGGTCTTGATCGTGCAGTCAGAGGTGGGGTAAGCCACGCAGGTCAGCACAAAACCGCCCTCGATTTGGTCGTCATCCAGGAAGCTTTGATCGGATTGGTCAACGGTGCCTGCGGTGAGCTTGCCTGCGCAGGTGGAGCAGGCGCCAGCACGACAGGAATAGGGGAGGTCGATGCCCTGTTCTTCAGCAGCATCAAGGATGTACTGGTCGTCAGGAACCTCGATGGTCTTGTTGAGGCCTTCGCTCTCGTTGACGAGGGTGACCTTGTAGGAAGCCATGAAAGGGAGTGAAGCTCACAGGCGACGGTGGATCCGTGCCTGAAGGACGAGCCCTTCCTACACCCGCTGGGGGGGATTCCCAGCCATCTTGGGCCCGCAGGCTGGGAAGGCCAATCAAAAGGGCTGAAGTGATCAGCGTGCCTTATGCAACATCACCCCGTATCTCCAGGCGCAGCAATCCCCAGCGCTCTTGCCGGGCCACCAGTTGGGCCCGCCAGCCCTGGGCCGCCAACACCTTCTCCAGACCAGGGGCCTGGTCCACCAGCAATCCACTCAGGAAACCCACCCCACCCGGGGCCAGTAAGGAACGGAAGGAGGGGCTGAGGGCCTCGATCACGGGGGCCAGGATGTTGCACAGCAACAGATCGGCGGGCCGGCCCTCCAGCAGGGTTTCCAGGGTGCTGGCGGAGCCGAGGGCGAGGCTCAGCTGGGCTGGGACTTGGGACCCATCGCCCACCGTGAAGTCGTTGAGGCGCGCATTCGCTGTGGTGGCCCTTATGGCCAGGCTGTCCGTGTCCACCGCCGCCACCTGGCTGGCGCCCAGCCGCAGGGCGGCCAAGGCCAGGATGCCGCTGCCGCAGCCCAGATCGGCCACCCGCAGACCCTCCAGGGGCGCAGGGGCCCCAAGGCCGCCCCGTTGCTCCGCCAGGGCTTCCATGGCTTCGAGGCAGAGGCGCGTGGAGGGATGGCTGCCGGTGCCGAAGGCACTGCCTGGGTCCATCCGAATCGGCCGGCGATGGGCCTGATCAGCGGGAACCTCAAGCCAAGCCGGCAGAATTAGGAGCGTCTGGCCAACGGGGTCGGGTTGCCAGTGCTGCTTCCAGGAAAGACTCCAGTCCTCATCGTCTTGGCGATGCCACTCCAACGGCGGCAGGGTGAGGCCAAAGGGGGCCCCCAAGGGCGCCAAGGCCCGTGCCAGTTCGGCCCGTTCGGGGGCGGGCCAGTCGATTTCGGGCAGCCAGGCCAGCAGTAGGCGGCGCTGGGGGCTTTCCGGCCGATGGGAAAGGGCCACCCGGGAAATGCCAAGGGTCGGCAGCTTCCAGAGCAAGGATTCCTCCAGTTCCGGCGCACAGACCATCTCCAGACGCCACCAGGCCGGGCCCCCAGCTGCCTGGGCTCCGTCCAAACCTGGGGGACCTGGAGAAGGGGGGAGGGCAGGATCCGGGATCGGCCCCATCAAAGGGTCACCGGATGGGACTCCTGAATGCCCTCAATGGCGTGAATGGAGGTCAGGAGTTCGGAAGGGATGGGGTCATCGATGCTCAACACCATGACGGCATCGCCGCGCACGATGCGCCGGCCCACCTGCATCGAAGCGATGTTGACGTTGTGTTCCCCGAGCAGGGAACCCAACTGGCCAATGATGCCAGGCATGTCGCGGTGACGGGTGAACAACATGTGGCGGCTGGGAACCACGTTCACCGGGAAATCATCGATGGAGATGATGCGCAATTCGCCGTCACTGAACACGGCCCCAGTGACGGAGTGGTGGCCCTTGACCCCATCACAACTGAGGCGCAGGGAACCGCCGGCAAAATCCCGGCTGGCGTCATCCTTCACCTCCACCACCTTGATGCCCCGGTCACGGGCCTCCAGGGCGGCGTTGACGAAGTTGATGCTGTCGCCCAAGGCCGTGGACAGCACACCCTTGAGGGCTGCCACCACCAGGGGCTGGGCGGGATGGGCCGCGAAATCACCCTGCAAGCGCACTTCCAGGGCGCCGATCTGGCCGCCGGAAAGCTGGCTGAGCAATTGGCCAAGGGTTTCGGCCAGCTGCAAATGGGGCTTGAGCTGGTCCATCACTTCCGGCGTCAGGCCGGGAATGTTGACCGCACTGCGGGCCGGCAGACCCAGCAGCACATCCCGAATCTGTTCAGCCACATCGATGGCCACGTTTTCCTGCGCTTCTTCGGTTGAGGCCCCCAGGTGCGGCGTCAGGATCAGCCGCTCCTTGACCTGGCGCAACGGCGAGTCGGCGGCCAGGGGTTCCTTGGCATAAACGTCGAGGGCAGCGCCGGCAATCACCCCCGTTTCGACCGCCTCCGCCAGGGCCGCCTCATCGACGATGCCGCCCCGGGCGCAGTTCACCAGTCGGGAGGTGGGTTTCATGGTGCGCAGCAAGGCGGCGTTCACCAGGTTCTCGGTCTCCGGGGTGCGCGGTAGATGGAGGGTGATGTAATCCGCTTCGGCAAACAACTGGGGCAGGGGCAGGAGCCTCACCTGCATCTGCTGGGCCCGATCCGGTGAGACAAACGGGTCGTAGGCCGTCACATCCATGCCCATGGCGCGGGCCACCCGGGCGACATGGGAACCGATCTTGCCGAGGCCGACCACCCCCAGGGTCTTCTTGTACAGCTCATTGCCGACGTAGGTCTTGCGATCCCAGCCCCCGGCCATGGTGCTGGCATGGGCATGGGGCACATGGCGCGAGAGGGACAACATCAACGCCAGGGCTTGCTCGGCGGCGGCGATGGTGTTGCCCTCGGGCGAATTGACCACCAACACGCCACGGCGGGTGGCAGCCTTGACATCGACATTGTCGACGCCGACCCCGGCACGGCCGATAATGCGTAGCTTGGGGGCCGCCTCGATCACCGGGGCCGTCACCTGGGTGCCGGATCGGATCATGAGAGCGTCGTAATCGCCGATCAGGCCAATCAGCTCGTCCTGCGACAGTCCCGTGCGCACATCCACATGGGCGACCTGGGAAAGAATGTCAATCCCAATCTGGTCGATGGGATCGGAGACCAGAACCTTTGTCATGGCGGGCCAATGGTGTGCCCCTGGGGAGCGTGAAGGAGGGGCTCAGCCCGATGGGGCTTGCCGGGGGTGCAGTGTAGTGAGCTACTTGTCGGCGCCCGCGGTGGGCGGGGGGGATTCGGTGTCCTTGAACGTGGTGGTGGTGCTGGATGACCAGGAGCGGTTGCGAGCCCTGCGGGATGAACTGGCTGCAGTGGAACCTCCCCTGCAGCAATTGGTGGCCATTGGCCCCGGCGAAACGGATCCGGCCACCGTCGAACGGCTGGATCCCACCACGGCCCGCCGCCGCCGCCAGCGGTCGATGGCCCGCTGGCTCCTGCCCTTTGGCTTTCTGGCGGGGCTCACGTTCACCCAGATCACAGATCTGCACACCTTCTCCGCCGTAGGCCCCTGGGGTGAACCGGTGATTGGGGGACTGCTGGGATTGGTGTCCGGTTGGATGGGCAGCTATGCCGCGGCCTTCAGTGTGGCCTCCGAGGATGCGGACCGGGTGCGGGGCCTGCGCAATCGCCTGGAGGAAGGCCAGTGGCTGCTGCTCCTGGAGCCGGCAGCCGGCCAAGACATTCCTTGGACCACCTTGCAACGGGCCCGACCCAAGGCGGTGGTGCGGCTGGGCGAGACTTAGAAACCGGTTAGACGGCAAGAAATGCTGTTGCGAGAAACCTTGGCGGAGGGGAGCCCCACGGCCCAGGCCCTAGAGCCTGTGGTGGCGGCCGCTGAAACGGCCCTGCGGACCTGGCAACCCGTCTGGACAGGTTTTCTGAGCGCCGCGGTTCGCGAGGAAGCGGAAATCCGGCTGGGGTCCCTCAGTGAGCTCAGCCTGGGCAGCGATGGCGGCTATCCCGGCAGCGAACGCCGCCAATTACTGCTGCAACGCACCGAAGCCTTAGGGCCGACGCAAGATCAGCCCCCCCAGGTGATGGGGCTCGAGATCGCCGGCAACTTTCTTTTTGATCCCGCCGCTGCGGCGGATTTCCGCCAGGCCCTGATCAACGCCGGCGCCCAGGACGACCAGATCGGTGATCTCTGGCCCCGCGGTGACCGGGGGGCCCAGGCCATCGTCGGCGCCGAGCTGGCCCAGAAACTGGACGGCATCGAGGGGCTGGTCCGCACCGTGGCGGTGCGCTTCGAAGCGCGGCCCGTGGCGGAACTGGCCCTGCCAGCACCCCGACCCCAGCGCGACCTGCACACGGTGGAGGCCTCCCAGCGCCTGGATGCGGTGGCCTCCGCGGGATTCGGCCTCTCCCGCAACCGCATGGCAAACCTGATTCGGGAGGGGGCCGTCCGCATCGATTGGAAGGTGGTGACCAGCCCCAGCCGGGAACTGGCGGTGGGGGAGCGGGTGCAGCTGGAGGGTCGGGGGGAGTTGAGGGTCGAGGGCGTCAGTGAAACGAAACGGGGTCGATGGCGGATCCATCTGGTTCGGTCCTGACAGCTCCGATGGTCCTGTTCTGCGGTGCAGCTGCCCTCGGGGACCTGTCGCCGCAGGAGGGCCGACAGGGCTGGTGCTAATTTCATTCAGTTCGTCGGAACGCTAAAAGCCGTTCCTCGGCAGCCCAACGGCCTCCTGGTTTCCAGGCGATGCGCCGGGCGATTAGCTCAGAGGTAGAGCACTACCTTGACACGGTAGGAGTCACTGGTTCGATTCCAGTATCGCCCATTTTTTTATTCCTTTTGGCAGGTTTTTCCATGGCCACCGAGGCCCTCCCAACGACCATGGTCCTGGGCCTCGGCAGGTCCGGTATCGGCGCCGCCCGGCTGCTGCATTCCCAGGGCCATGGGGTGTTGATTGTCGAAAGCCGGGACAACGGGGCCCTGAGGGCCCAGGCAGAAAGTCTGGCCAGCGAAGGCATTGACGTGCTTCTGGATGCCCCCCTGACCCCCGACACCTTCGCGGACCTGCCCCGGCCCGAGCGGGTGGTGGTCAGCCCCGGCATCCGCTGGGACCATCCCCTGCTGGAGGCCTGGCGGCGCGAAGGTATCCAGGTGGAAGGCGAACTCAGCTCCTCGTGGCGCGCCACGGCCGGAACCCCCTGGATCGGCATCACCGGCACGAACGGCAAGACCACGGTGACCCATCTGGTGCATCACCTCCTCAGGGAAGCTGGACGGGATGCGCCGCTCTGCGGCAATGTCGGATTTTCGGCCGCCGAACTGGCCTTGCACCGCCAGGCGCCCGGTGCTTTGCCCCCGGACTGGATGGTGGTCGAAGTGAGCAGCTACCAGATCGAGGCGGCCCCGGAACTCGCCCCCGCCATCGGGGTGTGGACCACCCTCACCCCCGATCACCTGGAACGCCACGGCACCATTGAGGCCTATCGGGCCATCAAACGGGGCCTGATCGAACGATCCCAGCGGCGCATCCTGAATGCCGACGATCCCGACCTGCGCTCCCAGGCACCGAGCTGGGACCGGGTCGACTGGGTTACAGCAGGTTGTGCCAGCGATCTGCCAGCGGGTCTCGACCCCATGCTTTCGATTGAGAACGGACAGGTTCAGGGACGCTCAGGTCCCCTGTTCGCCGCCGACTGCCTGGCCATGCCAGGGGCCCACAACCGCCAGAACATGCTGCTGGCCACGGCCGTAGGCCTATGTGCCGGCCTCACTCCGCAGCAGATGGAAGCGGCCCTGCGTTGCTTTCCCGGTGTGCCCCATCGCCTCGAACGCCTGCGGCAGCTAGGGGAAGTCACCTGGTATAACGACAGCAAAGCCACCAATTACGACGCCGCCGAAGTGGCTATCAAGGCTTTGGAAGGCCCCCTGGTGGTCCTGGCCGGAGGCCAATCAAAACAAGGGGACGCCAGCGGCTGGTTGACCCAACTGCGCCAGCAGGCGACGGCGGTGGTGGTCTACGGGGCGGCTGCCGAAGAATTTGAAGCCCTTCTACGCCAAGACGGCTATCCGGGCCAATTGCATCGGGTGGAGGGACTGGAGCAGGCGGTACCGCTGGCGGCCGACCTGGCGAACACCAGCGGCAAGGCCAGCGTGCTGCTCTCCCCGGCCTGTGCCAGTTTCGATCAGTACAGCGATTTCGAGGCCCGCGGCGACCATTTTCGGGCCCTTGTGGCCGCACTCTGATCCCTCCGCCCCTCTGGAGCGCCATGGCCCACTGGTTGATGAAAAGCGAACCCGATGTCTACGGCATTGATCACCTCAAGGCCGAAGGATCCACCCTCTGGGATGGCATTCGCAACTACCAGGCCCGCAACTACATGCGCACGATGGCCATCGGTGACCGGGCCTTTTTCTATCACTCCAATATCACCCCTCCCGGCATTATCGGCCTGATGGAAGTGCTGGAGGTGGGACTCATAGATCCCAGTCAATTCGATCCGCAATCGAAATACTTCGATCCCGCCTCCAAGCGAGAATCCCCGCGTTGGGATTGTGTGCGGCTGACCTATCTGGCCACATTCGCCCCGCTTTTGTCCCTGGACCGTCTGCGCGAGGAATTCACCCCCGACGAATTGGCGGTGGTGCGCCGCGGCAACAGGCTTTCGATTCTGCCAGTGCCTGAGGCCTGCGCGACCCGCCTTTATGAAATGCTTGGGCCGGCGAGCTAGGGCACCGTCTCAGCCGGCGCAAGGCGGAGGGCGCCCAAGGCCGCCGCAAAAGCTGCCGTCGCCCCGGCCTCCCAATGCCCCTCCAGGCCCCGAACCCCAGGTTCCGGGGTCAAGACAAAACCGAGGGACCATTGGGTCCGATTTCCCTCCAGGCTCAACCAAAGTTGACCCCCAGCCAGGGGGGTCTCCAGTTCGAGGCTTAAATCCTCCTCCTCCATCAATTGATCCACCAGTCCAGCATGTTGTTGGACCAACTTGGCGACGGCCCCTTGAAGGACCTGCGCCTCGGCCAGGGTCAATTCCGCTGCCCAGTGGCGTCCCCCCACCAAGACGGGAAAAGGATGCCTGAGGGGATTGAAGGCCAGGCGCCAACCCTCCCCTTCCCCAACCTCCACGGCGCGATCAGCCGGGCAGCAGGTCGGGTTGGTCCTGCTCGTCGCTGAGCTCGATGATGGCCCGTTGAACAGGTTTGATCATCGAATCGTCCAGCAGTCCATCGAAATCATCAAAACGTCGTTGCTTAGCCCGATAGGCGATGCGCACAGTGGTGAGATAACGATTGCTGGAGTGACGAATCAGGCTTTCAGCCCGCTTGGCCAGTTCCTTGGGGTTCAGATCACTGCTGGTGAGCATCTCGTGGGTCTTCTTTAATGCCAACTTAGGGCAGCGCCCCACGGCGGCCTGGCCTGGCTACCCCTGGACGAGCCGACCCCCCACCCC
>Ga0194059_1001327_pt1 | contig 10718 bp, 10 predicted proteins | sample SepL6211m_MetaG_FD_163426 | JGI IMG/M metagenome (GOLD analysis project Ga0194059, IMG submission 163426) | Anoxic zone freshwater microbial communities from boreal shield lake in IISD Experimental Lakes Area, Ontario, Canada - Sep2016-L626-11m | ecosystem: Environmental > Aquatic > Freshwater >... | reverse complement strand
TCCTTGGGCAGCACGGAGGGAATCATTTTAAAAACACTTCCGTTCCCAAGACCGGCGGCCGCGCAAATCAAGAGGATCGTGGCAAAAAATCCGTGAAAGGAATCGGGCGTCAGGAATGCCGAGAGGCTGAATCCGCCCACGGCCATGGTCGCGATGGCAATGGAGGTGATCAGACCCGCGCCAACCCGGTCGGCGAGCCAGCCGCCCACCGGGCGCATCAGCGTGGCAATCGCCGCCGCCCACGGCGCGTAGAAAAACGGATTCGGCGCGCCGCCGGGCGCTTTGATAAAGACCTCCCGAATGATCAGCGGCAGCGAAGCCCCCATGGCCACAAAACAACCGAATGTCAGAAAATAGAGCGTGGAAAGCACCCAGGTGTGCAACCGTTTTCCTGCCACAAGCTGTGAGGCAAGCGTCCGCGGTTGCATTGGAAAATCCTTCGTGCCAAACCAAATCGCGGCGGCGCAAATCAGGATGAATGGAATCCAGACAAAGGCGGCGTTTTCAAGATGCGGGCCTCGGGGCGGAGTCGTGCCGCGGCTCGAACCATGCACGGCGTCCATCACGGAAAATCCCATCACCAACGGAACGGTGAATTGCGCGATCGTCACTCCCAGATTTCCAAGGCCATTGATTCCAAGCGCAGTGCCCTGGGTCTGTTTTGGAAACCAGAGGTTCACTACTCCCATCGAAGTGGCAAAGTTCGCCCCAGCAATGCCTGTCAGACCGGAACAAAGCAGCAACACCCAGAACGGCGTGGAAGGATTCATGACCGCAAACCCGGTGGCAATACACGGCAACAACAACAGCAGGGTCACCAACGCATAACTGCGGCGGCTCCCGAAGATTGAGACAATCAGGCTGTAGGGAATCCTAAGGAGCGACCCGAGAATCACCGGGGTGGAAGTCAGCCAGAAAAGTTGCTGGCGAGAAAGCTTGAATCCAACCTTGGCAAGATGCACAGGAATGGCAGACCACATAAACCAGACCGCAAAGGCAAGGGCCAGGCTCACTGCGCTGATTCCAAGGGTGCGCCAGGCCAGTGAGGCATTTTCGAATGACTCTTTAACCGGTTCGCGGACCGGGACACGCAACGGCGACGGCAGATAGCGAATCAATGCGGCACCACTGAGGAAAAGCAAAAGAGAAGCCCAGAAGGCGGGCCATTTCACAGCGTTATCGCCCTCAAGGGACTGGTTCAAGGCGGCTGTCAGCAGCCAGATTTGCAGGGTAAGAATTAGGATCAAAACACAGGTGATTCCCAGCAACAAGGTGTTGGTCTTACTCGGGTGCGCCTGGCTTTGGGCTTCGCGATAGGTGCTCATACGGACTGGCTTTCTGAAACGAAAACATCCTCGCCTTTGACATGAACCTGCAGGTTGGGCAGCGGTCGCGACGGAGGGCCCTGAAGGACAGTGCCGGTGCGGGCGTCAAAAAAGCCATGGTGGCACGGGCACTCGATTTTATCGACCCCGGGCTGGTAATAAACCGCACACGAAAGATGCGTGCATTTCTGCTCATAAGCCCGCCAACTCCCGTCGTTGAGATGGATCAGGATGTAGGGAATCCGGGAGTCCGGCACCGTGAACGCACGGGTGCCGCCAACCGGTACATCCGGCGTCTTGCAGACAAAAACATCCCCCTTGATCCTGTGCGGCGGGAAGATTTTATCCTTGATCGCCACCCATCCGCTTCCAACCGTCATGCCGCCCGACACCAGGCAGAGGAATTTGGCGAATTCGCGACGCGAGACATGCTCCGCCTCGATCCGTTCGATGGGAAAATCGGCTTCGGGACCGGGTTTACCGGGAAGTGGTGAGGAGTTCATTCGTCGTCCACCACGAGTTCCGTGGCGCCTTTGGGCATCATGATATTGACTTTGGTTTTGACGGTTTGTTTGCCGAACCGGAACTGGTTGACCGGCGTGCTGTTGGGACGGCGCGCAGTCATTTCCTCGCGCGTGCCGTAGTAAAGCGCACCGCTGGGACAGACCGTGGCGCACATCGGTTTCTTGCCCGCGCTGGTCCGGTCGTAACACATGTTACACTTCATCATCAGATCCAGCGGCTCGATCTTTTTCGGAACGCCGAACGGACAGGCATTGACGCAATTCGAGCAGGCGATGCACCGCTCGGTGCTGGCGCTGTGGACAATGCCGAACGCGTCCTTCTCGATCGCCACAGCCGGACAAACCTTGGCGCAAACCGGATCCTCGCAGTGCATGCAGATCTGCACGGAGGTCTGCGTGGTATAATATCGATCCACATAATCGACATGAATCATCGCGATCTGCCCGTTGGTCTCGCACTCCGCGCAGGCCATCTCGCACGCGTGACACCCGATGCAACGCTGCGGGTCCATGAAAAACTCCTGGTCGGTACGGAAAGTGGTCGAGTTCATGCGCTCGCGTAAGCTTTGGTTTCTGCGGACGAGGGCGCCGGCAGTCCGAGCGGTTCCAGGCGGCACGCGCAGATTTTAAATTCCGGGATTTTTGAAATCGGATCGAGATGACCCGAGGTCAACTGGTTCACCGACTTCCGGCCGGGCCAGTGATACGGAACAAATACGGTATCCTCGCGGATCGTTTCCACGAGCTGCGCCGGATACTCCGCCGTGCCGCGCCGCGTGACGACGCGCACCAGTTCCCGTTCCTTAATCCCGAATTGCGCAGCCAGCTTTGGATGTATCTCAAGCAGCGGTTCCGGGTACTGATTAACCAGCTTGCCGATCCGCCGGGTCTGCGTGCCGCTGAGGTATTGCGAAACCACCCGTCCGGTAGTCAGGATCACCGGATATTCCGGATCGGTCACCTCGGCCGGTTCGCGGTAGGGCACCCCGTGGAAATGCGCCCTCCCGTCCGGAGTCTTGAATTGATGATCCTCCCAGAGCCGTGGCGTGCCGGGATGATCCTCGGTGGGACATGGCCAGAAGATCCCCATGTTCTCCTCTATTTTTTTGTAAGTGATTCCGTTGTAATCGGCGGTGCCTCCCTTGGAGGCGATCCGGAGTTCGTTGAAAATCTGCTCGGAGGAATCGAACGTGAACCGCTTTTCCTCTCCCAATCGCTTTGCGATTTCAAGAAGGATGCTGGTATCGGTGCGGGCATTTCCCGGAGGATTGATCGCCTTGCGGATCCGCACGACCCGCCCCTCGGCGGTGGTGACGGTGCCATCCTCCTCCTCATGCAGCGACCCGGGAAGAACGACATCCGCATGGCGAGCCGTCTCGCTCAGGAAAAAATCGATCACGGAGTAAAACTCGAGTTTATCCAGCGCCTCCCGCACCATGTTGTTGTTGGGGAGCGAGACGAGCGGGTTGAAACAAATGCTCAGAAGTCCCTTGATTTCGCCGCGATGAATCGCTTCCAGAATTTCGTAAGCGGTCAGACCCTTGCCCGGCATCTCCTTTTCATCGATCCCCCAGACGCTGCTGATGTACTGGCGGTGTTCAGGATTTTCAATGTCGCGATTGCCGGGAAGCTGGTCGCACTTGTGACCATGCTCGCGTCCACCCTGACCGTTCCCCTGGCCGGTGATGGTCGCGTAGCCGCAATACGGCTTGCCGATGCGTCCGGTGGCCAACACCAGATTGATGCAGGCCAGCACGTTCTCGACTCCCTTGCTCTGGTGCTCAATGCCGCGGGCATGCAGAAGGAAACTGGTTTTGGCCGGCCCCCACCACTGCGCGGCCTGCATGATTTTTCCCTTCGCGATTCCAGTGGTGCGTTCCGCCCATTCGAGATCGTACGATTCCACCGCTTTTTTCGCCTCCTCGAATCCGCTGGCATGATTGGCGATGAATTCATGGTCAAGCCAGTCGTGCTTGATGAGCTGGTGCAGGATCGCGCCGTAAAGCGCCGAGTCGCGTCCCGGCCTGACCGGCAGATGAAGATCGGCGGTTCTCGCAATCGGCGTCAGGCGCGGATCAACGATGATCAGTTTCGCGCCGTTGTCGCGCGCCTGCCAGATCCAGTGGGTGAGCGTTGGGAAAGTCTCGCTGACATTGGAACCGCAGATCATGACCACCTCCGCGTGCGCGAGGTCGGAGTAATTATTGGAAGCGCGATCAAGCCCGAACGCCTTCTTGTTGCCCGCCCCTGCGCTGACCATGCAGAGACGTCCGTTGTAATCGAGGTTCTTCGTCTTGAGCGCGATCCGGGCGAACTTGCCGACGAGATAACTTTTTTCATTGGTCAACGACACGCCTGAAAGCATGGCGAAGGCATCCCTGCCGTGTTGACCCTGGATTCGCTGAATTTCCGAGACCACACGATCCATGGCCTTGTCCCAGCCAACCGGCTTAAATCCTTGTCCCGCCACCCGTTCGAGCGGCTCCAGCAACCGGTCCGGATGATTGTTTTGCAGGTACCGCTGCACTCCCTTCGGACAGAGCCGTCCTTCGTTGAAAGGAAATTCCTCCCAGGGCTCGAACCCGACAATCCGGTTATCCTTCACGAGAAGCTTGATCCCGCACTGCATTCCACAAAAGCAGCAGTGGGTCTTCACGACTTCATCCGGTTCGTCGCGTCCGGGAATGCCCTCGGCCGGCGGAAAATTCAGCGAGGGGCCGAAACGGGCAATGATTTCTTCAACCGGGACAGGTAAGGTGGCCATGGTATTTTATCCGAAATACGATCCGGATTCCTTTCGGGCTTTGAGGTGCGCTTTGGCCAGCAGGGCGCGTTTTCCCTGAGGGCTGTAATCCAAATGCGATTTCCCATCCAAACGGGTGTAATCAAATCCGAGTTCGGCGGTCACCGCCTTCAAATCATCCGCCTGCATTTGCGAAATGAACGGTTGTTCCGTGTGCGGACAGACCGCCTGCGGACCGTCCGCTCCCGCCTTCCGGTAAATGGCAATCCCCAACTGCGCGGGGCGCTGGATGATGTGATAGAATTTTCCAAACGGCATCCAGAGCAGAAACAGGATGACAGTAATGGCATGCGTGATCGCCATGAACTGGTGCGCTTTCCCTTCCATGAACTTGTAATCCAAACTGATCCCCAGCCCTGTGAGTGAGATCGCAAGCAGAAGAATAAGCGGCATCCAGTCGCCCTCGAACGTCTGAACGGCGATCAATCCCGCATGCGTGAGTCGGCGGCGGATGAGCATCATCACGCCTGCAATGACGAGAATCGCCGACCAGTTCAGCGCATTAAAAATCAGCGTTGCCACCCAGCTGTGCAACGGAAATTCCATCGTCTTGAATCCGAATGTGTAAATCTCATAGGTGTCGATTCCGCCCGGCTTCAATCCGAAATTAATCCAGCCGAACACCAGAGGAAACGTAACCGCGAACGCCAGCACACACCCCCAGGCCATCAGGAAATGCCCCCGGCCGATGACTTTGCCCCGGTTGCGAATAAATTTCTGACCGAGAAACTGGACGATGAAATGCCGAAGCAATTCCCAGCCATAAACGAAGAACCGTCCGCTGAAAAAAAGCTGCCATCCGCGCACAAAATAGCGCCAGGTCGGCGGGCGTTGCAGCCAGACGGTGTAGCGATACACCACGCCAAAGCATGCGAAGATGCAGCCGAACAAATAAGCAACCAGCGCTGCATCAAAGTTCTCCAGATTGCGTGAACCGAGTAGAATAGCCCCAACCAGCCCAAGCGTCGCCAACATGGCAGTGATGAGCCCCAGCGGGTTAAGGGTGCTAAACATACCGGTTCACCTTTTAATGGAACGCTTCCGCTTGGTTTCTCCCATAAAAACCGACAGGCGGGTTTCTTCCAAAAACAGACGGTTGACACTGACCATTTTCGCAAGCGGGACGTGGAGCGGACATGGATCCCCCTGACCGCACCAGCTGTGCCCGAACGGACAGAGCGGCGGGATCTCCATCTGCTCAAAGAGCGAGGCGATGGACATCAAGGTAATCTCCTTCGCCGGCTTGCCCAGCGTATAACCGCCGCCGGGCCCGGGCTGGCCTGTCACCAAACCCGCCCCCGCAAGCTGGGTCAGCAGTTTTGCCGTCAACGCTTTTGAGATGCCACGATCCTTTGCAATCTCCGCAGAACCCGCCCGTTTGGACGGGTCCGCAGCGAGATAGCTCAATACTGCAATCGCATTCGCCGATGTTTTTCCGTAGATAAACATTACGATAAATAATTGCGAATCTAGGCCGCAGCGGCAAACATTGCTTGAGCCGCTGGGAAAAGCACACTGTTTTCAAGGTGGATATGGCGGTGCAGATCCTCTTCCAGATCTTTCAATCCCGCAAAAAGAGCCCGGTAGGTATTGCAAGCTTCCACCGGCGGCTGGTAGCCGTTGGTTAATTTCTGCATCCGGGCCAGGGCTGTCCCGACTTCATCATGCTCGTGAATCATGCATGCAATGGGACCATCCAAAAGCATCGGCGCCACTTCCCCCCTGCTCATTTTTACAACCGCCGGAAAAAGAATCTGCTCCTCCTTCATCATGTGACTGCCCAGTTCCTCCTCCACTCCGAGAAAAATCTGAAACACTTCAACCAGTGAAGGGGTATGCCCGCCATGAACATTGGCAACCCGCTCGGACATGGCATGCAACCGAGGAAGTTCCTTGCGCAAATAGTCATGATGGGTTTCCACAATGTAAGCGGCCAACTTATCCGGTGGGAGTTCCGCCGGATTTTGCACGGGGGGCGCCTTATCCTCAAACTCGGCCTCCAACTGACCGACAATCAGGGCTGAGGGAACTCCCTTGCGTTCGCACGCTTCGCGCAGGGTGCGTCCGCCCTGGCAGCAGAAATCAATGCCGGCAGTTTGAAAAATTCGTGATCGCCCCGGACGCTCGGCAACCAGCTCGCCCACAGTGCGATCAAGAAGAGGAGTTCCGGCAGGTGAAAAAGAAACGGTAGAATGACTCATGCACGACATTCTGCCTGCCCAAAAAAATGATTTCAAGAATAAAAGAGTGTTTATTCTTTAATTGTTGCACGAGCCCTTCTTATCTGCGAATTTATCACCCGTGCAATCTTCCACACCCGCTGACTCCGACGCTTCACGCCCATTGCGAATTTTGTTATTCAGCACTGCTCGCAAAGTCGCAGGCGTCCCGGAAATGACGATCCCTTGCGATGGCCCAATGGACGCGGACACGCTTTGGGAGGCTTTGTTACGGAAGCAGCCAGGTCTTGCCTCATTTCGGGGACAAGTTCGTCTGGCCCGTAACGGTGAATTTACAACGGAAACCGAGCATTTCATTCCCGGGGACGAAGTGGCGTTGATCCCCCCAGTCTCCGGAGGATAATCATGGTTATTGAAATTAAGATCAGTGATGAGGTAATCGCTCCCCAATCAGGCAGCACGCCAATGCGCTGCGGATCCGGCGCACTGGTGGAGTTCACGGGAATCGTTCGCGGCACGGAGGACGGATGTGAAATTTCAGCATTGCGCTATGAGGCGTACCAGCCGATGGCAGAGAATCAAATGCGCCGGATCTTAAATCATTTGCACGAAACACATCCCTGCCTGCGGGTAAAAATCGTGCACCGGATCGGGGTCGTACCGGTCGGGGAAGTGGCGATTTATATTGGCGTGGAATCCGCTCACCGGGCGGAGGCTTTCGCCATGGCCGCCGGTTTCATGGACCGGCTCAAACAGGATGTGCCGATTTGGAAGACAGAGGTGATTCCATGAAGAGCGTTCAAGAAACATGGGAACTGCTCGACCATTATTGCGCACCGCTTCGACCGGAGCGGACCGGACTGGACTCCGCATCGGGACGGGTACTGCGCGAGGATGCGCTCGCCGATGCCGACCAGCCCTCGTTTTCCAGATCCGCGATGGATGGTTATCTGGTGAGGATCAATGAATCGGCATCGGTTCTGCGAGTGGAGGGTGAAGTAACTCCTGGCATGCCTTCCCGGATGCCGGACACCGGATGTGCGCTTCGGATATTCACGGGATCGGCGGTGCCGGACGAAGGCGTCTCTGTTGTGATGCAGGAGGATGCGGAACGCAACGGCGACAGGGTCACTCTGCAGGGGAAGCGCGGACCCGAACATATTCGTGTTCGCGGAGTTCATGCACGTCGGGGTGATATTTTGGTATCAGCGGGAAGCTGTCTGACTCCGGGGCGGATTGCACTACTGGCCTCAGCCGGGATGGATCGCCCAATGGTTTCGCCGCTGGTTCGCGTCGCGCATATCGTCACTGGCGGCGAGTTGGTCGCCTGCGGGAAAACGCCTGCCGAAGGACAAATCCGCGACAGCAATTCACCGATGATCTCGGCGCTATTGCTTGAGGCGGGGGCGGAATGCATCTTTTATCGCCGGATCAATGAATCTCCCGAAGCGCTAAAAGCAGCCATCGGGGACGTGCTCGATTCAGGCGTGGATCTGCTGCTGGTGAGCGGCGGGGCCAGTGTGGGCGATCATGATCACACCAAACCGGTATTGCGGGATGCAGGATTTGATCTGCTGGTGGATCGGGTGAACAGCCGGCCGGGCAAGCCGTTGATCGTGGCGACAAAAGAAGGGCTTCCCGTTTTTGGGCTGCCTGGAAATCCGCTTTCGCATTTTGTCTGCTTTCATCTTTTTGTGCGGCGAGCCATCGCTCGGCTCACAGGCGCGGAACCGCCTGCACTCCTGCGCATGCGGGTTGCGAATGCGCCTGCCATCCAACCCAATCCCAGGGAAAGCTGGCTGCCCTGCAGAATTCAATGCGACGGTTCGGAAATGATACTACAACCGCATCCGTGGCGCGATTCATCCGACCTGACCGCACTGGCGCAGGTTCAGGGATTGCTGCGTGTCCCGTCCGAGGGCCTGCAGCAAAATGGTTTTGGAGAATTTTTACCGTCCCGAAAATTTGAATCATGAATAAAATAAAACCGCAAAAACAGGCGAACAAATTCAGCCATTTCAATGAATCGGGAGATGTCCGGATGGTGGATGTCGGCAGCAAACCGGTGCAACTCCGGACGGCGATCGCAGCAGGCGAGATCCATTGTCAGCCGGGAACTTTGCGGGCCTTGAAGGCGCAGGCTTTGCCCAAAGGCGATGTGCTCGCCACTGCGAGGATCGCAGGGATTCAGGCTGCCAAACGCACCGCGGAACTGATTCCGCTCTGTCATGCGCTCCCGCTTGACAAGATATCGGTTGATTTTGTGGTTGGACGAGACCGGATCAAAATTCGCGCAGAGGCGATCACCCATGCGACAACAGGCGTGGAGATGGAGGCTCTGACGGCAGTGTCCGTAACCGCCCTCACGCTTTACGACATGATGAAAGCCGTGGATAAGTCGATGCGCATCGAGGCAATCGTGCTACTGGATAAAAAGAAGGAATGAAAATCGGACGACTCACCGCCAGCGACCGCGCCAGCGCGGGAAAGTATGATGACCTCAGTGGACCGGCAATTGAGACGGCACTCAACGAGGTTTTTTCAGCATTCCCCGTCGAATGGGTACGTGTGCTGGTTCCTGACGAGGAATCCGCAATTGCAGATGCGCTCCGGATTCTCGCGGATGAAAAGAAGTGCCAGCTCATTGTCACCACCGGCGGGACAGGCCCGGCGGATCGCGACGTCACGCCGGAGGCCACCCGTTCCGTGATTGGGAAGGAACTGCCCGGGTTCGGGGAAATCCAGCGGATGCGCACCTTTGACATCGCTCCGACCTCGATCCTGACTCGCGCCACAGCCGGGATCCGGGGCCGTTGCCTGATCGTCAACCTCCCCGGCCGTCCATCGGCCGTTCGTGAATGCCTGGGCGTCCTCTCCCCCGCCCTGCTCAAGGCGATTGAAATCCTCAACTCCTGAAACCCATGGATCCATTCGGCCGCATCATTGATTACCTTCGCATCTCAGTTACCGACCGATGCAATGAACGCTGTCTCTATTGCATGCCCGAGGGTTACAAAGGCTGGTCTCAGCGTCCGGATCACATGACCGCCGCCGAAATCGTGCGTGTGGCGGAGTCCGCGACAAAACTTGGTTTTCAAAAATTCCGGCTCACCGGAGGTGAACCGCTCCTCCGATCCGACATCGTTGATATTGCGCGCGGTCTTTGGAATTTGCCGGGCGTTCAGACCCTCGGGATCTCGACGAATGGCACCCGGCTTGCCTCAATTGCAGGCGAGCTTAAACAGGCCGGCGTGCGATCGGTTAACATCAGTCTCGATGCGCTTGACCCGGAGCTTTATCACCGCGTCACGGGCGGACGACTTGATGCCGTGCTCACCGGAATTGAATCGGCGCTGGCAGCCGGTTTTGAGGTTATCAAACTCAATTGCGTGCTCATGCGGGGAGTGAACGAAGGTGAATATCTCCCGCTGATCCATTTCGCCGCAAAACACGACATGCTGCTGCGATTCATCGAGTTGATGCCGTTGTCACGAACGGATGTGCTGGATCATTCCAATTTTCTTTCCGTATCGGAAGTCATGAACCGGATCCAGTCTGACGGAAAACTGACCGCGCTGCCGGACTTCCGCCCGGGCCATGGCCCGGCGCGATATTACGACTGCGCAATTCCAGGCCTGGTCAAACCTGCAAGACTTGGATTTATCGGAGCCCTGACCACTCCCCATTTTTGCGAGACCTGCAATAAGCTGCGGCTAACCGCTGACGGCAAATTGCGTCCCTGCCTCGGACAACACGGCGAGATTGATCTGCTTCAACCGCTCCGGATTGAAAACGCGGATCCCATTGAACTTCTCAAAGAAGCCATCGCCAACAAACCCGAGAATCATGAGTTCAGCGACTGCTACGAACCCGGACGCCCGATGAC
>Ga0194059_1001325_pt1 | contig 10732 bp, 13 predicted proteins | sample SepL6211m_MetaG_FD_163426 | JGI IMG/M metagenome (GOLD analysis project Ga0194059, IMG submission 163426) | Anoxic zone freshwater microbial communities from boreal shield lake in IISD Experimental Lakes Area, Ontario, Canada - Sep2016-L626-11m | ecosystem: Environmental > Aquatic > Freshwater >... | reverse complement strand
AATCAATTGACAATATTATTTGAAGAGAGACTAACTAAATTTATTAATCAATGAAGCACAACAAATCTTAACTTACACTAAATTTGGGGAGTTGCCGATTATTTTAAGATTTACCGCTATTGCTTCTTTGATTATAACTTTTAAAATTCAGCCGAGCATTATCATGGCAATATATAAATATGTCCAAAATAAACTTTAACACTAAGATTGGTATACTTCAGGGTTTTTGAAGATTTCTTTAGAGCTAAAGTAGGAATCAAAGAGGAAGATTTGGGTTAATATATTTTTAACAAAACTTTATGTCTAACTCTCCACCCCTCTCCTACGACTGCATAGGCAGAAGATTAATCAAAACCAACAGAGCCTGTTGTACCAGAATTGGCCAATTCAAATAGTCTTATTCGTGATTCAAATCCGCGAGCTGGTAAATCAACTAGTAGCTTAAAACTAATTTACATTTTTGATCTACAATGTCCTGCCTGCAGTATATCAAACATAGCCATGAACAAGATAGTTGATATTTACAAAGATAGAATTGAAATAATCTACAAAAATTTCCCGTTACCGATTCACCCACAAGCCAAACCAGCTGCCTACGCTGCACAAGCTTTGTATATTCAAAAGCCTGATAAGTTTGTAGAATTTAAAGATAAAGTTTATCAGCAGCAGGCTAATCTTAGCCCTGAAGTGCTCGAAAATATGGCTAAATCCTTTAATTTGGATATGGACAAATGGAGTGTCAATAAAAATTCAAAGCAAGTACAAGATTTTGTTAGTAGAGATGTCAGCGATCTCAGTCAACCAAATTTACCCACCAGTAGTTATGAAACGGGTAATAATAGAATCCAGGCTACGCCGTCCTTTATTCTTTTAAAAGATGATAAAGTTATAACCTGATGGTCTGGCGATCCGGGTATAGAAGAAAGCCAAGCTAGGATTAACGCGTTTTTACAGTGATTATTTTTTCTATTGACTGATTGCTTAAAAAAATTTAGTTTAAGCATAATTAGCTTATGGCCGTAAATACATATGAAGAGAGTTTTTCAGATACTCTCAAAAAACTTGCTCCAGCCTTGATTACAGTTGGTGTTTTTATTTTATTAATCGTAGCGGGATTTTTTGCAATAAATAATTTTTTGGGTAAACCAACTACAACTGGTACCACTTCAGCAACCGCTGCAGGTTTAATTAAAGACAGCAATCCTAAAGTTGGAAAAGCAGATAGCCAAGTAAAGCTAATTTATATTTTCGATTTACAGTGTCCAGCATGCAAGGCTTCGAACACCACAATGCTTAAAGTGCTAGATACTTACAAAGATAAAGTTCAATTTGTTTATAAAAACTTCCCATTGCCAATTCACGCCCTAGCCAAGCCTGCAGCCTATGCAGCTCAAGCTGTAGCAAACCAAGATCAGACAAAATTCTTTGATTATAAAACTAGAGTGTATGAACAGCAAGACCAGCTTAGTACTAGCATGCTTGAAGATGTAGCTAAATCTCTCGGCGGAATTGATATTGCCAAGTTCAACGATGATAGAAACTCCAAAGCAGTGCGCGATACAATAGATAAAGATGTAAACGATATCACTAGCGTAGATATGCCTAAGAGTAATTTTGATGCTGGAAATAAAATCAATTCTACGCCTTCTTTTGTCCTTTTAAAAGATGGTAATGTAGTTCAGTGGTGGGGAGGAGATCCAGGAATTGAGGAGATTAAAGCTAGAATTGATAAAGTTTTACAATAAATTTATGTCTTTAGAAGAAAAGCTTTTGCGCCTTCAAGAAATTCAGCAGATGTTAGAGCAGAAAAAAGTTGCCATTAGTCAGAGTATTCCTTTACTTGAAGAGGCCTTTAAACTGAAGCAAGAAATAGAACTGGAACTAAAGAAAATGGAAAACAAACTCATTGAACTTTCTCAAGCCGAGATTGAGTCCCAAGACGAGTAAGTGATAGCCACTTTAATATGTCAGAATTAAATTTGAATTACATGTTTAAATTCGTTTTTGTCATTGGAGCGGTTATTTTTTTTGTTGCAGCCATTGCTGCCTATGTCCAGACTGAGGTTCAAACTTTCCTTCATGGTGGTGATATTGACTTAAAAAAACTATGTACCGTTGGTAAATCTTCGAGCCTGAAATATTCAAAAATTACTGACTACCAAAGATATAAAAAATCTAGTCAAGTCTTTTGTATCTTCGCCGATTCTCAAGAAAATTCCAGATTAACTCTTAATCTAATCAACAATAACTGGCAGATAGTTTCGAATGAAAAATTGAATCAAGAGCGGGCTTTTTACTGGCCAATCTATTTATAAAATACCGACTGTCACAGTTTGCTACTATTGATATGTATCCATTTACATTTTCAATATGTCTAAAAAACTATACCCCATTTTAAGTATCACCTTTCTTGTTTTAAGTATTTCCTTAGGTTACGTTGCAACTAGCGGTGTTTTATCGAATAAAAATACAACTTCAAAAGTTTCGGATCAGTCCAAAAGTATTTTACTTTCTTCCAGTTCAGAAGTTTCCAATAAAACTTCAAGCAATAACTCAAGCCAGCTTGTTTCGAGTCAAGCTTCAGTTACTGCTGCACAATCATCAATTCCTTCAACTTCTCAAATTTCATCTTCATCGCAGCAAAATCCAGTAGACGACGGTTGGGTAAAGGTGGAACCAAGCAACCCTAGCTCGGATGCGAATCAGATTAGAGGTTAAAATAGAAAATGCTTGCCCAATTGAACAAAGTTTTAATGAAATAATTTATCGTTTTGACAAGCGGCTTATTAATTGGCAGTATGCTGTAGACTTAATTTTATATTAATATGAAAAAGAATCTACCACTTTACATTACTCTGGCCGTATTGATCTTAATTTCAATTGGAATGATTGTCAGCTTTGCGATTTACAAAACCAGCAATGATAAAAATAAATCTTCCTCCAGTTCAGCCGAACTTGCTCAGTTTAAGACTCCAGCCGATATTTTGAAAAATGGAGTTAGCCTTGAATGTAAAGCCGTGGAAAAAGGAGTCGAGACACCAGTATATATCAAAAATGGAGGCTTTTTTACCAAATCTGTAGATCAAAATATTTTATTCAAAGATACAAGCTTCTATTCTTGGCAGGATGGCAAAAAGCAGGGTTTTATTTTTAAAATTAGCCCAGACCAACTCTTTCAAGCTGAACAAAATCATGGGAAAATGGGAGGAAACGACGGGATGATGGGGCAGCAAAAGCTAAGCGAGGATTTTAACACTTTTAAAAATAGTTGTAAGGCAGCGTCGATTTCTGATGAGAAATTTGCTGTTCCAAGTGACATAAAGTTTGTTGATTTGAGTACAATGATGAAGTCTCCGCAAATAGATCAAAGTAGTAGTTTTGCACTGCCAGATTTTAATTGAAGATTTGTTCTGAGATGTGACTGTAATTATCAGTTACAACGTTACTTCTAATTGCTTGTAATTAGCCGACTTTGGTAAAAGAAAGGGTAGAACTGAGTGAGGTGGGATACTAGTATTTCTAGATAGTTTAACTGCTCAAATTGTCTGGTTTAAGTCGATATTTAAAAAGCGAAAGTTGCAAGGAGGTTTTGCACAGCCTTATCTATTTTTGTCTGAAGTGAAGGAGTATTTTTTACATAATCTTGGACACAGTTTGGATTTGTTTGGCAATTTCCATAATTGGTTTTGGTGTAATCTGTAATTTTAGCATTTTCAGTTGAGTAGTCAGTATTGGCCTCAAACATAGAGGCTAGCGGCTTTCTTAGCATTATAAAATCGTCACCCTTTTTGGCATAAATTTCTACTACTAAATCTCCAGGCAATTCTTGGCCATATCCAGCAACTGACAATCTAGCAATATCCGTGCCTGGATAGGCTATTTTTTTATTAGAGAATTCGACTCTTCCAGTGCCACCTATTGTGCAGTATTGGTTGAAACTATAATCAATCTTATCCTTCTCTTCAGTAATAGCTTTACCTGTATCAAGATAATTTTGTAGGTAAATTAAATTAGTCTTTTTCCAATCGCTTAAGTTTAATTTTTTACTAGTGATAGTCATGCTGACATTATCAAGAAGGGCTGCTCCTGTAGGGTTATTTGGCTCTCCAATATTTTTCGAATATGAAATAATCCCAGATGGTATATCAATTGAATAAATTGCTGGGTCGCATTTTGAACTGACAACCTTGCTCATACCTTGGTCATTTTTTGGAGCTAAGGTAATTTGTGTTGGTCCATCCACTGTGAGATTGCTTAAATTTATAATTAAGTATTTGGCATTACCGCTACCACCAGCAAAATTAGTATCTTTGGTGATTTCAACAAACCGTCCAGTAATCTTAATTTTTTGATTGGTATCCAAAGTAGAAACACTCGGTCTAAATACTGAACCCATTATAGCAAAAATTTTACCGTCAGAGACTCTTTTTAATTCACTACCTCCGCTTGCGTCATCATTATACCTCATTTGACCGCCGCCCTGGACTATGAATTCATCATTGTTTAGAAAACCCGCACTGTCTAATTCTGATGACCTTGCAAGGCTTGAATTTGCACTTGAAGAGGTACTTGATACAGAAGAGCTGGAAGAATTCGAAACTACAATTTTTTCTTTATTAGAATTTTTTTCCCAAAGTTTGGATGGTTTATATTGATCTGGAGCTATAAGTTGGGCAGCACTGGCACCGACTCCACCTAGGGCAATAAGCATTATTAGAGTTGCAAATACTGAATGTTTGGTGATAGCGTTAACAGTGTTTAAGTAAGATTGTTTTAGAGACATAAAATATTGTATTGTTAATAAGTATTATAAAAGCTTTCGAAGTAATAGTCTAGGAGTGTGACATTGAATTTTATTTGAAGCTAAACTCCACACCTTTTGCTGAAAAATTGCAGTTACTTATAACAAAAGTTTTGTTCATTGCGGTGAAGGTGTTGTCAAAGCACGTGGAATAATTTTGGTCGTAACTTATTTTACTAATGTTGTTGATTTTTGTACAATCTGAAGCACTTATATTATAATCTTTGCAGAAATCTGCTTTTGTTGGTTTTGTTAAGGTAGCTGGACTGTTAAGAGGGGATAAATTTAACCAGGCAAGATATTTATCAACATCAAGAGCCCCTTCGTAACAATCTGTCTGTAGCCTCATTCCATCTTGTCTATTTAGCGGATCACTGACTGTATCTGCTACAATATTTAGATTATCTATAAGAGTAGTTGTATTTGGATAAAAGGTTAGCAGTCCCATTGATGGCCCTTCGTTTACACTTGTTGATTTACCAGAAAAGTTATTTGTAATTCCTGGATATACAATTTGCAGGTTACATTTTGTTAGTACTTTGGTAATTTTTTGAGATTGAGTGTTGATTGCAGTTTGGCTAACCTTAGTTACTTCCCATATTGCCAGCTCGGCTGTTTCATTTCCTTTTGAAAAAAGTGACTCTGATTTTGAATAGTACCTTCCAGAAATTTTAATTTTGATATTTTTGGGTATTAATGAATTTTTCATGGTATCGCCAGTAACTACAAAAATCTTATTGTCAGAGACTCTCTTTAATTCGTAGCCATATATTGCACTGCCTTGACCTTGGTCTAAAGGTCTGACATCTAAAACTTCAAACTCTTCGTCGTTTAAAATGCCTGAGATAGTTGTAGCAACGCTTGATGATGAGCTTGTATCATTTGTAAGTATTTTTTTACGATCAATTGTAAGGCCAAAGCTTTTTTGAGCTGCAGCAAGTTTATCAACATAAATTTTATATATATTTTGTTTGTCTCTAAAAAATATTTCTACATAATCAGTTTTAACTCCCTCGGGATCTCCTTTGCCGTCTAGTTCGTATATTCTTTGATAAACCTCGGAATCAACAATTTGGGATTTAAAATAGTCAGATATAAAAGGAATTTTATCTTTAGTTGATTTAAAAGGAGTTAATGGTAACAATTTACCCTTTAAGTCAGCAGTATTTAAAACACATTGAATCTGAACTCTAACCGCTGTCGCTTCATTATAATTTTTCAACTCTTTTTCTTGAACAAAATTGGTTAAAAATATACCAGTTTCATCATTAAAAACATTTTGAGTCTTATAAATAGTTGGATTATACTTTACATCCAAGATGTCATTACAATCTTTAACAATCGATCCCTCTTCTTTTTTGGAAGCTTTGATTTGATCGGAAAAGGTATTTGTTACGAGTGAATTGAATTGTAGCTGAGTATTTTTAGCAAAGTTAATGTCGTTAATCAAAACCTGATAATAAATCGATTTATAGGTAAAATAAAGCTGTTTCAACTCACCGTTAACTTCTACTTTGTTAATATCTGTAATTTCAGCTTGAGTTATCAACCAGCCTGTAGTTGAGGACAGCTCTTGAGTGTTGATATTTGAAGTTTGAATATCTCTTTTTACAAAGTCTCCTCGCTCGTTGTAATTATAGTAATCAGTATTGAGGACAATTTTTTTGGTATCACAAGCGACTGAAAACAAGTTCTTGAGGTTTTCGTCTGAATTTATTGTGTAGCTATATTCATTGTCTTTGTCGTATACAAAGAATGTTGTAGCTGAAGAGTTGAAAATCCTAGGATATTTTAGACCTAGGTTGCATTTATCTAGGTTAGCAACATAGTTATCATTATCAGGGGCTAGGGAAGTGTAGGGGTCTTTATCTTTTTGCTTGTTGGCTTTGAATAAATTCTCGGCAATTTTGCTCGGTTTATATTCGTCTGGTGCTAAAATTTGTGCAGCACTTGCACCCACGCCACCTAGGGCGATTAGCATTACTAAGGTGGCCAAAATTGCGTGCTTAGTTATTGCTTGTATTGTTTTTAAATAAGAATCTTGTAGGGACATAAATATTGAAAGTTTATAGTTTAGTTTGACCTTCAATTTGCCTAGATCGTGCTTGTTTGAGTGTTGATAAAATTTATCTTGTTCAAACCAGCTTTGCATTGGTTCTTCTTGGTTAAATGGATTTTTTTCGGAGTTATCAGTCATAGTAATTTTTAATTTAATTTTCCCAAACCATACGGCATTTTTGGCGCAGTTTAGTTACAGCCCGGCTAAGCCTTTTACGAACATTTACGGCTGTTAAGTTTAGTTCTGTTGCCACTTTTGGAGAAGTCCACTCTTCAATCAGCGATTTAGTAACAATAATTAAATCCAGACCTGAAAGGGAAATGTTGATACACTCCAGGAGTTTTTTACTTCGCTCAGTATAATTTGTAGAGCGGGTGTTATCTTGGGTTTCATCAATCACTTCCAGGTTGTCATCCAGACCTACTGGTACTGGTTCTTTAGATTTATTGGTGATAAAGACCATCAGTTGATTGTAGGCAATTTTCCAAAGGTAGGCGTTGGGGCTTTTTATTTTTGCAGCCTTTTCAGGATTTGAAAGTGCTTCGAAAAAATAAGTTAAAACCAAACTGGTTAAATCCTCCACGTCGAGTCGATTATTTACTCGGCGGAAAAAATATCCATAAACTTTGGGATAGTATATCTGCCACTGGGCATCTAGGTTTATTGTAGTCATGAGAAAGGCTTGCAAGTTTACTCGTGCATATAGTATGCGTTTTTGTAAAAGTGTGACAGGGGTTAATTAAAAATGAATAATGAATAATTATGTAGTGTCCGAGCCTAGCAATAAATGTCAATGCTTAATCGAAGGTTTTAAAACCGATGGTTGAAGATGGGATATCGGATTAGATTTTGAATTGCCTGCGTCCGCTTGCGGACATTCACTTTTGCTTTTACCGAATAGGCCTACGCAGTTTAGTGCGGTGCGGGCGTAAGCGTAAAGGAGGAATAATGAGTTTGAAATAAATGTTAAATTTGACACGTTATTGAATTATATCTAACGTTGATACCTCTATTGCCGTCAGGCACTGATCTCTCGAAAGAGAACGATTTTTTTTATGTAAGGGGTTTTACCGTTGTTTTTGGGAGGGTTAATCCGTCCCCCGCATTTGTGTTAAAGGGAAGCCAAAGGCTTACCCCTACGTTACCCATTCAAAATTTCGAATTTACCACCGCTGACCCAGACTGCTTGATTGTCGGAGAGGGTTATGTAGCCGTAGTTTGGGCGGATGTAGTCTTGGATTATTTTTAGGGCTTCGTCGTTATCTAGCTGGGTTTGCATATGTGGTAGCACTACAAAATTAACCAGGTTTAAGGCGTTAAAATTGCCTATTTGTTGACTAATTCCTAGCTCGTCAAAAACTTGGCAGCATTCTAAATTTGGACCTGCAATCATTGAGCCGGCGCTGGAACCAGTATAAATCACTTTGTCTTGTAAAACTAGTTGTCTGATTGGCAGGAGTAGGTTTTTGTCCTGTAAAAGTTTGAGCAGGTATAAGGTTGAGCCTCCGTTTATATGCAAAATATCGCTCTGGCTAATTCTTTCGATAATCTGGTCGTTATCTAAGTTCTGTAAATCGATTTTTTCAACTACACTTCCTTTGTTTTCAAAAGCCTGTAAGTCTGCTTCCACCCAAGGTGCATTTGGTTTATAAGGGTCGGCGGCGTTGTCTACAAAGGCAATTTTTTTACCTTCGAGTTTGATGCCTAGCTGGTCTGGTAGAATATTTATGGATTGGCCTAGCTCGGAGGCTAAAAGAAGTTTTGGCATATGACTTGTTTTAAGGATAATTCTAGCTACTGGTCAAGATTATACTTTTGTTTTAAAATTGCAATCTTTGACCAATTTGGCTACAAATACAAAAATTAAAAATGGAAGTGAAAACTGCAGAAAAGTTTAAAGTTGTTGCTCGTGGTTTATTAAGTTTATTGGCACTCAGCTTTGTAAATGCAAGTGATGTGGATAAACGCAATATAAAGCCTTATTTTAGTCCGAATGGTCAGCTTATAAAGGTTGACGCAGCTGGAGGTGGGAGTTGCTTATTGATGCCTGGCCATGAAGCTTACGAACCTGGGGTTGGGTATAGTTTTTCTAATAACATTAGTCCTAGAGCAGATCTAAAAGTAGTCAGTATAGATTCACCAAAAGTCAATTGCAATAAGACCTTGAGTCATTTTTTGGAGTTTCAAACTACATCTCAATTAGTTCAATATTTAGTGCAAAATCCGGAGATAAAAATTACTACTTCCCACAGTTTTAATAGTCCTGTAAATATGAATCCAATTTCTTTTGCTGATAAGGTGTGGTATTTATCCGATCAAAACCAGCATCAGATGAAGGCTGAATTTTTAGGTAATTCTGAAGATCCAGATTATCCAGAATTATTTTTTGTTGTTGACGCAGATCTTACCATAAATGGTACTTCAGGGGCAGTAGGCTATATTAGAGGCTCTCCTGGGTCAATGCACACCACAATTTTTCCTAATATTAGTTAAATCAAACCACTGCAATTATTTTTTGAAGCTGGAATATTCGACGATAACAGTCTTGAAAATAAATCTACGAGAGAAATAAAACAATTAATTTTGGACAAGAGGCTTGTAAGTTTTAAGCAGTTTAAAAATCTAAAGTTGGAAGAATATATCAACACCTTAAAGTTAAATCATAATTTTGTTGCAAAATCAATTGGTTTTAGTAATACATTTGTATTGTCTTTATGGAAATTGTTGCTACAAGCGGACATCGAATATTTACAGTCACAGGAAGCTCAGTTATTAGAGCCCAGGAGTATTTTTCGAGCCAGATTTTTAAAAAATAATCAAACTGAAATAGCTAAAAAAGTAGTATTAGAAGGAAAGCAACTTGTAATTATGGAACCTTTGACTAGAGAATCTTTAAACTATTAAAAAGGGTATTTTAATATGTCAAAGAAAAATATTTGACCTTTGCATATTTTTGTGTTATGAATTCGATAATAAACTTTTTTAATACAAATTTTATGTCCTCCTTTAATACCCCCCCCACACAGCTCCAAATACACTAAATCAAAAAAAATACTTAAGATTCTTATTGCCTATAATGGCAGCAGCAGCAGTATTTGCTTTAAATAGTTGTGCTGATGAGTCATCAAATTCAGGTTCGACCTCTGGTAGCAGTAATAACGCAACTGAAACACAGAGCAATAAAAAAAATAAAATAGAAGGTGAAAATCCAGGAACACTTGGAGGAGGGGGTTGTACGGCAGAACAACAAGCTGAAAAGACTCCTGATTATGCTAATAATAATAAAAACTGTAGATAAATCCCAATTTTAAAAATTGCTTTAGGGTTTTTGGTATGAATTACTTGGATATTTTCAACCATATAATTTTCTCTGTCTAGTTTCAAGGAAGGCTTCGAGTCAACTGGAAATATACTTATTCCTCACAACCATTTTGCTAAAATACCGCTGACTTGGAGCAGTGAAACCGCCTCTGGAAGAGAGAATTTAGCTTTGGTTAAATCGTTGTTTGTAATATCGATTTGGTAATTTTTGGATCCTGTAAAGTCGGCTTTTTTAAGAATTGCTTTGTGAAAAGTTGCTCCTTCAAAATCAGATTTTTGCAGGTTGGCATTAGTTAAATCAGTCTCGTTGAACCAACTTTCTTTAAACGAACAGTCAACAGCTTTTAGTTCTTTGAGGCTAACTGAATTAAAATTATTTAGATCTAAAATACAGCTTTCAAAACTATTTTTAAACAGAAAAACAGGCTTTACCTCAAAAACCAGGGAACACCTTCCTGCTTTACATGATTAAATAGGTAAGATAAGCTAGAAGATAAATATTCAATTATCTTTTACTAAATTTATGATTATTTTGAGAAAAAAACCTCTGT